>JAABUU010005979.1_pt1 | contig 13280 bp, 8 predicted proteins | sample 5559301 | NCBI WGS metagenome assembly JAABUU01 (sample SAMN10711884, study PRJNA513360) | rock metagenome | isolation source: Antarctica rocks | place: Antarctica: Victoria Land, Richard Nunatak white
TAGCGCCACGACCTGGAGCGGGACTGGGGCCAGGCCGAATTCCCTTCCGCACCGTGCTCAGGAGCGTGCCGGGCGTGGCGAGGAGGGTATAGGGCACGTTGCCCGCCCCGGGCCCCAGGGGGTGGCGTTCCATGAAGATGTGTCGCCCGAGGATGTCCGCGAGCAGCGCCCAGCGTCGTGCCCGGAGGAGGTGGGCGATCAGCGTCAGGAAGGCCTCGTGCGCCAGGAAGATCGCGAGCTCCGCCGGCGGATCATCGTTTCCCGCTGGCGCGATGAGGCTATGGGGAAAATGGGCGATCAAGCCGGCGAGTCCTTGGAAGAGCGCCAGTGCGACGGGCGCGGCGTTGTGGTCTGCGGCGGCACGGGCGGCATCGGCGAAGGCGGCCGCGATCGGCGCGCTGGCACCGATCGCCGCGCGCAGGCGGTCGTCGGGCGTCGCGGGGACTGGTCCGCCGGGCGGTGCGAGGTGGCCGAGGGCGTCGTCGGTGAAGGCCGCCATGAAGGCCTCGGCGCGCACCGCCCGATCGGGCGATGCCCGGTCGATGGCGCGCAGCAGCGGGCCGAGCGACCCGGCGGTTGCAACCGGCGATGCGCCGAGGGCGCCAAAGGGCGGGGGCATCGCCGGGTCGGTGGGCCTGCCGCCGCCCACGCCCTGTAGCGAGGGGAGTGGCCCGGTGCGGAGGAAGGCGACGGCGAAGGCCGCCGCGACCGCGCAGGCATAGGGTCGCCAGGCCCTGACCCCGACCGACTCCTTGTCCGGGTTGGCGAGATCGGAGACGGCGCGAATCATCGCGAGCGCGGGCGGCGGGCTCGCCTGCCGCGTGCCCGCCGCGCCGCCGACACCTTCCATCTCCACCCCGACCAGCTTCGGCCAGGTTGCCAGGAGCTCCGCGAGGAGCGCCGGGTCCTGGATGATCTTCTCGCCGCTGCCGATCGGCCCGTAGTGGCGCGCCGGGCGCCCCCGCTCGGGACGGGAACCGGCGATGGCACCGTGCCAGCGCAGGCCGGTGAAGGCCCGGGCGCGTTGGAGCAGCCCTCGGTCGACGTCATATGGCTGCCAGCGGTGCTCGGCCCCCGTCGGCCGCGCTTTCGCCTGCTCGTAGCCGATGATCCGGTTGGCGACGAGCAGATCCCCCAATGCCGCCTCGTTGGCGGCGATCCCCCCGGCGATGCCGACGATCACGACCGCGCGCGGTCGCCAGCGCGCGAGCGCCGAGGTCACCGCCGCTGCCGCCTCGGGCGACCCCATCGCCCCGATACAGGTGACGATGAGCGCATAGGCGGTGGTCGCGCCAGCGCCGGCGGCGACGGGGAGCGTGGCGCGGTAGTAGACGGATGATTCCCCGACGACCGCCGGGAGCAGCGTCGGCGGTGCGCCGCCACGGCGGAGGGCGACGAGCAATGCATCGCGCTCTTCGTCGAGCGGTGCAACGAGGAGGACGTCGATCGGCGGCGTGGTGGCGCTCACAGCTTCACCTTCCCGGCGACGCCGGCGCGGAAGGGGTCGGCGATGCGGGTGTAGCGGGCGACCATGTCGCGGCTCTTGTGGCGGGTGGTGGCGGCGATGTCGGCGTCGGCGACCCCGTCGAGGGCGGCCTGGGTGACGAGGCCGGCGCGCAGCGAGTGCCCGGCGAGGCCGCGCGTGTCGGCGGCCCCGTCGAGGTCGAGCGGGGCGACGCCCGCGGCGGCGGCGGCGTGCTTGACGAGCTGGGCGACGTGCTCGGGGTTGAGGCGGCGGTCGAGGATGCTCCCCGTGCGGTGGACCGGGCGGAAGAGCGGCCCGGCGGTGCCGAGGCGCGCCGCCTGGAGCCAGCGCCGGGTCGCGCGCACCGGGCAGGCCGCAGGGTCGGCGCCGGGCGCGACCGCGACCTTTGCGCCGGCCCCCTCCTGGTCCGACTTCGAGCGGCGGATTGTCACCACCAGTCCGCGCTTGGCGAAGGCGACATCGCCGACATCCAGTCCCACCAGCTCGGAGCGGCGCAGGGCGGCGGCGAAGCCGAGGAGGAGCATGGCGCGGTCGCGCAGGCCGCGCGGGTCCTCGGGGAGCGCCGCGACCATCGCGCGCAGGTCGTCGGCCAGGACCGGCTCCTTGCCCTTGGGGGCAACGCCGAGGTCGCGGCGGAGGGCGGCCAGCTCGTGGCGCACGGCCGGATCGGCGGCGGGCGACGGCTGGCCCGCGCGTGCGTGGGCGTCGGCGATCGCGGCGAGGCGGCGCCCGATGGTGGCGACCTTCTTGCCGTCACGGGCGAGCGCGACGAGATAGCGGCGGACGGTCAGGGCATCGGCGGGGAGCGCGACCGACTCGTAGCGGGCGCACCACCCGGCGAAGTCGGCCCAGTCGCTCGCGTAGGCCTTGCGCGTGTTGGTGGCGTGGGGCGGGCCGGACTCGGCGCGCAAGGCGGCGTCCAACTCCGCGAGGGTAGGAGGGGTCGGCGACATATCCCTAGAGTCCTCAGCATGTGATGGTCGCTTCATCATGGTCTGCTCCACATCGTAGGGTACAGAATCCGCCCGACGGAGAGAATGGCCGGCATCGATGGTCGCGTCACTGGCGATCCCAATCCTCAAGAGCCCGGAGCGCGTCGCCGGTGAAACGCGCCATCAGCGCGTCGAACGCATCCATCGCGCGCTCGCGCAGGTGGTCGCTTGTCGGATCGACGTAGATGCGCAGCACGAGCCGGATCAACTCCTCACCGTCCCTGAATCGTGCTGCGTCGCCCGTTGACCGCTCGTTCTGTAGGGCCGCCTCCACGACCGCGAGCGCCCAGTCCGGGTCGACCATGCCGTGCTGCCAGAGGAATTCGGCGAATTGCCCCGTATCGTCGTGGAGCGCGGGCGAGATCGCGAAACTCTCGATGAGCGCTCGCAGCGTCGTGATGTGGTCGTCGCGCAGGGAGCCGAACATGCCGCCGACTTGGCGACGCACCTCGCGATCCGCGTCGGACACTAGGCGGTGAAGTCCTGCCGTGATTGCGTCCGAGACATCTCCGGCTGGCGCGTCGGCGACATTGGCGGCGTAGATGCGCGCGACCCCTACTCTCCAAGGCACGGGTCCATCGAGCGCCTCGGCGGCCAGCCGCCGAGCATCCGCGATCGCTTCCGGCCCTTCAAGCGCCGTCGGCGAGATCGCCTGCGTCGCGGCGATCTCGGCCCCGCGCTGCTGACACGCGCTATCGTCACTTTGCAGCATGGCGCGAATGAAGGGCTGCATTCTGGCATAGGCGCGGTAGAGGCCGAAGTAGACAAACTCCTGCGCCTGGTGCGTGGCCAGGAGTTCTACCCGGCCGCTCGCAAAGCGCTCGAATAGGCTGATGGCGCGACCACGATCAGCGTGCAGGAGCTGCAACGTCTCCTCGATCGCGCCGATGCGCATGGCGTCGGAGGGGTCGGACGCGAGCGATTCGAGCAGCGCCCACTGGCGCTCACGCGCCTCATCGGTCTGCGCCACCTCCAGCGCGCGCATCAGTGCCCGGAGCGCGCTGCCCCGGTCGGTGTTGAAATAGCGCGAGTAGGGATCGCGCCCTGTGCCATCCTCATCACCAGCGGGGCTGCGAACCCAACACTTGAGCAGATCGACGAGGTCGGTTGGTATCCCGCCCGCCGCGCGCTTCTCTAGCGCCCAGGCAATGGCCCGCGTCCGTTCCCGATCGGGGTGGTCGACGAAGCGGCGTGCCACCCCGAAGAAGCACTCGGACGGCGCGGTCGATTCGGCCAAGCCATTCAGGAACGCGCGCACATAGGCGATGTCAATATCTACGGGTACAAGCTCCGCCAGCCGCGCGAAGCGCTCCGGCTGCTTGCGCACAAGCGCGGCGAGGACGCCGGACAGTTGGGCAGCCCCGCCCTTCAGGAACTCCTTGTGGCTTATCGCGCCGCGATACTTGCTCATCGCCCGCAACCAGGCGGCATCGGACATCCGGATGGCCTCTTCCTCCGTGATCGGCGGGCCGACCCATCCTCCTGCCACGAGGCTCGGCGAATCCGACGCCCGCACCCCAGGGAACTTGCGCTCCAGTTCTCGAAGGCGATCTCGCCCTCGCTCACTCAGCAACGCAAGCGGGATCGCCTGCAGCAGATACAGTTGCTCGATTCGCCACCACGCGCCTACCCCGGGCCTGGGGGAGCGCCAGATCGGGGCGTAGGCGAGGATGCATGCCTCCATTTCTTCCCAGCGGGCGGGTGAGAGGTAGGGGTAGATAGACGCGAGCAGGCGGCGGGTCAGGAGCTGCTCGGACTCGCCCAAGTGCAGCCGACGACGATCGGCGAGCAGGAAGCGCGCCGCCTCGTCGGCGCAGATATCCGGCACCTCCCGGTAAACCTGCGCCAGGAGCGTTTGCGGTGTCTCCGACTGGAGCCTATCCAGACGATCGACCGCGCGCCGAAACTCCGCCGGATCTTCGCGCGCGAGATCGATCAGTGCGCCGATGATCCCCCGGACGACTGCGCGTGCGACGTCGTGCGCGCCGAAGCGCCCCGCGTAGGACACGAGGTCGTGTGGGAAAAACGGCAAATCATCAACCAGTGCGCTGATTGTCCCGAGCGTCCGTTCGAGCCAGGGTAGGGCCATGTCGAGGAACGGCCGCGCGGCGCGAGTGCGCGCCGCCTCGATCGCGTCGCCAAGATCGTTGCCGACGCGGCCCCCGAAGTCGTTTGCGATCGAGGCGATGGCTGGGGCGCTCGCCTCTCCCCCGGCGGGCGATTCGGCGTCGTGGATGTACTCGAGGGCCAATGCGATCAGGTGACAACCTGTTAGTGGGAAGGCCTCGGCGACCTTCTCCATCTCGTGCGCGTGTTGTCGGAGGTACAGCGGCGAGAGCCGCAGCAGGCGCTCGAAGAGATTCGCGGCCTCGCTGTTCTCCCAGCGACGCACATACATGAAGAGCCAGGAGATCCGATTGTTCCACGCCTCGGAGCGCCCCAGGAATGGCTCGATGGCGGCGATCACGGCGGCCTGATCGACATCGATCAGCGATGCTAGATATGGCAAGATCTCCCGCTCGATCGCCTCGTCGTCGAGCGCCAGGAAGCCCCGCATCGGCTCGCCCGCGAGGCGGGCGAGCCAGGCGATGTTGCCTCGCAGCGCCCCGAGGAGTTGGGGCCGCATTGTCGCGGTGAGGAGCAGGCGACGCACGAGTACCACCTCGCCGTCGGTCGGGTCGGGCGATGCACCAACCCAGTTCAGCAGCAGATCGCGGAGATGAAACCGCAGCCCTTCGGAGCGTAGGAACACGTTCAGCTCGTAGATATACGTTGCCTCATCATTCGCCCGTAGATAAGCCAGCACTTGGGTGAGCTGCGAGCGGGCGAAGAGGCCCTGCTCACTCCGCAAGAGCGTCTCGGACAGACGTGCTCCGCTCTCAACGTAATTCCTGGCGTAGCAGTAGTCGAAGAACGTTTGGTGCAAGAAGGACCAAGTAATCGAACTAGAGACCAGGATGCCGCTGCTCGCTAGCCAGTTAGCGGCGGGCAGCAGCCGGGCATTCTCGGGTGTCGCGAAGAGGGTCTGCGGCACCGTAGTACGCTGGTCGCGCGCCATCCGGGCCGTCATGATCCGCAGGACCTCCTCGCGCTCCGCGATCGGGGGGGCGGCGAGATCGGGACGGCGTACCAGGTCATGCCAAAGCAGCGCGTAGAGATCCTGCAGGGTGGACAGCCCGCAGAGTTCCCTGAGTCGCTGTGCGCCGCCGCGCTCCTTGGCGAGGCGGGCGAAGAGGTCGAGGTGATGCGGGGTGCGCAGCAGTTCGCGAGTGCCGGCGGAGAGGGCAGTGTGCTCAACCCCGATCTCGCCGACGACTCCCGCCACAACGTCGTCGGCGAGCGGCACTGGGATAAACTCGCGGGCTACGTCGAGACGCTTGAGCCGAGGATCGGTGTTGCGGTCGAAAGTGCGGCAGGCGATCACCAGCCGCACGCCGGGGATAAGGCGCAGCCGCGCCACCAGGCCCAGCATGAGGTCAATGGCGCGCTGATCGCGAGCGAGGAGGGTGAGCGAGAGCGCGTCGATCTGGTCGATGAGCACGACGACCGGACCGTGCGCGGCCAAGAGGGCTGCCGCGCGCTCCGCCGAAACCGGGAGTCCGAGCGCGCGCTGCAAGTCCTCGGTCGTGTCGACACTGGACAGTTGCTGGTCGGCCTTGATCGCCATGACAACCTCCCCTGCCTCCTCGACAGCGGTGAGGGCGTCGCGCAGGATGACGGACTTGCCCGCGCCCGCCTGGTCGAGCAGCAGGCCGACCTGCCGATCGCTGGTTGGCTCCCGTACCCAGGCGACGATGTCATCGGTGATGGCGCGGGGCAGGTGCTGGCCGGTCGCGGCGATGGTGCGCTTGTACGTCCGCAGCAGCGCGCCGCACGCGATCACGGATTCGCGCAGTCGATCGATATCCGGTGGTGCCGAAAAGTCCACCCCATCATCCGCTCTTAGCTGCCCCGTGAGGCCATCGGCACCGAATGCACCGCACTGTCGAGCCTGACCGCCGACACGATCGCGTAGTAGGCGGAATAGCGTATGGGGCAGGTAATTGCTACTCGCGGGCATCCAGAACTGAACCTGATCCCGCTCGATTTGAGCCAGCGAGGCGAATTCAATGTCGATGTGGCTGAAGAGAGCCAGCAGCTCACCTTCGACGAGTTGCCGCAGCGCCGTCTCGCCGAGTGTGGAGTCGTCGCTGGCAGTCAGCGCCGGTCTTACGAGCAAGCCAATCTTGCCAACGATCGCCTGCTGCTCCCTATTCATCCGCCCCGACCACTCGGCGTAGTCATCGGCGGTGTACGCTCGGAGGCAGGCTTCCTGTAGGTCATGATGGTCCTGGAGTGGCTCCCCGATGCGTAGCGCGAGGCGATCTGTGCCGCGCCGGAAGGAAACCATCCAGGAACTGGGCAGCGAAGTCGGACCAGAGCTTTACCCAAACCTTGCCATTGAGGTCGAGATGCTCCTTGGCCTGAATGAAAACGCGATGGTCATCGGCAAAGGTGACGACCGTATCATCTACATGCTCAGGTGCCTCAACACGGACGCCACTAACTCGATTCATGGCGGGGCGCTCTGCGTTGTCGCAGAGCCGCCCGAGGTAGAGTGCCGCGACAGAGTTCTGGTAAAGAATGCCAGACTCTGTCGTTGTTCCGCCACGCTCCGGCATGACCTCTCTCCCAATATTGCTATCGGCGACGTTCTGCGTCTCGCAGATTCCTGACCTGGGATAATGATGATTATCCCAGGTCAGCGAGGTATAGTATAGCCGCGTACGGACGCGCTGTCAACTATCGCGGTGGTATACTTCCCGAGCACGAGTGCCGCGCGGTAGGGTCGCGCTGGCGGGTGTAGGAGCGGCCCCGCCTTCATGCCCGCGCTTGGCGCTATCTCGCGACGACAACACGCCCGACGCATCAACGCACCCACCGTCCTGGCAGTACCCGCACCGGTTTCCGCCCGGTCGAAAGGAATTACCGCCGATGGCCCCACCACCGTTACCCGACGCGTGGCTGCCCGCGTGGCTGCGCGACCTCGCGACCGATGATTCCCTCGCCATCGACTCGGTGATCGTGGCCGAGATCGCGGCCACCACCGATGAGTACCGGCGCTATCGCCAGCGCTTCACCGCGCTGGTCCCGCCGGAGCACCTGGACGCGGTGCTCGCGCACCCGGGCGGTATCGGCCACGACGTCGACGCCAGGGGGCCGCACCCCGTGGCCTCCCGCGGGACGTGGGCCTACGCGCCGCACTTCTGGATCGACGCGATCGCCGCGCTGCCGGACGGCCTGGAGCCGCTCGTCGCCTCCTGGGAGGCGGCGAGTCGGCGCGTCCTCTGACCTGACCAGGGCTTCCTCATGACCTACGGGCTGATCCCGCGCCTCGTTGCCGGCGGCGGGACGCCCGCGGTCCACTGGGACGATCCGAATGCGGCGCTGGGTCTCGGAGGATCAGGCCGAGGCGGAACGCCTGCAGCGAGAGTTGGATTTGCTTCAGGACATCACCGTGTCCGCGCGGGTCGTGCAAGAGTATCCCGACTTGACCGGGACGCCGGACAAGCGCGCGTCGCGGTCGATGAAGGGGCGCGATAGGAACGACCCTTGCCCCTGTGGCAGCGGGAGGAAGCGCAAACGCTGCTGCGGGTGATCCGGCCTTACCCTCCACGTTGCACTCGATCAGGCCTATCCCCCACCCGCAAGCGGGCGGCACGATCCGGTACCCACGGCCTGGCCCAGTTGCGCCAGCTCGCCGGCGTACCAACCGGGATGGGCGTCGCCGCGACCCGTTCCCACCAGATCGCGGGATGCTGAACGCCCGACCCACCCCCCGCTCGTCGCCCCGGTCTCTGCGTGGCAGCGACACAAGGTCCGGGCGGCGAACGGTCAGTTATGGGAGGGGCTGATGGCACTGACAATGTGGACGATCGAGACCGACGATCGCGAGCGCGCGGGCGGCGTGCTCAACGCGCTGGCCGCCTACCCCCAGGTCGTCGTCGCGGTCGGGCGGCTGCCCCTCGGCGATTATCTGCCGGGCGGCGGGGTGATCGTCGAGCGGAAGAGCGCGACCGACCTCGTCCTGAGCATCCGCGACCGGCGTCTCTTCGACCAGGCCGTGCGGCTCAGAGCGGGCGCGGCGCACCCCGTCATCATCCTCGAGGGTGATCCGCTCGCCGTCCGGACCGGGATGCACCAGCGCGCGATCCTCGGCGCGCTGGCCTGGCTGACCACGATCCAGGGGATCCCGGTGCTCCCGAGTACCGGGCCGGCGCGCACCGCCGCACTCCTCGTCACGATCGCCCGCCAGCAGCAGCAGGGCTGGCGCGCGCCGTCGGGCGTGGTCAGGCCGAAGGCCCCCACCCCGCGCGAGCAGCAGCTTGCCGTCCTGGCCGCGCTCCCCGGCGTCGGCCCGGTGCTCGCGGCGCGGCTCCTCGACCACTTCGGCGGCCTGCGCGCCGTCCTGGACGCGGACGCGGACGCGCTCGCCGCCGTGTCCGGCGTCGGTGCCGCGACGGCCGCGCGGCTCGCCACGCTCCTGCACTAAGTGCGCCGTTTCGCAATTGCGTGTGTTGAATATGGAGTATAAGGGATTAGTAGCCTGACATCCCCGCCCCGCCGGTCGCCGACAGCGGCCGGTGACAACGGCGCGCTGCCGTGAGAAGATAGCGCGGGCGCCGGGGCGGGGGCCCACCAGGGAGCGGCACGGAGGGGGCGATGCGCGAGCCACTACGCCGGGCGCTCGGCGCGCGACTCACGGCGGCCCGCCGGGCGGCGGGGCTGACCCAGGCGCAAGCGGCGGCGCACATCGGCACCTCGCGCACCAACCTCACCATGTGGGAACTGGGCTACCACGACGTCGGCTACTCGCGCCTGGTCCAGCTGGTCACCCTCTACCGCATGGACCCGGCGACGGTGTTCGGCGACGACCTGCCCGCCCCGGACGACGACCGCCCGGCCTGAACCGCCGACCGCAGGTGCCGCTTCGCCGCCGACGGACCAGGTGCGCCTCCGGCCGTCGGCGGCGTGGGTGGCGACCGGCGGCACGGCGCGGCGCGGGCCGGAGGGACGCTGCGTGCACGAGCGCTCCCCGAACGGGAGAGCATCGCCTGAGCGAGCCGCCAAGGCGCGAGCGCAAACCAGCCGCGATGCGGGAAGGGCGCGGCGGTACGGCGGGTCCTGCGGGAAGGCGGCGTTGACGATGCGCGCGGTCGCGGCTGGCACGAGCGGCAGCGGACCGGCGCGGATCATCATGATCCTCCGGGCGGTGCGGCCACGATGACGACCGCCCCGGCCTCGCGGGACCGGCCGCACGGTGCCCACCACCACGCCGTAACGTGGCCCTGACGCATCCGCCGACACGTCCAGACGCGGGGCAACCCCATCGATCGGCGGCGCGCTAGCCCGGGTGCCACGCCGATCATTCTTGTCGGGCCGACGGGCGCACCGGCGCCACGCCGCCGTCCGGCGCGGGTTGCTCGCGTCGGCCACGGCCCCCGCCGCCACGCGGTGCCGGGCCAGCCCCCGGCCGTGGTTGCGCGACCCCGCGGTCCCCCAGCGGCATGGCACGGCCGGGGCCGCCGGCCACCATGCCAACTCCCCCGTCAGCCAGCGAGGCAGTCCGGCCCGCGCCAGCGTCCCGGCCGTGATCGGCGCGGCCCTCCTCCGTCATTGCCATGCGCCGATCCGGGCCGGGACGCTGGCTCCTCGCGGCGTCGCGCAGGCGCTCCCGGTGCCGGCCCGGCCGCCGATTCGCAGCTGGCACGATGTGCGCGGTGTTGGCGCTGCCCCCCTATTCGGCCGGGGCCACGTCGCCGGTGGCTGCTGCATGTCCTCTCCCGTACGCCGCCCCGGCGGCGCAGGCTTTCAGCGCGCACCGCGGTGGCGGTCCTGGGGAGCCGGGACACCCGGAACGTGTCCACGGCGGGCGATTGCGATCGCAATCGCTGTCGGGCACCCACCGTGCGGTCGCCGCCGCCGCTCGCCCGCGCAGCTGCCCCGTGGTGGTCGTACTCGTCGACCGCCAAATCGACCGTGGAGGGGGATGTAGCCGACACCGCCGACCATCCCTCCGCTCGTCGCACCTGAGGCGGCGAGCGACACCGTACCGGTGCCTCCGCGACGCGCGAGGCAGGCTGGACGCAGATCCCGGTGGGGCGCTGTGGGTATATTGATCGTCGCAGTGGCGCATCGAACCGGGCTGCTACTCACGTCGGGAGCCCGCCAGGCGGCGACACGCAAGCCATCCGCGAGCCCTTCGAAACGGTTGAGAATTTGCTCGTGGCCTTCGCCCAGGGCGGCCCCGGCCTGCTCGCCTGCGAGCAAGCCGGTGGCTTCCCCCGCTCTCGGCCTTGAGGGCGGGAGGGCTGAAGGTCGAGGCGCGGACCGCGCCGGGAGCGGCGGGTCTCGATGCCGCTGCGGCGCTCTGGCGCTGGGCGCGGGAGGAGGTCATCGTCAACGCCCGCCCGGGGACCACGGCCAAGGTGCCGGCGCGGATCGCACGCTTCCTCGACGGGCGGAACGATCGTTCCGGGGAGGTACTGTCCCCTTGTCGGGCCACGTTGCAGGCACCGGTCGAGGCGGTGGAGCCGCCGACGTGTCCATCCCCTGCCGAGGATCCCCTTGTGGGTTTCACCTGCACCGCGATTCAGCAGGCGAGCAAATCGCACGCCGACCGGGATTGCGATCGGCCCTCCCGACCACCCCGACGGATATCGGCCCGCCCGTCGCCGATGACTCGTCGCCCCCACCCGGACCGTACGAACCGACAACCGACACGCACGGCCGACGCTTGCGAAATGGATGTTGCTCACCGTCGCGTCGATCCGCTATTCCCTACGTCGGCACCGCGGAAATGCGTCGCCGGTGACAGGCGGCGATGATGACATGATTAATGTTGTATGATACACTAAGACAGTAGCTTATTCACGTGCATATATGCTACCCACGCGGTGATTATGCCCAGCAAAAAACCGGGTGCGCCAGGCTCCGCAGCGGCGACGCGGCGAGAGGCACGCCCGACGCCGCGTCGTGGCGTGGCGCGGCCGCCCACGCATGAGGTGGCGGCGCGGCTGGCGGCATCGCTCAGCGGCGCCCAACGACAAACACTCCGGGACCTGGTGCGCTTCCCGCTCGCCAGCGCGCGGCAGTTGCGCGCGCTCGGTGGCCGCGCCGCCACCTCGACCGACCAGGAGCGGTTGGTGCTGCTCGCGGACCGGGGTCTCGTCGCCGCGCTCGGCTATCCGCGCGGACCGGGGCGTGCGCTCCGGTTGTGGCACTGACCGATCTCGGGCTGCACGCCGTCGCGCTCGCCCACGGGGTCGCCCCGGCGCCGCTGGCGCGCCTGGCGGGCCTGCGCGGTGAGGATCTGGCGCGCGCCCTGCGCCGTCTGCCGGAGCGCTGGGCGACCTATGAGCTGCTGGCCGCGATCGCCGATCTCCTCCGGGTGACGGGGCCGACACGCGCGTCCGGCCCCGACCTGCTGCGCTGGGCGCTGCGCTGGCGCGGCACGGTCCAGCGCGCGCATGTCGGTTACCGCGAGGAGTTTTGGGTCCCGGCGGCCGCCTGGTACGGCTGGGCCGGAGGCGCGGTCGAGGGCGTCATGCTCGTGCCGGACCTCGGCCACGTCGGCCCTCGCGCGTGGTCGCGCCTGCTGGCGCGCGCGCTCGCCTGGTGCGACCAGTGCCGTGCCGCCGGTCGGGTCGCGCCGACGGTGCTCATTGCGACGGATGCCGGGCAGCAGTTCCGCGACTGGGTGGCGACCCGCGCGCACCTGGGGGCCGCCGCCGAGGCGCTCGTCCTGACGACCTGGAACGCGCTCGCGGCCGGTGATCTGGAATTGCCGCCCCCCCCCCGTCGGTGCGGGGCCGCCGGCGGCCGCGTGGGAGGACGCGCGCCACCCGCTCGACCGAGCCGCCCCGGCACCGCCGCCCGCACCGTCCCAGCGGCGCCTGGTGACGGCGGGCCTCGCCGATCTGCCGGGCGTCGCGGCGTCCCCGGATCGCCGGCTGACGCCGCTCGACCGCCTGCTCCTCGAGACGCTCGGCGCCCACCCGTTCCTCCCGCCCTCGCGGCTGGCCGGCGCCTGCGGGGCCACCGCGGCGGCGGTGCGCGCGAGCCTGGCACGGTTGATCGCGCGGGGCCTGGTCCGGCTGGCCGATGACGTCCCGCTCAAGCAGGTCCGCGCGGCCGCGGCCGAACTGGCCGCGCTCCCCGGCGCGGCGGTGGGCACGGCGGCCGGGGAGCTCGCGCTGCCCGAGCTGACGGCGGACGGGATCGCTGCGGTGCTCGACTGGGCCGGCCTGCCGGCCGATCTCGGCGGGCGCTGGCTCGGCCTGGTGGGCAACGGGCCGCTCCGGCCGATCGGGCCCCGGCGCAACTTGCTCCACAACTTGGCGCATACGCTCGGCGCGGATGCGCTCGTGGTGGCACTGGCGACGGCGCTGGCGACCGGTCGGGACGGCCGGCCCGCCGCGCGCCGCGCGGCCCTGACCCGCTGGCGGGGGGCCGCAGGCAGCGTCCGCGGCCTGCTGCGTCCGGATGCCTCGGGGCGTGTCGAGCGCGTCGTCGTCGGCGAGGCACGCGCATTCCTCCTCGAATTCGACCGCGCACACGAGCGTGAGGGGCCACTGCTGGCGAAATGGCGGCAGTATTATCGCTTCTACGGCGACGGGATCGCGGCGGGGCGCTACCGCATCGACTATCCCGCGGACCCTCCTTGGCTCCTCGTGGTGACGACCGATCCGGCAATGGAGACGATCCTGGCCCGGACGATCCGCGACGCGCGGGCGCCGGGGGATCCGCCCCTCGCCGCGCTG
>JAABUU010005982.1_pt1 | contig 13275 bp, 12 predicted proteins | sample 5559301 | NCBI WGS metagenome assembly JAABUU01 (sample SAMN10711884, study PRJNA513360) | rock metagenome | isolation source: Antarctica rocks | place: Antarctica: Victoria Land, Richard Nunatak white
TGGGTGTTTTGTTTGGGGGGTTGGGTTTGGAAGGGGGGCTCACGCGGGCATGCGTCTTTGGTGGTTATGGGGGTGAAGTCGGACATTGTTCCAGGAGAGGTATTGAAGGTCCGTAGTGGCAGTCGAGTGTGGGATCTTGGACTGGGGCACTTTGCGGTGGTGGAGGAAATTCTGTGGACGGACCGGCGAAACATGAGGGGTGAGGTTGGTGGAGGGGTAGGATACGGAGGTACTTTCTACTTCGATATTTACCCTTTTACAGTTGAGAGGGTTTTGTCAACCCTACTATGAAGCCATTCACATCCCAAAATGTTGCTCGACTAATACTTTGGTCACGCAATTCTGCATGATGGTTATTCTCGAAGCTACAGCATACGAATGGATGCGGATGGCAAGGCGTATTAAATAAAAAGAACTGACAATAAAGCGAATAAGGGAATGGGTTGCTACGAGGGTAGTTAAGTAGACATTCATCTCTCGTTGATCATTAATGCTCTGCTCTAGGGCTACTGACTTCAGGAATACACCCGCTAATACACGACATCTTGCAGTTTTGGACGTCCACCTGGCATATTGGAATCCTGCCATAAATCCTTGGAAGCTCTACTCTTTAGTGTGTTAAGCGGTTGGCTTTGAACCCATTCCAAGTTGCTGTACGAATGCCATTGCCTGTTCGGGCGCATATCCGATGAACACGGGGCCGGTAAAGACCATCTGTGGTTCTGAGGTTCGCTGTTGTTGTCCAGACTTCCTGCTCAGCTGTGGCCGATCTCGAGAGCTAGATCGCGAGGGGTCTGGAGCCACAAAGGCGGGTAAATGTGTTTCTGGAGGTTGTGATGGTTGTTTCTCATCGAAACCGAATGGACACCGTCCTGTACCTTTCGTAGAGATCGGTTCAGGGCGTCGTTCTCCGTTGAATTGACGCTCATCCACGTCGCGATCCCCACGAGACGATAATGCAGGCATCGCGGGATCTCCAGCGGCCGGAACAGATATGCCCCAGGGGCGGCTTGGGGATTCTCCGACTCTGACTTCTTTCAAGGGTCTGTCAAAATGACCCTCCCTATCTTCCTGCTCTTGCTCCACAGATCCGTCTTCACGCCCTTCAAGTCTCTCACTGATTGCTTCTGCCCATCTACCCACCCTATCTGCAGGCCTCACCTCCCCGGTTTCCATGTCTGCTGCGTGATCGGCTGGAAGCATTGGCTGATGTTTCATGCCTAAACCCTGGATCATGCTCACGAGGTTGCCATACTTGGCGTCGAGCTGCCTGATGCTTTCCGCGTTGCTTTGATACCGCTTGACGCAGATTTCGTGACTTCTTGGGATCTCGTGCTTGTGGTTTTCGAAGTACTTGGCCACTTCCTCTGGAGAATGTTGATCCAGGAAACGAATAGGGCACTTTGACGCTGACCCAGTCGCTGAAGGCGGAGGTGACGAAATGGCGTCTCCATGAAATTCCGCTTCAATAGGATCGACCAACGTGTGGCTTCCCTTTCCGAGCGGTGGGGTGGGTAATCTACCGGAATAACGTATGGTAGAGGTTTGCGGTCCACTTGAAGGATGACTTCCGGGCTTTTCGCCCTTCATGTGAGCAAATGGACACCGGAGGTTTCCCTCTACCCCTGGAGTTGTGAAATCTTCTTCAAGTGCCGATCTACAATCGGATGGCCTTCGCTTGGGGCTCTCGCGTGTAGAGAATGGCCCTTTGTTGTCAGTCAAATCGGTTGGCAGGCCTCGAGCTCTCCAATCTATGTCGCGGATCATTGTATCCCAAGCTATTTTTCCGCATAAGATTCTGTGCACCGCCTCTTCGTCTTCTCTGCGATAATGTCGTAAAGGGATCCGAGTCCAGGTCATATCAACATCAGAGGCACCCAAATCTTTGCCCGTATCGTTACCGATTTGGCCAGTGTCGGAAGGGATCTCGACAGCTGTATGGTCTGACGGCGCATATCTCGCAGCTAGCTCGCGATACTAACAACACGTATGTTAGTATGTCAGATAGTTGAGCATATGTCACAAAGCTGAATGCTTGAGCAGAGTTTAGAACAGTGTCAGGAAATGGTAGTAGGAGTCGATCACCGCCACAAATGTAGCTCCAGATCTAGAGCTATGGTAATCTCATCATACATAAACTGAAGGAACGAGAAAATAGAACTATTCTAACTGACCTCAGCCTGTGCAAATGCCAATTTTCGCTCGAGGCTGGCATGCTGGCGACCAAGTAGTTGAACCTGTTCGAATAGAGACTCAAAACCCTCAAATAGTGATCTTGCAACTCTCTCGAAATCGCCGTCATGACACGCTCTTGCACTTGCGCCACATTTGTCGTTCGAATCCATGATAGATAGTGTCCTAGAAGGAATAATAATGAAGTGGACTGAGGCAAGAGGACTGCAAACGTCACGGAACACATCGGACAATTACTCGCGACGCTATACCAGGACTGGTTTAGCACATATCCACACGAGCCTTTCCAGACGTCAGGTCATCCAGCTTCCATGCATTTCACTGATATTACTCCAGGAATTTTTGTCTATTGGAAAGACAGTGAGGTTTGTTACCTCCAGACAACGCAAGAGGGATCCAGAGTCACCAATGATATTGAAATACACATACTCTCAAGATTACTGTCTCAAACACCATAGCAAACTTGAGCGTTAGAACAACGACGATCCAGCCTTCGATGTGCATTCAAATACGACGTCTAGACGGATATAAGGAAGTTAGAATGCTGCATTGTGCATAATACGCAGCCGAACTTAAAGGAGTGAGATGATACGATTTAGATGATCTACTAATCCTCTGTATCTACAGCGCCAAGAACCACCGCGAACGTCATTTGCCCCAAGCGCGAGTCTCAAAAACAACCTCATACGAGATCCAAGAGACCTCTCTGATAAATGCGCTGTCGTGAAACCTTTCAAGAACAAAATCCGCCCGCCAGTAGTGCATAAGCACTATCTCTTTTCTTTCGGTTCAGCTGCTACACTAGACATCAGGGTGTGTTTCTAAAAGTATCGTGTTTCCACATCATACCTTTTCGTGGTTCGACAACTATCCTTCTTTTCGTCTTAGCTTTGACCAGCTGAGCATTTTCGTTGGTGCTGTTGCAGCAATTGCAGAAAATGTCGCATTCCAAGTCGGAAAGATCCGGTGTTGGCAGCCGCTGTGGTTTTGGGGTGGGCGGAGGAGTGCGGACTCTTCGTGATTGTATTCTGCCATCATCATTGGAGGAAGTTGCAGTGCTTCGTTTGTTGATTCCTTTCGTTGCAAGGCTCCGCAGAGAGCGGGGAACCTTGTACTCGAGCGCACCCCATTCCTGCGGTGACCAGCAGCGACCGCACCGTACCTCTGCCAAACCATATGTGATTACGGGATTTCCGCGATCTTCCGAACAACGAAGGTTACAGCTACCGAAAACAGGCATCGAGTCCATTGGCAAGCGATAAATCCCAGGATCGAGAGCACAAAATTCACAGGAGGCGACAGCGGCAACTTTATCGTTGAGGTCCTTTGGGTTTGGATGATGGACGACGATGGGTTTTGCTGGTTGATGATGACCATGGACCACGAGGCGTGGTGAGGAGGCCATGGTGGGCATATGCGAGGTAGGTTGCGCACGTGGGGAAACTCGGTACTAATATAAGATATTGGATAAACGATGTTCGTCAAGGCTGCGGTAGACTTGGTCACAGTCTACAGGATGACTTTCGCACTAGGTGGTGGATAAGAGTGTGTTTCTATGGATGTCGGATATGTCAGAAGAGAAGTTTAAAAGAACAGAAGAGGGGGGCTTCGAGGGGGTTTTGTAGTTGGGTGCTTAGGGTAGCGAGCGTGGCTCAGCCAATCAGAGTGGGGTATTCGTGTGCGGCACAGCACCCAACCCCGGTCCGCTTTCCTCGCAGGAGAGACCTACTCGCTTACTTCGGACACCCCATGCAGTCGACTCTTAGCTGATCATTCAAGGGCTTACTGATATTGGAATTTCTGACACGTTGGCACTGATAGCACTTGGTTTCCGAATCAGTGTGCATGCTCGATCTTGGCGGAGCGTACCTGGTAGGGGTATACCACTCGACCCTAACCTCAGCTACTTCACCCTCTGCAGCATGTTTTGAATATTCAATCCTCCTGCGGCTATCATTTTATCTGCGCCAGAATTGTATTCCTCTCGCTGATTATACTCCCGCACGCATGAGGGCATCGCTAGCCCTACGCCCTAGCCCTACCAAAAGTTCCTCATGCCCATCCGGGGTGTTTGTACTTGCTTTGTACTTTGATAGTCTCCACTCATGTACCAGCCATTTGAACGGTCAAAGGAAGAAATCTAGATACAATTAGTGTCTGAGTAGCACGACTTGACTGATACGACACTGTGAACAGCCTGGGCAGCCAGCCTTGTAGGCGTGTATAAGGGTTTACCGTGTTAACATGCCCATGCTCGTGGAAATGCACAGCGTCCCTTACATACTCGGAGGACTAACCACTCCTATTCCGCTGTTAACAATCCGCTTGAGACTATCTCGGTACCGAATACTCCAGGAGTTCATAGGGTAAGGTGACCCCTCTCTAGACAACGCACCCTTCACAACGCCCGCATTCTTACATCTACTCCGTAAAGTCTTGAGAATTTGTACTCCCCAACCGCCTATTCTCTCCCAGGACCCTCTTCGAAGAAAGTGGCTACATTCACAGATTATCGCAGCCCAGCCGAACCCACGTTCTCTCATGCCTTCCGCCGCTAGCCGTCTTTGGACGTTTTCGACGCATTATCATCGAACGTCTCTGGAAGGGGAGTGCTCCTGATGCTCCTCCCTCGATGTCATATTACCATGGCCAACTCACTTCAGAGGGTTTCAGCAATCCCCATCGAACACCGTAGTGCGAGGGGAGCGCTCCCGAGCATAGGTACATGGCACACAATCAGGTAACTGACTACAACTCGCAGCCCACGGCCTACCAACACCAAAAAATTCCATACTTAATAAAACGTCCGCTCGCTCCATCTTACCACAGACGAGGAACGAGTCACAGAACAGTTTCTTCGTACAATATCAGCTTCTCTTCTCTTTACTGATCTACCCAATCCAAGCGAGTCGATGCTTCTGCGCAGTCACGCAATGGGCACCAAGCTAGGGAACACAGATCCAATGCTCCTCTCAGGCATCCCCCACAAGGACGCGGCCAGGTCTCGTGGAAGCAATTCCTCCAGTATCGAGAGTCAGTAGTCAGAACGGCAGCTGCTCATAGCAAACGCCCAGAGATCTGCAAGCCCTTGTATACTGTACAAGAACACGCCGTCCAATTGCGTAAATCCAGGCTATCCGTTCTCCCCCCCAATATACAAAAGCAGCCAATCACAAACAAAGACCATCATTTCCTTGCCATTCCTAAGAAAAAAAATGACTCTTCGCAAAACTCTCCGCGCTAATATCAGCCGCCTTCCCCTCGACCACAGGCCCCTTCTCCCCCCCCAACATATCCACGCTCCCATCCGCGCCCAACTTCAACCCGGCCGTCGTCCTCCCCGTCATCGTCCCGCTCCGACTCGACGCCTGACTCCCACTGGTAATCAGCCCCTTCGCGTCGCCCTTCCGCTGAATGCCCTCCAGATACGGACTCGGCAGATACCCGACCCGCCCATCCCGCGCCCGACAGCGCCACCACTCGCTCGGATTGCCGACCGGGTCGGATTTGCTCAGGACGGCGACGAGGTCGCCCTTCCTCACCGCCAGATCGACGCCCGCGACGGTGGCGTCGGGCGTGAAGTCGTACAGGACGCGGCAGAAGTCGAGCTTGCTGGGGTCGAGGGGCTGCGCCTGCGGCTGCGGCTGTTGAGATGGAGGGAGGGGCTGGCCGTCGGGCCCGAGGACGGGGTGTTGGCGTTTGCTGGCGGCTTCTTCTTGGCTGCGGGCGAGGGCGTGGATGAGTTTGCCCATGAGGTAGGGGAGGCCGAAGACGGCGAGGAGGAACATGATGAATGGTTTTTTGGAGGGGCGGGGTGGAGCGGGGGAGCCGTCGGGGAGGATGCCGGCGACGGGGCCCGAGGAGGAGGGGGAGAGGCCTTGGAAGGCGGCGAAGGCGGCGGGCGTGAGGGCCATGGCGTCGGCGGGGGGAGGGCGGCCGGTGATTTTGGCGAGGAGGGTGCGGAGCCAGCGGAGGAGGGTGAAGATGCCGAAGATGGAGCCGAGGGTGGTGCGGAGGTTGCCGAATTGTTCGGCGACCGAGATCATTGCTGTTCCCGAGTTAGTTTTCTGGGTTCTACAATAGTAGGAAAGGAACTTCAGAGCCGACCTACCGAAAAACGAAGAATGAGTCGCCATATATGTACTTTCGAGCATCTGTGCGAAGCCGCCAAAGGCGCCGACGATGCTCTCGATGATCTGGAAGGTGGCTTGCGTGCTCTGACTGAAGCTGTTGGTCAAACTGTTTGGGTCGTTCGGGTCTCCCTGCATCCCTCCCATCCCACCCATGCCACCGTACATGCCACCGCTGTAGCCGCCCATGCCTCCGTACATCCCTCCTAGTCCACCCATTCCGCCATACATGGAGCCACCCATCCCGCCGAAGCGCGAGTAGGGGGAGGAGTACGGAGACGAATACGAGCTGAGACCACCATACGGCGACGTTCCGAGGCGGGACGCTCCGTACGGCGAGTAGTTCGACGCGGTCCGATTGACGACCGTGCTCAAGGCTGAGGGTCGTTCGGGTAGTGCTGGCGGAGAGGATGACGAAAAGGCTGTGGTTGCTGATATTGATGAAGGCATGGTCGAGGAGATATGTGGGTTGGTCGCAGGTGATGGTGCTATGCCCGGAGTTGAAGATAACGCTATGGCAAGAACAACATTGTCAGTTCTGTGCTCTGTTCATTCTGATCTCCGCATGAAACGACTCTGGAGATGGGTAAACGGTGTTTAGGCTCACCTGGGCACCTACCGGCGGCTCCCCCTCGTTCCCACGGCTTCGGTGGCGACGGTGAGCTCATCGTCCCTCTACTGCCACCAAGGCACCTGATGCGAGAAGTAGCGCGTTCTGAGCGAGGATCACTATGGACTCAATCTGAATATTTCTGCGTGGACAGACGTTACAGATCCAAATCGCCGGAGGTAGCTAGGCGAATTCGGGTGGCGAGCGGGGCACGAGGAAATCTTGCAAGACTACGAAGGTACAAAAGCTGAACAATTTACGAAATACCGTTATTCGTTGGCCAGACGGTCTTGAAAAGAGGCTTGGTTGAGTGAAGATTACTGTTGACTCTAACAGACAAAAATATTCCACCTTCGAATGGGCCGCTCTCAGACTTCCCAAACCGTTGAACGTCTGACAGCCTTGTACAGGATCCGCCGACTGGACCTCGGCTCAGGAACGCTCAGAGCTTCAAAAGCACCAGTGCTTATCCAACAAAGACAAATCTACACGACACTGAGAATGCTTCCGAGTTCTCTTGCCATTTTTCAATGTCTGCCATTGCAAATCATTAGTTGGATCCAAAGGGTATGTAAGTCAATGTCAGTTCACCCATTCTCTGTACGATCGTCTATTGGTCCACGAACAAAATGCGCAGAAATCAAATTACTCTAAACTAGGTATTCAACTGTTGCAAGTATCCAAAACTCATACCACGAATCGTATCCTCTCCAAACGACGCTTCAACGGAACCAGTAACACTCCAAGATTACATCTATGTCGGAAGGTCACCAAGAGAGCTGGGAAGCTTGCTAACGTCGAAGACCGAGGTCTCCTTGGTAACCTTGCACCAGTCTTTGATATCACTTGCGCCCAGCGTCTTATCGAAGCTGTGACCTGCATCCAAAACCTTGATATGCACCGAGCCACTGTCACCGGTGAAGACCACGGCCAACGTGATCGTGTTCGTTGCGGGTCTGACGAAGTAATCCGAGTTGCCACCCATCTTTGCCATGTGGAAGGTCGATTTGCAGCGAGTACCCCCTTCATTGAGCGTTTCGAAAAAATCAAGTTCACCGCAGCCCGATTTCCAGCAAGAGCAACCGTTGTACTGGCCGGTCCGCGGAATATGCGCGTTCAACGCCCAGATTCTAGGCATATCGAGCTTCTTGTCGAATTGGCCTCCCTTACCCTTGTTGCCGGTGATAGGCATGGAGAACTCCATCAGGAAGGCTTTCTCCGCACCGCCAAAGCCATCTGTGCAATCACTTAGTATTCGGACCGAACGCACAGCGCACGGGCGACTCACGGTGATTCTTGGCGTCGTCGTGAATGGCGCCGCACTCGTCACCAGCGCACAGCTTATCCGACATGATGATGATCTCGTTGTCATCCGCTATACGCGCATCGTTGAGTGTCGTTGCGGACGTCGCGATGCTGCGACCATCGGCGGAGGCATATACTAGAATGTCCTGATACGTCTTGGTCAAGAAGACCAAGCCTTCCCGTGCCCCATCAGCAGCGCCGTAGTAAGCTTGCCGACCCCAAGAGCCAGTACCGGCATTGAAGCTAGGCGCAGCAGGGGATGCCTCTGTCGCAGATGTGGCGGGAGCTGCCGAGTTGCCTGCAGCTGGAGCATTAGTCGCAGCCGGCGAGGCAGGACTATCACCCCCGTATTGGTTAATCCAATGCTCCACAACACCATTCTGCGTCACCGTCACTTCTTCACCCTTGGCTTCGCGCTCTTGGATCTCCCGGATCTCTTTGTTGTGCTCGTGAAAGTGCTGATGGTTGTGGCGACGCTGCTGGATACTAGACTTCACACTGCGCTTCTTGCTAGAACCGGGTGTGTAAACGGCCAATTTCTTGAGTTCCAAGGGGCCGTTGAAATGCAAGGAAAGCTAGATATGGCACCATTGTGAGCCTGAGGGCGCTTGACGTACGGTTCTTCCCCCGCGACCATCCAGGAAACTTACTTCTTCATCGAAGGGAGCCATTGGGCCACCATACGATTTGGGCGCTGTTTGGCAGCCGTTCACCTGGACGATTTTGTTGTAAGATCCAGAAGTCGATACACTCGTGTAATGAATATGTTTGACTTCATCGCAGTAAGTATTGTTGGCATCCACAAAGCCCTTGTTGAGACGGCAGCCTCCCTGTCCGGCTACACCCGAGGTGACGGCGAGCACAACCGCTGTGCCAGCAGCGATGAAGTTGCGCATTGTGAAGATACGTATAGCCGGTTCTCTTCGGTTCTGATGATATTTGAGCTACTGGTGGCTGTACTGGGTAACAACGGAGGTATGGGTACGAGTGTGTCGGACAAGTCGAGCGTTGAGATATCCAAAGGAGTGGCGTGGACAGTAAAGTCCTTAGAAACAGAAAAGATCGACCTGAGCAATGGAGCAGACGAAAAGGAGCGACTGGAGGAAAGCAGTAGCTGAATGTTATGTTATCGTCGAGGGGAAGGGGAAGGGGAAAGGAAAAGGAAAAGGGAGAGGGAAAGGGAAAAGAGAATAAGTTAGACCAAGGGGAAGAAGGAGAGGCTTGTTTAGGTGTGGTTGACAGGGGTGGGCGTTGGTTTCTTCGGTTTCGGAGTCGCTTGGTCAGGGACCCTTGGTACGGGATTGGCGGAGAATGAAGCGCGCACTGTGAAGCTGCAATTTCCCGCCGGGACTAGAGAAGGAGAAAGAACGTGGTTCCTGTGGAGTGGAGGACGGGGAATAACATAAGTTACAGTACAATCAAATAGTCTTTCAAGGTAGGTGAGGTAATCAAACTGCTGGGATCTCCATCCGAACACTTTTGGAACAGAAGAATAAAAGCAGGAGGGTGTCGGAGTTTTTTACGAAGTATTCCAGATGTCTTATGTGGAAGAGTAGGTAGGTTCTGGCCACAGAAAAGGGCATAAGGGACAGAAAAGGACACTGCTGTCGTTTGGAATGCTCTTCCATTTTCATTAACTTATTATTAACGTTCCAATAGTAGTGCCGCGTCAGCTGAGAAGAAATGTCTGAAACAGCGATGAGGTCTGGATATGGGTCCGGTCGCATAAAAGTTTAGCTAACGTAAAGTAGCCAGTTTTGTACTAACTGTATAAGGCTCTGGCTAACCTTATAACGTTAGCTTCAATTCTCTGATGGTCAGTTTGAGTCAATCAACCCTCAGCTCGCTTACCTTACCTGGACAGATGTCTCATGTTTTGATCATACCTTACTGTACTTCGTACATCGCCGCTTTCCTTTAGTAGTGAGGCTACCAGGCTGTCATGAGGTAGTCCTGCGCCCCTATATAACTCCTGCATTCCTGCCACCAACCCGCCGTTACAGTACGCCATGTGACTCCGACATGAAAGAACTTACCACGTCTTGCAGTGCCAAGTCAAATCCCACTTGCTCTATTAATGATAGAAGAGAGTTCAACTCTTAGCCAGTGGGTTTCCACGAAGTTCTTGTAGCAGGCGAGCGGGTTGTGCTTGAAATGGACCATGAGCTTTGTCGACACGGTATCGAGTAGCCGCTTCGAATATATCTTCGGTTTTTGGCAGGCTCGATTTTGTTGTTACAATTCGAGTTCAAAAGGCGCAGGGAGCTGATTCCGTGGAGTGCTAAGTCCTACTCTGTGGAGGCACTTTAAGAAGAATCTGTGCTGCGGAAACAAGTTCCCTGGATTGATGACTGCCTTCTCCTTGATCTAGAAATGTCCACCTTAAAGGCTGCCAACAAGACGGCCTCCTATGCGTGCTCAGCGGACTTGTAATGATGCTACTTCTGCCGAATCCTCCTACAGTCAATGTCCACACCATCGTGACAAAGGAGCGGCCAAACATCTAACCTGGACCTTTAACGACCTTTCCGAGACGTCTCCGGGGCCATGTAGAGTTTGGTACCAGCAAATGTTGTGGCATCAATAAGACAGTTGCAGAGTCAATCGCGAAGCTGGAATTGACACTGGCCACCTCACTGTGATATGCACAGAAGGTTCTCTGACTTCACATTATAATGAATGATGCCTTTCTGTGCAATACAGTCCAGCGCCTGTGGCATATGCGGGAAGACGGAGTCTGCAACGGCAAACACATAGGCTCCACTCCCGACCAATGATTCCAGTGTCCGTTCTTTTAAACGCAAGAATATCTCCGCTCTTGATTCACTCCACCCTTGTGACGCGATACAAGCAACGATATGTGGCTGGCATTGATATCACTTCATGCGTAAAAGTGGTTGAAGAAGTCTTCCCACCTGGCCGATTCCAAAAAGGGTATCCATATTGCGCTTCAAGCAATAAAACGATATCTTTCGCTCTTCTTGCCTTGCTATCCTAGCAGGTTACTGCATTATTTCCACAGCCCTAAAATTCGCAGAGTCTACGTCGACGGCTTTTTGTACAACTCCATAGTGCCTAGATCTGAGTTAATCCCCTCTGCTTTCACATATCTCTTCTCCAGTTCGCTGGTGTATTAGGTCTCGTTTTCCATCGAGGAGACAAAACGGTTGGGGCCTCATCCACAGTTTTGATGAAGGCGTGGGTTCTTCACCCAAAAATAAGGCAGAGCTTCGTAGTCCTTGATGGCCTCCGCCGTCTGTGTAAAGTCTCAATGCCATTACAGGTGGAATTGAATGAGGTCACCGCTCACTGAGGTATGTTGTTGTTGAGCTCCTCCTGGATGAGAGTTGACGGTCGTGTCCATGCTCATACGGTGTAGAATTCCGCCAAAGATTTGACTTGCACCAACCATGTGAAGTGTCGTAGAACATGATGAGGCCGGTCTCTAAATTCTTTCGAAAGCGCATTGGATCTTTGCGATGCTGGGTCTTTCCACGTAGATGTCGGCATCAACGCTTTGCCCAAGTGTTACGAGCCTTTTGGATGCCCTCTCCATGCATCTGAAAACCGACATCAAGATCCTTGTGTATACAGGTGCCTAGTGATCGAATGGGCGACAACATCGCTGGCTGGGTAACCCTCGGGAAGAGGACCGAGAGAAAACAAGACGAGAGGATGATGACAAGGACGAGGAATGCTAGAACGACGGAATCTGCAAGAAATGCAGAATGAGGGGAAGAGAAGATGGATAAGAACCAGAGGAGGTCGAAACCCCGTTACAACGGAAGGGGAAAAGAAAGAGTATTGCGAATACGAAACGGAATGATTATATGGAGGTATTGTTATTGGCGGATTGAAGAGAAAGTAGTAAGGTAGGGTTCAGGCTGTAATTTATATAACTCAATATATTACCTTATTAGACTGCCAGTGGACACTCACTGGATTACTAGATGCTGACTGAACGCTCAACTACTACCGCGCTTGATAGAGAACATAAATCACTGAAACTGTACAGTTATCAGTTCTGTTCACTACAATAGGATACTCGACAATATGTATGTATCAACTACAAGAGGCTTTGATTTCAAGACGTACAGCACCTCAAGTGACCACAGATGGAAGTGTGATATCATTGCTTACTCGTCTCTTACTAAGCGCCCCTATTTATGTCTTAGTCATCATTTTCTATATATACTCTACATAACATAAACAAATAGAAACAACTTTCTACAGATCAATTCACATCTAATAGCATTAAAGATTTGAAGCACACTTTCAAACAGTCTTAAAGCTTGAGCTTCAGTCTGAACTGATTTAATTTATATTCTGATCATGAAAGTTTCAATGCAGTAATGTATAAACTACATATTAAAGTGATCATCAGGTCAAGTCAGGCCCAGATTTTAGAACCTGACTCAACTCACTGAGCTTAACTTTGAAACTCAACTCAACTCATAATATTAGGTAATTTTCATTGTTTCTCATGTAATTTTGATAATTTTTACATCATTGAAAAGTTCTTACAATTCTCTACAAAATGAGCCTAAAATCACAAAAAACAGATTGCTTTCAAGCTCAATGCACACAACTAAAGTTTTGTTCAAATTCTTGAAGTTTCTGTTACTATGATTGCTCATGACTAACAAGACATGCAAAATAAGCAAAAAACCAGCTTTGAAAAAACCTAACAGTCACTTTACTACATATTCATCTTCTCTTCAGTGCTCACTGCTACTTCAGTGTTGAGACTACAGAATAAAGAGACAAGTTCTTATACTGTATTGTATAAAGAAAAGTTCTATCTTTTTTATATCATGACATGTCTGACAGCAATTCAAATTAAATTAAAATTAATTTGTTAATTAATGTCTTTAATCATTTACAATCTCTCACTTTATGTCTTAGATCACATCTTTATTTAATGCAGCTTCAGAAACTTAAAAAATATCTAATGTAATAATGTTTCTTTCTGCAATGATGTTTAAGAATTCTCTGAAGATGAAGACATCATTTATTTATAAGAATAGTTGAACTATT
>JAABUU010005984.1_pt1 | contig 13270 bp, 22 predicted proteins | sample 5559301 | NCBI WGS metagenome assembly JAABUU01 (sample SAMN10711884, study PRJNA513360) | rock metagenome | isolation source: Antarctica rocks | place: Antarctica: Victoria Land, Richard Nunatak white
GCTCACCGTATCGTGCTGCTGCCACCACAGTATTTGATAAAAATCAGATGCAATGACGCACAGTTACAGTGCGGCAGGCCAGCACACAGCAGATGCCCCTACCTGGTTGAGGGTAGGGTGTACCCAGCCGGTCTCAATGGCTTTCAGGGTGGCAATGGCCTCCATGCCTCCTGCAGCCCCTAGGCAGTGCCCAATCATGGACTTGGTGCCATTCACCTTCAAGTGCTTTGTGTCGGGGAAGGCTGACTTGACTGCCTTGATCTCTGCGATGTCTCCAACTAGAGTGGAGGTGGCATGCGCATTGATGTAGTTGACCTGCACAGCATATGACTGCAATTGGCACACAACACCACTGTCAGCATCTGTGTGATGTGCTTGCTGACCGCACACCTGCCGTGCAAAAGGGCTGTCTTCTACAATGCTGAAGCAGAGTCATCACTGCTGACGAAGCACCAGCAACATTTTGCTGACTTTTGGACCCTAGTAAGCCCAACATTTGCTGCTGCAGAGCTTGCAAAGTTGCAACTGCCACCAAACTACACTGTCCTCTCACACAAACCACCAGCTTCACAAACCTTAGTTCTGGTCTTGCCTGCTCTTCTAGTTTGCTCAACAAGGGATGTGCAGCAGTCCAGCAAAAGCTGTAAGGTACTAGTGTTCTATGCTAAACACACAGGATACAAGAACAACATGCCTTCAGCTGCTGTGGGACAGTTGAGTAAGCTCCCTAGGGCTGTGCAGTGTACCCACCTGATCTCGCTCAATCATCGAGTCCTTGAGTGCCAACTCAATGCAAGTTTTCACTCCCAGCCCATCAGCTCTGGGGTCTGTCATGTGATAGGCATCGCAGGTGATGGCACCCCCTAGGTACTCCCCAAGAATGTTAGCCCCCCTCTTCTGGGCATGTTCTAACGACTCCATGACAAGTACACCAGCACCTTCTCCCATGACAAATCCGTCCCTGCCTTGATCCCAGGGACGAGACGCCTTCTGAGGCTCAGCATTGCGTTGTGACAGCGCTCTGCAATGCCAGAAGGCAGATGATCAGCAGGCTGGCAGCTGAGTTTGCCCATCAACGCAATGATAACATACAGAAAGCAGATAGTGAAACAAACTCTGGAAACCCCAGGTCTCAAAGTGCCACACCCTCAGCGTTGCATGTCTTGGCTGCAGAATCTGCCATGGCTACGCATACATGCTGCATGCAGCAGGGATGCTTTTTATTGCGAGCATGAGCAGTCAGTTACCGACACAACACATGCTCTACCACTCAAAGCCACTGGCATCATCAAGATTTTGGTGAAGGGTTTTGGTCACTTGCTTGCCTGGCCTCTCTGCGGAACTGCAGCAGCAAGTGATCACAGAGGCGCAGTCCTACCTGCAGGCTACAAAGCCACCCAGGCCTACAGGGATGATGGGAGCTTCTGATCCGCCTGCAATGATGATGTCAGCGTCACCCTTCCGGATGTGGTTGGCTGCCGCCACAAAGCAGTAGTTTGCGGTGGCACACGCCGTGGAGATGGAGTAGTTTGGGCCCATGAAGCCAAGATCCATGGCCACCAATGCACTTCCCCTGCAACACTCACAACACCTGTCATTTGGGCCCATGAAAACAAGATTCATGGTCACCAATGCGCTTCCCCTGCAACACTCACAACATTTGTGATCTGCACTGCCTGGACCGGCTTCAGCAGTTGGAATGCTGTAACTCATAAGCCCAAAGTCTGTGAATGTTTGACACACCTTGCCTGCAGCAAATGCAGAACCTGGTTCATGTTCAGCTCCTTGCTTTGCCTAGTATGCTACTCATGTATTGCACGTTTAAGGATTGTGATGAAGAAACATGGCTGGCGTCTTGAGTTTACTTGTGGCATGAGACATAGGCCTTCCCTGAAGCTTCAGTCTCAATATGGCACTGCAGCAATATTGACTTACATGGGGGTGTTTACTTGCAATACAACACAGATGATGCTGGTGTTGAGTGGGCTCTGTTTATGGGGAATGGCCTCACATGTTAGTAATGGCATAAGGGATGAAGAAGGGTGAAATCTTCTTGTGGCCCTTCTCCACAAGATTCTTCACACCGTCTTGAAAGACAGTAAGACCACCCATACCAGTGCCAACAAGAACTCCAGCTTTGGTCAAATCAAGCTTGCCGTATGCATCAGCATTGTCTGCCTTGTCCAGGCCTGCTTGCTTGAGGGCCTTCTTGGAGGCAACAACTGAGTATGTGAGGCAGTCATCATATCGCCGCGCATTCTTCCTGTCTACAAGCCTGCAGGACGTGCCTTGTTATGGGTCTTGAAGCTGAGATGCAAGTTCCTATTGTGCGTGTGCATGTCGCAGACATGTCAGACAGCTGGCTGGTGTTGTGACAGCAGGACACTGAACAGGGTGTAGATGCAGCGTGCAAACCCTACCCTTCAATGTCAAAGTTTTCTATTTGTCCACCAAATCTGGTTGGGAACTCTGATGCATCGAATCTGGTGATTTCCTTGATACCACTCTTGCCTGCCAACAATCTGCGTGTAGATGAAACAATCATGAGCAGTGACAGAGCAACTGCAGTGACATTCAAGCAAGGCTAAAATTGCTCGAGGAGCTCACGAGTCGTAGAACGTGTCTACATCATTGCCAAAACACGAAGCTACACCCATGCCAGTGATGACAATTCTCTCATTGTCTGGTCTGTGCGCTGTGACTATGCACCTTCCTGCAACACGGTACACCCCTTGATCACTGTAGAAGCAGCCAGGTCCGGCTCGGTGGCCAGTGGCCCTGGCAGCATCGTCACGCAGACAGAGCCACAGCGTCGCAACGTGCATGTAGTAAGGTCTCAGTCACACCCCAGCAATATGGTGGGAACGCACAGCGCAGAGGCTTGAACAGGAGAGGTGCGACGTACGGCCAGGGACGCACGAACCTACCTGCGCGACGTGCGGAATTTTGTGGCCTGTTAAAAGCTAGCGGCGCCTGTGGGAATGCTCTGTGTAGCTTGCACTGGCCCAGCGGACTCGCACGAAGATTAGCTGCGCCTGGCATCATCGGTGTTTTATTTTCAGCGGCCAACAGCAGTCCGAGAAGCTATACAGCACGCAAAGGCGCTCGCAGGAGGAATGAATAAGCACAACAACAATCGCAGGCAGAGACCGACGGAGATACAAGCTCGTCCTGATTTGCACTGCATATCGATGGTGCATTGCGATGATAGACGAACGGCAGGATTAGTGAAATTGATGGCTGAGCTATGATAGTGTCTAGGCCGTTCCTAGGTCCCAACTTTGCCTGCGCAGCAAACTTTGCATAATCAGAAGTGGTGTACCTCTAAAGTTACTTGCTTTTGCCAAGTATAAAAGCAAGACCTTGCATGCACAGCTTGTGTGGGAACAAACAGCTTATATGGCTGACCCAAGTCAGGTTCATAGACTGTCACAGACGCAACTGTGCTTGTGGGCCAGGAAGTGTTCATTTCGTGACGGATGCACATATGAGACCGGTCATGGCTGATATTGAACGACCAATAACTTATAGCGTCGAAATTCATGTCTGCATGTGTCTGACAGGTCCTTTTTCAGAATTCGAAAATGTATACAAGGCTCACAGACTTTGCGCACATACAGATTCACAGGCTCAACCTATCAGGGTGAACTGTCCGGTGCATGACGCATCATGATCACTTGCATATGATTGCTTGAGAGAGAGAGAGATTACAATGCATACAATGACAGGATGATGCAGGCGTTACGCAGTATACGAGTGCAGCTGCGGAGTAACTTCGGTCAAATTACTCGATACCCCTCGTTTGAATTTGGTTGAACCACCGCTACACTCCGAGAGTTCCCGAAACTGCCGATAAGGTCGGCTGGCTCATATGAGCGCTCATATAAGCGACCAAGTCTGCGCCGTCGTACAACAGCCCGATCGCACTGCCCCAACATGTGCTTGCCGGCAGCTTTCGCCTAGACGCAACGACATGGCAACCAGATCATCGACAGCTCGGCTCGAGCAGCGTCGTGCTGAGCTGGACAAGCTGCAGACCACTTCGCAGGAGTTCAAGAAAGCCAGAATCGTCGTTCCTCGAGGGACAGGCCGCTACAAGCTGTGGTTCAAGTCGGGGCAGTACTGGGGAAAGGCCTACACTATCGGTCTCATCCTCAAGTATGAAGGTCTGCCGATTCAGCCTGACGACGCTTGCTTCAAGCTTCCCAGTTCTTCTCATCCAAAGAGAGCCTGGAATGATATGCAAGATGCATCCGAGGAGCCTCCTGCGGAGGAACAGCCTCGCAAGAAAGCTGCTGTTGAGTGAGTACACCTGCTGCCCTGGTTTCGGAGCCAAAACTCTCTTTTTCATTAGATTGAAGGGTTTCGTTATTTCAACACATATATGGTGCTGCTCTTTTCGAAATCAGTCTTGAAGTGACGCCACCCACGGAACGTTTCTTGCATGCTCTGACTAACATTGGTATCCTCCTGCAGCTTCCAGCGCTTGCACCAAGCATCTATGCCTTGTAAATACTCTGTCACTGTTGTAGACTTGCCCTCCTGACCCATGTCGAGTCTTTCGGGCCACTCCTCAAAGCCAAAATCGAAGCTTATTAGGCCGTAAAAAGCGGTGGCGTTAGCATGCAAGGCGTCAAGAGGTCTGTCTACAAAGTCCGAGGTCCAACTAAGCACCTCTGTGCCAGACAACATGGGCTCTCCCTCCCCAAAAGCTGGCATGAGAATCTGCCCATCATTGAAGGTCATCAGGTCATCTTTCAGACAAAGACAACCTGTCTTTCTTTTGTTGATAAGCGGGCAGCCAATTGCATGTTCTGCTTCTCCAAACTCAGGTTCTTCTCCTCTAAGGCATGCAGCCGGTCCATGACCATGGTTATAAACCCTGCCTCGGTGCTTTCCATGCTTGTATACCAAGCATCGAAAACAGCATCACAGATGACGCGCGTTTTTCCTTTATTACCCAACAGACTAGAATTGCAAAAGCCTGTATGCGTTCGGTCGCATTCGGTTTTGTGTGTAATGGTTATGACCCACCTTGTTGTACCATGGACTTCGACAAAATGCCATGACTTTGATGGCTTGTGGCACAACAGTACCCATCATGAATATAGACAATACTGTATGGTTCAGGGGAAATGACTGTGCATCTATACTGAACTACAAGGATCCTAAGAGAGCCGTCAAGAGACATGTCGACCCTGAATGGCAACAAACGCTGCAGGCGCTAGTAGACAGGGGGGGTACGACCAGCTATCAAGCTTTTTTTATGGCTACAAAAATGGCGTTAGTGACCTTTGCGATACTAAATTGGTCTCCGTGTGGGTTGAACCTAACCCACTGACAACTCAGCTGCTCTGTAATAAACGATTGCCTCTCAGTCTCTTTGTCGATATCCCTGCCTTTGTGATCATTCTCATCACACTCGATGGCGACCTTATAAACAGGAAAATAAAGATCGACCCGGTACTTGCCTATAACAAACTGCTCGATCATGTCTTCTCCATCAAACGCAGTCATGATGTAATCAATTGTTGCCAATTCTGCTGTTTCTGTTTTGAACTTGAATGTATCAATGCCTAATTTTTCGGCGTATATTAAACTGTGCCTGAGACGACTCTGGGAGACAAGCTGCATAAGACCTGCTTCATTTATATATCGAGAGTTTGCCAAATTTTGGTTTGACCATGTCGGTGAAGCCTTGATCAAGTTGGCAAACAACTTGATGCATTGCTTTGGCACGTGTCTCTTCAGTGCTTTTTTGTGGTCTTTGTAGCCACAATTGTAAGCAACAGATCTACCATTATAATTATACCATGTATCGCCATCGACGTCGACTTTGTCTGGTCCACGGCCAATTGACAGCATGTTGTCATATTAAACTTCATAAATTGGCATACTTCCAGCTACTTTCACTGGTAGTCAGCGGTATATGAATGAGAAGTTTCAGGTGTTCATCTGCAATTGGATTGCCTGATGCATAATTTGAGCCCATCTAGGGTAGACTCAGGCTTAGCTATTCATGCAATGTTGCTGAACGTGCGCTCCGTTTAAGGGTGGGTACAGCCCGTACCCCCCCTGAAAATCACACCTCGAATGACCTGAATGCAAAGTGGATCTCAGAAGCTGGTTTATACGACTTAGCCAGCACATCCAAACTTCCAGCAGCCATAGCTTTCAAGAAGTGGGTGTTCGGAGAAGTGCTGCCCAGCATCAGGAAGACAGGGTCTTACTCAGTGCAAGCAGCTGCTCCTGCTGACAAGGAAGGCGACAACTGGCACAGCAAGCGCCTTGAAGGCAAGGAGCTGATGAAGCTGAAGAACGCCAGCTTGCAGCAGCTGATCGCTGGTGGATTTGGGCAGATAGGACCCAAGCTGTATGCAATAGCAGCCAATCACATCAACTAGGCGGTGCTAGGCTTTACAGAAACAACCAACCAATTCAAGAAGCAGCTGCAGCTGCCAGGACGCATCAGCGTCCCAGACCTGCTAAACATGCAAGGGCAGGTGGCCAGGTGCTACGCAGAGACATGCTTCCACAAGTTTGTGACTGACAACCTGCAGCGCCTGAGGGAATCATCACAACAAGACTTGGTCAAGGAGTTCACAGACCTGAAGCTCAACCTGAGACAAGGGTTCGTGTCCACTGGCATGGGAGACTTAAAGACAAAACTGCTGACAGTAGCAGAGGCAAAGAAGCGCAGAGCAGACACAGACACACAGCGGAGGAAGCAGCAGAAGCTTTTGCAGGCAGAGCAGCCTAGGGCGGTAGGGTGCGCTGCTTGAAAAGAATGTCGAGCAGTTCAGGTAGCAATAGTACTTGCAGTTTGTAGTGATCTGATAGCAAAACTTCTTTGACATTGCAACCTGATTTTGACCAACACATGGCTGGCGTGTGCATGCTGTCACAGTATATAAACTTTGTAAAGGTCCATTAGGCTTCCAAGCTCAATGCAAAAGATCGGGACCAATTTGGGAATAAGCTTGCTGCCTGATTTGATGTTTTCTCCAGCATCTAATGCCATGTCATCTGTAGGAAAGTGCTGCTGGACTCCCATCAAAATCTCACTAGAGTCCACTGCACATTTGGGGCCATGAAATTGGTGTGAGCAATCTGATGACAAGTGACACGTGTGATATATTCTGAATATGTCTGGCTTCCCTCATGGTTTTGCCTGTACCAGATTGCGTACTCTAGTACAGCGCGCCTATGAATCTTCAGAATCTTTCCCAAAGTGATCATCACATCCTTGGCTGCTTGCAACGCAATGTTTGCCTGCAACATACACAGTTCATTTGAGCAGCTTCAGCCAGCTTGTGTCGATGGTACAGGCAACTCTGACCTTTTGGTGTGAGTCAACATTCTGGGTGATATTGCCCTCGTCGTCCTCAGTAACCTGGCCATACTGCGAAAGATCTCTTGGGAGCAAATGGAACCTCTTCACAAGCGTGTTGATTGCAGTGGTGCGCCAGTGTGTGATTGGAAAGATGTAGTCAGTGCCAAAAAGACTCCATTCAATGGTTGTAAGGAAGGAGGCAGACACGCTTATGGTTATCTCTGTTGACACATTGTCCAGAATCTGGATTTCCTGTTTGTCCTGCAGGATAACTGTGCTGTCTGGTCCTTCCTGCAACATTGCAACAGTGAGAATGTAGAAAACATCTGTGGTGTTAACGCGTTCAGCTACAAGAGCGGACCTTTGGAGCCATACGACCTAACAAGACCTGAGAGGATCGAAAGCTGTAGGCGCCTGCTGCCGAAGCTTTGCGAACCGAGTTGTTCGTTCTGGTACCCCTTGACTAGTTTAGGCCGGACCGTGGCTGCGCAGCGATAGCAACACTTAAAACCTGCCGTAAGGCAACCTCGGAAGACTAACTAGACTGAATGAGCGGCCACCGGCTGACGTCATACCAAATGCGAAAAAGGGGTCGAGATTCGGAATCTGAATCCTTGCTCCGCAGTGTCCGTAGCCCCTCCCACAGGGGCGTTACGGCTATTTTAGGGATATCTGCTGCTACGGAGCTACGGAGCTACGGAGCTACGGAGATACGGAGCACTGTCAGGATGATCGCATGCGGCGGACGTCAACAATTTGTTGGATTGTTGTCGTCCGCCGCATGTGATCCCGTTGGTGTGGAGCTTGCTATGCATTTGTGCTTTCGGACGTTGCCCGGTGTGAAACTTTGCGCACAATCGTGTCAGAGCATCAGAAGTTCCGGGTAGCCCTTTCAAACGCAGTCTTCTAGCGTTTGCTGAAAGGGAAGCACAAGAGCAGCCTTGGAGTGCCAACTCGGCCGGTCAAAAGTACGCTGCATAGCTTTGAATGTCAGTGCTCGACAGATCTTCCAAAATGCCGGAGTACCGTGGCGAGCTTGCAAATCCGTCTCGCTGTTGACAGGCAGGGTCAACAACGTCAAGACCTCCACTTGGTACTTGTCAACCCTCAAATTCCTCAAAACGCTGGTAGCGTGGCCAGGACCTGCGCAGCCACATCTGTTGCTCTCCATTTGGTGAAACCTCTTGGATTTGATATTGACTCCCGCAAGTAAGTGCACAGACTTCAGCTTCAAAGCTATATAGTCTTAGCATTTTTGATGTAGCCTGTCCAGCATGCTACAGTTGCCCGCATACTGCATGCTTGCAGATTGAAGCGGGCTGGGCTGGATTACTGGCCATTTGTTGTTGTCAAAATACATGACTCCTGGCAGGTCAGTCTGCAGATGCCAGTATTTGCAGCATATGCTGGTCCCAGCATTAGCAGTGTGGCTTTGTCAGGGCTCCTTAGCCTTTTCTTTGAGAGCTGTCTAGCGGACTGACATACCCAAGCCTTTTCAGGACTTTTACAGCTACTTCAATGAGCAGTCAGACCCCAAGCGTCTGTTTGGGTTCAGCAAACATGGTACAAAGCATTATGCCACTCCAGGTGCAGGACAAGCTTGAGACAGCTGCCAGCACACCAAGCTGCACTGTAATGATCATTCTGTTGATGTGCAAGACTTGGGAATGGCTACCTGCAGGCACATATCAGGCAGGAGACTGGCTGATGTTTGGTGCTGAAACTACAGGTCTGCCCAAAGAGGTATGTTTGTATCACTTGTGGCTTGATATATGCAAAGTTGATTGCAACCATGTGAATGTTGCCAGCAATGCATGGAAGCTGCATCTGCAGGCACATACAGCTGCAGTAGATACACAAGGGGCTGTGGTCAAGATACCAATGATTGAGACTCATGTCAGATCTTTGAACCTTGCGGTCTCTGTTGGGGTAGGGCTGTATGAAGCTATCAGGCAGCTAGAATTTGCACAAGTGGCTGCTGAGCATGAGCAGTGATGCAGCATAACATCAGCTGTGCATTTGCTCACCCCAGAGATTTTCTTGATGATGAGCTCCGACCTAAATTTAGGTCGTTGCTAGATTTGGATTGTGAATCCAAACTTGCAATTCACTTCCTATGCAGACCTGCATCTGCCTAAAATCAAATTAGCAGATGTGTGTAGAAGACAGCCAGCATGAAGCACCTGCTACCACTGCATACTTAATGGCTTGCTTTGGCATGCCTCTGCTACTGTGATGGCTAGATTGTTTGGCTCAAAAGCTCAGTTACATGAAGAGTCAGCAATTTGGTGAGAAGCCGGGTGATCATACACTACAGCTATTGGATACAATTTTAACAATTGATGCTAGCACAACATTCACCATCTGGCTGCATGTAATGCAAGTCTGATGATCCCATTGCATGCTCTTAGATTTGTAGGCTTTCATGCCTGCCAGCAAATGTACTCCACCTGGACCATGCCAATCTGCAGCGGGCACACAGTTTTCACAATCATGTGAAGTTTCTGCAACGCCACAGCATTCCTGACATGTTCATGCTGTTTAACATTGTTGCAAACCTGACACATCTGCTACATAGCAGTGGCTCTAGTTCAAATGCTCACAGTGATTGTTAGTGTACCTGCCCTAGGGCTGTCTTGAGACTGCCATGTGGCGCTGTCCTCCTGCTGTGCAGTATCTTGAAGATCTGCATATACTGCAGCACCCACAAACAGCAATCAAAGGCTGCTGGTGAGCGCTATGATGCCACACGCATCACACACTGAAGCCCATGGAGGTGAACATTTGTATAGAGAGACACAACTGAGTGCTGACATTGCTATCATGCCAATACGCATTTCATGCGTACCTCTGAGCTGGCATCTGGACAGACAAATGCACTGTCATTTGACTTGAAGGCCTTCTCCAAATCTTCTGTCCCAATATACCTGCAGTAGCAGCAGCATATACTTTGACGCAGATTCAGCTCATTGCTGCATCATATGTGGATCCAGTCATCCCTCCCAGACAACTGCCATTTGTCTTGCTACTCTTGTGATAGATCAGCACATGCAGGCCCAGTTCTGCACACAGACATCTGTCGTATGCCCTGGTTCCAATATGTATGCAAGGTGGCATAAAATGTCATGGCCTGGATGTGCGTGCCAATGCTTCAAAATATAAATGTACATCTGCATCATGAGAGATTTATGCTGTTGATGACAATGGTATGCCTGTATAGGACAGCAGACACTTGCCTGACAGCAGCAACTTCACTCTGTTGCAATGTGAAGGAATCCACAGGGACCTCGTCTTTGACAGTGACCAAGTAAACATCAACAAACTCATTGTTTACAAAGGTGTCATCATTGGTGTTGAAGGCTGATTGCATGCTGAACAACGGCTCAATTGCCTGAGCAGCAGTGCAATGTCAAAAAGGCAACATTGCAGTAGTGTTTTTGCCTTCCACCGTATCATGTGCAACTTGTGCTCTGTGACAAGGAAGGTAAGGCTTTTGATGAAGCACTCACAGCAGCATATTGTTTGTCACTTTGTCGAGGTACAACACAGCCATCAATGTGGCCTGTCACATCCATAAACAACACTGCAGTGGACCTGGTGTCTAGGCTACATACTGATGTGTGTGCGATTCTGCATGTGAAAGCAATATAGGTAGCAGGTTCTCATCACCCACCTCGACTGGCACATCAATACCAAGCTCCTCTTGAGTTTCTCTTTGGGCTGTCTCAAGGGACTGGTCTCCAGCTGTCACTGTAATGCAAAAATACATGATTGAGCAGTAAGGTCTTTGAAATGCACAGCAAACGGCCGCAGTTCTGTCTATAGAGTGCCGCACCGTGACCCGCTGCCGAAATGTCCCATAGATTTGGCCAAGACTCTTTGCATTCAGCCCTCTTCTGGATGAGCAGTCTATGTGTACTCTGTGCGTATATCCAGACATGGACAGCCCTGTGCCAGTCTCCTGCATAGCAGGTCTGCAGTGGCACCTTTTTTGGCTTCAACCTGCCGTGATCTCTGACAGGACAAAATGAAGTCACTCTGCGACCGACACATAAAGCGACAGTCATGTGTACTACATAACATGTATTTGTACCATCTATATGGACATGGTGCCGGGCCTTTACGATGCCAGTCTTTGCGCCGATCTCGTTCAAGACATCGAAGTACTCTGTAGTTGCTGAAGTGCTGACGGCAGGCACTGCAAGCGATGCTGTAGCTGACATGCGCACAATGGGCCGCGGAGCTAGAGAATTCAGATATGACTGTCGGAAGCGGGTCTGAAACGTACTGCCTCTCGGTACAGCAGGCGATCCAACGCTTTACTGACACCGCCTCACGTTCGACGAAAGTAGGTGGGCAACGCTAGAACTCTGCAAATCATCCATTCAATGCAGTCGTCAATTATCGCGTCCACTGCACAGACCGCAAAGCGATAGCACAGTTTCAGTCAAACTCTCTTGAATGACTAATTGACTGCCCCAACCTTCCTGGAAGAAGATGAAGGGATAACCACGCAGGCCTGAGGCATCGACTTGACGAGACTTGCGATAGGGGTTGCGCGTGAACGCAGATCGTGAAGCCCTTGGCTGCGGTGCATCTGCATCCGTTGCAGTGTACCAGTCATGGCGATTGGGCAGTTGCATCCTACTTAGTGATTTGCCGGAGTATGTCAGTGCCTGAACAAGCGGGCACTCAACATAATTGCTGCAATCACTTTGCTGTCCGGCAACAGCGGATGCCACCCGATCGCTGCATCGTCATCTGAGTTTCCATGGACACTCAAATACCTGCCTCCGGCAGTCCTACCCCTGAGGTAGCTCCGTCACATACAGTCTTGGATTGTGTCCAATGCTCGGTCTTTGTTTGACGGCTTCATTACGGCCTGAAGAGACATCTTACATATGCACATCCTACACAGAAGGCGTGTACTGAGTCGTGAGCTATCTGTAGGCTCTACTTGGCATGCTGGGCAAGCTGAAGCGCACTTTGACACGGGATCTCTCTGAGCAGAGGCGAACCTCCAATGACAAAGGTGCACACCACTCTGCAACAACCAGGCAATGCAAACTCACTGCAACACCTCATCGTGTCACTGCTGCGTGTTGACGCTGACTCTTGCTATCTCCACTTGTGCAACACAGGCTACATATCAGCAGCTGTTCTCGGAAACGCTGACAGGAATGGCGCCCCAAACTTGTTGAGGCCATCTCCAGGTCTTGACTTCCTTTCAGAAAAGACTGCATTGTCTGACGGTGAAGCTGCTGAGAGGTGAGCTCTTATGTCTGAAGTCGACTATGAAAGCACAGAGCTTTGTATGCCATGAGCTGAGTGAGCTCGGCATAGTCATGCTGCATCTGCAACAATATGCCAGCAAGCAGTACATGCATTGGCAGATGGAGCAAGTCGACCCAAGCCATGCTTATGGTTGACTTGACATCAACATGTGCTGAATGCAAGCGCCAATCCACCAGTCATATAGTAGCACAGTCACAACATTAGTTATGAAAAAAGATCTCACAACATGATCCTTGTGTCATAATGTGCTCTTCAAATCTGTCATGCATCTCTCAGCAACATTTCTAGGGGATGTTGCAGCACTCTCGACAAACTGTTCACCTGCTGTACAGGCCAAGGTCTCCTGTAGCAGCAGGCCTGGAGCTGGAGTCTGCTGCACCCCCAATGGACCTGGACCGCTCCTCACGTCTTGGGAGCTCGCCTGTTCCACGCCTACCCCTGCCTAACCTGAGCACCTACACCCTCCCTCCTCTTGAGAGCAGTGAGTCTGCTCAGGACACCTTCAATATTGAGGACTCAAGGGAAAAGGACGGTTCTGTCACATTGGCAGCATCCCCTGCAGACGCTTCTGCTGCTAAAGTGGCAGAACCCACTGATAAGGACAGGCCATCTGTCTCCACTGCTGAGGATGCCACAAGTGCC
>JAABUU010005986.1_pt1 | contig 13267 bp, 12 predicted proteins | sample 5559301 | NCBI WGS metagenome assembly JAABUU01 (sample SAMN10711884, study PRJNA513360) | rock metagenome | isolation source: Antarctica rocks | place: Antarctica: Victoria Land, Richard Nunatak white
CACATCGACCGGGCCTGGCCCGAGCCGGCGCTGACGCCGCGCGGCCTCGTCGCGGCGGCCCGCATGGACGAAACCCTGAACAGCATCGACGCCTACCTGTTCAACGAGGCCGGTGCCGTGCTGGGCTTCCAGCGCATCATCGCGCCACGCTTCCTGAAGCAGCCTTCGGACGAGGCCGCCTGTGCGAAAGCGGAGAAGAAGGCGTCGCGTGCCGTTGCGGTCTTCGCGAAGGACTTCGGCGACCGCGCTTCCATGACGCGGCCGGATCTGTCGCTGGCCGATATTGCACTGGCATGCCATCTCGACTTCCTGGCGCTGACGCCGGAGGGCGGGCGGGTCCTGGCCCAATATCCTTCGCTCGATGCCTGGCGGGCCTGCATGACCCAGCGCCCGAGCTTCGTGGCGACCACGATAGAAAGCCTCGCGCGGCGCTTCATACCGCGCCGGACATGATGGCGGAGCGGGACACGGAGACGCGGTTGGTCCGCCGTCGCCGAGTCGTCATGTGAGCGCGATAGAGCGGAGCCCATGCCGCACGACCCATCGGAGGCCGGCCCTGTCCTCATCAATCAGGGCACGTTCGACAATCCCTGGCAGGACGGGCGCAGCATGACGCCATCGCCGGAGGTCCACGCGACCGCGATCCTGCGCGACACGCGCATGTGGCCCTGGAGTTATATCGGACCGGGTTGCACCGTGGTGGACAGCGAGATCCGCGAGTTCGTCTATGCGGTGTCGGACAATCAGATCTTCAACGCCGACGTGGGCAAGTTCTGCAACATCGCGTCGGGCGTCCGCATCAACCCCACCAATCATCCGACCTGGCGCGCCAGCCTGCACCATTTCACCTACCGCAGCCGGTCGCACGGCATGGGCCAGGACGATGCCGAGATCTTCGCCTGGCGGGACGCGGCCCGCGTCGTGATCGGCCCGGATGTCTGGATCGGCCACAATGCCATCCTGTTGCCGGGCGTGAACGTCGGTGCTGGCGCCGTGGTCGGTGCTGGCGCGATCGTCACCCGCGACGTCGCCCCCTATGCGGTGGTGGTCGGCTCGCCCGCGAGGATCGTGAAGCGGCGCGTCACCCCCGACGTGGAGGCCGCCCTGATGCGGATCCGATGGTGGGACTGGCCCAATGCCCGCCTCGCCGAGGCGATGGCCGATTTTCGCGGCCTCGACGCTGGCGCCTTCGCGGCAAAATACGACACCGGCGGTTGATGGTCGGCCGACCCTCCCGGCCTCACGTTCCCGCGGCGGACCGCATCTCGGCGCTCGGCAGGATCGCGACCCTGCGGATGAGGTCGCGGTCGTTCAGCACTGCGGTGCGCTCTCGTCTGGTCAGCCAGGACCCGGCCTCCTCGACGGTCTCGGCCTCGGCGAGTTTTGCCTTGGCCATCACGGCGTCGTGGTCGATGTCGCCGCGAGGCCGGAGGTGGGGAACCGGCAGGTAGGCCTCGTGCAGCAGGCGGAGTTCCTGGCTCGCATGAAGGGCCGATATCCCGTCGGTCCCGTCGTAGCCCGCCTGGGCGAGTTCGCGGGCCAGCACGTTGGCCCGGACGGCGATCGGCGGCGGGGTCGTCTCCTCGGGCGTGCGCAGAAGACCGAGGCGTTTCAGGAACAGCCCGATCGAGCGCTGCCCGCTGGCCCAAGAGAGCAGGATGGCCAGGATCAGGCCCGCGATGGTGGGTGACATCCAGGCCACGAGCGAGGGCGAGATCAGGAGGCCCGCCACCAGCGTCAGGAAGCCAAGCGCGGTATGGGACCTGTGCCGCCGGATGATATCGCCGAGTGGAATCGAGCCGTCGTCGCGGCGCTGCGGGTTCCAGCCCGTGTCGCGGCCGACCAGGATCTGGATGACCGAGCCCGATTGGACCAGCATCATGATCGGGGCCAGCAGCGACGACATGATGACTTCCACGATCGTCGACAGCACGAGGGCTATAGCCCCGCCGCTGCCCCGCCGCGTGTCCCGCTGGCCGAGCGCGATCAGGAGGCCGAAGAGCTTGGGGGCCAGCAGCACCGCCATGGTGATGCCGAAGAGGTCGAGCGCGCGCTGCGCGTCGAAGCGCGGCCATGCCGGGAACAGCGCGAAATCCTGGGTGAAATACTCGGGTCGGATATAGGTGGACTGCAGCACCAGCACGATGCCGACCAGCAATTGCGCCATCCACAACGGCGACGCCACGTAGCCCATGATCCCGGTGGTGAAATGCTGGCGCGTTGCGGGGTGGAAGCCGCGGGTCCACATCAATCGGGCATGCTGCAAGTTGCCCTGGCACCAACGCCGGTCCCGCGCCGCGAGGTCGATCAGCGACGGCGGACTCTCCTCGAAGGAGCCCCCCAGCACGGGCAGCATGTAGACGGCCCAGCCGGCCCGGCGGATCAGCGCCGCCTCGACGAAATCGTGGCTCAGGATATGGCCGCCGAGCGGAGGTTTGCCGCTGAGGTGCGGGAGACCGCAATGGTCAGCGAAGGCGCGCGTGCGGATGATGGCGTTATGGCCCCAGTAGTTGCCGTCGCGCCCCATCCAGACCGACAGGCCCGCCGCGATGACGGGGCCATGGATGCGGGCCGCGAACTGCTGCAGTCGCGCGAACAGCGTGTTGCGGTTGATGATCAGCGGCAAGGTCTGGATGATGCCGGCGTCGGGATCGGCCTCCATGGCGGCCGCGAGGTTGGCCATGCTGTGGGCCGTCATCAGGCTGTCGGCGTCGAGCACCAGCATCTGCGGATAGGCGCCGCCCCAGCGCGTGACGAAGTCGGCGATGTTGCCGGCCTTCCGGTTCGTGTTCTTGGGCCGGTGGCGATAATAGACCTCCGCCTTGCCGCGCAGCCGGTCGCGCAACGCCACCAACGCCCGCTCCTCGGCGACCCAGATGTCGGGATCCGTAGTGTCGGACAGGAAGAAGAAGTCGAAGTGCGGCCCGAGGCCGGTCGCCGCAATATCCTCGCACATGGCCTGCAAGGCTCCGAAGATGCGGCTCGGCGCCTCGTTGTAGATCGGCATCACGACGGCGGTCTTGCCGGCGAGCGCACTCGGCATCGGCGGCGGCTTGGGTGCGAAGAACACGAGCCAGACGAAGCCGACGACGGCGCTCGAGAACGACAGCGCGATCCAGGAAAAATTCGCGACGAACAGGCCGACCAGGATCCATTCGAGCAGGGTGACGCCGCCGACGTTCACCACCCGGTACATTTCCTCCGTGCCGAAGCCGAGCAGCGATAGCCCGCCGCCGAACACCACGATGCGCGCCAGCCACGGCGTCGAGCGGTGGACGGCGTTGCACCAGGCGCGGCGGTCCCGTCGGTCGAACCGCGACAGGGACTGGGTCGGCATGTTGAGGGGCTGTTCCGGCGGCATGGCGGGAACCGACAGGATGGAATCGAGATCGATCACCGGGCGCTCCCGCGCCTCGTCCATCACGCCGTCCATCGATAGAGCCACGTCTCGCTCGCGGGCTTGCCGCCGGCCTCCAGCAAGAGCCGCAGCTCGGCCAGTGTATCGCTGCCGAAATCCATGTCGAACATCACGCGAAAGGTCTTGCGCTCGCGCGACACGAACGTCTTTGTGGCGGCGATCGCACCGACCGAGGCCGTCAGCATCGGTTTCGCGTCCTGGGTCCGCTGCGGGTCGGCGAAGATGTCGCCCGTGAACTCGACCATGAAGCGGCGGCGCTTGGTACCGGCAATGCGCCCGACGCGCGTGTCGGTCACGACCGGCAGCGGCGGCCGGTCGGGCGGCGTCCAGCACCAGAACTGACGGTAGGCGAAGGAGGCTTCGGCACCGGCGTCGAGCACGGCCTTGGGCCGCCAGAAGCAGACGATGTTCTCATTGTTCTCGGTGTCGGTCGGGATCTCGACGAGTTCGACGCTGCCCTCGCCCCAATCGTTGATCGGCTCGATCCACAGCGAGGGCCTGAGTTCCCAATGCTGCTCGTCGTCCTGAAGCAGGTTGAAGTTGCGCTCGCGCTGCAGCAGGCCGAAGCCGCGCGGGTTCGCATCGACGAAGACCGAGACCTGCAGGGTCGACGGATTGGTAACGGGCCGCCACAGCCATTCGTTGTTGCCGTTGAGGATTTGCAGGCCCGAGACTTCGAAGACCCCTTCGCGCACGTCATCGGCGGTCTTGCGGTTGATCGGCCCGAACAGGAACATCGCGGTCATGCCGCCGAGCCCGTAGAAATCGGCGGCGTTGCGCGTGAACAGCGTGCATTCCGTATCGATGATGGTGATGTCTCCGGGCCGCAGCGTGAAGCGGTAAGCCCCGGTCATGCTGTCCGAATCAACCAGTGCATGGATCACCAGCACGTCGTTGGCGAGGCTCGGCCTCTCGACCCAGACCTCGCGCACGGCGGGAAATTCCTCGCCGCGCGGATCCGCCGTGCGGATCGTCAGGGCGCGGGCCGTGAGTCCGAAGTTCTGACCGTTAGCGAGAGCACGGAAGAAGCTGGCGCCCTGGAAGAGGGCCGAATCGACGAGGCCCTTGCCGGTCCTCGCGTGCAGCACCCGGAAGCCCGAAAAGCCGAGGTCGGGCAGGTGATCGGGCGGTTGCACCTTGCCGAAATCGAATTGGCTCGCCGCATAGCCGAGCCGGCGAACGGCGCCGTTCTCGACCACGTTGATGGTCATCGGGGCCGTGAACAGAAATCCCCGATGCAAGGGCTCGATGGCGAAGCCCAGGTTGTCGTCGGCCCAGATAGCCGTTCCGGACCTCGTGCGGATCCCGACATATTGATCATAGGTCAGGTTGGCGAAAGCGCCCGGCAATGGCGCGCTCAGTGCTTCGTGCGGCTTCTTGGCGAGTTGCCGCGCCCTCTCGACGACCACGCCGCCGTCGAAAGCGGGTGTGGGAGGCGTAGAACCCTGCGGTGCGCTCGGCGGGATGGCGGCGGGGGTGGTGGCCGCGGGCGTCGCGACGACGGATGCAGCCCCGGGGACGGGCGCACCGGCGGAAGCCGGTGCGGTATCGGCTTCAACGCGCGGTGACAGGCCCAACACACCCAGCCCGGAGGCAGCCCATTTCAGAACGTCCCGGCGAAGGATCATCGGCCATCTATGACGAGAACACGGAGGTGGCCGACGCCGCCCGGACCTCGGGCGCCGCCGGCTGCTCGGGTTCTATACCCGAAAACGCCTGGGCCGCGACGTGATTTTTGCCGGGCGCCCCGCCGAGATGCCTGGACCATCGTGGCGCCCGCACGCACCGCCTCGCTCGCGCTCGACGGGTCCGCCTGCCGGGCTGTGCTCCCGTGAAATCCCCTGTTAAGGCTGCCCGGCGAAAGTTTGGCATCCAGACGGAGAGGAACGACGATGAGCCGAACGAGACGGTGCCTCGCCGTGATCCTGGCGGCCGGCGAGGGCACGCGCATGCAGTCGGCGCTGCCTAAGGTGCTGCATCGCCTGGCGGGGCGCAGCATGGTGGCGCATGTGCTGAACACGGCGGCTGCGGCCGAGGTGGAAGCCGCGGTGGTCGTGGTCGGGCCGGGGCGCGACGATGTGGTGGCCGAGGCGAGCGGCGCTTGGCCGGGCGTCGAGATCGTGGTGCAGCGCGACCGGCTCGGCACTGCCCATGCGGTATTGGCGGCCTCGGAGGCGATCGGGCGCGGCTACGACGACGTGCTGGTGCTGTTCGCCGACGTTCCACTCGTGCCGGCCGACACGCTGCTCGCGATGCGCGACGCGCTGGCCGGGGGTGCGGGGCTCGTGGCGCTCGGCTTTGGGGCCGCGGATCCGACCGGCTACGGCCGGCTGCTGACGGCCGCGGGAGAACTCGTGGCCATCCGTGAGCACAAGGACGCGACCGAGGCCGAGCGGGCCGTTAGCTTGTGTTTCGCGGGTTTGATGGCGCTCGACGGCCGGACGGCCCTCGAGGTTCTCGGACGTATCGGTCGCGACAACGTGCAGGGAGAGTACTACCTCACCGATGCCGTGGCCTTGACCCGCCGGGATGGTCGGCGTTGTAGGGTGCTGACCTGTTCCGAGGTCGACGCCATGGGGGTGAACGACCGCGTCCAACTCGCCACCGCCGAATCCGCCCTCCAGTCCCGCCTGCGCGTGCGGGCAATGCGGGGTGGCGCGACCTTGCAAGCCCCCGACACCGTGTTCCTGTCGTCCGACACCGCGCTCGGCCGCGACGTCACGGTGGAGCCCCACGTCGTCTTCGGCCCCGGAGTGATGGTCGAGGACGGTGCCGTGATCCATGCGTTCTCGCATCTCGAGGGCGCCCATATCGGGCCCAAGGCCGATGTCGGACCCTACGCCCGGCTGCGGCCCGGTGCCGTCCTCGAGCACGGCAGCAAGGTCGGCAACTTCGTCGAGGTGAAGACCGCCCGCATCGAGAACGGCGCCAAGGTCAGCCATCTGAGCTACATCGGGGACGCCAACGTCGGCGCGGGCGCCAATGTCGGGGCCGGCACCGTCACGTGCAATTACGACGGTTACGGCAAGTTCCGCACCGAGATCGGGGCCGGCGCCTTCATCGGCTCCAACTCCGCGCTGGTGGCCCCGGTCCGGATCGGCAGGGGCGCCTATGTGGCGTCGGGGTCCACCATAACGGACGATGTGCCGGATGACGCCTTGGCGCTCGGCCGTGCCCGGCAGACCACCAAGGACGGGCGCGGCGCGGCGCTGCGGGCAGCGCGCCAGCGGGCCGCACGGAAAGACTGATCCGGTTTATTTTGCGCGGAAAGGGCGGTCCGGTCTAAACTGCCGGATCGGATCGCCGAAATGAGGGACCTTGAATGTGCGGCATCGTGGGGATCCTTGGCGCGGGCCCGGTGGCCGACCAGATCGTGGACGCCCTGAAGCGGCTCGAATACCGCGGCTACGATTCGGCCGGCATTGCGACGCTGGAAGGGGGTGAGCTGACCCGGCGCCGGGCTTCGGGGAAGCTCAAGAACCTCGAACTTCGCCTGTCGAACCACCCCCTGCGCGGCACGATCGGCATCGGCCACACCCGCTGGGCGACGCACGGCAAACCGACCGAGACCAACGCCCACCCGCACGCGAGCGAGCGGGTGGCGATCGTGCACAACGGCATCATCGAGAACTTCCGCGAGCTGCGCGAGGAACTGACGGCGCGCGGCCGCAGGTTCGAAACCGAGACCGACTCGGAGGTCGTGGCCCACCTCGTCAGCGAGGAACTCGATAGCGGCAAGGAACCGGCCGAGGCCGTGGCGGCGGCCCTGCCGCGCCTGCGAGGCGCCTTCGCCCTGGCGTTCCTCTTCAACGGCCGGGACGACCTCTTGATCGGCGCGCGCCGCGGCGCGCCGCTGGCGATGGGCTACGGCGAGGGCGAGATGTATCTCGGCTCGGATGCCCTGGCCCTGGCGCCTTTCACCGACGAAGTGACCTATCTCGAAGATGGCGACTACGTGGTCCTGACGCGGGACTCGGTCGAGTTCTACGACGAGGAGGATCGGCGCGTGGCGCGGCCTCGCCAGAAGAGCTTGGCCTCGGCCTTCATGATCGACAAGGGCAACTATCGCCATTTCATGGCGAAGGAGATCCACGAGCAGCCCGAGGTCGTGGGCCGGACCCTGGCGCATTACACGGACCTGTCGGCAGGCGCGGTGGCGCTGCCCTTCGCACTGCCATTCGACCCCGCCAAGGTCGACCGGCTCACCATCGTGGCCTGCGGGACTGCCTATATCGCGGGCCTCACGGCCAAATACTGGTTCGAGCGCATCGCCCGGATCTCGGTCGACATCGACGTCGCATCCGAGTTCCGCTACCGCGAGCCGCCAATGACCACGGACGGCGTCACCATCGTGATCTCGCAGTCGGGGGAGACAGCCGACACGCTGGCGTCGCTGCGCTATGCCAAGAGCCAGGGCCAGACCATCGTCGGCGTGGTCAATGTCGGCACCTCCACCATGGCGCGCGAGTCGGACGTGAAAGCCCTGACCCTGGCCGGGCTGGAGATCGGGGTCGCCTCCACCAAGGCGTTCAGCTGCCAACTGGCGGTGCTGGCCTGCCTGGCCCTAGCCTTCGGGCGAGCGCGGGGAACGCTGTCGCGCGAGGACGAGCGCCGCTACGTGGCTGAGTTCCTGGCCCTGCCGGGTCTGATCGCGGAAGCCCTGAAGCACGAGCGCGAGATCGAGCACATGGCGCACGACCTCGCCCGGGCTCGCGACGTGCTCTACCTCGGCCGCGGCACGGCTTTTCCGTTGGCGCTCGAAGGAGCGCTGAAGCTCAAGGAATTGAGCTACATCCATGCCGAAGGTTATGCAGCGGGCGAACTCAAGCACGGGCCGATCGCGCTGGTCGACGAGGACATGCCGGTGATCGTCATCGCCCCGCCCGATGCCGTGTTCGAGAAGACGGTGTCGAACATGCAGGAGGTGGCGGCCCGCGGCGGCCGCCTGATGCTGATCGGCGACCGGCATGCCGCCGAAGCCTCGGCCGTGCACCTCCAGGCCACGATCGTCATGCCCGACATGGCGCCGACCTTCGCCCCGATCGTCTACGCGGTTCCGATCCAATTGCTCGCCTATCACACGGCGGTCTTCATGGGGAAGGATGCCGATCAGCCCCGTAACCTCGCGAAATCCGTCACCGTGGAGTAGGGCCGCGCCTTCTTGCGGCGACGCTATCGGATCACAGATCTCGACCCGGCTACGCCGGGCCACCTTCTCCCGCAGGCGGGAGAAGGGCGAACCACCCGGCGCTCCACCGGTGGTACGAGGCGTGAGTCCGGTAGCTTGGCTGGCGCATGTCACGCTGTCGGCGGCATGCGCCAGAGAGCCCGCCACGCCGAAAGACGGACCGCCCGGCGGCGAGAAAGGACGAGAGGAGCGCCGGCTCGGCCGCTGGCCATGGCGCTCACTTGGTCGGTACGAGCTTGACCACGATGGCGGCAGGAACGTGCGTGTAGTAGGTCCCGTCCTGCACGTCGACGATGCGGCCGAGGATGTCGGGCGTCAGGTCGGTCGAGGATGCCGCCGCGACAGCACCCTCGTTCGGCTTGGCTACCGCCACCACCGCCTGGGTGACGTAGCCCGGCTTGGCGACCGTGACGACGAAACTCTCGCGGCGGGGTCCCGACACGATGCAGGGCGAGGTGCAGATCGTTCCCGTCGAGGACGAGATGCTGGCGCCGGGCGGGTCGCTCACGACCGGCATGTCGTCGGTGATGCCGTGATCGAGGGTCGCACAGCCGCCGAGCCCGAGCACCGCCGACACGACGAGGCAGACCGGGCGAAGATCCATGGCGCGGCCCATCAGATTGCGGGGGAGACGGGTGAACCGGGCCGGTGCGCTTTCGCCCTCGCCGTCGAGTCCGAGGCGCCAATGCGCTGCAGCGTCACGCTCACCGCGCCGGGCACATGTTCGAGCGTCGCTCCGGTTGCGGCATCGACCGCGAGACCGAGGCCCGCGGTCGCGATGTTCTCGGTCGCTGCCGCTGCGCCGCTCCCCGATAGCCGCGTGGTCACGGCAACGGTGCGGCCCTCGTATCCGGGCTTCGTCATGGTCAGGGTGAAAGTCGCATCGCGCCGGACATCCAGCGAGCAGGGTGTCGTGCACCTCTTGCCGAGCGTCGTGGTCACGGTGGCGCCGGGCGGGTCGGACAGGACCGCGACCTGGTCGGACATTCCCCGCGTCAGCGTCGCACAGCCGGCCAAGCCCAACGCCGCTGCCGCCCATCCCGGCACCCAAACACGCATCCGCCAATCCCGCATCATCGGGGACCGAACGTCACCCTTCACCGAGTCGAAGCTGAGTCACGATAGTGGTAAAACTTCCCACGTCAACGTGACCTTGGACCGAAGTCTGACATCGTGCCACGGCCTCGGAAACGAGGCAACCGGCGACCGTCGCCGCGTGTTGCAGGGCTCAGTGATGTCACATCCGTCAGCGGCGTCGAAACCGGACGGTGGCTCCGATGGCGCGTCGAAATCCTTGCGGGCGGCTCCGAAACGTGTCGTCTGAAGCCGCACCGAGCTTCCGATGGCCCTCGTGAACCATAGCCCTACCAAGACGGTTCCGCCCTCCGCCCGCTATTCCATCGCCCCCATGATGGACTGGACCGACAATGGCGTCAATCCCCTCTAGGAGAGGATTGCGGACGCCGGTGTTGTAGCCCTTTTGTCGGACTCATGGCCGGTTTATGGCCGCAAGTTCTTTCTTCGCGGCGGCCCGGCGGCCGTCGAGATAATCGGCTAAATCGGACAGATGCACGCCCTTGGCGGCTTTCTGGCTGGTCTCCATGCGGACGATCGGCAGGGCGATGTCACCGGCGCTCGCCTTCCGCAGGAACTTGTCGAGGGTCAAGGGGGCGAAGAAGTCGCGACAGACTTCGGCCACGGGCACGACGGGTCGGCCCTCATAGCGAGCCGCTAGGAGGAACATGGTTTGCAGGCGAGATCCCGCGCTTTCGATTTCAGCTCGCGCCACCATCGCCTCCCTTCGCCCTCAGGCCCTCGTCTCGGGCGGCAACGATGCTGTCCTGCAGGCTCTTGCCGTCGATGACGTTCATCGCACCTCGATACGCGCCTTCGGCAAAGCACAGCCGGAACATGCGATGAAGGTGCTCGCGGGTCTTCGGGTCTGGCGTCATGCGGGCGATCCATGCGGCGATGTCGGTATCTCGCGCCCATTCGGCGGCTTCGGCGTCCAGGGCCTGCCACACGCTTGACGGATGTAAAGACACGCGGCCGGCACGCCGCCGGTCTTGGTCGAGGGACTCAGCCATCGTCTCGTCCCTCCGTCTCTGCCGCCAGCCATCGCGCTCTTCGTCGGATGCCGGTCCATCCACGGGATAGCGTGTCGAGGCCAGGGCTTCGCGGAGGGTCGCTTCGCGGTTCTCGGGATCGGGCGTCTCCGCTATCGCGGCCTTGACGGTTTCGAGGGGGGGTCATGGCTCGCTCCGTTCTGCCGCGAGGGCGGCTCGGCCGGCATCTGAGATTGACACCTCTCGGCACTCAACTTTGCGGCTTCCCCACCAGTCTTGATAGCGGCGGATTTCCCTAACGAAGCCGCGAGCTTCAAGTTCTTCAATAGTACAAAGAGGTCGTTCGATCATCTCGTGTGCCGATGTACGTTCCGAGAGTAGGCGAAGCGCACGAGATGCCATCGGGCTTAACCTGAGGAGGGGAACCTTGCTTGTCATCCCCGGTCTCCCTGTTCAGCGGCTTCGGAGCCTTGCGAGGCGATGGCGGCGAGCAACGCGTTGCGAGCAACCCCGATGCCGCTGTCGTCCTCCATCTGGTGCGACCAATACGCGGCGTTGCCGTACGCATCCACCAGCGCCACGAGGTCGGCCGGGGCGGATGGGACCATGGCGGCGGCTTGTTCGAAGCTCTCCAGCGCCTCAATCGTACGCTGATAGACACTCCAGTTCGACTGTTCCTCATCGGCATCGGATGGATCTTCCCAGCCCTGGATGCGCCGCAACTGCTCAAGGCAGTAGCGGGCCTCTCGCAACGCGTCGAGGCTGAGATTGACCGAGGCGAGTGGCACTAGCCGAAACCCTAAAACCTGAGCGACGCGCTCAATCTCACAAAGGTCTTTGTCGCGGGGCATGTCCCGCAGCGCACCGGAACTGGGCTCGGTGGCGGTGGATGATAGAGCGACGGCCCTAGCGGCGGCTGCCGTATATTCCAACGGAACGTCGGCATCGGCAAAAGGCTCATAGGCCAAGCGCGCGGCGGCTTTGGCTGCCGGGCACACGGACAGACCATTGACGCCCATATCATCGAGTAGCTGCCACATCGCATCCGCGAGCAGAACGACGTCGTCGAGCGCGACGCTCTTGGGGACATGCGCCGGGGCCGGGGAGGCGCGCCTGAGCCGCATGCGCAGCACGTCGATCAATCCATCTACCAGACGAGGATCGACGCTGGCGGCTAGAGGTGTCGAGAACCACTCGCGAACGAGCCTCTCGACATGCAGTCCGCTGAACACGTCTCGATGCGCCGGCACCGCCGCGCCTCCCATGCGACCGATGGCGGCGAGCAACGCGGCGTGCGAAGCCTCGGCGCAGATGAACGCCGTCGCGTAGCTCTCGGCGTCATTGGTAGTGTGCTCACCGCACGCGAAGCTGTCGTCGAGAGCGGCTTGAACCAGCGCCACGATGTCGTCCGGGGCGGATGGGGCCATGGCGGAGGCGTTCAGCCGGTCCAGGATTTCCTCGACGGTGATGAGAACGCCATCGTCGAGGATCGCGGCACCATCGGCCATGATGCCTTGCGTGTAGCGGGGTTCGGCGGGTTCGGCGGCGGTCGGGGTCGTCATGGGCGTGGTCTCCGTCGATCAGAAAAGGCACACGCGAGGGTCCATCCCGCGCGCTAAGGCATCACGCGGCGGGCATAGCCGATCGCCGGCTTGAGCCTGCCACTGGCAAACGGCAGCGTGCGGGCAGTCGTAGGATCGGGGCTCGGCAAATCCTCGTCGAGGTCGATTAGGGCCGACTACGAAAGCCCGCCCGCCGTGTTCAAAGGCCCGGTCGACCTGACGCTGTATCCCGCCTGTAGAGCAGGCCATTGACCACCAAGGGCAGCCGTCAGTGTCGATATCGTCATGGCCCGGGCACGATCCCGCCTTTTCGCCGGTCCACGGACTGCCGTCCTTGGCGATGAGCGGACACATGGATGCGGGGCAAAGCATGTCCGCCATCACGTCGCCTCGGCGCTGGCTGGGGTGGGGACGGATGGGGCGGCTCCCGTCGCGGGCTCGGGTTGCGGAGCGCGCTCTGCCAGTCGGCGCATATCCGTGAGCGCGTCGGTATTGCTGTCGTAAAAACGTGCCGGGTTGATCCGATAGTCTGGGTCGGACGCGTCGTAAATCAGCATCGCCGCGAGCTCGGTATTGTAGAAGCTCTCCAGAGCGGCGCCGGCCTCGCCCGCAATAGTCACAGCCCAGCCGGCACGACAGTGCGTCGTGTTGCAGGTGTGCCACGTTCCCATGTCGAAAGCGTTCGGGCGAGACACGGCGGCGTAGATCTCGGCATGAATATTCTCAATGACCGGGACCGGAGGTGCGGTCTGACCTGACCCTTCTTGACCGCGCTGACGGAAGCAGTCGGAGCAGTCGGAGCAGTCGGAGCAGCCGGAGCAGCGGGAGCAGTCGGAGCAGCGGGAGCAGTCGGAGCAGCCGGAGCAGAGGGAGCAGTCGGAGCAGTCGGAGCAGTCGGAGCAGCCGGAGCAGCGGGAGCAGTCGGAGCAGCGGGAGCAGTCGGAGCAGCCGGAGCAGCGGGAGCAGTCGGAGCAGTCGGAGCAGCCGGAGCAGCGGGAGCAGTCGGAGCAGCCGGAGCAGCGGGAGCAGTCGG
>JAABUU010005987.1_pt1 | contig 13265 bp, 18 predicted proteins | sample 5559301 | NCBI WGS metagenome assembly JAABUU01 (sample SAMN10711884, study PRJNA513360) | rock metagenome | isolation source: Antarctica rocks | place: Antarctica: Victoria Land, Richard Nunatak white
AGAATTGCTGTCTGTTTGCAGCTTTTCACAAGGCAATGCTGGCTCGAGAGGCCATTCTTGCAGACTACCGTGACAACATCCAGAGGTTGATGGCCAATGCTGGCAAGTAAGTGCACGCCCCCAGTATTGCCTTATGCATGCTGCAATGCATATGCCTGCTCTTTGTGACTTATATGCACCACCGACATTGCGTCTGCTTTGTATCGTCACAGGCCATGCAGCATCACTGCGTGCACATGGTGAAAGTTGCCATCCAGGATTGACTCCACACCACTGCCAAAGCCTGCAAGTGATCTGTAAGAGTTGCTGCGATGCATTATGCTGTTTGCAACCTCTTTGCACTTTCTTAGCCGATGATGTAGACTATGCATGTCCTGTTCAGGTCAGGCTGTCTGCATACAGTATGTGTACTGCTTCACCAGGTTACTGCCAGCTATTGCTATGATGTTCATGTCTGTTGTGAGCCTATTTACAATTTGGACTGCTCCCTTTCTGCAGATCTGCGGAAGGCTTGCAGTCTTGACATGATTCCAGCCCAACAGTACGCTCTGCACTCATACACTCTGTGCCAGCGCAGCTCCCCGTTGCGCACTGTTGCAGGATGAAGTACAGAATGGCATACTGGGGCCGTGACAAGGCCATAAGCTTTACAATGCTACGATTTCAATAGCCTGAGTCACACAGTTGTTTGAATGTTATGACAGCAATTATCAGAAAGCTACATTCAGGCATCCAAGACTCTTGAGAACTGTCCAACTGACATAGAGCATTACATGGTAAGTCTCCCATTCGGCATAGGCCCAGCCCTGCCTGGTTGGCAACATCTGTCTTGTTGAGCCAGTTGTCAAAGACCTAACAGTCTGCCCCCTGGTGGTTGGCTTTGTTCCGTTCGACTACAAGAATACACCTTGGCGATATGCATCCTCTGCACTGTCCTGTGTCATTTGCTTGTGCAAATCCTGGCTGACCTGCTTGTGCTCAGCCTTGGCAGCCTTGCAGCTTGTGTCCCCCAACAGCTGCTGCAGTGCAGAGATCAGGCACATTGCCTTGCCTGATGCAGGACCTTGTCTCTTGGTTTGACTGCCAGCATGACATCATGCAGGAAAGTGTCAGCTGTACATTTCAACAGAATGGCATTGCATGCTATGCAGCCTTGCATCTGGATCTTTGCAAGCTTTACTGGTTTGAGGCCCCTAAAACCCCCCTTCCCCCCTCCTTTCCCCGCCCAGGTTTCCCACCCCAATAGATATGCTTGCCTTGATGGCAAGTCCATCTTGCACCTGTTGCGCTGACCTGAAAGTCACTTCAGGCATGAACCCTGAGGCCAAAGTGAGGATTGGCTGCAAGCAGTCTTGTTTTCCATGTACAGAAGGCAGCGCTGATATCAGTTCCTGTTCTGTATGCAGAATGTTGCCTTCAATCTGCTGTTTGCTGGACATGACACCAGTGCCTCCGCACTGACGCTGTTGTTGCGATATTTGAAGCAAGAGCCAGAGGTGCTTGGAAAACTGCGCGAGGAACAGCGCAAGGTAGAACCTTACATGCGATTCAGCTGAGCTTGGTGCTCCCCCCCCCCCATTGTGCATGCAGCCTTTTGCTTGTACTGGTGCACATATGTGTGCATGCGCAATTGTGTGGTGTGCATCTGTACAGAGCCTGCGCCTAAAGCTTGTGCCTGCTGCTGTCTGTTTAGTCGTGCTCACATGGGCAACTATACTGGTAACTAGCCTGAAGCCACACAGCTGCAGTTTTGAATGTGCGGTGCAGGTGACAAAGCAGCACAGCAAAGAGTTCAATGCTACTTCCCTGGGTGCAATGCCGTATGCAGATGCTACCATCAAAGAGGCCCTACGTTTCATTGCCATTGTCACAGCAGTTGGCAAAAAGGCGTCAAAGACCTTTAAAGTTGGTGGCTACACAATCCCCAAGGCAAGTTTGAAGCTTCAGCAAGCAGCTCAATAAAACATCCTGGAGATCAAGACTGAATTCAAAAGTCATGCATCATGCTTGCATAGCTTAGCCTGGTTGTTCACAGAAGAGTGAGGATTCTTCTTGTGCAGCTGCCACATGCGGCTTCTGTTCTCACTGGAGACTTTCCAGTCTGTTGCCTTTCTGGTCTGAAAGCTGTGCGTCCTCATGGCACATGGCATGCTTTGCAATGTACATGTATGCCATTGATGTGTCCGTGCTCCTACTCAGTGTGCTTCATGTTCAAGCATGTGCAGACAAGTAAGCTGGAAGCGGCTCAATGATGGAGCACTACAAACAGGCCATCCGTAGTCCGACAGCTGATCCCAACAGGTGTCGCAGTTTGAACTCAGAGGGATTCCCGACATGACTCGACATTTGCAATGCTGACACCCACGACAGTACATTGTGCGGTGTGCTTTCGCCTCAAATTGCCTAAATGTGTTCCGAAACATTTTGAGGGCCCGCAATGTCAGCTGAAAGTTTCATACCCCGACACACACCTCGCGACACATGCCGGCATGCAGGGGCATCTGACCAGCGTCATCATCGATTCTGACACCTCAGCGCTTCGCATATCTGTGTTTCGTCGTGCGACTCATCGAGTTCATCGAGCGTGCCTTGAAAGCTGACTGTGAAGAGGTATCGTTCGCACTTCTGGAGTTGAAAAGCAGCAGTCAAGAACGCTTGTCAGTGGCTTCATCATGGCCGCTAGTGAGGCTGCTTTAATTCTGAAGGTAAGGCACAGATGTTTAGCTTTAGCAAGCCATAGGCCTTGTATGGACATGTTGTCTCACCCTTAGGACCTTGCTTGTTCAGTACTTTGGACGAGCGGTATCGGTCGCTTCGAAGCCCGTGCAAGATCATGCGTCCCAGATCTTGGGAACTGCAACTACTGCATCCACCATGCAGCGCCTGTCCGGGACACCAAAAAGGCCGGTGGTGCAAGCACATGCTGAGCTCAGTAGCGATGCAAACAGAATCCTGGCATTCCTGCAGATGCATGGTATATCTCCGCTGCAGTCAACGTCGAGTGTGGATTCATAAGGCCCCAGCCATACCACCCTTGCTGAGTCAGCAAGCACTCAGAAGTCTGATATGATGCAGGCAGTACTGTCAGCACAAAGCCTGCAGGTGACATAGTGTCCAGCACAGCAGCCCCACGTCCAGCCTTGCATCAACAAACTTTTCTTGAGAAAGACATACTTCCTGGCAGCGACCGCAGGTGCGACTCGCACAAAGAGTCTGCTCAGTCATCATCTGTGAAACACTTCAGCGTGAGTCTGCATATCATTGTTTCAGAGGCTCATGGCCATGACATGCAGTGCAGGTACAGGAATGCTGGCCAAACATTGCACATGATGGGCTTTCAGAATGTGGCAAACTTCAGCACACAACATCAATGGCTGCATGTGAGAGCCACACTGGACATGAACGTGACCCCCATGATCAGAGCACGCAGTGGCATCCCAGCTGCACACATTGCCTGTGGTCTGAACGTGTGAGGCCCGCTCAACAAGCAGATCAAGATGGACATCATTCCTTGTACCAACAGCAAGCATATACTCAGGTCAAGGCCAGAAGGCAGTGTACAGTGTGGTGGTGTGCCACCAGATTGATGTAGTGCATTGCCAATAGCGGATCTGCATGATAGAAGTGTAGTCTACTAACATTAGGAAATAAAGCCACAAGACTGCAGTAGATAGATGTGTTACCCTGCTTAAGCTTGCTTGCATAGGTTTTTTGCTTGCCTTTCTTCCCATTCAGTGTATCTGTAGGGCTAGCTCTGATTCAATGTACGAGAATGCAGTTTTAGCTAGTTGATATGTTGAGTAGGTTCCTTCGTAAACATTGCCAGCTGTGATAAATTCACCGTATAGTGTACATACTGGCATGGTCCAGAGTAGGTCCAATTGTTGCCTCATTGAGCCTCAGGTTCAGTGATGCTGTGCTCATGGTCGACACACTTGTTGAACGCAACTACAGCTGATGGCCTGTGTAGCTCAATGATGCTGATGGCAGGCTGCCAATGCTGATGAGTATGCATGATGAACAACACTGCTATGCCAGGGTAACTGCAGTGCTTGAAGGTACTGTGAAGCATGACACACAGCCTGCAAAACAGCCTTAGCATCAACACCTTCTTCGTCAGCAGATGCGGCATCACTACAGAGTGCTTGCAAAACCTTGTTGGTATCTAGGTACTTTTGTAGCAGCTGAATGCCAAGTGCATGGACAGCACTGTCCCGCTGGTGGTCCTCATCTGCCAGTGAATCTGATACGGCAGCCTGCATGTTGAGCAAAGCTGTGTCCAGCACAGCGCGCCAGTCATCAATCTGCAGGTATGCTGTCAGTGTCTCAGTTGGCAACTGCACCAGCATCTCATAAGCCTAGACTGGACTTTGGCATCCTTGTCTCTGCACTTGAGAACCAAGGCACGCACAATGGCCTCCTCTTGGGCTGACTGCTGCTTTGAAACTACAGAGGTCAGAAGTGACATTGCTGCCCTGCGTATCCGGACAGATGGATCTTTGCTGCAGGTGAACAGCAGTAGGTGGACGGCCTCTTCTGGCCAGAGCTGTAGCTGTGCTTCATCACTGCTGCTGGGACTGTTGAGGAATTGGTCTATGGCTCTGTCCATAGCTGCAGCCATACCCCAGCAGCATTAGGCAGGGCTAGCAGCAGCAGCAGCATCATGACAGGCAGCAACATGGCAGCAGCAGAAGCGCAGCAGTCACGACAGTAGCAGCATTGACGCTAATGGCATTAGCAGCAATAGCAGCATTGACAGTTGAGACTTGAGCTGCATCAGCACCAGCAGCAGCTGTGTACCCTTGCAGCAGGCAGACATATCTATGCACAATCTCACATTAGACAAACATTCTACATGTGTAGCACCCCAGCCACTGCAAATACGCAGCTTGAGTGAACTAGAAGGAGAGGATTGCACTCACTCAGTAAGCCTTCCATGCGCACTGCAACTGGCTGATTGCTTTCAGGCTTGAGCAAGTCGCAGCAACCCAGCAAGAGTGCTGGCGCACAATGCTGGAAGCATGTGCTGAATGCCCCGAATGTCTTCTTCATTCCTGCAGGAACCACAGCATGGAACTGTTGCCACACAATCAAATTTTTATGACGTCTAGCAAAATTGCATTTGTATTTCTGCAAACATTTCCTGATCCCTGACCTGCCTATTTGAGCAGAGTTGCACAAAGGTACAAGGCTTTCCATTGACACATTTACTCAGCAATGCAGGTTCGGTACCTGTACCAGTTTGTACTTAGGGTTGGAGCCATGGGTGAGATGACTACTGAAAGCTGCTCCAGCAGCAAAGATCACAATCACATCTTCACCCTCCTCTATCACATGATAGCACCATGCAGCAAAATGAGATTTATGATATACACCAATAACATGAATCTTTATCAGTCCATGCACACAGTGCTGCATGAGTGCATGGTGTCTGTGGTGTTTAGGTCAGGCAGTTTGAGCATCACCTTTGGTGCCAACAGCACTTGGATGTGCCAACATAGTCTTCAGCCATAGAGCAGCGGTATGGGAGCAGGCAAGCACTTGACACAGGGCCAAACAGGGCAGCTCAGAATGGCAGCCAGACCCTCTCTCAGCAATGGACACTGTAAGCTGGTGTACAGTAGCAACCAGACAGACATCCCAGGTGTTGATGTCCAGAGGCCTCCATCGCCATAAAAACTGCAGTCCAGCACTCTTCTGATGTCACATGAGGGACATGAGGGAAACTTGCATTGAGCATGGCAGGGTGACAGCATGTGCTGGTGCATGGCCTGTTCCATGGGCAACTGGCAAGCACCAGTGTCTGTGACATAGTCAAGGTGGACTGCTTGGACTTTCGCTTTCGCTGTGTCAGCACATCAGTGATCAATTAAGTCACCTGAAAGATGGACTGAGCTAGCTGTGCCTGGCTGCGATGATGCCCGTCAGATGCTTCCATCACAAGACTAGAGAGGCCCTGCAGCGCAGAGTGTCCCTGCTGCGTCATCACAAAACATGGTAGTAGGCACTGCACAGAGCTGAGCAATTGGCAAACGGTCCTGTTTGTGCATCAGGCACTGCAGAGGTGAGCAACTAGCAGACCCTCTTAGTTGTGCGCTAAGCGCAGCACACAGGTGAGCAATTAGCAGACCCTCCTGGTGGTGCTTGCTGGTGCTGTGACGAGAGCTGGCTGGTAGAAAAGGGTGTAGTGGTGTTGGAAGAAAAGGTGGCAGTCAAGATGTGCTGTCAGGATGATAGCTATTGTGCAGGAAACATGCACAGGTCATACAAGACAACTTGCACCAGCTGCTACTTCTGGTGGAATGTAGCAAAACCCAGAAGGCCAACTTGTGATGCAATGCAGAATGTTCACAGAACTCAGCAAAGCAGGCAGTCGGCTTATTAGACGCAGAAACAGCAGATTGTGCCAGAGTCCTGCTTGCTTGCCTGTATAGCTGGCACTGCAACCTGCCAAACATCTACAACGCAGTTGGTCGTGCAGCCAGCAGCCTCCTCAAGCAAGTTTCTGACAGCTTCTGACGCCTGATGGTTCCTGACCAGCAGATGCAGCTCAAGGGAAACGCTTTCTTGGAGAGTCATGTTGTGCAAGATGGGAAAACTGCAGCCCTCTCTGATGTCCACCAGCATTGCAAGCATGACAGGAAGCAAATGACCTAGCTGAGTAAGGCCTGCAAGGTAGTTGCTGAGATCGCCTTGGCTGTTTTGTAGCTGGTGACTGTGCTGGTACCACAGTTCATCCAGCTGATCATGAAGGATAGTGGAAGCCGTCATCACTGTCAGGCACTGAAGCACAGACGGCCACACCGATGACAGCATGCTGTCGCAGTCTGATTGCTGGAGTACCCTGCATACATCAAATGCATCATACATTGATGACAAGTATCAGGACATTTCATGCTTGTTCAGCCTCACATACCCAGGCTTGAAGACCAGGTGCAGTAGCTCTAGGCAGTATCTGCCTGCCTTCTCAACGATCAGAGGATCGAACAAAGGGACATCTGCACACCAGATTTTTAATACCAAAGCTTTGCACCACTTGAGACGTGCATCGGTGTTTCCACCCGTACCCTCAGCATAGCTTAACAAAGTCTCAGACAGCACACGCAAGGCTCTCAACACATCTCGTGTCCCGCACTCAAGCTTCAATTGTGTTAGGTCGCTTGAAAAGGCCGTCTGCACCTCGGCCATTTCATCTTGATCCATGCCGGTCTGAAAACGGGACTGCTAATCACTAGCGCACCACTGTCGCGTGCTGGTGCACTTGGGCTCGCCGACAGGCGGGAAAGCTGACGCAAAGGGAGCTTCCCTTCCGCTTGTGATGTTACGTAGCATGGTAAGCGCCCAACCGGCTACTTGCCCGCACAAAGCTAGAATATGCATCGTCTACGTAAATCGACCGTTCATCTTCATCAGGTTTCGGCCCTTCCGAGATGCGCCACACAGTGAACATCAGCCGATCAGTGCCTGATACTGCACTGCACTGCCTCTCACACTATCTTTTGCTCGCCGGCTGCCACTGCAGCAGCCGCAACATCAGCAAGTTTGCAGCGGCTGATCACCGTTTAAGCTGCAAGTGCGCAGCGTCGCACACTCCACCGCGGGCAGGGTTGCACCTTCACCATTTCTAGATGTTGCGATTCGCCTCCTAAGAACGTTGCGATCCATGTTCTCGTAATCATTTGCGACTCCTGGCCTTGGCGGGCAAGCAATGATCTCAGGTAACAGTCCTTGTTACAGCTGCCACTCTGCTGCAACAACAATGCTGCTGCAGTTGCAATGCTTCTACAGTATTGATATATGAATCTACGCACTTTGCAGGCAGGGCTCTCCAGTATAGGCTGCGGAATGTACTGCCAGCTGACCTGTCCTCCAGGAGAGCATCCTTTGTTCCTTGGAGCCGCCAATCCTTGATTTTGACTTTCATCGGGGCCAGCCTATGCTTAGCTGTGATCTTTGGAACCAATTCAGGGAAAAGTCAAGCATTGCAAGCTCAGGATTTGCAGGCTTGCCAGCAAGAGAAGGAAGCCCGGGTAGGTATACCCTTTAAGGCAAACTTGTGCAGTGATTGCATGCAGACAGTTCAACTCAACCTGTTCAACAGGTCAAGTTGTACTTGCCATGCAGTCAGACTTACTGGAAGCTCTCACCCTCAAACATGAGTCTGCTATCAGAGAGCATAGAAACATTGAGGACAGCCGGTCTGCGCTCAAGGTGCTCATTCTTCCAATATATTCACAGCTGAGCTTTGCATTGCTTTGACTGAGCAAAGGGCTGCTGACCTAGAGCAATGCTGTGCAGTGTGAACTTGCCTCAAATGCATGCAGAAGTCCTAAGAATGCTCTTCTAGCTGAAGCGAAGAGTACTTGCACTGATTTGCAGCAAAGCAGAAATGAGGCACAGACAGAGCTGGCCACTGTGCGCCAAGACATGGAAGAAGCTCTTCAGCATGTGGAAAGTACAAAGAAGGAGCGGGACATAGCTAGAGATCTGGCAGCAAGTCTGCTGAAAGAGCAAGCAGACCTGAAACAGCAACTTCAGGATCAACCACTGGCTCAACCAGAGGTAAGCAGACTTAGCATGGGTGTCATTGCATATGACTGCCTTGCTTTTCCTGCACCCAAAACCCATGTTATTTGTTGAGACACTGGGTCATGTACCTCACCTGGAGCGACCATGTTACATTCACATATAAATGGACAGTGTCGCTTTGGGCACCATTCCTTACCACACATTGTGCACAAACGACCAAGGCATGCAGATTGCAATCACTTTCACTTGATGCTGCTCAAGGACTTGTGACCGCCTTGCACAACAATGGTGCTGAACAGCATTGGCTGCGACTTGCATGCAGGCTGATCGGCATACACCTTGGCTACCTAGTGCTGAGAGGGACAAAGAAGATCCTGAGCTTGCTGCAGTGCTACGTCAGGTTGGTGACAAAATCAAATCAACAAAACTCCAGTTTGTATCATTGTGTTGTATGCATCGCCTCAGACAGATTAGGCAAGATGTGGCCTGTCACAACAGAGCTGCCGTTTCACACTTCTTCTCTTGGACACTGCCTGAGGGTCATGCCCATGCCTTGCATCGCCGCAGGTCTCAATCAACAATGAAGTCATGGTGGCAATCTCGAACAGAAACTATGCCATGCCTGGTGGCATGCTGACAACATGGATGGAGAACGTGAAAAGAGCTGGTGTCAAGAATGCCATGGTGGTTGCTCTAGATGCGCACACAAAGACCAATGCGGAGGCACAAGGCATAGCTGCTCACGAGATGCATCTTGAAGTGAGCACCCTGTCCGACGACTTGTGTGCAAGAAGCAGTGGCTCATATACCAGCATGAGCACATGACCCAGACAGCAATTCAGCGTTGACGCTGCTGCAAGCTTCCTGATGCAATCTGCTGTGCAAACACAGGAATTGTATGTGTCTCTGTTGAACCACTGAGCACACGACTGTCAAACACTCTGCATTTACTGGCAAATTTTGCCTGTCACTGTCACATGCTGGCCACTGTGCTGACACTTGCCACTTGCTCACACAAGGCTTCTGCAACCAAGGTTGTTGCATCTCTAACTCCAGTCAGTGGAAGACCTTCTTGGACCTCCAAGAACTGCTACTCCAATCTTCTGGGTGGAGTACTCTCTCTCTTTTCTTGTCTTTTCTTGTTGCACCCATGCTTCAAGAGTGCGCTGTTGCATGCAGATCTCTGCTGCACAAAAGGATGTGGGAAGCAACCACGCAGTCTCTGGGCTGAAGTTCAAGATCCTGCGTCACTTCCTGCAGCTTGGATATGCCGTGCTGCTATCAGATGTGGACATTGTCACCCTTCAGAATCCCTTCGACCACCTGTACAGGGATTCTGACGTGGAAGCCATGTCAGATGGCTGGAGCAATGATACTGCATATGGTAAACACATGCACTGACCAGCCCCACGCATAGGTTTGCTGACAGCTTGGTTGAGGTGTGCAACTGGCTTGCTGAGCTCTTGACATGAGGTGTGTGGCAAAGCGGCAAAGAATGCTGTGCAGCGCGGTCAGCAGCATTGTGCTTGCAGCGTGACTAGCTGCATTGTCAACGATGCAAGGAACAACATGTGCAGCTGGTTGGTCAGTAGCATGGCAAGTGGCAGGGTCATCAGCTTGTTAGGCTGTTGCACACCTGCAAATCTTGCGCAAGCCTCACTCAGTAAGCAGCTTGAGCAGACACTGAGGTGACACGCAAGCTTGGTCTGTATGAGCCGGACAACGGAAGGCTGACGAAATGCAAAAGAGCAATTAACATTTCAATGGGTTGGCAGCTTGTGATGCACTTGACCACAAGCCCATATGTACATGCAGGGTACAATGATGTGCTTGATGATGCCAAGATGGGATGGGCAAGATATGCTCATTCGATGCGCGTCTTTGTCTTCAACTCGGGCTTGTTCTACATACAGCCAACTCTAGCATCGCTGGACCTGCTAGATAGGATAGCCCACAGGCTGGACAATGAAAATGGCTGGGATCAGGCCATCTTCAACGAGGCAAGTCTGGTCATGCTGTGACATGCTGCATTTTGTCTCGTCAAGCAATGATGGACTGGTGTCATCAGTCACAGCTGAAATTTATGAACGAACTCTCATGCTGATCATCATGTTTCAAGGCCGGACCACTACGCATTCTACCATTTCATCGCTGTCCAGCTCAGGTTTAGTCTATTTGCAGCTTGACTCAGGAACATCATTTAAGCCAGATCACGGTTCACTAGTCAGCTGTATCATCCGATAGACATGCATGCTCTCACTTTTATTCTTGCCTGCATGTGTACCGTTTTCTCATTTATTATACGCAAGCAAGGATGTCACCAGCTGCTGCATGTATGTTTTGCAGGTCATTTTCTTCCCGTCTCATGGCCAGCATAAAGACCCTTCAGTCACAAGGCGGGTAATGGATTATATGGACTTCATGAACAGCAAGACACTGTTCACTATTGTACGCAAAGATGAGTCCTTACGTAACTACCAGCCTGTCACCATTCATGTCAATTACCATCCTGACAAACACCCCAGGATGTTGGCTGTGGTGCAACGCTATGTTGACGGTGACATGCAGGCGCTGAATGCTTTCCCAGATGGGTCCATATGACCACTGTCAACTCTCTGCTGAACAAATGACGCCAGATAACAGTTTGTGAATAAGGATAATTTCTCCCCTCCCTCCTTTTTTGGCGCCTTGCCTGGCTGATGTTTCATGTTTGCAATATGTACGTCCAGCCTTTTGCAATTGGATGGCATTTAATGTTAACTTACCTTATTTGAGGACCACTGAATTGTCGATATTACACTACAGCTGTCAAGCGCAAAAGCCAGCCCTGCAAATCATCCTGCTTGGAGTCCTCAGGTGCTTGGGCAAAGACTCTTTGCCATCTGAAACCGATGCAGCAGCATTGAACTGCTCAGTCAGTGTACATTATGATTGTGTGGGCTTGATTTCTGCATGACAATCTTAACAGTGAATGCTATAGCTGAGTCTTGCATCTTGCAGCAGTGCAGGTGGTTTGTAGGTGTCATGATCACACAGTGTAGTGTCTTTGCTGAAACGCTGCAAGAGAAATGGCAACAACGGCAATGATTGCAATTCATAGCTAACTAGGGGTCTCTGACATGGCCATGGCCTAACTGTACATATGCCAATATTGCTAGCTAGCATGGTAGCTGTACATGATTTTGTCAAGGTGAGCTGCAGCTGTCTGTGAAGCTGATCACTTACTTCAGCATGTTGCTGGTGATGTACATGCTTCAGCTAATTTTCACCTGTTTAGAATGCACAAACATGCAAACAACTTCAGTCAAGATCAGCTAGTCTTCAGCTAAGTTAATACACCAATCAAAGTGGTACCGATCAGCTTGACCGGAAGGCAATGTCAGCTATTGGTAGTTCGATGCAATACAGCTTAAGCTGAAATACGCCGCTTCGTTCCCCCAAGGTAGCATTGGTTCCCCCAAGGTAGCATTGGTTCCCCCAATGCTACACACTCATTGCCTACAGCACTCAACTGTGCAAAAGCATTGTATATGCCTGCTTGCCTGTCAGTGCAATCCAGTCAAATGGTGCTATTTCACACAACTGTCCCGGAAACAACCATGTACTCAGCCAAAGTTTTGGTCTCAGCTCCCATGTACCAGGTAGCTAAAAAGCCTGGTGGTCTGTAGCAGCAGAGAAGTCCAAACCTCCTGCTGCACAAAAGCAGCCAAACACTGATCTGGCTTCACAATGTCTTGCAAGAACATCTTCCAATTGGAGTCTGTACTACAGTGAATGCTCGATATCATGCAAGATTTCAAATGAGCAGTGACATGCTTAATTCAACTTTGCAATCCTGTCTTTGTCACCCCACCGCAGCCACACTTTCTGAATGCCTTTCAAGCAGCCATTCAAGGTCTCCAGGATCCTGAAGATGTGGGAACAGAAAATGGCAGGAATCAGACTGCTTCTGGAATCAGTACAGGGCCGTTTTCACAACTTGTGTAATGCCCCAGGGACAGGGCTGGACCAAGAGCCATCCACGCTGCTCCTGTATGTGCTCCTGTATGTGACGCAAGCAACAGCAGATATCTTGGGTTTGTAAGCAAGTATACTGTGATAACTTGCAGCTTATATAGACACACTGCACAATGTTGTCCAGGTCGGCTACAAATCTGGCATGCCTTCTGAAAGGCTGCCCATGCAGCAGTGCATACACAACTTTGGAATTCTGCCTCAACCCTGAACAACATCAGACACGTGTATACGACCAAGGAGACCACCATCAGGTACTGATGAGTATTGCTATACTTGCGGGGTGTTGTGAGATTAGGCTACAAATGTGGCATTAGTTGAAGCCATTGAGTGGAAGTTGAGGTGTGGCGCAAGGCGCCTTCAAAAATAGGTGAATACAGCTTAGTGAGGATACCGCTCAGTTATCTTTAGTAAAAGGCGAAAGATAAGTATGTCTCAGGGGTAACCTCGCTGTGATACCAGGCTGAGCTCAATTCCTTTGTTATGAGGCAAAGCTGAGCAGACATTAGCTAGTCAGGTATGGGTCACATAAAAACCTACAAAACCCTACAAAGCCTTTGTTGACAATCTGACACCAAGCTGATGAACTTTGCAACGTCACAAACATTGTACACATCCATTGGCACATCGCACAAAGTCAATTTAGCTACAGTAAGCTGAGACCTGCAGTGGCGTACCTGTTGTGATGACAGTGGTGATGACCTCCACAGTACGGTGTGCAT
>JAABUU010005992.1_pt1 | contig 13255 bp, 17 predicted proteins | sample 5559301 | NCBI WGS metagenome assembly JAABUU01 (sample SAMN10711884, study PRJNA513360) | rock metagenome | isolation source: Antarctica rocks | place: Antarctica: Victoria Land, Richard Nunatak white
CCACCGACTGACGTGCCGCCGGTCCCGCGCCTGCTGCGCCCGGCCGCCGATCATCCCTGGCGGCGGCAGCCCATCGGGCGTGCCCGCTCGGCCTGATCCCGTGCGTCCATTATTTCGTGGTGCACCCTACATGTCGCGCAACGACGCCACTTTCTCCTCCCACGCCGCGAGTCCGGCCGGCGCCGGTTGGCCGTCGGCGTGGGCCTGCTCGGCGCGTGCGGCGAACAAGTCGTCGACGTACCACAGCAGATCGTTGTCTTCGGGCCGGCCCCAGGTGTGGCGCAAGATGGCGTCGGCGAGGTCGGACGCGCCCTGCGGCGAGGCGTAGGCCGCCTCCAAACGCGTTTGTACGCCGTCCGCGTCGTTCGCGCCGAGCGCGCGCGCCAGCCGCTGCTCGTCTGTCATGTCGCCTGCCCTTTCAATCAATCTTTAACACGATCTTGCCGAACTGCGCGGCCTGTTCCATGTGGCCGAGCGCCGCGCCAGCCTCAGCCAACGGGAACACGCGATCGACGACGGGACGCGCCTTACCCGCGCCAAACAGATCAAGCATGGCGCGAAAGTCGTCCGGTGAGCCCATCGTCGAGCCCATCACGTCGAGTTGCTTGAAGAATAAGCGCCGCACCGCCAGCTCGGGGACGGGGCCGGTGGTGGCGCCGTACGAGACGACGCGGCCGCCGGGACGCGCGGCGTCGAGCGCCTGGTTGAAGGTCGCGCCGCCCGTGCCGTCCACGATAAGGTCCGCTCCCTGTCCGCCGGTCGCCTCTTTGACAGCCTTAACCCAGTTTACAGTTTTGTAGTTAAAGCCGTCGTCGGCGCCGAGGGCGCGCGCCCGTGCGATCTTGTCGTCGCTCCCCGACGTAACGAGGACGCGCGCGCCGAGCGCTGTGGCGATGAGCAGGACGAACGTCGCCACCCCGCCGCCGATACCAAGCACGAGCACGGTGTCGCCAGCCCCCACGCGCCCGCGTGTGACGGCGGCGCGGTAGGCCGTGAGGCCGGCCAGCGGGATGGCGGCGGCCTCCTCGTCGGAGAGACCGGGCGGCCGGGGCAGCGCGTTCGCGGCGGGGACCACGACGTATTGCGCGAAGGTCCCGTTGTCGGGCAAACCTAAAATCGTGAACGCTGGGCCTTGCGCGCGCGGGTTGTCGCCCCAGTTGACGCTGGGGTTGATGATGACCTCATCCCCGAGGCGAACCTCCGTGACACTATCGCCGAGGCGAACCTCCGTGACACCATCCCCGACGGCCGCGACGGCGCCGATGCCATCGGACCCAGGAATAATTGGGAAGCGTAGGTCGGCGTACTGGCCGCGACGGATAAAGAGGTCGCGGTGGTTGAGGGCGGCGGCGCGCAACCGCACCATGACCTCGCCCGGTCCTGGCCGCGGGTCCGCCGCGTCTTCCAGCCGAATGGTCTCGGGCTCGCCTACTCCGTGAAGCACGATCGCTTTCATGCAGCGCCTCCTAACAGTAGTCGATAGTTCTCTTAGTGTAGCCTGTTTATCACGTATTCGTCCCGTGACATCGGCCAAAACTCGGCCAGAACTTCGGTCAAAACGATGTGGCAATTTGCGAGAATGTCGAAAAGTACCCTTGACGTTGATGCGGAAGCCATGGTACCTTACCGCAAGTGTGTTGACGTGACACAAAGGGGTGTCCCGCACATCACACAGGCGCTCCGTCAGTCTCTGGCGAGCCCCGACTCCATGTCGATGGACATGTCGAGAGAGTAGATAGATAAGGTCGTGTTTTGAAAACGTACGCAACTGTTCTCGTGTTGATCGTGAGCGCCCTCACGTTCCTGGCGCCGCTCAAGGCCAGCGCCTCGTCCGCCCCCTACACCCGCGGTATCGGCTACTACACCCCCCCGCGCCGTCCCGCCCCCGGCTACTACCGCGCTCCCATTTACCGGACCTACCGGCCCGCTCCCATTTATCGTAGCGTCCCCGCTTACGGCGGCAGCGCCACCGACGCCATCGCGCAGGCCGCCGCCCGTTGGGGCGTAAGCTACAGCTGGCTGCTGCGCGTAGCCTCGTGCGAGTCGGGCCTCAACCCCGGCGCGCAGAACCCCAGCGGCGCCTCGGGCCTGTTCCAATTCATGCCTGGCACGTATTTCTTGTATGCCTCGCGCATCGGCGAAACGCGCTCGTATTGGGATCCATATGGTAGTGCTAATGTTGCCGGGTGGATGTTCGCGCATGGCCTGGCCTATCAGTGGTCTTGCAGATAATTAGCATGGCTATCATTCACATTAAGAGAGTGATAGCGAGCGGACGGCGAGCCGTAGACTTATGCTGGCCCAAGCCGCTCTACGGCGATCTGCTCAGGGGAAAGCCGACGCGTGGCGCTTTACGGGTGGGCCCACAGGGATTCGAACCCTGAACCTCGGGATTATGAGTCCGATCCTGGGGTGGTTTTAGGTATCATTTTATACCGTTTCACCCGTGATTTCCAGGTTCTCATCGCGCGCGATAGCGCCGTATGCCGCCAGATCACGCCGCGCTTGGACGCGTTTTGGACGCGTTTGGCGGATCCGGCGATACCCTGATCCTACCGAACGGCGTCGCCCATCGCCAGCGCCGGACTGCGCTTGCGCCCACTCCGGTGGCGCGGCACGGTGAAACAATCTCGAGATAGGTGAGACCTTGAGAGGGTTAGTGACCATCGGGCACCCGCCAGCGCCGCTGCGACGGGTCCCAGACTGCAGCCATGGGGACCGCCGATGACAAGATCGGATCGAGGAATGTGACTGCCTGTGCGTAGCCCTCCGCTAGGTCCGTCTCCAGGCCCACGTCTTGGGCCATCGTCGCGTACGGCCGCTGCCATGATGACGGCGGCGGCGGAAGATGGAGAGGTACATCCTGCCCCTGACGGCCCTCAAACACCTCCATGAGGGCCGTCCGCAGATGATGCGCGGAGAACGGGGTCGTCGACGAAATCACAACCAGATCGATGAGATCTTTGACGCGCGTGCTCTGCACGGATCCCGCCTCCCAATAGCCCCGCGTATAGGCGTGCAGTTTCTCGGCGATGTGGTCCTCCAGCGACAGAGTGGGAATGCGAATGGGTGCAATCCCGGCAAAGGCGAGGACAGCGGGCCCCATGATCGTATCGACGTGGCGTGGCTGTCGATCGGCCGGTGGAGGGCCGAAGCCGATGTCCACCGTCACATGCTCAAACGTCCGGCTGGCAAGCTCGGCGTGGACGTGGTAGCGCACGGCGGTAGCCTCGCGAAGCGCGGCGAGGCGATCCGTGCGCTCGACGTTGAAGACAAAGTAGTCACCGAGGTCGTGCTCCTGGGCGGCGAGCAGATCGCTGGTGGCGGCATCGCTATCGTCATAGCGCCCGAGATCCATATCCATGGTGGCGCGGGCATGGCTGCCAAGACGAAAATCGAGGGCTAACGCTCCCTTGAGCAGCCAGCGGTCCGGTGCGACGGCAAGCAGGCGCGCCAGCAGACGCTCGAAGGTGATCGCCTTGCGCAGGCGCATGATCGACGGTCCACCGCGCTGTGACTGCAGACGAATCTGGGCTTCCAGAGCGGATCGGAACGCGGCTGCGGTGGCATAGCGCATCCTAGACACCACTCTCCAGCGCCCGGTCGATGAGGTCCCGGACGCGACGATCACGCCGGCTGGCCCCCTCGCGCAGACGCGCGGGGATCAGCAGGCCCCGTGCCCGCGCCTGGTCTACCGCCATGATGACCTGTTCGGGCGCCGTGCCTGCATCCACGACGTCGAGGATCGTGCGCACGGGCGCGGTGATCCGCAGGCCCTGCCGCGTCACGATCTCGTCTGGAGCGAGGTCACCCGCCGTCGTATGCACCGTCACCCCTGGCAGGGCGCGGACCCAGCGCCGGTCGCGCGGGACCAGCAGATGGATCGTCGCCGGTATCACGTCCGACAGGCCCAGCACCTCAAGCGCGCTCTCATGCGACACAACAGTGCTCTCCTTCCCAGCCGCCAACCACGCGGCCATGACCTCCTCGCGGGGAGACGAGGGATAGTCGCGCAGGCGATAGAGCCCGCGGCGCACCCGCTCAAAGCGGCCACGACCGGCATGATAGCTCAGTAGCTGAGGCGTGTAGCCAGAGGCGTGCGCCTGCGCGCTCGTGAAGTAGCCTGCTTGTTCAGACGAGAGGGCGAAGAGGCTGCGGGCATTCGGTGCCGGATGAACGTCATGCATATATCCAATTATATTTGATCTATGCATGACAAACAAGAGTGTGTCTTGGTTCGCTAGGACCTTTTCAAAGTCAAGGACAGGTGCGACGATATAAGGGAGTAAAGGAGATGAGATGGCAGAGTCCTCGGTTCCTGAAGAATTCCGTGTCCTGGAAGAGCATCTGCGTGGGATAACAGATACCCGTCTGGCGCGAGGGAAAGTTCACCCGCTGGTGGGATTGCTGAGTCCGATCCTGGGGTGGTTTTAGCTGTCATTTTGCATCGTTCCACGCTTGTTTGGTGGGTTTAGATGCCGCATATTATCGCCGAATAACGGTCTATCACGCCGCGTTTGGACGCGTTTTGGACGCGTTTGATTCCCCTTGTTTCCTCGGTTAACAACTCGGTACACGCTAGGTGATCCATCAGACCGGCCGATCATGAAATCTTTGCGCCCCACGCGTGCATGACGCGCCCTCATCAGTATCTGGCGCGTCGTCATCGTGAACCCGCGACGCATTTACTTGTATTGTCATTGTAAACGTACCATAGTGGTATGTAATGAATGATATTACTCGACCCAACTACGTCTCACTCTACGGGCTGGCCTCGGCTCAGTCGGGGTACTTCACGACGCCGCAGGCCGCCGCGCATGGTGTCAGTTGGCGCGCGCTCTCGCATCATGCTGGCCACGAATGAGGTGACCATCCGTGAAGGGGTGCGTCTGACAACCCCTGAGCGGCAGCGATACCATACGTTGACGAAACTGACGAATTAGTGCAGAATGGAGGGAGGAATAGGATGAGAATTGTCGATGGGGATCGCATGAACACGAACGATGTACACGCGCGGCTCACTGCCGCTCTCTCCTCGGCCCAGAGCGGCAACCTGACCGAGACGGTGCGTACCCTTCAGACCACACTCGAGGCTCTTGAGGACGACCGGGGGGAGCTGTTGACCACAACGCAAACAGCGGAGGCGCTCGGTATCGGCTCCATCAACACGGTGAAGTCGTGGGTGAAGACGGGCTACCTGACTGGCGGGATGCGCGGGACCCGCACGCTCATCCCGCGCTCCGAGATTGCGCGCATCCACGACTCCGAGCGGGCTCAGCGCATCCGCGTGGCGGAGCGCTACCACGACCTGAGTGCGGACCTAGGGGGAGACGAGCCCCTCTCTCAGGATGAACTGGATGCCCTGGATGCTGGACGCCCTGGGACGCTGCCTTGGGAGCGGGAGCCTGCTCAGCGGCGGCCCGCGTGATCCGCGCCGTTCTTGATACAAGCGTCCTTGTCCAGCGTGGGCCTCGCCGAGCACGTCAGCTTGTAGCTGCAGACGGCCGATACGCGGCCTTATGGTCGCCATGGATTATCGCGGAGTTGCATAGGGTTCTGACCTGGCGGTGGATCGAGCGCACTCAGGGTGACCTCTCGCCTGCAAACCATGCGCGGTGTTGCCAATCGGCAAAAGTCATGATGCGGATTCTCACGCCGACTTTTGAGCTGATCGATGATCGTCCGCCGTACCCAGACGCCTGGGCCAGCCTCTCTGACGAGGACGACGTGCCCATCTGGGCCGCGGCAATCAGCGCTACAGCCACCCATGTTGTCTCGAACAATACGCGTCATTTTCCGCCCCATCAAGCGGATGGACAGCAGGCCTATAGCGGCATCGAGTATCTGACCGCCGCCGATTTCCTCACGCTCCTCGACACCACGTCCCTATAGCACGACGCGGCACACAGCCCTCCCTCTCCTCGCTATCCGCGCACGGAGCGTGTCCGCCGGCGAGGTCGGAGTATATACCGCTATCGCGGCCGGTCACGCGTGTGCCGTAGCCTTCCTCGATCCTGTCATTACGGGCACATGTACAGCCTCGGCTGTGTGGCAAACGGAGGCTTTGACCTGGTCCGTCGATGATCCTCCTGCCGATTGAACCGTGGCGCCGTTCGTCCGACGGCGCCACGAGTCCATAGGCGACCGAAAGAGACGCGACCGAAAGAGACGTGCCGTTCGGGAGATGACGCGGTAGACTCAACTGAGCGAACAGAGCGTCATGGGCAGAGAGGGCGAATGAGCGACGAGGATACGGTCAGGCGCGGCTACGACCGCATGGCAGACCAGTACCTCTCGAGCAGGGATCCTGATGATCCCGTGACCGAGGCGCTGCTCGACGCGGCAACAGGGACCCTCCCCGATGGTAGTGCAGCTCTCGATCTCGGGTGCGGCGCCGGCGTTCCCGTGACGCGCTGGCTTGCCCGACGCTTCCTGGTCACGGGCGTCGACGTCTCGGCAAGCCAGGTGGAGCTAGGCCGGGAGCACGTGCCGCAGGCCACCTTCATGCAGGCGTCGATGACCACTGTCCAGTTCCCCCCGGCGACCTTCGACGTGATCGTCGCGTTCTACTCGATCATCCATGTCCCTCGGCGCGACCAAGCGGCGTTGCTCCACCGCATCCACGACTGGCTGCGGCCGGACGGCGTGTTCCTGGCTTCGTGGGCGGTCCACGCGTGGGAGGGCATGGAGGAGAACTGGGAGGGATGGGGAGCGCCGATGTGGTGGAGTCACTACGACGCCGAGACGAATCTGCGCATGCTCCGCGAGGCTGGGTTTCGCATCGCGTCCGCCGAGACGCGTACGAGCGGCACGGAAACGTGGCTGTGGGTAACCGCTCACGGCTGAGTCCGGTACGGACGCTGCTCCGCGACCCAGTCTCGCGGCACATCGGCCACTCGCAGACAAGCCTGACCATGAACATATACGCCCACGGCCTCCCCGAGCAACACGCCGAAGTTGCCGATATAGTGGGGCAATCACTATGTGGCGAAGAGCGAGAGGCAACGGATGCCAGATCGCAGTAAGCACGAGTACTATCACGCCTTTAAGCGGAGTTGACCAACCGTTGCCATAGGGATATAGAGGCGATAATCGTTGTCTAGAAAACGCTGAAAGCCGAATCGCTCATAGAATCGGCGTGCTGCATCATCCTTTGCGTCAACGACAACGGCCATAGAGGCAATCTGTTCTGTAGCTTGGAGGCTGCGTTCTAAGGCATCCATTAACAACTGCCGTCCCAGCCCCTGTCCCTGTTGATCTTGGTCGACAGCAAGACGGCCAACCAACGTTGCTGGTAAGGAATCATAGCGGGGAAGGCGGCGTGTTATCTCGGTCGGCAAGGAAACCGGGTTTATCCCAAACGCCGAGAGCGTGTAGTAGCCACAAACGACGTTCGACATGGACTCATGGGCAACGAAGACGGCTGCAACACGCCGTCGTATGTCCTGACTTGCCTGCTGGCGTACATAGCGATCTAACGGCTCAACACCACAGGAGAAAGCGGCTCGATTATGATCTTGACTGAGCGGCTCAAAAACGTAGTCCATTGCAGCGGCTTATCCGCGTGTGATCTGCCCATTGTCGACGGCCTTCCGGTAATCGGCGAAGGCTGCTCGCAACTGCTCATTCGGCGCTGACGGATTAAGCAGAGCCTCAACAAAGGCGCGACTGTCTCTTGGCGAAAGGGTCATGACCTCGTGCGTCTGAATAACCTGCTGCGCAGCCTCATATGCTCGCTCAACGATGAAGTCGGAGAGCGAGCAGCCTTCAAGATCTGCGGCGCGCTGGATCATGTCTTTCTGCTTCGTACTTGCGCGCGCCTCTAGACGCTCGGTCTTGCCAGTATTCCCCTTCGTACGGGCGTTAGTCTGTGCCTGTACCATGGTATTCTCCTTTCATCGTATCTGTTACTAATGTACGGTATTTTGTAGTACAAATCAATAACCAGATTGGGGGAGTCAGCGATATCGGTGTGTCTGTGGATGCAGATACACGGCGGAGCCTCAGCCGCTGGGGTATAGCGGGGCATCAACATTAGCTATATTCGTCTGGAACGTGCCTAGATGTATCTGGTTGCTGTGCTTGATTGGTACAGCCGCTATGTGATCAGTTGGGAGCTAGACCAATCTCTTGAACAGGGTTTTGTCCTGGCGGCGGTCGATCGTACGCTCCAGACGGCCGTTCCCACTATCATGAACAGCGATCAGATGTCTGCACCAATGCACATACGGCAACCATCCGCGACCATCGTGTTCGCCAAACGCCAAATTCAGGTATCCCTCTATAGGACGATGAGGCGAGTGCGTGAGAGGGGAGGACGACGGCGAGCCATGGCAACGGCCGACACGCTCGTGCGCATTGATACGATATACCACGAACCAACTGCGTTCGACTACGCCCGCGGCCGCCAGGTCCGTGAGCGGCACCCACAGGCTGCGCTCGTGGAGGTGCCGTCGCACTGGCAGATCCCGGACCTCCACGGCAACGAGGATCTCGCCGAGAGCTGGAACCGCGTCAAACGGACCGTCCTGGTGCTCGGGGTCAAGAAGGGCCTCCAGTGTCGTCCGTTTGAGCGGAGCTGCGATTTTGTGGCGCCCTCGAGCGCCAATGGTTGTGCCATGGCCTGCGCCTACTGCTACGTGGCGCGTCGCAAAGGCTACGCGAACCCGATCACCACGTTCGTGAACATCGACCAGATTGCCGGCGCCATCGAGCGACACGCGGCACGGCAAGGCTTCAAATGGGAGGCGACCCAGGCGGATCCGACGCTGTGGACCTATGAACTCGGGACCAACAGCGACTGCGCGGTCGACGCCACGATCAGCGACAACGTGCGGGACCTCGTCGCCCTGTTCCGCCGCCTGCCCAACGCCAAGGCGACCTTCGCCACCAAGTACGTCAACGACGATCTGCTCAGCTATGCGCCCGAAGGCAAGACGCGCATTCGCTTCAGCCTGATGCCCGCCGCGATCGCGCGCGTGGTCGACGTACGCACCTCCCGCGTGCCCGACCGCATCGCGGCGATCAATCGCTTCATGGAGGCGGGGTACGAGGTCAACATCAACTTTGGGCCGGTGCTCTACTACGACGGGTGGCTCGCCGACTATGCGACCCTGTGTGAACAAATCGACGCGTCGCTCAGTCCGGCGGCGAAGCGGCAGTTGCACGCCGAGGTCATCTTCCTGACACACAGCGCGGAGCTACACGAGATCAACCTGCGCTGGCACCCCGCCGCCGAAGCGCTGCTGTGGCAGCTGGAATTGCAGGAGCACAAGGTGTCGCAGGCCAGTGGCGAGCAGGTATTGCGCTATCAGCACACCTTGAAGCGCCAACTGGTTGCCGACCTCCTAGCGGTCCTACGGGAACGCCTCCCCTATTGCGGGGTACGCTACGCGTTCTAGCCCGCGTAGACGCCGCGTGGCGAGGTGGTCACGCGCTTTGTCAATCGGCTGGAGCGACGTCGCTGCACCCGATCGGCTACGGAGCTACGCGTGTGAGATCGCTCTACTTTGCCGGACTTTTGGCCTTCGCTACGTTAGAGCCTATCAGGAGGCCCGATTGACGCTCACCAGGAGAGCTACTCTGACCGTCGATTACCGCCCTCCATTGCCCTGTCCTTGCAAAAATAGTGCAAAAATTAGGGCGGTCAAAAGGTCCTGACGCCTGCCCACGAGATGGTGTCGTCGGTTAAACCGGAGCCGCCTCCATTCTAGTGTATGACGTCGACGCACATCACCGAACCACGAAAGACGTCACCCATGACGGCAGGTTCTCGGTGTGAATCGTGCTCCGCCCGTCGTCGATCGTCATAACGAGCTGCGGTTCCTGGTCCAATACATTATCAAGCAGCGTCACATTGTCGGCCCGTGCGATCGCCTCCTTCATATGCCGCATACTGCGGACATAGCGCCGCCGCACATCGTGCTCCGGGACAGCATGACCACCGTCCAGTACCCGCCCAGCGATACGGGCGAGTAGGACCTGGACATCGTCGACCCCGATGTAGATTAGATGGATCCTGAAGCCGCGACGGCGGGCCTCATCCATCAGCCGCAGCACCGCCGATCCCGCGAGCGTTGTTTCCAGGATGAAGCTTGTGTCGCTCCGAAGGTACGCGTTCTGACGGTTGAGCACGACCCGGCCCGCCCAGGTCGCCGCCGTCTCGGGGGCCTGCGGGTTCAGCGACCGCGCGATAGCGTCGGGATCGAGGATAGGAGTGCCCTGGGCGACAGTCAGTGAGGCGGTCAAGGTACTTTTGCCCACCCCATTCGGTCCAGCAATCACCGTGAGGACGGGCGCCGACACACTCACACAGGAAGCTCGCGGAGAACCTCGTGCGTGCCATCCTCACCGACACGGTATTCGAAGCGGCGGCCCTCGGGCGTGCGCATGAAGAGCCGTCCTGAATCGTCCCCTGATCCGCCGTAGTGAATCGGATGGCCATGGGCGAGCTGCAACGCCACCGCGCGCCGTACCCCCCGACGGAACCGCTGCATCAGCTCCTCCCGATCGACCGACACATCGGCCTCGGGGAGGACAAGCTCAGCGGGGCGCAGGCTCCACGCAGGTTCACTCATTGTAGGCATCCTCCGTCTCTAGTATAACAAGTGAATCGCAGACGATAGCCGCGGATCGCGCACTGCGCGACAGCAACTCGGCGTCGGATATCTCACGCCCACCGCTCCTCGACGCTCGCTTCACCGCGCTCGTCAAGGCCGCGCTTACGGCGATCGGGTCACCCTATGCATGATTGGGCTGTGGGGTTCTAACCATGACCCCTATCCTAACACCGGGACGGATGGGTCCACGCTGGGATAGCGCCACGTCCGCTCGATGTCGCCGTGGCGCCATTGGCGTATTGATCGAGCCGCAGCCAGCGTACCTGTGTTTCTGTCCTGCCCGACCGCGCATCGCGGAGATTGATCTTAAAGACCATAAACGAATACTCGTGATTGAGGCCATCCGAGAACACCCGGCAGCCACTGCACTCCAGGACGGACGCCGAAACAGACGCCGGCGTCACTGCACATCGCCGCCCATGATCGTGTGTATCTAAGTCTGTAATGCCATATGTTTGTCGTAACGACGCATTCCGCTGATAGATCTGACTCAGTTGTGCCTTGTAGACGGCGCAGCGCGGAGACTCACACGTCGTTGCAACAGCCACACTCTTGATAAAGCCCTGTTTGAGGTGTGGAAACGTGAGGGCGCGTCCAACCGCGAGGCTGCCAAATGTTGCGGCAAGGAGCACAGCTAGGACCACGGCCAGTCCCAGGATGGCCTGGCCTGTGCGTGTACCCGTTTTCCCTTTCACCGCTTTCCATGCACGGGGTATGCGCCGGCCTGCGCGAGGCGGACCCTGGGCCTCAAACGGCACGTCAACACCGGCCCGTGTCTCCTGCGGCGCTACGACATCCTCGCCGGATGGCGCCGGCGTCTGAGTGACACGCACGGACCGCGTCTCCCATGCAGCGCGCAAAGCCACGTACTCGGGCGTGCTCTTCTCGATCCTTAATGCTTCGACCAGTCGCGCGAACGACTTCGCCGAGTCCGGTATCCGCGTACCACGCTCCCATGCGCTGATCGTTTTGTCGCTGACGTCGACGCGCGCCGCTAATCCCTCCTGATTCAGGCCAGCCTCCACACGCCGGTCTTTGATGAGCTGGCCAAAGGTAGGGGTGTCTGTTTGCATCGTCGCCGTATCCGCGTGCTTGTGCGTTGCCGTTGTTGTACCTCTTGTTACCAATGGTACCACGTTATGTGTATTTTCGAGGACTCCTCACCCTCACATTTGTCTACGGTGGATCACCGTAGACCTCTGTCCGTGGACTGGGCGCTCGACACCCTATTGACTACAAGGCAGGACGGTCACCTGCACTCTGCGCGACCTGGCAGCAGTCCGCACGGTGATGTATCCGTCCTGTTAATGGAAAGGAGGAGTCGATGCATTTTCCTCGTGGACCGGAGTTGACCCCACGAGATAAGGACATACTATCGTGGCTTGGGCGCCATGGCCTCGCTACCCCGGAACAGATCGCGCGGCGTTTCTTCCGTAGCCAGTGGGCAGCCTACCGGCGCCTGCGCAAGCTGGAGACCATGACTCTTATCCGCCGCGATCGGACCTTTTGGAAGGCGCCGTATGTCCTGCGCCTCACCATAGCCGGGGCTCGTGTCGCCGACGCGGGCGTTGGGCCGGCCGAATTAGTCCTCGCCGAGGTACGACATGCCCTGGCTCTTGTCGATCTGACCGAGACGCTCCTGGCCGAACACCCCGGCGCGACACTCGTGACGGAACGAGAGTTTCGGGCAGCGCAACTCCGCGCACTGCGCGACGGTACATGCCGTCGCCCGGGACGCATCCCCGATGGGGTGCTCCAGCTGTCGCCGGATGAGGGAGAAACGCGGGTCGCGCTGGAACTCGATCTGACGAGTAAACGCGTGTATGCGATCACACGCGTCATCAACGCATACACGCAGCTATATAGCGCCAGCCCCGCTGATGACGGCTTTGGGGCCGTCTGGTGGTATGTGCTGCCGGGGACGGCCGAACGGGTCTTCCAGATCGTCCAGGAGGCGCGTGCCACTGATTTCATTGACGTACGGGAGTGGACACTATGATCACGTCTTTTTTCGGATCACCCGAGCGCGCACGACGTCGCACGCGCGCGCTCACTGTCGCCGCGTGTATCTGTGTGCCCGGCATCGTCCTTGGGACGATCGTGGCCGCGCGCATCTGGCGACAGCAGCAGACCCCTTCGTCCACACGGTGGGGTTGGTCGGTCGTCGCGGCCCTTCTATTCCTCTACATCGCTCCCATGGTGACGTGGAGGTGGCCGGGGCAACTTCTCAACGGCGCGTCGTTCGGCTCGGTCATCGGCTGCACCATCGTGGAGGTTCTGGGCGGCCCGCTCGCGCTGCAAATTTTCACATGGCTCCTCACCCCCATCGCGTCCCCCGTCGATCCGGAGCACACGGTGCCGGCGGAGCCACCAGCAGCGACCAGCGTGGTCGAACACGCGCACGAAGGCACGCCTCCGTCGCCCCCGCACACAGCTTTGGTGCCGGGCACGCCGACGCGCGACCCTCGGCCTCTGCTGCGCCTCGGGGCGGATGCGGTCGGACGCATCGTCGACATCGACATGCGGAACGAAGCGAGCGTGTTCGTGGTCGGGCTGCCGGGAACGGGGAAAACCACGACCCTTATTCGCCTGATCGCGGAATCGCTGCGGAGCGGATGGTGTGTCATCGCCGTGGA
>JAABUU010005994.1_pt1 | contig 13254 bp, 15 predicted proteins | sample 5559301 | NCBI WGS metagenome assembly JAABUU01 (sample SAMN10711884, study PRJNA513360) | rock metagenome | isolation source: Antarctica rocks | place: Antarctica: Victoria Land, Richard Nunatak white
CCTTGCTATCCAACGTGCATCGCGCGCTGAACGCGAGGCCCCTTGCATTGACAAAAGCTGCGTGATATAAGACTCACAACGCTACCCTGCTTCGCAGTGCTCCCCCGGAAATCGGCACGACCTCCAGCGCCCTTCGCACGGGGTCTCGGCGTCGGCGACTTGCTAGTCGCGCCGGTGATCGAGTGGGCCCGAGGACGACGAGCCGCGAGAATCGCTTTGCCTGTCGTCGAAAAGCAACGAGCGCGCCGCGGCCCTCTACCGCCGGCATCGATTTGTTGACGTCGGCGCTATTGACTGCACCGGCTCAGGTCTCGTTTCGAATGTCAAATGTTGTGCGATCTACCAGAGATAGAGTGGTCGGCTTTTACACCGGGAAGCGTGAACCTTAGGTGTGCTCATCTCCCGCATGACAAGGTTATCGAACACGTGGCTCCTCACGCCTTTAAGTCCACCATGATGCGAGCCGATCGCGTTAAGCTTGGGCAGGGCAACGTGTCCGCGAAATCATGAAATGATGATTGCGCGATGATTGCGTGACTCCGCTATCTCTACAGAGCGTTAAGGCACAGGCGTTTGCGCGTTGTAGATCGTGGACTATGTCGCACCACTGGTCGTCATGGACGCGATGCGCCCGGGCGTAGCCTCCGACAGCACGTTGATCGATGTGCCGGACCTTAAAGCCCGCAACATCGGCGTCGAAATTGCAACGACATTCTTCGTCGCGGTTCTCACCGATCTCGGCGTCGCGTTACCCGAGACTGACGGCACGCTCGCTTTCAAAAGCACTCCCCGCGCTCATGGCGCAAACACAGCGCGCCTTTTAGCGGCGATCCGATCGAAGAAGAAGCAACGCTTCTGAAGGCGTTCGCACCGGAACGCTTCGCGTGGGACTACGTCTTCATCGACGAAGCCGAAGACTGGACCGACGCCGAGCGCGATTTCATCCGTGCGTTCTACGGAAGCGAGAACGTGGTCTTAGCCGACGGCCTCCAGCAGCTTGTACGCCGCCAAACGCCGTGCGACTGGAACGCGGGTCTGCCGAAGATCCTGCGCTACAACAGACACCTCGTCCGATCGTTGCGCATACGACGAACCTCGCATCGTTTGCGAACGCCTTTGCGCGCGAAGCGGGCTTGCATGGCTGGAAGGTCGAGCCTTTCGAGAAACTACCGGGCGGCCGCGTCATCATCGCGCTTGGCGGAGAGCCACCAGCGCCGGAACTCTTCGCGGCCTTACTTCCGACGTTGGCCGCAGCCGGAGCGGCGCCGGTCGATGCCCTCCTCTACGTCCCGCCACAAATGGTCGAGACCCGCGCTGACTGCGGCAAGTTTCCACGTCTGGGATGCGTGCGATGATCGCGTCCGCGACACGGTTCCAACTGAGTCCGCTCAATGGCGCATCGTGCAATACGATTCATGCGCATACATCGAGATCTCGCAGAAGTGTGATGAAGCGCTGATCCGACTTCGACGCTCGTGGGAAAGTAGGTTAGCGCGACCTGCTTAGGCTTCTTCGGCGGAGCGTCGGCGTCGGCTCGTTGGCTCGTCGGAACCGTAAGCTGTTTCCAGCGCTTCGATGTACCGGCCGAGAGAGCGCTGCTCCATCTGCACCATGTAGTCGACGAACGGCGCTGGGTCGCCCTTGGCTGGTTCGCCGGATAGACTCGCAGCGCCAAGGGCTTCGAAATATGTCGGCTTGTCGTCGACGGGATCGATAAGGACCGGGGGATAGCCATGGCTGATCAAATGCAAGTTGTTTACGATGCGGGCCGTTCGGCCATTGCCGTCGACGAACGGGTGGATGTGAGCGATGGCGAAGTGCAATTTCGCGCCGGCGACCACCGCATGCTCTTCAACGACATCCCGCACGTACGTTTCGAACGTTTCAGCGATGAGCTGCCGAACCTTGACAGCGTTCGGCGGAACATGCTGTGAACCGCGAATATACACGGCTCCATCGCGGAACATACCGGCAAATGGCTCGCCCGAAACGATGCTTTCGTGGAGAGCGAGGAGCGTATTAACGGTAATCGGGCGGTTGTCTTTTGCCATGTCCAACATGAGAGCGTAGGCTTTCGCGCCGTTGATGACTTCGAGATGTTCTTTGACGGTTTTGCCGCCGATCGTGACCCCGTCTTCGAGGATGACCGTCGTCTCGCCGAGTGTGAGCGTATTTCCTTCGATCGCGTTTGAGGTATAGACGTACAAGGCGTCTTCCTTGACCCACATTGGCCAAAGGCGCTCGATTTGTTCGTTCGACAGCGGCAGCATCGCATCAAGGCGCGCCTTGGCCTCAGAAAGATGCTCCATCTCCGTTTCTCTTCGTTAACGTTGATAGCGGCGCATCTTTAGGGACGGCGTTTTGAGACGCGAGAGCGTACTCGCGTGCAGTTTTCGCGATCATCTCGAAAGAGCGCCTTCCTTTAGGCTGCACGAGACGTTACTTTTGCCTGGTGCGCGCACCGCTCCGGACGACGGGCTTTTTGCGCGCGCGCGGCGTTCGCAGATTCATCGAATCCTTCGGCTCGATGCCGAGTTCCGCCCACATCCACGAGAAGTCGTATGCGTATTGACCGCTGCGGCGCTTGTGTTCGGAGGCAGCCGTGAAGTCTTTCAACGCGCCCGGCCGTGGGCTCTTGCCGGCGGGTTTGAGCGAAGCGATCCGCGCCTCGCGCAGCCGCCTATTCCCTGGGATGTCGAACTCGCGCGTTGGATGGACAGCTTTCTTGCGCCGCTCGAGAAACGCCGCATTTACCCCACCCGAGCCGGCGTCAAGCTGCCGTCGCCGCGGGCGAGACGATCGAATATTGAGACGCGGGAAGCCGGCAGCTCGGCTCGTGCCGGTCGGCAAAAAAAGGAGCGTTTCGCGACACCAAAAGACGCCGCGGCCTGGTTACGAAAGAACCGCACAAAGATTGACGTGAAGGTCATCCGCGAGCTCATAGAAGAAGGGCGCCGCTGACGCCGGCGCTCGTTGCCGATGCGTCGATCGCGCTCGCATGGTCACTCGATTACGAACGTGACGATGGTGCAGCCGCAGCTCTCAAGCACGTCGAGTCGCAGGGCGCCATTGCACCGACGTTATGGTCCTACGAGGTCGCCAACGTACTGGCACTGTCGGTGCGCCGAACGCGCCTTAATGCCGAGCGTGCTAGGCGCTCAGCGTCACCGCGTCGGCGGAGCGACCGACCTCCTCGACGTACGAGCACAGCAGGTTGAGCAGCCGCATCGCTTCGATCGAGGTCGCGCGCGATGCAAGTAAGTGCGGACTGCACACGACCACGCTCAGCACTTGCGCGCGGGACACCGCCACGTTGAGCCGGTTCGGGCTCAGCAGAAACTCCAGGCCGCGTGGCGCCAGTTCTGCGCTCGACGTTGCCATCGAGTAGAACACGACCGGCGCTTCTTGGCCTTGAAATTTATCGACCGTTCCGACACGGACGTCGCCGAGGCCGGCGCACCTCAGACGTTCTTCGATGGCGACACGTTGCATGTTGTACGGGGCGACGATCAGCACGTCGGAGGTTCGCAGCCTCCGCGGCGCCGCATCGCGAACCGTCACCGTGGCATCACGCAGCAGCGCTGCGATGTCGGCGACAATGCGTTGCGCCTCTTCAAGTGAGTAGCGCGCGTTTCCATCGTGGTGCACATCCACGTAGCGCAGGCCTGCCGCGCCGCTGCTTCCCGTGGAGAGACGGTTGCGCGCGTTGGCCTCATCGGCGTGAAGGCGCCCATCATAAAAAGCCCGCGACACGAAGCCGTCGATATCGGGATGCATGCGGTACGACGTATCGAGAAAAACGCCGCGTTCGGGTGCAATCGTGCGCTGGTTCCCCAAAAGGTGCTCGAGGATGGAGCGGTCCGTGCCAAGCGGGTGAGAACCCTGCGACACTTGGGGCAGCTGTTGCGGGTCCCCGAGCAGCACGACATCGCGAGCGATCAGTGATGCAATCAGTGCGTCCGCGAGCGAGATCTGACCCGCCTCGTCGATCACCACGACGTCGAAGGCACCGCGCTGGCGTGCGTCGGCCCAACTATACGTCGTTGCGGAGACGAGCGTGCACCCTTCGTATCCCGCAAACGCCGGAGCATCGGCAACCATCGGCGCGACGGCGAAGGCCTCATACGCGGAACCGGCGTTGGAGTTGCTGCTCTTATGGCAGCCCGAGAACGTGAAGCCGCGCGCCGCTGCGTTCTCTTCAACCTTGCGGAGCAAGTTGTGCAGCGCCTTGTGGCTCTGTGCGGCCACGGCTACCCGTTTGCCCACCGTCAGTAGATCGACGATCGCGTGCGCGCCGATCGTGCTCTTGCCCGAACCCGGCGGACCTTGGATGACGAGATAGCTGCGCTCAAGGGCACGTACGACGTCGGCAACGGACTCGCGACTGACGCGCTGAGGCTGAAGCACCGCACCTAGGCGGCGATCGCAAAGCTGGGGTACGCGCGCGAGCAGCAGGGCCAGCGTTGCGGGATGATCGCGCTCGAGAGAACCGTCCAGGTACGCTCGCGCGATTGTCTCCATCGCTTCGCGATGATTGCCGATGGGGAGCGGTCCGGGTGGGATCAGGGCGCGCAGTGACTCGGGTTCGCACGTTTGCTTCAGCTTAATCGCAACGGTGCGCGCCACGCCGTCGACGGCGACGATCTTCCCGGCACTTTTCTCCGTCGCTGGATCGGCCGGCTCGTCCCCGGCTTCCATCTCGTGCTCCTGCAGCGGGAATTCGTACGTGTGTACGCGGTTGCGATCCCTTTCGGAGACTTTATAGGCTTCGATGTCGGCGCGCAGGCGCAATCCTCCGATTGCCTTGCGATCTTCGTCGACCAGCGTGTCGGGATGGTCGCAGCGATGGAAGAATTCCCACCATGCCGGCTTCTGCTCGCGCCGATGGTACTGCAGGAGGTTGCCGAGCAACCAGCGCGCGCGCAGTGGCTCGGGGAAATGCTGCAGTTCCGCCGGCGTATCGGGCGGGGTGAGACCGTCGAGCAATTGCGCTGCGAGCACCCCGGAGAGTTGACCGTTGCTTTCGGCCGGCTCTTGCGCCTCGGGCTCGCGCCGCGACGCGCGCCACGCGACGGGCTCGGCAAGCGTCGCATTGCGCTCGGTGCGCAAACGGACGAGCCAGTCACGCAGAGCAGCGGTGGAGCGACAGTCGTCCTCGTTGTAGGCGCGGATATCTTCGAGCGTGGCCGCGTCCTGGGTTTCCAGCCAGCTTTCGAACATCACGATCGAATCGTCGCCGCCCTTCGTCGTCGTGCTCCGCTCGAAACCATAAAGCGCCTCCACTTTCTTGATGGAGTACGACGGCTGGGAGATCCAGACGCTCTGACGCACGATCGGGAAGAGGTCGACGAACGTGCCCGCGCGCAAAAAGTCGTCGATCTGGTCCTCGCGCGACGCAAAGCGTCCCATCAGGCGTTTGAGGGCGGTCGTTTCGTAGGACGCGTAATGGTACACGTGCAGGTCGGGATACCGCTTGCGCCGCGTAACCACGAAATCGACCAAAGCCTCGAACGCCGTTCGTTCGTCGGCGGGCGTCGTGCCCCAGAACGGCCGATATGCATCTTCGTCGGGAAGGTAGACCCCGAAGAGATATTCGAGCGCCCGGTCAGAGCGATAGAGCGGATCGCCCTCGATATCGAAGAAGACGTCGCCGGCAGCGGGTTCGGGTAAGCGCGCGAAACCGCACGACGGATCGGCCGGTTCGCGGAACGAGTAGCTGTGCGCAGCCGCGCCGTTGGTGGCGCGCGCGACGCGGTAACGATGCTGTTCCGCCGCCTGACCGCGCAAGTTGCCGTACGTTTCGGGAACCAAGCGCTGCGGCCGCGCTTCGTCGGAGCCGTGTGCGAGCGCCGCAAGCGTCGCGACGCCGGCGCCTTCCAACTTGGCGATTTGGTCGCGGCGGATCCCCGCAACGAGACTCAGATGATCGACGCGTTCACGTTTCCCCACGCAGACGTCGCGCCATGCGCAAAGATCGCAGTGCGCGCATTCGAACGGGTACGCGTCATCGCCGCGCTCGACACTCGCCAGATATGCGGCTTTGAGGCGCCGATAGTACGCCGCATACTCGGCGAGCGCGAAGCTGCGTTCCTCACCCGTGCCGAGCACGATCGCGGCACGCTCGGGCGCGCTGCCTTGGATGCGCGTCACGTGTTCGCTGTAGTTGCACAGTTGCACCAAGAAATACGGCTTCGGGGAGAGCGCGAGTTTGGTATCGACGACCTCATAGCTCCACGGCCAGCGCCTGCACGGGCGCTCGACCCGGCGTAAGAAGTCGGCGCGGCCCAGGAACGTGCCGTCGAAAAACGTCGCCTGGTAGATCACGTCGGCGCCCTGCGCCATCGCGGCAATGCCGGCGGCTTCGGCTGTGGCGTACCCGGAGCGCGTTGCGACCGGCCGTTCTTCGAAGGCTACGAGCCGATCGCCGTACGCTTCGCGCAAGCGTGCGAGGTGCCGCCGCTCGTGTTCGTCCCCCTTGCGTGCCAGCAGCGCCGCAGTCGGATCGTCACGCTGCGGCCGCACGTTGTCCCCGGCGGCCACGGCACGCTCGAGCGCGGTCAAATGGAGGCATTCGGTATACGCGTTCAGGTCCGAGGCGGAATGGACCAACGCCCCATCGAGCATCTGCATGGTACGCTTACCGGTTCGGCCGTGGGGAACGTGCGCTCATGCTCGCAGTGTACTTCTGAGGTGTGCCATATGTGTGGCACCGTTTGGCAATTTCGTGTTTCCACGCACGTCCCCGCGCGGTGGAGCTACGTCGACTGCAGCTCTGCCGCCCGAGACTAGCCGAGAAGATTCAGCTGATCACGCGCGCGAAATCAATGTCAGGATGGGGTGCGCCCTTGCCCGTCTCCAGATACTGCTGCAAGCTGACGAGATAGTAACCCCAACCTGTCGTCACGCACGCGTAACCTTCGTCGGCGTGCTCGAAGCCGCGGTGCGCGAAGGAGAGCACCGTGGCGCTCCCCTCCGCTCGCAGATCGAACGTCATCGTCGTGCCCTCCCAACCACCCGGAGCGTTGGAGGAGATCGATTTCCAGCCCACGTGGACTGGCGGCTTGAGCTTGTCAACCCTCACTTTGGTGACGGTCTCACGTTCATAGAAACCAAACTCGCCCGTCCCACCGATCTTTGAATCGAGGACGGCGTCGCGCGTCCACCAGTTACTGATATCTTCGGCCGTCGTGAGCGCTTCGTATGACGCGCTCGGGCGACGCGTTGATCTTGATGAGATGCATGATGTCGGGCATGCGCCGATCCTTTCCAAAACGCTCGCCTCGCGGTCTCGCGGCTAGCGCGTGACGAAGGCGCGAAGCCAGCCGAGGACGGTTTTCCAGCCGGCGGCGTGCTCGTCGCGATCGGTCATGTTGACAAATCCGGAGTGGGTCACGGTAAGCTGCGTGACGCCGGCGTCTCGTCCTTCGAGTTCATAGCGCACGATCGTATCGGAGGCCGGGTCGTCGCCGTCGTGCCAATCGTGACGCCAGCTGCACTCGAGCAGCCGCGGCGGTTCGACGACGCGATAGACCCCGCTGACGGTGAACGGCTCGCCGTCACAACCTTGACCGCTTACCTTCCACGGGCCGCCGACGTACAGATCGCGCTCCATCGCGGTCAAATGATGCGAATCGTCGCTGCCCCACCACGCTACGAGTTGCTCCGGCTCGGTAAGCGCGGCGAACACCGCTGCCATCGGAGCTTCGATCGCGATCGTCTCGACGATGATTGCCGGAGTTTCAGTGTGGACCACGGTGCTTCTCCTCGACGTGCGCTTTCAGGCGCACCAGCTTCGTTTTCCAAAAGGCCTTGTAGACGGTGAGCCATTCGTCGACGGCATGCAGCGGCTCGGCGTTGAGTTCGCAGACTCGCGCCGTGCCGAGCGGACGATCGACGACGAGTCCCGCGGCGCGTAATTGCCGAAGATGCTTCGAGACTGCGGGCCGGCTCATATGGAAGTTGCTCGCGATGTCGCCGACCGTCGAATCACCGCCGCGCAACAACGAGAGAATTTCGCGTCGCGTAGGATCGGCGAGAGCTTTGAAGACCGCATCAGGTGCCGCGTTCACGAACGGATGACCATCATAACAAGCCCCTTGGAAACCAATCAGTTACGAATCAGAGTGTAACCGAAAGGTTTCCTAAAGTCAAGTGCAGTAGAGCGGTCTAGGGAGTGCTTTTCTCGTGCACGACACGCCACAGCTGGTCGGCGCGCGCATGCAATGCCGGCGCGTCGTCGGCGAGCAGATACCCGTCGCGCACAAGCGTCGCCGTTGCCGTGTCGTACGCGCGCAGATAGCCGTTGCGATCGCCGTACCGTTCGGCAATCGACCGTGACGACGCATTAGATCGAACGCGGTCGCTTGGACGAAGCAAGCCGCGCCGCCGCCGAGTATCTCGCGCACATCAGCCGCGACCACATGGATGCGCAAACGCTCGCGGCGCTCGAGAAGATCGCCGGCATCACCGCGGGCCGCGACCAAGGCGAGCAGAGCGCGTTACTTCTCGGTTATTCGCGCGCCCGGTTATCCTCGCTCGGACTGCGCGACCCCGGCAATACGCGCTATACCGACGTGCTGCTCGCGCGTCTGCGAACGATGCTCGACACTACCGAATTTGCGAACGCGGTCGCGCGCGGCGAAGCGCTCTGGGAGCACGAGGCCGTCGAAGCCGGGTCGAGGATCGTCGCCGGCTGAGAGCGGCGGCCCGGGGCGTGTCACGTCCAGTACAGAATGCGGGCGCGGGGAAGCCGCGCGGCGATGCGTTCCTCGAAGAACGTCCGAAGTTCGCGCATCACGTCTTTGCGATAGACGTACTTGGTCGAACCGAACTTCTTGCGCTTGAGGGTCCGCGCTGCCTCGTCCATCTCCAGTTTCGTCGCAGGATACCAGCCGAGCAGCACATCTTTCGAGCCGGGCGTGAACCGGTGCGTGATCAGCTCGACGCTCAGGTCGATGGGATCGATGTCACGCGTCTGCGCCTCTACAAGCGCCAGCAATTCGTCGTAGTGTGTGCGCCAGTCCGTCAGCGGCATGATGGGGGCAATTGTCAAGCCGACGGGATAGCCGGCACGTGCCAAGGTCCGGAGTGCCGAAACGCGATCATTTAGCGCCGCCGTGCCGCCTTCGAAGCGTTGCGTGATGGGACGTGCGTTGACCGAGAAACGCGCCCGCGTGCGGCGACGATGATCGAGCTCAACGAAGGGCGCTACGGCGTCGAATTTGGTAGTCCACCGTAGCTGGACGGCATCGTCCCAATAACCGAAGAACGCGATCGTTTCTGCCAATGCGCCGCTGAGGTGCTCGAGCGCAAGCGGATCGGTGTAGCATGACGCTTCGAACGTCGTGCCCTCGTCTTTTCTGTCAACAGACCGCGACGTGACGGTACCCCTCCCAACGTAACCTCGCAAGCCATCCAAGATCTCCGGGAGATTAGCGTACAGACGCGTGACGGGCGGTCCCGGTAACGACCCGGCGAGATAGCAGTATTGACAGTGCGCCGGGCATCCGCGCGCCAAATGAAATTGCCAGTCGGCACTCGGCGGAATTGGCTGTAGCGTACGCTGCGAAGGCGGCGAGACGACGACGGCGAGGGTCGTCTTGGAGCGCACGTAGGTGTCGCGCTCGCTTTCTCCACGCAACGTTCCCAGACGGTCGGACCGAAGCTCGTGGATTTCCGCGCCGAGCGCCGCCGCACGTTCGGCCACGGTGGCGGCGAGCGGCCAAGCGCGCGCCGACGGCGTGATGAGCACGCGCCGTGGCAACCACAGCTTCGGCGCATGCTCGGGCACGATACCCTCGAGCGCCGCCGTACGGTCGCGCACATCGGCGTCGGGATACAGATGTGGAGCAACCGGCGGCGACTGAGAAAGCATACCGACTTATGCCCGCCGGCCGTTGCTCCGTCCCATACACGTTGGAAGGGTACACATTCGCCATGAGTGGTAAGAAATTAAAACCCGGAGACTCGGTTGAGTGGAAGTCCAGCCAAGGCGTCGTGCATGGTACCGTCGAGAAAGAGTTGACGAGCGAGACCACCATCAAAGGCCACCACGTCGCGGCCTCCGATCAAAACCCGGAGTACCTCGTGAAGAGCGATAAGACCGGAGCGAAAGCGGCGCACAAGCCTAATTCGTTGAAGAAGTCCTGATGCGGTACGCGCGCTGAAGGTTCTGGTAACGGGCGCTACCGGCTACATCGGTGGGCGCCTCGTTCCGCGTTTGATTGCAGCGGGTCATACGGTTCGTGCATTGGCGCGCGATTCAAGCCGTTTAGACGGCCGCTTCGACGGCGTGGAAATCCTAGAAGGCGACATTTTTGACGCCGCTAACATGCGGGCGGCACTCGACGGCGTCGACATCGCCTATTACCTCATACATTCGATGGCGAAGGGAAAAGGCGATTTCGCGCAACGCGACCTAGAAGCGGCGCGGATTTTCTCTGCGGCGGCTCGTGCCGCGGCGATCAAGCGCATCGTCTACCTCGGTGGTCTAGGAATCGACGGTCAGCGGCTTTCACGACATCTGCGGAGCCGGCACGAAACTGGTGCGACGCTTCGCAGCGGCGGCGTACCGGTCACGGAGTTTCGCGCGGCGATGATCGTCGGTGCAGGAAGTGCGTCGTTCGAGATGCTTCGTTACCTTACTGAACGGCTACCCGTCATGATAGCGCCGAAGTGGGTGGCGACTCCAAGTCAGCCCATCGACATTCGCGACGTTTTGAGCTATCTCGTCGCTGAAGCGGACCGCCGCTCGGATACAAGCTGCATCATCGAGATCGGCGGCGCCGACGTAATTTCGTATCGTGACATGATGCTGCGTTACGCTGCCATTCGAGGGTTGCGACGCGAGCTGCTGGTCGTGCCGTTTTTCACGCCACGCCTCTCATCGGGATGGGTGCATCTGGTCACGCCGATTCCGAGCTGGATCGCGCGACCGCTGATCGACGGGCTGCACACGGAAGTCATCGTACGAAGCGACGATGCACGGCGGCTCTTTCCGGAGATCGAGCCGGTAAGTTACGATGAGGCGGTGCGGTTGGCGCTCGACCGTTACGCGACGGCCGGGCCCGAAACCACTTGGTTTGACGCCTACGACGTCCGGACGCTTCCAGGGAACTTCGCCGGGACGACGCAGGGCATGTTGATCGACCGCCGCGAGGTCTCGACGGAAGCGTCAGCCGCAAGCATCTTTCAGGCGTTCACCAGCCTCGGCGGCACGCGCGGGTGGTTATATGCCGACTGGCTTTGGGAACTGCGCGGCGTCCTAGACCGGCTCGTCGGCGGAGTCGGAATGCGGCGCGGGCGACGGTCACAGCACTCGCTGCGCGAGGGCGATGCGGTCGACTTCTGGCGCGTTGAGGCATATGAAGGGAACCGGCTCTTGCGCTTACGCGCCGAAATGCGGCTCCCGGGCCGCGCCTGGCTACAATTCGAAATAGCCGACGGTTCGAACGAACGCAAGTGCCTGCGTCAAACCGCATTCTTCGAGCCGTGCGGTATCTTCGGCTACCTGTATTGGTTCGGCGTGTTACCCTTCCATCAGTTCATTTTCGGCAACATGGCAAAGCGTATCGTTCGGGCTGCCGAGACGAGTTGCAGCGCGACGGAAAAACGTACGATCGATGGTCGTCCGCAGCCGGTAACGCATGAGCGTTACGAAGGACGTTGAGGTCGGGAAGGGCATGCCGAAACTCTGGACCAGCCCGATGGTATGCCTGCGACGTTGGCTTCGCCGCTCGGCGCGCCGAGCGATGATCGGGAAACGTGCGGGCGATTGCAGCGCGCGCTTGAACGCGAGCGCTGTAATGCGCGCATCGGCCGAAAGCCTACGGTCGCAGACTCCTTGTGCCTGCATACTGGCATGTAGTAACAGGGGCATGCTACAATGAGGTAGTGGCACAGCATCATCCAATCTCGATAAGACTTGAGACCCCCGTGCGGACAGCCGTGGCTCGCGCCGCTGGCGAGGCGGGTCTAGGCGTCTCGGGTTTCATCGCGCAGCTTGTGAGGCAGTGGGCTAAGGACGAGCGCAATCGCCGGATCGCGCAGGATTGTCGGCGGATTGCCGCGCTGGCACAGGGCGGCCTGACGGACGATCCGCTCGAAATGCTGCGTCCCGACGATGCGGCAGCCGCCTTGGCGCACCTCGCGTCGCATCCAGCCGGCTTTGATGAATGACACCGGCCCGGGCCGCCCGGGCGACGTGCTGCTCGTCGATTGGCGCGAACGGTCCGCCGACGGCGAGGCGAACAAGCTCCGCCCGGCCGTCGTTGTCGGGCGATCCGATCTGTCCGTCTACTCGGACACGCTCCTGCTCGTGCCGCTTACGTCGAAAAGCGACCATGTCATCGCCGAGCTGACGGTAACGTTTGCGCCGAGCGAGAGCAACGGCCTTGTCGTCAGGAGCTACGCGCTGGCGCACCTCATCACCGGCACCGCGAAACGGCGGCTCATCCGCCGGCTCGGCCGAGTCGCACCGCACGAGCTCGCGTCATTGCGCGACGTGGTAACAGCCTGTTTTCACGACGACTGATCTTGCGCTTCAATAAAGCTCACTCTTCAGGCAAAGATACAACGCCTGAAGTAATCGCGACCTTACCCGATCGTCCGCCGGCCGCGAACCCGCCGCTCGGGTCCTGCACGAAGTGCAGCTGCTCGGATTATCGGCATAGCATGGCGACGTCGACTGACGTAGAGACACGCAGTGTCACTGAAGCCAAGGATTGACGAACTCAATCCCGAGATTCTCGAAATCACGTACGTTTCGCGTCACGAGAATCAACCCACGTTGGTGCGCGGTCGCGGCCAAGAGCGCATCGATAGACCGGCGCCCCACGTTTGGATTGAGCGCAGTGATGCGCCCCCAGTGGTCCGCGATCGCGCCGTCGATCGGAATCGTTCTACGCGCAAAGGATGTCGCGATCCGCTCGAGAGCGCGCTCAAGAACGGCACGGCGCTCTTGATCGAGTTGCATTTGAATGCCACGCCTGACCTCGCCGAGCGTTATGACGCTGAGGAAGATCGGGCGGTGCTTGCGCTCACGCAGCCAGCGAATGACACCGGGTTCTGGAGAGGGTCGTTGGCTCTCCGCGATAACGTTCGTGTCGAGCAGATATCCGTTCAGGGCTTGACGTTGCCCCGCAAAAGTGCCCCAATCATAGGTAGAGAATCCTCGAGCCAAACGGCTCGCCAGGAGTCTCACCGTGAAGAAATCGCGCTTTACCGAACAGCAGATCGTCGGCGTCCTCAAGGAGG
>JAABUU010005996.1_pt1 | contig 13253 bp, 5 predicted proteins | sample 5559301 | NCBI WGS metagenome assembly JAABUU01 (sample SAMN10711884, study PRJNA513360) | rock metagenome | isolation source: Antarctica rocks | place: Antarctica: Victoria Land, Richard Nunatak white
CATCGGTGCAGCCGAATCCGATTCTGCACGCGGTGGTGTCGTGCAAGTGGACGCTGCGCAGCGACCGCGCCCAGAACGCCCGCAGCGAAGCCCTCAACCTCGTCCGCAACCGCAAGGGCCGCCTACCCCACGTGGTCGTCGTGACCGGCGAGCCCACCCCCGTGCGCATCTCCTCGCTCGCGCTGGGTACCGGAGACATCGACTGCGTCTACCACTTCGCCCTGCCCGAGTTGCTCGCCGCCGTCCGCGACAAGGGGGGCGAGGACACCAAGGAACTGCTCGACATGATGATCGAGGGCAAACGCCTCAAAGACATCGCCGACCTTCCCCTCGACCTCGCCGTGTAACCCTGGCGAGCTTGCCTGCACCCTATGCGTGGAGCACTTCTTCGGGCCGTCGAGACGTCACAGCACCTGCGTAACCGGCAGTGGTGGCAGCGAGCAGGGCTCTGACGTCGCCGCCGTAGCTGGCGTAGGCGAGGCGTCGAACGACTTCGGCGAGTCGTCCGCCAGCGATCAGGACGAGTGGGTATCTGTCATCAATGATCTCGATTTGGGCCTGGCGGCTAAAAACGCCTGTTGTCACATAGACACCGATCCAACCGCGCTGAAGTCTGGCCACCACCCGGGCAACTTGATCGGGGCTGACCCCAGAATTGGGATCGATGCACTTCGCCTGGCCGAGCACGATCATCGGGGTGCTGCCGGGGCCGGTGCCGACATCGAGGCGGCCGACGAAGTCGAGGCCGCCGTCCCCTCCTGCTCGGGTCAGCCAGCCCTCGACATAGTTGAAACCGTCGGCCCGTAGCACCTCGGCAGCGACGCGGGCGGCGAGGTGCTCGAACTGGTGCTTTCTGGCATCGAAATAGTCGTAGATCTGCGTCAGAACCTGCGACTCCGCCGATCCGACCGGCGGCCGCTGCTCGGCGCCGGTCTGCACCCGTGAGCTGACGATCCGTCGTCTGACGCTGGGAAGGGCAAGATTGCCTTGCTCCACCCATCGTTTCCAGCTGACGGGCGCATGTTGCAGAGTTTCCTCAGCGGTGAGAGATGGATCGCGACGATCGTCGATCCAGCGCCAATCCATGCGGTCGCCGGTGGCGGACAGATCGACGACGTTGAAGTCGATCACCAGGTTGGGAAAGCTGCGACCTGACGCCGGATCACGTTGAACCAAGTACTCGAGTCGCTCGATCACCGCGACACCACAAAACTCGACGTGTCCCTTGGGTACTTTTCGGCCAGTGGCCGAGACCACCGTCCGGGACCTGAACAGGACCATCGGTGGAGCGGCAAGTCTCTCCTCCCTTTCCGTGCCCGCGTGATCGCGCCACGTTTCAAGCAACACCTTGTTGCCCAGTGTTGCGCCAGGCATACCCGACGTTGAGGGCTTGTGGTCGCCGTAATAGCGGACATGGCCATGGTCGAGATCGAACTCGTCATGCCACGGGTTGGACTCATGCCCAGCCTTCCAAGGACTCGAACGGATGGCGATGACAGGTCGTCGCGAACCATCAGGTCCCTTGACCGCTGCGACTGGGTTGATGCCAGCCTCGAGCATCATCCGCGGCCTTCCGGCCTCCGGCGCCGACGTGAAAAAATGGTAGTTGAGGTACCCGTCGACCTTCGCTGCCAGCGCGTCAGGGCTTCGGCCGTATCGAAGTACGTCAGTAATCTTCATCCATCGGGGGGCACGCTACATTCTCACCTGGTCCAGTGTGTGTTCGAAAAGCCCCTGTACGTTGCTGCCGCCGATCACGAGCTGACGATCGAGAAGGCGGTTGTTGGTCTCGCAGGAGGTCTCGCTGACGAGCGAGCATCCGTGGCAGGCGGACAGGTTCAGTTGTGACGCTCCCTGCCGATCGCTCTCGATGCACACTGGGTCGTTCGAGCAGACGTCTGCGTTGTCCAGTGCTGCGATCAACAGCGGGAGGAGCAGGGCTGGCTGCCCGAGGCGGACCAAACCGCCCAGAGTCCCTTGGGCGTCACCCGCCGCTGTGAAAATCAAGACGCCGGCTGTCTTGTCGGGACGATCGGAACTGGCATAGACACGTTCCTGGAGTGCGGCTGAGGAGTAGCCGCTCGCAAAGGCCAGGCGCCGGATCAAGAGGTGGGCAGTGGTGTGCAGGGCGATGAAGCGGGGCTCCGGCACGGGCAGACGGTGGGCCCAGGAAGTCAACTGGCGTCGTTCTGTGAGGAGGCCGGCCCGGGCTTGAACATCGGGACGGGACTCCCACTCCGACATGCTGTCCTCATCGAATCGCAGGAAGATGCCTTCGCCGAACAGCTCGATCGCCGGATACGTGGGGTGGCGGTCGCGGTCCGCACCGAGGTCCGCCATCACGAAGTCCGCGTCGGCGTCGTACCGCTGAAATCCACGAAGGGCGCGCACTTCCCGAACTCGTCGTACCTGCCCGACCCCGACCAGACGTTGCGTGAGCTCCTGTGGCCAGATAGATCCTGCGGGGGTTCGCCAGCCGTCGACGACGAAGTCCCCACCACTTCGATCGCGGCCGCTTTCCAGTTTTCTGACGAACGCGGCCCACTCGCCGTCCTTGAGATCTAGGAGCACATCGTCGTGGGAGTCACCGTCGCCGGCCGCGAGTCTCAGGACATCGTCCGCGGAGACACTGAGCTCGTCGGCGATCCATTCGGCGACCATCTGGGCCTGCGGCCCACCGTTGTCGGTGACTACCTTCTCGAAGTAGATATGCCTACGGATCTGGTCGGCCAACTCGGCGGAGCGTGGCCGCTCCTCCGGGATGTCGAGTGCCGAGATGCGATTCGCAATGTAGTTGCCCGTTGCGCCACGCTGAACCGCGACGAGGCGGTGGTCACAGGGCAGAGCAGGCGCGGAAGACTCCCAGGGTTGCGTGCCCGAGCATCGAATACCGTCACGCTGTAGCGATCCGGTGCTCACGAGATCGGAGAGCGGGCGGGAACGCTTGCATCCGTTGCACATCATGCGCAGCGAGTGGAGGCCCTCACCGGCCTTCGCTGAACGGACGAACTTCAGCTCTTTGTACGCGCGGCAGAAGCGCACGGTTTCGTCGACGTCTGCGTCGTGACCGCGGTGAGTCCATTGGAACCAGGGGATGTCTCTTATGTGGCTTCCTTTCTCGCAGATCGCGACGTACCGCATGGGAACCAGCGCCCCGCCACAGGCGCAGGTGTTGATCCACGCCCCCTTCTTCTTCCCGGTCAACTGGGACACCTTCGTGCATCGCTCACAGAAGCGCCAAGCAGGGAATCGCCAGTAGCGAAGCATCGGGGTGTCCTTCACCGCCCGGCCTGCGTGGGTCGGAGCCTGACGGAGGACTCCGGCGCCGAGGCGCTGGAGTAGCCGCTCGCAGCTGATCTCCGGTGCCCGCTTCTTGTCCCACCACGACGTGTCCGGAGCGATCAGCGACTGCCCACGTACATCGACGATCGCTCCGACCCCGAACGGGGAGATCGTCTCGGACAACCGAAGATCATGCTGGATTCGCCGCATAATGCCCTTCCTCGAGTGGCTCCTGGACCTCTACGGTGACGTTCGGCTCGACCGATCGCATGGAGTCCGCGACGAGCCATCCTTCACCCGACTGCCCGAACCGCTTGAGCAACGTGTCGGCGTCGGCCTTTCCGTCATACAACAACGGTGTTCCGGCGGCGCGAGCGATGCCGGCACGCCGATCCCAGTCCCGCAGGAGCGCGCGAAGGGACTCCTGGGTCTCGTCGCGCTCCTGCGGGTCCGAACGCCCGACGAGCTCGCTGAGCGTTGTGACGAGCGAGTCGATCACGGAGATCATGCGAGCGTCATCGAGATCGAGCTGCGCTGCTGCGTCGTTCGATGCGACCGAGGGGATCGAGTGTCGAAGGAGAGTCACGAGCGCGCCGGCCAGCGAGCGCTCACGTGATGACAACGACCAGGGGGTCACGCTGGTGGGTTCGACGTTGCGATACAGCGTCTCGTGATAGGAGCGGAACGATTCGAAGTGGGATCGGTCCCGCGCCCGGTTGGACCTGAACAACGTTGTGACGATGCCGTTGCTGAGTCCTCGGCCTACGCGACTGGTGGCCTGGATGTACTCCGCGGTGGTCTTCGGCTGTCCGACCATCAGCATGAGTGCGAGGCGGGGAATGTCGATGCCGACGGACAGCATGTTGGACGACAGCACGATGTCGACTGCCTGTGGCGACTCGTCGATCTTGACCGCGAGTTCACGAAGGTCGCGGGGAAGCTCCTCCGGTCCTCGGCGACTCGTGAGCTCCAGGACCCTGTCGGGACGGACCTTGCGCATGACAAGACCCAGACGCTCCGCCCGGGGCTCGAGCCGTCCGTTGACGTCGTCGTTGACGAGTGTGCCTGTGCGCCCCAGTTCGCGGAGGCTGTTGTGGTATAGAACTGCCGTCCAGTAGGCGTCCCTCGAGACTTGATTGTCGCTCCGGGCCAGCGCAGCGGGCAGCTCGATCAACGGTGCGGTCGCGCTGATGACGGCCGAGACCTGCGATAAGGACTGTGGCATGAGCCCGACGTACATTCGGCCCACACCGCTCTCGACCGGGCGGGAGAAGAACGTTCGGTCGTCGTCGAGCCCCGCAGGCGGATAGAGTGCGACTTCCCGGCCGTACAGGCCCCTCACCTGGTCGCCGGAAGAGCGGATCGTCGCTGTCGAGGCGATGATCTTGGGACGCGATCCGTCTCGGGCGAGGAGCTGCTGAATCACGGCGTCGAACACCGCGACCGTGGTGCCCAACGGTCCCGAGAGGAGGTGCAGCTCGTCCTGGATTATCAGCGACGGCTGGCGGAACGGCGTGGTCAACCCTAGGAGGGCACCTGCGTCGGGACGGAACTGAAGTCGCGCGAACTTGTCCACCGTCGCCAGAAGCACCGTGGGAGGCTCCTGATAGAGAACTTCGTCCACTACGACCACCGGAAGCTCGTCGTGAAACGCGCACTCGTGGTCGGTGCAGTGGATGATCACGTCGTTTCCGGAAATGCGCATTCCGTATTTGTTCGGGTCGTCCGACCTGGCGCCGGGAACGAGGTTTGCGCCGCACCACGGGCAGCTCTCGACCTGAAATCGGTTGGCCTCCTCGGGGCGGGCCGCCTTTTGGAGTCGATCGAGTGCGTCTCTGGCTTCGCGTCGAGTGCCAGGGGTGACCTCGTTGCCTACCCACAGGCCGATCGAGAACGGCGCCATCCGCCGTGCACGATGGTCGGCAAGGCAATCCTGACGTCGGAGCAGTTCCATCGCGCAGACGAGGGAGGCCGCTCGTTGGAACTGCTGGGAGGTCAGCAGCCGAAGCGTGTAACGGGTGATGACGGCGGTTCCACCTCCACTCGCGCCGTGGACGAGCCTCCTGCGGAAGATCTCGATCGCGGCAAAACCGAGGTAGGCCTCGGTCTTGCCGCCGCCGGTCGGGAACCAGATCAGATCCGTGAGGTCGCGATCTGCGTGCGTGTCGTCGACAGTGGAGGCGATGGCGACGAGGAGGAAGCCCAACTGGAAGGGTCGCCACTGCGGTTCAGCGAGTTTTTGTGGAGACCTGCCGTCTTTGATCGCCGCCTGGCGCATCTGCAGTCTCATGGAGGACATGGCGAGCGCGAACGCCTGGCGAAGATTGGTCTGATCTTCGTCCCTGAGGAGGTCGACACCGCCCGCCATCCGGGCCAGCGCGACTTCGGACCGGTCGACGATCCGCTGTGCAGTATCGGAGTCCTCATCGAACTCAGCGGCCTGGTCTTTTTGCTCTGCGACCCAGACAGCGAACGCACGCACGAACGCATCCAGCGCGCCGAGTACCTCTCCAGAATTCGAGTCGATCTGGGCGAGCAGATCGAGGCGAAGCGCCCCGGCCTCCTGTGTTCCGTTCGCGAACGCCGTCGTTTCGACCGAGGGTACGACGAACACAGGAATCGACGAGACGAAAACCTTCGTACACATGCCCTCGGTGATCTCCCAGTCGGCCGCCATACCGTGGCCGACGGCGAAGATCTTCCGATTGCGGTACCGAAGTCGAAGCTCGGCGGACTCGTCGTCCAGGTCGAATCGGCGTGTGGTGTCATACTCGAGGATCCGTCCATCGTCGGCCGGAACGACCGCGAGGGCCGCCTGGAACAGCATCAGAGGAATGTCCGAACGGTCGTCGCCCGTCGACTCGGCCAGGACCCGCGCGTGGACAGTGACCAGGTAATTGTCTCCGTATGTTCGCCAGCGTGATCCGATCTGGATCGGGACGCCTCCGGCCAGGAGCGGGTGCGGCGGCCGGGAGCTGGACAACTCCAGTCCCTCGTAAGCGACGGGGGTGCGCTGCCACCGGGGGGGACCGTCGCTCTCGACAGATCGGTACGTTCCGGCAGAGAAGTCGCACCGCACCGCAGCGGTGTCGGTCACGAAGGAAACGGCCACCGAGGAGGGACGCCAATCCTCGGCGAGCGGGGGAGCGGCCGCGTCCTCTTCTAGGTCCCCCCAGGGGACGTCTGCATCGGTCCCAGGGTCGACACCTTGGCCAGCCTCGATCGGCGGGGTCGACTCGACGGGGAACAGCATGCCGACGGCGTACTGCTGGCTCGGCCAGTTCGTCGCTATCTCGAAGTCGCCGTCCTCCGGCCCGAGATATGCGGACCGGAGGTGGGCCAGCGCTACTTCTTGGGAACCGGTCAGAGTCATTTCGTCACCAGCCGTTGTCGGACCAGGTTCTGGAGGCGGCGCTTGTCGTTCTTCGACGCGATGATGTGAAGAGTCACGCGTGCCCGAGTCACTGCGACGTAAAAAGCAGCGCAACCCGCATCGTCGAACGCCTCGGGCAGGTCGCACACGATCACGTGCTCGGCTTCGAGACCCTTCGCGTACCGAGGACTCGTCACGGTGATACCGCGAGCGGTCGTCTTCGGACGCTCAATCGACGAGGCCGAGATGATCCAGAGGTCCGCCCTGCGGACGCCGTCGGAGATCAGCTGCTCGGCCAGGGCGATGGCGTCCTCGCTGTTCGATTCGCTGACGGCGGAGTGCCAGTTGACTCGTTCGCCATGAACGATCCCCGGGTCACCGACATCCGCTCCCAGATACTCCTGCACCACATGGACGATCGCCCGGGTGTTTCGGACATTGAGATCCAGGTCGACGGATGCCCCCTCGTCAGCGACGAGCGCGAGGACGTCGTCGTCGAAACCCCCATCGACTCGTGCCTGATTGTTGGGGTCGAGGAACATGCGCCATCTTCCAGCGGCGCGACCGCCATCGATCGCCGCATCCAGGCGGTCCATGTCCTCGGCCGACATCATGTCCTGGGCCTCGTCTACGAACACGGCCTGGTAGGTCTTGCCGGACGGCAGTTCGTCAAATGGCACAACGTCGATCTCCCGGCCCTCGACGAGTACCTCGAAGAATCGTGAGAGGCCTGGTGAACGATAGGTGATCAAAACTGATCGGCCCTGGTCGGCGTCCTGTTTAGCGGCCTCCGCCAGCACTAGCGACTTGCCGGTGCCAGCGCCACCGAACACCAGCATGCGTCGATTTCTGGCAAGTGCCGCGAGAACACGTGCCTGTCCGGCGGTGGCTCGATTCTGCTCCTCGAGAACGGCGCCTCGCTGGGCATCGATCATTGGAAGACGAGTGAACTCGCCGAACAGTCGTGTCCGAAGGTCGTCCATGCGCGCGATCTTCTGGCCCTCAGGCGGCTTACGATCTGAGCCCGCGACCACGTCGAGGGCGTTCTGCAGGCCGGCGGCGCTCATGTCGTCCTTGGCCAGCCAGTGGGTCGGATGCCACTCGACCGAGCGATCCAGTATGGCGACGTCAGGGGTGATCACGATCGCTTCGTGGGCGTACCAACCTCCACCGTCCTCGCGGACTATGTCGCGAAGGGCGTAAGCCGCCGATCGCGCCTGCTCCATGGGAGAACCGTTCAACTTGTGCCAGTCCCCCCGACGGTTGATGGAGTACCAGCTGCCCTGGTGCTTCCTGACGCCGCCTCCCTTGACTTCGACGACGATGACGACGCCCTTCCAGATGATGACGAAGTCCGCTTCAGCCTGCTGCTTGTAAGGATGCGACCGGAGGCGGACCGAGTGAAAGCCCACCGCCTCCGGGCCGCCGTCCAGGTGGTGAAGGACACGGGCCACCCTTCGCTCAGCGTCGCTGGTGGCGTTCGCTTCGATGTCCTTGAGATCAGGCACCAAGATCATGTGTGCTGCTCCCGCCAGAGCTCCTCGTACTCGTGGTAGCCGAGGAAGTCGTTGATCTCACCGAAGTTGTCGGCCATGTCGACGATGAGGCACTCATCCTTTCCGCCGTTCTTGGGCCCTCGCAGGCCGCGCCCTGCCATCTGAATGTATGCACTGGGGCTGAAGGTCGGGCGTGCGATGTACAGCGCGCGCACACCAGGGGCGTCGAACCCTTGGATCAGCAGGTCGCAGTTGGCGAGGACCTGGATCTCGCCCTCCCTGAATCGCTCGATGACGTCCCGCCGGGTCTGGCGCCCCGTCTGTCCACTGACGGACTCGGCCGACACCTTCCGATAACGGAGGATGGCAGCGAGCACCTGAGCGGCCAGGACGTCCGGTGTGAATACCAGGATCGGCCAGTCCTTGTCCTGTTCCATGATGTGCGCGACGAGGATGGACATCCGGTCCTGGTCGCGCCCGATCCGGTCGAGAACACTTCGACTGACGCGGCGCTGGGAGCGAGCTTCGTGCATCTCATCGGGGGCGAGCGCAACGTCGACGCCCGGAAGCACCTCGTGACGAACGCGCGCAAGGACGCCCAGATCTGCAAGCTCAGTGTAAGCGCTAGCTTCGAAGGCCTTAATCCTCAGGTTACCGAACCGGCCGACTAGCGCCTTGGTCGCTGTCTCGGACGTCTTGAAAGGGGTAGCGGAGAGCCCCACGAGCGGACGCTCGAAACCACGGCCGGCGATGCCCAACCAGTTCAGGATCCGCGTGTACATCTCGGAGTTTCCGGCACGGTGGCCCTCATCGACGATGACGGCAGTCGCGTTGCTGAGCCACTCGTACTCAGCGCTGTGGAGTACGGTATCGAGTTTCGCGTCGGTGGCGACGATGACGCTGAACTCGGTGTCGGGCTGGTGAACGGTGTTGCTCTCCCAGAGTCGTCCGATGGTCAGCGCTCGCTCGTCACCGAGACCGCGCCACACCAAGCTCCAAGTCTGTACCGCCTGCTCGCAGAGCTCCTTGGACTGAGCGATCCACAGCACCGGTCCGCGAAGCAGCCCCTCAATGAAGAGTCGGAGAACGGTCTCGGACGCCACTCTGGTCTTCCCTGCGCCGGTCGGCAGTTCCACCATGGCCTTGAGCGAGCGGCCGCTGTCACTTTGCCGAGTCAGGACGTCGCGCATCTGCGAGCTGATTCGCTTCTGAAAGTCATGGAGGGGGTTGAGCCTGACTGCACCAGGGACGATGAACTCGTGATCCTGGCGTTCGTTACGTCGCCCTGCGAAGTCCGGTCCGAACCCCATCTTCCGCAGCCAGCTGATGGCAGTGGGCATTCCCGCCCAGGCGGCGGGCACATCCGGAAACCCCTCCTCCCTGAAGCGGTCCGCCAACACGATGATCGAATCCGGTCCGTAGACCGTGAGGAACAGATCGGACACCGAGGTCCCGTTGTCGACGAGGCCCTGCGCTTCGAGCGCTTGCCATAGACCCTTAGGCAGGGCATCGCGTAGATCGTCGGGTCCGAAGTAGACATCGAGCCGTTCAGCGTCGGACGAGGCCATCTTGGCCTCCTGCCGTTGCAGCTCCAGTCGATGGTCCACACCTTGTTGACGGACGCGGGTCAGCTCCGCGTTGTCGAGCCGCAGAGCGAACGCATCGTTGATGAATCGGAGCAGCTCCCCCTCCTCGGCGTCGCTCTTCGTGATGAGGTTGAACCCGTCGAGGTGCCATTCGAGGGACTGGTCCTCGACGCCGTCCTCCGTGGTGACCCGCTTGACCACCAGTAGAGCTCGAGACACGGTCGCGTCGTGGACGCGCTCCGCGACCGACATGTTCCTAAGGCCCGGGAAGGCATCGATGACGCGCTCGGGGTCCTGCTGTCCCTCAATCAGCATCGAGAACGCGAAGCTGTCCTCGAATCGTCGGCAGCCGACGATTTCGACGAGTTCTCCGCTCTCCTCGGGTGAGACTCTGAGGTACGGCCGCTGACGATCGGAGAGGAACTTCTCCTGCTCGTCGGTGGTAGCCAGGTACACGAAGTTCGGCGGACGTGCCTCGATCGTGTGTCCCACTCGAGCGGGGATGTGCAGCGGGCTGACGTCGGGGTAGGCCGTGCGGCTCGCCGCGAGGATGAATTCGACGAGAACATCGTGCCGAACGGACTGAGGCAACAGGTTGCTCTCGAGCATTTCCTCGTAGATCGACGGAGGAACTGTGTCGAGAGTCTGAGGCAGGCCCAGAGCCAGGGCCGTCTGCTGGTCACCAGCGAACAACGGAAGCAGGCCCTTGTAGCGAAGCATCGACGGCGCAACAACACTGGCAGGCGGCCGGAATCCTCGATCAGACCTCAAGAGACCCGCTCGCTCGACGGCCCAGCGGACCGGCGACGTAACGGCGTAGGTCCTCCCGGTATCCACGTCCTCGCACGTCCATGACGGGTCCGGATGTTGAAGAAGCCCGGCTGTCCAGGATTCTCTGACCTGCGGACTCGCTGCGGCGTCGCGGAGCATGAGAAGGAGCGAGACGGGACCGGGTCCTCCCGCCGGGTCCAGTTCGATCGTCTTGATCGTCCGCTCGCCCGGTCCGCGATCAGAGTTGAGCCGATGAAGGATCCACGCTCGATACTCGTCGAAGCTCAGCTCGTCCTCGATGGCGAAATCCTTGACAGGATGTCTGACTACCCCCAGCCGATGGGCGACAGCGGGGACGCAACGTGTGTGATCAAGGGTGCGGGACGCAAACTCCGGACCCAGCTGCTCGCCTACGTCGAGCACCTGCACCGGCCATGCCCAGCCACCGTCGGTCGTAGGGACCTGGACCTTGGTGGGATGCGCGCTCATCGCCCTGACGGCCACCTCGGTCCGCAGGTCGAGCGCGGCGTTCCACAACTTCGTCAGGTCCTCCGCGCTCGGTACGGTCGGGAGCCCGGCCAGCCGGGCATTGAGGATCGCCTCGGCATCGAGTGCGCGGAATCCTGCCCTGCGTAGCTGCTCTTCAATGCCGGCCTCGGCCAGGAAGAGGGGATTGACAAAGACCGCTCCGTCAATTTCGATGTCAGTCTGCTGGTGCAGGAACACAGCGTTCCGGTCGATGAGCGCGCGTATGCCCGCGCTTGTAGGGATCACCTTTGCGCGATTGATGCCGTCGAGCTGTGGATGCGTAACCACAAGCCGGAAAGCAGGGGCGGCGGAGATCGGATCACCACCCTCGGCCCATTCTCGCAACCACGTGAGTAGGCCCCTCTTGGGCATGTTCGCCAAAATGCGCTGGACATCCCTGGGACCGTCGTTTGCGCCGTCCGCCCTTCCCGCGATGAAGAGGTCGCGCAGGCGTGTCAGCCTCGTCTGCGAGGCATAGCAGCGCCAGTGAGGAACATCCCTGCCCGTGTTGGGGGACTCGGTCCAGTTTCGGTGCACGTCCGGTCCGAACGACTGCGTGAAGTCAAGTGGTCGCAGAGTGTTTGAGGTCCGCAGGACCCCGTCAGCGTCAGGGATCAAAGCGCGACCCGCTGCGATCCGGGGGACGTTAGCTGTGAGGAGTTCGTCGCCGAAGCCGAGGATCTCCCGACCGCGCGCAGGCATGTAGTCCAGGTGTGCAGCGAAATCGCTGGTAATCATCCGGGGAAGCAGATTTACGAACATGGTTGAGAGGGTCCGAAGGATCTCACGGTTGTAGTCGTTCTTCAGCAGGGTGGTTCGGTCGTCGTTGACGCTCCACGGCGCATTGAAGAGCGCGGACGCAGTAGTCCTGTCTTCGAGCGGGAAGTAGGACCAGAACTCTCCGATCTTCTGACGGGCCTGCCGCGTCGGAACTGCGACCGTGACCTTAATTTGAGCCCGCGAGACAGCTTCGCCAACTTCCTTGCGGGCCGCCGAAGATGGAGCGTGCATTGAATCCTCGACGATCCATTCGTCGCCGTCCCCGTCGGGGCGTTCGATCCTGAGGACGCCGTCACCAAGGTCGCGAGACACATGGCTCGTCTGGAAGGGCTCGTCGCCCAGCACCCGGAGCCTGATCTCCCGCACAGCGCTCACGAACAGGAGGAACTCGGACGAGAATTCGCGGATCTCGGCCTGGAGACGGTCGAGGTTCGTGGCGCCGGGCAATCTGACGACGGTGGTGGCCCACTCCGACAACTCGGCGAGCACAGGATCCTCATCGAACTCGCGTACCGCGTCTGCCAACGTGGCGGTGCGGAGAATGGGAAACTTCTTCGATCCCGAGCCGAGCTGCTCCAGCTCGGCGCGGGCTGCGGCCGAGTTGAACTCGAAGGAGACCGAGCGGCTGAAGACCTGAGGAGTCTCCGAGATCGCGAGAACCGACTTGAACCCGAGCCCGAATCGACCGATCTCGTCCCCGTGTTTGCCGCTGAGATACGCCATAGTGATGGCCGTGATCCCGGATTTCGAGAATGGGCGACCGGCGTTCGCGCAGTAGAGCGTTCGACTGTCAAGGTCGAGGACGAGCTCCACCCGACCGCCGGAGTCTCCGTGGTCTTCACCACCGGCACCGGACAGGGCGTCCGCGGCGTTCTGGATGAGCTCCAGGAGGGTCCGGTTCGCGTAGCCGCCTGTCCGGATGGACTCCTCGTGGTTCGCGTGCTCCGCGATCAACTTGGGCTGAGCACTATATGAATCGACCGCCCTGCGAAACTGATCTTCGATCTCGCGTACGAGATCAGGGTCGGGCTCCCACGAAGCCTGCGTCGGCATCACTCGGCTGTCCTCGCGCCAGCAAAGCGACAGCCCGGCTTGTTCCGCGCCCGAACGCCCTTCGTCAATTCGATCATCCCCCCGGCACCCATCAAGTGGGCGCGACCTCGGCGTTGAAACCCGGACTCCTGCACGCGTGGCGGTCAAACTCGCGGCCGAGCGGGACTCACCTAGGCAACTCGAACATACGGGTTCTTCGACTTTGAGGGGAACGCCGACACAATCTTGTGATGATCGCGGCGTCGAGTCGATGAGCTTGCCGCCCTCGCCGAAACACGGGCCCTACTTGAATCGCCCCGGCATGTCCGGAGACCTAGCGGTTTGAGAACTCAGCGGTGGGCTGGGCTCGGTTTTGAGCGTAGTAGGCGGTCTCGAGTTCGGCGG
>JAABUU010005998.1_pt1 | contig 13250 bp, 15 predicted proteins | sample 5559301 | NCBI WGS metagenome assembly JAABUU01 (sample SAMN10711884, study PRJNA513360) | rock metagenome | isolation source: Antarctica rocks | place: Antarctica: Victoria Land, Richard Nunatak white
GGGCCGCGCTGCTCATTGCCCTGCAAGCCGCTGTTGGCGCGGACATGATCACAGCCGAGGAGGCCGACATCCAATTGGTGCAGCAGGCTGATGATTTCCACAGGGAGGATGGGTGGAGTCGATCCAGTGCTGCTGCTGCTGCCCCTGCCCCTGCTCCTGCTCCTGCTCCTGCTCCTGCTCCTACCGCGACAAGATCAAAGAAGCCTCCGGGCCAACGGGAGGCGGACCGGCGCAGGGTTCCTCGAACGGTAAGACGGTCAGGTCGGCCACGGCGGGGCCACCTCGATAAGGTGTCGATATCGCGGGCGGGCGACCATCTGCTTGGAGGGGGTGTGGTGGTGACCGATACCCAGACGGCCCCCGTGCGGGGCGGGGTCGCGGAGACGACGATTTTCGTTCGTCTGTTTACGGTGCTGCGAGTGTTCACCGGACTGGTCTGGCTGAGCAACGGCCTGGCGAAGGTGTTCGAGAAGGGCAACTACGACCTTGGGTTCTTCTCCTTCAATCTGATTGACAGGGCGGGGGCCCGCGGCATTCTGACCGATGCGGCGCATCGGACCGAGATCCGGCCGCTGGGCTGGTTCTATGAGCACGTGGTACTCCCGCACTGGGAGCTGTGGAGTGTCGTGTTGACGCTCGCGGAACTTGCGGTCGGCGTGGGTCTGATCCTGGGCATCGCCAGCCGGCTAGCCGCGGTGGGCGGGCTGATGCTGATCGGCCCAATCTGGGTCATGCTCTGGCACGCCAACCACTACCTGTGGGAGTACCCCGCCGAGGACCTGTTCCCGCTCGTTCTGCTCGCGATTGCCCCGGCCGGCCGGTACCGGGGCTTCGACGCGCAACTGGCAGCGAGGTTCGGCAACCGATGGCCGCTATGACCTGCTCGCTCGCCGCCGACGAGCGAGCAGGAAGCCGATGCTGCTGATCGACGGCGGAGACCTGGGCTGCGGCGAGCTGTTGATGGCGGTGCACCCGCAGGTACGCGGCCGGCACCAACCAGTACCTGTTGACCTACCCCCTGAACCTGTTCCCGCTGCTCGTGCTCGCGATCGTGCCCACCGGCCGCGTCGTCCCGCTTCGCCGCGTCCTGGCCCCACGGTTCCGCCACCGCTGGCCGTTCTGATCCCCGGCACGCTCTCGTCCGGCCAGTGCTCTAGACCCGGTAGTGCGGTAGATCTCGACAGGATGATGATGTGATGACCACCAAGACCCCGTTGGGGAACGCGACGGCACGCCCGGCTCTGCTGTCAGCGACCACGCTGCAGCAGGTTCGGTGGTGGTCGGCCGGGCAGTGGCGGCTGGCCACTGCGGTGTCCGTGGCCGCCTTCTTCGTGATCGGCGAGATCGGGCAGACCCTGCCGCCGGAGAACACCGGCCGGATGTACCCGGTGGAGTGGTGGAACTGGGCGACTCTGCTCGCATCAGCGGTCCTGATCGGGCTGACCGCGGCCACGTTCGTCACACCTGGTGGCCGCCGGAGGGGGTTCGCCGGAGCCGGTAGCGGCTCGGCCGGGACGGTCGCGGCGATCGCCATGGCCTGCCCGGTGTGCAGCCCGCTCGCGATCCCGCTCCTGGGCACCGGCGGAGCGCTCGCGTTCCTCACCCCCGAACGGGGGTGGGTAGCCCTCGCCTCGGTCGTGCTGTTGGCGCTGACCCTGCTCCTGCGTCTGCGGGCGAGTACAACCTGCGCGGTGAACCTCGGCGCGATCTCGTCAGCGCCGAGAACCAGCGGCCCGATCCCGCACTGACGCAGCTCACCCCTTACGCCGACTCACCGGTCCGGTGATCAGCATCCGCTCCCGGCCGCGGAGTTGCTGGGCATGGCCGCGGACCGTGCCCAGCCCGGGCTTTTTACCGCCCTGGGCCCTTACGTCATCCGCCGCCTGCACAGTCCCCGCTGACAGCCTCCGGGCGCCACTCGGGCTGGCGCGCTAAAACGAACCGGGCGCCGTGTACCGCGCCGTGGGCTGTCGCTTCACCGCCGGTAGGTGAAACCCGTCGCTGCGCAGGCAACGTCGAGGGTGGCCCACTGGGCACCAAGAAGAAGCCAACCGTCGTGCCCAGCGAGCCGGTTCGTCGGGTCGTGCACCTTGACCTGCCAGGCACCGGCGCCCGTCTCGCGGGCCAGGGCAGCCCTGCCGCCACACATCCCATACTGACTGGCCAGCCGCTCGCCGCCCACCACCGCTCAATCCCCCTGCCCGTACTCGATACGTCGCGCTAGACCTGGTCAGGCTCAATGGCCGTCAGCGGGATCCGAGCCCACTCACCGGCCACGTTGCACAAGGTGGCAGCGCGGCGGGTGACACCGCCGCGACCCGCCACGGCTGGTGGCCGAGGCCGTGCTGAACCAAGCTGCCCGGGACCGGCAGGTGACCCTCGACCCCGGCCGCGGACACCACCTCCAGCGCGGTACAGACAGCGGCGTCCTCAACATCAGCCTCCTCCGGCACGGCGAGGGTGACCAGCACCGTCATCAGCCGGGTCACGACCCGGCCCCCGCAGACAACCGGCGCCACTGGCGCCACCTGCCCGTGTCACGGTGGGGCCAGGTCAACCTGACAGGGCCACCGGTACCGATGATCAGCACGTCCACGTCCGGCGGCAGATCCGAGCGGTAGCCAGGTCCCCCAGCGCGGGACTGCTCACCGGTTGGACCCCGCGCTCGAGCCGGCCCCAGACCGCTCCCGGACGGCCAACAGCGCGCCGGTACTGGACGTCAGGAACGGGATCAGCAGGTTCGCGGCGAGCTTGACCACAACAAGCGCGCTGACCCTGCCTGACATGAGCACGTCCCCCTCGTTCACCGCGCTCAGCAACGAGCCCACGACGACGGCGACGGGAACGCAGCACCGCAGCGTCGCTCCCCGCGACAGCTGCCGGAAGGCCTGGCGTGGCTCAGCCCAGGGTTGCAGCCGGGCTAGGGGCACCGAGCCTCCTGCTCACATCGCTTCGGGACAGGCACGAGAATCCCCTCCCCTCCTGCGAGGAGGCACGCAGCACTCCGGCAGCCCGGGTTGCCGTGTGCACGACGGCTGTGGCACCGCCCGAGGCGCCTCCGGTACCGGGTCGACCTGGGCTGCCCTCGGGCCGGGCTCACGAGCGGGCACGCACCTCGGCGACCAGGTCCTGCACAGCGGCAGCGACCACGTCAGGATGATCCTCCGGGGTGAAGTGCCTGCCGCCTTCGATGCGCTGCACCGTCGTCCCGAGGTCGCGGGCGAAGCGCTCGCCGTACTCGATCTTCTGGAACGGGTCGGCGACCCCCCACACGACGCGCGCCGGCACGCCAAGGCTCGGCAGGGCGTCCTGCACCGCAAGGGTGTCGCGGACGTCCAGGGCGGCGACCTGCCGGGCCATCGCCGCCCCGCCGCCATGCTCTGCGCGTAGGGCCTCCCGTGGACCCGAGGGCCTCCCGCGCCTGTGCTCGGGTGCCGTGGCCGCGAGCTAGCAACACCCCCAAAGCCGGCTTCAGCGCGGCGGCCGGCAGTGTGGCCAGCAGCGGTGCTGCCGCCCGCATCAGCTTGACGGAGGGAATCGGCCAGGAGTCGTAGCCGATGCCGTTGGTGATCAGCAGCCCGGCGCAACGCTGAGGCTCGCGTACGGCGGAGATGTGTACGACGCCGCCGCCCAGGTCGTGCCCCACGAGGACGGCCCGCTCGATCCCGAGCTCGGCGAGCCAGGCGTTCAGCCGATCGGCTTGCGCACTGACCGAGATGTCCCGATCGCGTCCGGCCGGGATGCTCTGACCGTACCCGGTCATCTCAAACGCCAAGACCCGCATCCCGGTCAGCCGCGGCAGGACATGTCGCCACAGCGCCGGCGAGGTCGGGATGCCGTGCACCAGCACCACGGGCAGCCCCGTGCCCTGCTCGAGCCAGCGGACCGGCGTCCCAGCAACGTCCGCGGTGTGCTCGGAAATCATATGTTTTCCCTTTCGCATCATGATCGTCTGACTGGTCCTGCCCCCAAGACCCTGGGGGGGGGGTGGCGGACGTCGCTGCCGACCCGCATCGCGTCGCCGACGTCACGAGCCCGGATCAGGTCGCCTTCGCGGGGCCTGTGACCTTGCGCGCCAGGTCATCGACGCCCGACACCGTCAGGTCCGCCGTCGTAAGAGCTGTCGTCGTGAGGTACGGCGGGTACCGAGTTCCACCGGAGCGGTCGACCCACGCGGTCTGCAAGCCGGCACGAACAGCACCGTCGAAACCCCAGGGGTGAACCGCGACGAGCCGTCCAGCACGTGCTGCACGGCTTCGCCGGGATCCCGGTCGGGAGCGTGCTGCGGGAACAGGCTGCGCAGCACGCCGTCGGCGATGGCCGAGAACGTCGCGGAGCCGCCGGCGGCAGCGAGCGCGAAGCCGTCGCGAAGCACCTGGCGAACCACGTCTGAGCGAGCTGAGCCGGCAGCCCGACGTCGGTGAACCGCTGCGTCATCGGCTGTAGGTCCGACAACCGTCGTGGACGTCGAACACGATCAAACTTGGTGCTGGCATGTCAGGATCCCTCCCTGCGCGTCGTGCCGCCGAACCCGCACAGGTCACGTGCACAGGTCGGCGGGCGTGGCCGGGGCCTGCGCCTCGACGAGGAGTCGCAGGGCCGCTTCAACGACCTGCGCTGCTGCATCCAGTTCCCGACGGGACCCCGGGGGGCGTCGAGCACCTGGCCGCGTTCCGCGTGCTCAACAAGGCCGTTCGTCCCCGCGGGCCAGCCACAGGTACCCGGCTGCGCGTGCCCGACTACCGCGGGCCCGATGCTGCTACCCGAGCGCGGTCGGGCATCGTCACCGACGGGCGCGACTCCCACAGCGCCCCGACCACCAGCAGCAACCCCCACGCCCAGCCGTCGACCAGAACGCCGCCGATCTGCGCCTCCGCCAGTTCCAACACACCGATTAGCAGCGTGTTGACAGCCAGGCTCAGCACCGTCACCGGAATACCTAACCGGGGCAGGAGCAGCACCGAGAGCACCGCACCAAGCCCGATCCCGACGATCGCGGCGCTGGTGAAATCGACCCGCAGCGTGCCGCTCAGCACCAGCACGTCAGCAAGGCCCCAGAAGGTGACCATCAGCCCCGGCACCCACAAACCGCCCGTACGCCCCCCGACCAACGACGCGGCGAGGTAGCTGATCCCGACGAACAACGGCATCCAGTACAAGCCCAGGCCGCCGACCGGCGCAATGAACAGCCCCGTGGCGACCGCGCCCACCATCAGCACGGCGCCACGGCCGCGCAGCCTGCCGAGCTCCCCGGTCCCGGCAGTTCCGGTGGCCCGGGCGGTCCCGGTAGTCACCGGGCGCCCTCATGTCCATGGCACAACCTGGGTCTGCCTGCCCATTCTCGTCCGGCCCCCGGTCGACGGCTCAGCTGCAGCCCGCGCCGGGAGCGCTGTTGGGCAGCGCAGTGCGGTTGGGGTCGTCCCGGTCCTGGCCCGGTCATAGGTCGGGGGTCGATGGCGCGGGCAACGACACGGGCGTCCCGTGCGGGCAGCGCGGAGCCTGCAGAGACAGTGCTGGAGGTGATGGTCACAGGACCAGACTGCCCGCAGCGCCGCGAAGAGGCCAGCGTCGGTCGGCGCCCCCGCGTTCTCATACCCGGAGCGAGCCATCGGCCTGTCAGCACGACTGCCAGCAGCCGCGCCCAGCGACCCTTGCCGGTGACCTGCGCGGCTTTCGCCTTGCCCTGTGTGCGGCAGCCGGTGCGTAGCCTGCCCTGCCCGGGCACCCCGTCCGCCGGCGGCGCGGCCGTGGTTGCGCTGATGGCCGACGGCGCCCAGACCATCTCCCACTGAGCACCGATGCACCCTCAGCGCCCCACGGCTGAACTGCACGGCGGCACCAGCGACTGCGGCACCAGCCGCGACGCCCCGGTGCCGACGTCGACGACGGCGTCCTCCGGGCGCGCGCCCAGGGCGAGCATCTTCGTCGACCACCGCGGCTCGTCCTCGAATCAGCTGAACCGGGACTCGTCGGCGCCGTCGTAGACCGCGTCCAAGTGCCGAACCCGTTCTTCGGTGGTGCGCAGCCGACGCACGGTGAGTGCCGGGTCAGGCCGTACGGCGGCGCAGGGCCAGCCAGGTGAACCGCTGGAGTACGTCGGAGGGCGTGGTGTGGTCCTCGCGGCGACGTGCCAGCTCGATCCAGCGGTCGGCACCGCCGAGGGTGTCGAGCAGCTGTTCGGGCGAGTAACGGGCGGTGGGCAAGCCGGAGCAAGCTTGCGGTCCGTCCTCGGCGAAGGTGGCGATCACTAGCACGCCGTCCGGGGCGAGTGCGGCGTCGCACACGGCCCGGTAGCGCGCCCGGTCGGCGGGATCGGTCAGGAAGTGGAACACCGCCCGGTCATGCCACAAAGCGACACGCCGCTCGGGCGTCCAGCCGAGCAGGTCGGTTACCACCCACCGGACCTGGTCCGCGGCGGCGCCCAACCGGGCCCGCGATACGGCGAGTCCCTCATCGGAGACATCGAGCGCGGTCACGTCGCTGTATCCGCGGACGAGCAGCTCGTCCACCAGGCGCGACGCACCCGCACCCACATCGAGCACCGGCTGCTCCCGGTCGACGCCGGCCGCTTCGAGCAGCGCCAGCGCCACCGTCGGGTGCTGTGCGAACCAGCTCACGCCGCGCTCGCCCCGATGGGCGTACACACCATCCCAGTGGTGTGCTCCGGCCTCAGCCGCACTGATGCGCCCCACCTGAGCAGTATGCGGCATCGCGGCTGCGCAGGGACGACGCCGATTCGGTGACGCAAGATCACCCTTTGGCCGCGTCGAGTCTCGAACCGGTCGAAGCGGGCCACTCGAAAGTCGAAGAGTCACTCTCTGTACCGTGATCGCCAGACGACGTCAGGGAGATGGTGCGTTGACTAGCATCGAACGTATCGAGGTAGGGCAGATCCCGCTGCTGGCCCGGCCCTACTACAACGGCGGTGACCCCGGCCCAATCGTCGCAGCCTTGGCCCAGGTCCCGGAGCTTTTGGTTGCGGCGATGCCGTTCCTCGGCACCGCGCTGGGCCCCTCGGGTTTGGACTGGCGCACCAAGGAGATCGTGATCGTCCGGACCTCGGCGTTGGCCGGTTGCCGGTTCTGTGTGCAGTCCCACGCCGTGGTCGCGCTCGACGCCAGCCTGACCCGTGACCAGGTCGCCGCCCTGCAGGATGCGACCTCCCCGACCTCGGTGGTGACGGCGGCTTTCGACGCGCCGCGCGAGGTCCGGCTGATCGACTGGGTCGACACCGTCGCCGGCGGCGGCCCGGTCGACGACGCCGCCCGCGCGCGGGTACTCACCCAGTGGGCCGATCACGAAGTCGTAGAGCTGACCGCCGTCGTCGGCACAACCCTGATGCTCAACCGGTTCGCCACCGCGCTGGCGTTGCCGACCTCCTCCGACGTCACCGCGCGACTGAGCCAGGAGGGCCTGCTGTGAGCGACAACGGCACGACCCCGATGGGCGGGACCGCGGCGGCGGTGGTCGAGGGACGCCTGCCCGGCCGGGTGTGGATGTATGCGAACTATCACTGCAACATCGCCTGCACCTACTGCCTGACCGAGTCCGGCCCGAAGGTCGCCCGGCGAGCGCTGAGCCCGGACACGATGCTCGAGATCGGGCGGCAGGCCAAGCACTTGGGGTTCACCCATCTCGGGGTGACCGGCGGTGAGACGTTCCTGCAACCGCACATGCCCGATGTGTTGGCGCAGCTCGCCGATCTGCTGCCGACCGTGGCGCTGACCAACGCCACCCTGTTCAGCCGCCGCCTGCTCGACCGGGTCGCCCCGCTGGCCGGCCGGGACATCGCGCTGCAGATCTCGCTGGACCGTCCCGACGCCGACGTCAACGACGAGATGCGGGCCCCGGAGAACTTCGCCAAGGTCGTTACCGCCATTCCTGCCCTGGTTCAGCGCGGGATCAAGGTCCGGATCGCGACGACCGTGGAGTCCATCGAGGACGCCGAACTCGACCGGCTGTGTGCGTTGCACCGAGATCTGGGCGTGCCCGATTCCGAGCACATCATCCGGCCTATAGTCCGTCGTGGCCGTGCCCAGACACAGGGACTCGGTGTCGACGCCGCACAGTCCGATCTCCCGGCCGAATTGACGATCACCGCCGACGGGGCGTTCTGGGGCCCCTTCGGGCCGACCGTCAACGGTAGCAAGCTCGATACCGACCTGCTGATCACCCGCACCACGCTGCCGCTGTCCGTCCCGGCCAGAGCGCTGCTCGGCCTGGTGGAGAACCGGCCCCAAGGAGCGGACTCCACGCTCAACATCCGTTGAGCGTGACCCCTCGCGCCCGGTCCGGGCGCTCCGAGACCTAGTAATGGTTACGACATGCCAGCGCGGTCCATACGTCATACACGCATCCCCGCACGTTTCGGCTGCGCTTTAGGAGGCGACCGTGACCGCCACCGAGCACCCCACCGACACCGAGCATCCCGTTCCGGATGTGTTCGCCAGCGGGTCGTCGCACCATCGACGAGTCGTTGACGTTCGACGTCCGGTTGGGCCCGGACGAACGTCGCGGGCCCGCTTCTGACTACACCCCGCATCAGGTGAAAGATCGGCTCGCGCCATTGCTGGAGCGGCTACACGCCAAGGGCGGATTGAGCACGGACGCCTCCTACGCCGTGGACAGCTATCTCACCGTGGCTGACGGGTTCGAGGCCGATGGCCTGCTGGTCCAGGCCGTCGACTGCCTGACCGACCTGATCGGGCAGCTGGCCGAGCTCGTTGCCGCCCGCGCCGGGGCGTCGCCCGCGCTGATCAGCACTGATGCCGATCTGCTGCCCTACCGCGACCGGCACAACCTGCACGTCGTCGACGACCGGTATCTGACGGGGGCCCAGCCCACCGAACGGGGCTACCGGTGGCTGCGCTCAAAGGGTGTCAGCACCGTGATCAGCCTGCGGTTGGACGCGACCGCGGACCGGCGGACGGTGGAGGAGCTGGGCATGGAATTCCTGCACATCGCCTGGGCCGATGAGCAGCCCCCCAGCGTGGCGCAGGTGCAGCAGGTACTGGCGGCGGTCGCCGCCGCCCCGGGCCGGGTGTTCCAGCACTGCCTACGCGGGATCGGCCGGGACCTGACCATGTCGGGCTGCTACCAGGTCACGGCGGGTCATCCGGTCGAGCAGGTCCTCGCCGAGGCGACCGTCCACGCTCCGCGCTGGGAACTCGATCAACAACGTGACCCCGACACCGGTGAGCCGGTGCAGTTCCAGCTGCTGCGTTGCTTCGCTGCTGATCTGGCCCGATGACGAGCACGACCACGACCGGTCTCGGCGCCTCGTTGGAGGACCCCGATGTCCGTGTGCGGCGCCCCGAGCATCGAGGGGCCGCGCGGTCCGAGGGTGGGCGGCGCAGTGTCGGGCGGGTACTGCTAGGTTCGCTGATCGCGCTGCTGCTGGCGTTCCTGGCGGTGCCGATAGTGTCGCTGTTGTTCTACACCGACCCGATGACGCTGATAGGACGGTTGGGTGGGCCGCTGGCCGGGCAGGCATTGGGCCTAAGTTTGGGCACCACCGCCGCAGCGCTGGTCCTCGCGGTTGTTACCGGCACCCCGCTGGCGTACTGGCTGGCCATGCACGACTTTCCGGGTAAGCGGGTGATCGAGCTGGGGCTGCAGCTGACGATCGTGTTGCCGGCATCGGTGGCCGGGCTGGGGCTGTTGCTGGTGTTCGGCCGTAGCGGCCTGCTCGGCGCGGCGTTGGGCTATGGCGGTGTGCAGGTCCCGTTCACCGCCTTGGCCGTGGTCCTGGCGCAGACGTTCACCGCGGTCGCGCTGTATGTGTCGTCGGCGCGGCAAGGGTTTGAGGCGGTCGACGACGAGCTGATTGCCGCCTCACGCACCCTCGGGGTGTCGATCTGGCGGACGTTCTGGCGGGTCGTGCTGCCCCTGGCCGGGCCCGCAGTGCTGACCGGGATGGCGCTGGGCTGGGCGCGGGCGTTGGGGGAGTTCGGCGCCACGCTGGTCTTCGCCGGGAATCTGCCCGGCACCACCCAGACGCTACCGCTGGCGATCTACGTCGCGTTGGAGTCCGACCTCACCACAGCGGTTGCCGTAGCGGTGCTGCTGCTCGGAGTGGCCCTGGTCCCGCTGCTAGGGGTCCAGTACGCCGGGTACCGGCTGGCCGGCGGTCGGCGCCGGCGACTCGTACCCGCCACCCGGGTGGGCCGGTGAGCTTACAGGCCATGCTGGAGGTCGGGCGGCGAGACTTCACCGTCGAGGTCGACCTGCACGCCGGAACCGAGACCCTAGTGGTCGTAGGCCCGTCGGGGTGCGGAAAGACCACGGTGCTTCGGACGCTCGCCGGGCTGCTCACCCCCGCAGCGGGGCGGATCACCCTAGGCGAGCAGGTGCTCTATGACGCCAAGCGCGGCATCGACCTGCCACCGGAGCAGCGCCGGGTCGGAGTCGTCTTCCAGCACTACGCACTATTCCCTCATCTGGATGTGGTCGGCAACCTGGGCTACGGACTGCCCCGCTTGCCTGGACGCGAGCGGGCCCGGCGCATCGGCGCCGCGATGGAACGGGTCCGCATCACCGAACTAGCCGGTGCGCACCCGTCCGAGCTGTCGGGTGGGGAGCAGCAACGCGTCGCAGTGGCCCGGGCGCTGATCACCGAGCCACGTCTGCTGCTGCTCGACGAACCCCTCGCCGCGCTTGATGTGGACAATCGAGCCAACCTGCGTCGGGAGCTGGCCGTCCTACTGCACCAGCTGGCGATCCCAACGGTGGTGGTCACCCATGACCTCGCTGACGCCGAAGCCCTCGCCGACCGTATCGCGGTGATAGATCGCGGACGGATCGTGCAGACCGGGGCGCCCCAGGACGTCCTCGATCACCCGATCAATGCCTTCGTCGCCCAGTTCACCGGGGCCAACGTCATCCCCGGGTCCTTGCTAGACCCTCACGGCGAACCCGACGCACTAGTGGCTGTGGATCCGACCCGGATCGGCCTGGATCGGGGCCCGGCGACCGCGCACAGCTGGAGCACGACCGTCACCAGTCTGCAGCACCGCGGCAGCATGCTCCGCATCGGTCTCGCTACCCCGCCCGGCGCGGTCGCCGACATCCCCGCCACCGCGACCGGCGCCGCGGCTGGCGGTGTGACCGAGCTTGCGATCGGCGACACTGTCGCCGCACATGCCGATCCACAGGGAATCCACCCGCTGCTGCCTGCGGCCGCAATCGGGCTCGATTCCCGCTCAGCTGTCAGACCCTCCGGGGGGCTCCCCGTGCGCGCGTCGCCTGCTACGGGCGGACTGCACCGGATCGTGGCGGTGGCGGTGGGTGTCATCGCCGCGCTGATCCTGGTCGCCGCTGCCCTCCCGGCGAGTCCCGTACCGACTGGCGAGGCGGGGAGCGCCGGAGCAGGGGGCGCGGCGCGCGGGACGTTGACCGCGTTCGTGGCCGCCAACGCCACCGACGTGTTCAACACACTCATTGGCCGGTTCGAGCGTCAGCATCCTGGGGTGAGAGTCAAACCGTCCTATGCCGGCACGCAGATTCTGCTCACTCAGTTGCAGCAGGGCGCTCCAGTCGACCTGTTCCTGTCCGCCGACAAGGCACACGCCAAGCAGGCCGTCGCCGATGGGCTCATCCCGCGCTATGACCCGGTCAGCCGGAACAGTGAGGTCATCGTCGTACCGCGGAGCAACCCTGCCGGTATCAGCAGCCTGCAGGACCTCGCGACCAAGCCGGTCAAGCTGATCATCGGGGTGCCGACGGTCCCGATTGGCATCTACACCCGCCACATCTTCATCAACGCTGCCGCGCAGTACGGGCCCGGATTCGCCCAGCAGGCGTTGGCCCACGTGGTGTCCACCGAGACCGACGTCAAACAGGTCCTGCACAAGGTCGCCCTGAACGAGGCCGACGCCGGCATCGTCTACCGCACCGACGTCACACCCGCCGTCGCCGGGCAGGTAACCATGATCGCGGTCCCTGATGCCGACCAGGTCATCTCCGTCAACTACATCGCCGTCCCGACCCGAGCCCCGCACCAGGAGCTGGCCCGGCAGCTGCGCGACTACCTAATCTCACCGGCCGGACAGTCCGTATTCACCAACCTGGGTTACCGTCCGCTCACGCCCACCACACATTGATAAGCCTGCCACTGCGGAGCAAGTCCCAGGCTCTTGTGGCAGGCGCCGGTGCCGCGCGCGGTGAACCGGTGACAGTCCCGCTGCGAAGACCGGTGATGGACGACGGACAGTCGACCCAGGAGGCGCCTACCGAAGCGGGCAACGCGGTGCTGAGCCAGCTGGCGGAGCTGTTCCGGCGTCGGCACCGCTTCTTCGTGCGGGTAGCACTGCGCACCGTCCGCGACCGGCTGCTGGCCGACGACGTCGTACAGGAGGCCTTCCTCGCCGCCTGCCAACACGCCCGGACCCGCTTCGACCCCGCCCGTGGCCCCCTCGAGTCCTGGGTACTGATGCTGGTCCGGCACAAAGCCGTCGAGGCCGTCCGGCACGCCGAACACCTGCGCCGGGTGCGCCGCCAGGAAGAAGCAGAACCACACCGCGCCGACAGTCGCGACCTGCCCGAGAACCTGATCGTTCGAGCAGAAGCCGCCCAACGCCTGACCCGCGGCCTTGCCGACCTGCCCGCAGCGCAGCAACGCGCCCTGGTCCTGGCCTACTGGGGTGGCCTGACCCAGTCCGAGATCGCACTCGCCGACAACACCCCGCTCGGGACCGTCAAGACCAGAACCGCCATCGGGCTCACCCGACTCCGAGCCCAGCTCACCCCCGCCCTCGACGAGCCCTAGCCCGCCCCTACCGGGGAAACAGTTGGTGTCCACCAGCTTCAGCTCCACCCTGTCAGTGGGCGGTCTGGTAGGCCTCGACCACTTTGCGCGGGATCCGGCCGCGGCTGCTGACCTCGAAGCCGTTCTCTCGAGCCCACGCCCGCACTGTTGCAAGGTCGGTCGTGGACGTCACCGCCGCTCCGCCTTTCGCCCGGTGCGCTTCGCGGTCCGCGGCTCGCGGACCGGATGGGCGGCGTCGACGTAGGGCGCAAGCACCTTGTGCAACTTCGCCGCGTTCTTCTCTTCAGGTCGATCGAGTACTCGACGCCGTCGACGGCGAACGTCAGGGACGCCGTCGCCTCGGTGCCGTCTGCACCGGCTAAGACCTGGTCTCAGAACCCGTCGGTCGTGGCGAGGCGGCGGAAGTTGATCAGAGTGGCGGCGAGGGTGAGCAGGGGTCGCAGGGTGCGTTCTGTCCTGTCGTAGCGCAAGCCGAGGCGCTTGT
>JAABUU010005999.1_pt1 | contig 13250 bp, 14 predicted proteins | sample 5559301 | NCBI WGS metagenome assembly JAABUU01 (sample SAMN10711884, study PRJNA513360) | rock metagenome | isolation source: Antarctica rocks | place: Antarctica: Victoria Land, Richard Nunatak white
TTCAGCTTACACATGCATGTTGACAGGACCAGCACAGCTCATAGCAAAGGACATAGTCATCACAGCAAGGAATGACTTCAGAGCGGAGGTGGAGTCAGCTCTAGCAGCAGAGCGAACAGCATCAGACCCCAGTTGCCTTTGTGCTGGTCAAATGCAGTGCCTTCATACAGCAGTTTGCCAAGGAGGTCAGAACCGCTTTGTCAAAGCAATTGCTGCCTGGGGCAGGCAGTCTGGGCTATCAGCAGCATGCTATGTTGCCAACATCATATACACAGCAGAACATGTATCCACCACAGGGCATGTTTTCAGCTCCCGGGATGTTTGCAACAGCAAATCCTTATGCAACAGCAAGCGTGTTCCAAACCCCAGTCATGCCTTCAGCACAGAACATGTATGCACCCCCAGGCATGCATGGACACGCTTACTCAGCTCAGAATTTCCAGCCAGCCCAGAGCATGATGACAGGATTGGCTCCTGCCAATCATCAGGTGCACCCTAGACGTCCAGCAGGGAGCAAAAGCCACATCCCATGCAGGGATTTTGCCAACAACCGTTGCAGATATGTTGACGCATGCCAATATGGGCATTTCCTGCCACACCTAGCACCACCACCACCAGCTGGACAGCAGCACAAGGCTCAGCAGCCTAAGTGAGTGACAGAGGAGGTGCAATGCGTTGTTTGTGATTTAAGATCAGAAATCCATGAGCAAACAGCAAGCCGTGTTTAGTGTAACTTGAGTTCAACTGGGCTTGCTTGCAAGATATTGAGGGATCGAAGTTTTGTGGCACATGGCCAGTGGTGTAACACAAGTGTTGGTTGAACAATGCATTTGCAAATGGTGAAAGACACCACTGTAAACTGCAAGAGAGGCTGACTGGTGCATTGAATGCTCAAGATGTATTGTCACGGCACAACTATTGAAGGAACAAGCAAGCATACAAGACCATGCATACAGCCCGTGTGCATACTATGTAGCAATGCAGTGTATATATTAATTCATCAGCCACTCATGCACAAATAAAAAAGGGCAGTGCACAACCTAGCTAGCGGCACAAGCATGCATGTTTCACACGATGTTAAACATAAGCAAGCAAGGAAAACTGTAGGAGCATTTTTTGGCAGCACATGCATGTACAGTGTCATGGGCGGATGCATATCTGCTTGCTGGCATAGGCTGAGGCAAGACAGCCCATTGAAACAGCCAGCAGAGCAGGGGCCGCCTGTGGCTTCGTCAGAAGAGGATTTGCATGACATAGCATCCAAGGTGCATCACATGCATTTGGACATGACAGACTGGCCAGACTCAGACCCACTGTTGCCATCAAACTCTGAGTCAGTCAGGCATGCAGAGCACATACCAGGCACAGCAGCAGGGGAATTTTACAGACTGCCAGCCAGCATCCATGACCAGGCTGAGGTGCAACAACTCATGAACCGGATGAGAGATGGCCTTGCAGGCATACAGAAGCTGGCAGATCCACAGTACGATGCACTCACAGAATATCAGGAGTCGGATGAGGCATGGACAGCACGCATGCTGTCTTATGCTCCAGATCCAGATCAATTCCAGGCAGGCAGGATGCACTCATGTCTACCAGTCTTAGTGGAATACTTCAAGCTGACTGGCAATGACTCTGCAAATGCCAGAAGGGTAGTGAGTTGGATCAAGCAGGGAATCAAGTTCCCATTTGTGGGACTGGATCATGCTTCTCATGTCAGCACCCCAGAGCGCCGCAAGAAGCTGGAGGCTGTCAGGAGCATGCTCAAAAAGGCAGTGGGAGCAGAGCAGGTGGAACAGTACTTGGAAGGCAGGACACCATCCAATGTGCAGTTTCATAACCATAAGTCAGCTCAGGTGCATGCAAGCTTTGTGGACGCAGAGTTAGCCAAGGGAGAGGCCAAAGGGGTAATTGTTGAGTGACCATTTGCAGAACCACCCACTGTCATCAATGGCCTCAAGGTGGTGGAAGGCAAGAAGCTGAGGCTCTGCATCAATCCAATGTACATCAACACCTTCATTGAGCACAAGCCAGTCAAGTATGAAGGAGCGCAGGACCTGGTGGACCTGCTGGAGGCAGGGGACTATATGTCCACCTCAGACGACAAGTCAGGATATTGGCAGCTACCTTTACACCCAGACATGTGGCAGTACATGGGCATTGCATGGCGAGGCAGGATTATGGCCTGGAGGATGGCAGCCTTTGGAGTCTCAATACTGCCATGGATATGCACTACTCTCAAGCAAGAGGTCTACAGACCCCTGCGATCATTGGGAACACGTCTAGGATTTCTGATAGATGACAGGTAAATTTTTGCGGGGATGAGCAATGATACTGTCACTCAGTGGGAACATGTTGCTCAGTTACTGGTCAATGCACGCAGGGCTGCAGCAGAGAGCAGCAGACCAAGGGCTAGATTACAATCGGAGGCTCTTACCAAGATTCTCCTGAGCTTGGGTACCATACTCAATATTCCCGACCCCCAGGGACAGAAGGCCATCTGGCTGCCAAGGACCCAAGTCAGGTTTCTGGGCTTGATTGTGGATGCAGCCAACCAACGGTTCCTGTTACCTCAAGAGAAGGCTCAAGATCTCATTCAGTTGGCAGCCAACATCATTGACAGCCCTGAGGTGTCCAACAGGCAGCTGGCACAAATGGCTGGGAAGATGATAGCAGCAGCCCCAGCCATACAGTTGTCTAGACTGTTTGTTGGTTCGCTGTACAAAGCCATGACCATGGAGATTGGATGGGACACAATATACCCATCATCAGAAGCAATGAACTTTGTGAGGACATTGAACTGGAGGTAGTCTGGAGACCCAGAGAGGACCCTCACCAGAAGGTGAGAGAGTCAAGCATGGCTGCTTTACTTGAGCATGTGCAGCAAATCAAGGCAGTTTCATGGTGCGGCATGTGTCTCAGGTAGCAGATGCATGGTCCAAAGTGGAGGACAACTCTGAATGGTTGCTACATGAAGAGGTATACCAGGAGCTGATACAAGATGAAGTGCTGGAGGGGCGAAGACCAGCTCTGGATGTTTTTGCTAGCAACACAACCACCAAGGTCTCAGGAGCGTTTTACTCAAAGTTCATGTGTCCTGGCACCAAAGGGGTGGATGCCATGGTACACCCATGGGCACTGAAGGATCAAGCAGGAGAGATGATGTTGGCTTACATCAGTGGTCCATTTCATCTCATGGGAGCTGTGGTCAGAAAAATCAAGGATGACAGGGTGGATTGCATCTTGGTTGGCCCCAAATGGCCTCGACACTGGTGGGCTTTACTGCAAGTGATGCCAGCAGTCAGGAAGCAAGTCACCTTGACGCACAGACAGGACCTGTTTTAAGCCAGGTCCACATGTCACAAGAAAGGGTGCAAAGCCTAGGCATCCAGCATATAAAGTAATGGCATGGTACATCTTATGGTGAGAGGTTAAAGTTGTTTGGCTGAAAGGAAAAAAACACAAAAAAAATGGTCACCATCAAACAGCGCCTGTGCAGGGGCTGTCAAGTACACATGCATGTATAGGAAACAAACACAGACACGTCAAAAACATAGGCTTGAAGACATGCAGCTGAATCAGTGTCAGAACTGGCACAGCTGGTGTTGGGATGGGCACAGATGAGTCTATACACACTTTGCAGTTAGTGCATTGACTGTATGGATTGGGGTGTTTACTTACATGACGCCTAAACAGCTGAATCTGAGCCCATCTAGGCTAGACTCTGGCTTTAGTTCATTGTGACTCTAAATATTGTTGCATGCAATGACTAATGCTAGCGAGTCCACCTCAGGCCAATCACATGTTAGCTAATGATGGCATGTACTGTAACTATATATTAGACTTGAGCATTCCAGTATCCCTGCCCGGAAACCTGCAGGGTTCGCCTTCTGCTTACTCAACCTCCGTGCCCGTGCCATGTGCCATAGGGCGTGTGCTGATGACGCGTTAACTGAGGTACACACGGCGCGACCCTGCTCCGCTCTTATGCTCATACGTCGATGCTGCTCCAGTGTCTGATCCGCCATACATATGTGGCACATGACCCCCACAGGACCACCTAGCCTGTGGTTGAAGCGACTGCCTCTCAAGCAGTCGGTCGGCAGTTCAACTCCCGGTTTTTCGGAACTTGGTATATGAGCTGACGGCGGGTCAAGTAGGTACAGGCTTTGCCTGGAAACTATATATATGCTGCGCAGCGGCCACCCCGGTCTCCGGTACCAGGGTTGCTCCGGGCTTGCACCCGGGTAAAGTTTATGTGGCACATGCTTGAACCCAGGTCAGACACCGGCGTCAGCTGCAGAGATCAGCTGCAGATCGCCATCCGTTTCAGCAACGACTGCTGTCCGCGCACGCGGTCAACCGCTTTAGCGTACGCGTGTGCCGACGACTTACCTGACTTGCGGCTGCAAAACGTCTTGTCCGCAGCGGCAACCTGCAGCAACAATCAGCAGCAGCAGCAACGACACTCAACAGAAACCTGCAGCAACATCGAGCAGTAGTAGCACTCGATGAATCTTATCACCACCAGCGATTTGCAGCAACAGCATCATCTTTAACAGTCAAGAGCAGCAATAGCACCACTGTTCGGCAATAGCATCACAACAGCATTCAGCCGCACTTAGCAGCAGCAGTCAGCAAAATCCAGCAGCAACATTCAACAACTGTCAGTAGCAGCATACAGCAACGCGCAGCAGCAGCAGCATCAGCAGCAACAAAATTCAGCAACAACACCAGCAGAGCAGCAATCAACAGGACAGCAGCACCATCACTTTTCAGTTGTTAACAGCCCGCAGCATCAGCTTACCAATAACAATCAACAGCAGCAGCAGCAACGACACTCAACAACACCCTGCAGCAACAGCTTTCAGAAACATTCAGCAGCAGCAACCCAACAGCAGCAGCATTCAGCAGCAGCAGCATTCAGCAGCAGCAACATTCAACCGAATCGTTCAGCAGCAACATTCAGTGACAGCAACACATTTAGCAGCAGCAGCACCACCTTCAGCAACAATTAAGAGCATGAGCACCCACTGCAACACCCTGCAGCAACAGCGTACAGGCACACGCTGCAGCAGCAACAGCAACATCAGCAACAATACAAGCAGCAACTTTTGGCAGCAACACCAGCAGAGCAGCAATCATGATCAGCAGCGCTACCACAACACTTTTTGCTGCAGCGCAATGACTTGATTCTTCTTTACAACATATCATGCACATAAAACATTCTCCTGAAGGGTCGTCCCATCATGTTTGGACGACCCTTTAGCGGCCGTGTTGCCCGTGGGTCCCACGTTCCCCATGATAAACTCGCGAAACCTGCGACAACCCTGCAGGGTTCGCCCTCTGCTTACTCAACCCCCGTGTCCAATGCCATGAGTGCACACCAGTGTGCTGATAACACGTTAACTGAAGTTCACAGGCACGGCGGGTGCTAAAGTGTGCTGATAACGCGTGAACCTGAGATACAAAGGAGATGGCTCTGCTAGTGAGCATCCACTTCGCGCCGAAGTATCTCCCAGAGGTACGACACCCGACTACTTGATCTGTGGCAACAGACGTCTGTGGCAAGGCGATGTGTCGGTTGGCGCGCAGTCGACATGTCTTGAGCATCTCGGGGTGCAGGTGAGTTTGACGTTCGGACTTTGTCATATATCAAATGCTGCATTCAGCTCCGCTTGATCTTCACTTACAGGCGTGTACGGCGTATTATCACTAGAAAAGTCCGCAATTGTATGAGAAACAACCGTTCAGCTCATGGACGGGAATAGACTAACTTTGAAGCACTGTATTGCTGAGAAATTCGTTTCATCTGTGTTTTGACGACTGGCTTTTGGCTGACTTTTGACTGTGTGACGGGCGACATTTGTGTGTGCGTGTTACGGCGGAGATTTAACTGTGATTCCGTGATATGACTGGGGACCGCCCAGCTGGCTGAGAGTATATGACAAACTGGCATGCTACTGACCTTTTGACTGACCTATGTATGACTACTTGTATGAGTTCCGACGGGCTATTGGGTGTCTCCTGTCCAGGTCTGGGAATGGCTGGGCTTTCGACGGATTTGTCTACGACTTTGTCTTATGCCTGACTTGACGTGAGGCCGGCAGCTTTTGGCAGTAGAAGCTGCCGAATGCGTGAACTGCCTGCTGCGATCAACACAGCTTGCAAGTCGACGTCCAGCGCTCTGCTCCTTGTAAACTCATGTATAGTTGTTGAAGCTCGCTTTGCTCAAGTTCCACATGCGATATACCATCAATACCGGTTGCTGTCGCGTAACAACATGGTCAGCCAGCCTGGGCATCACGTTGTCAGGTTTGATGAACGAGGATCAGGACACAGGTCTGAATGACCTGAATGCGTACCAACCAGCTGACGGCATTTGGCAACCGTTGAACTGTGCTCAGTGAGACTTAGAACCCTTGGCTGCAACACACATAAGGACAGGGGCAGTTGGTCTATTGATATACTTGTGCTCACTTACGGTCCACTCGGCCGGTGAGAGTGCTTGCAAATGTTGCCTGACAGCCTCATATTCCTGTTGACCCCCTGCACTTCAGCCCATCAGCAACTCATCTTGCAAGCTTGCTGTGCCATTGCACATGGAGAATGTTTTGAGGATGTGTCTGTGCCAGAGCAGTGCCTCTGTGTCCAGGCGCTAGTACAAAAGCAGACGTGACAAGGCCACTGCTGGGAATACATATGTCAGCAGCAGAAAAAAGCCTTGACAATCAGCACTTTTGCATGTAATTTGCCAACTTGCCTGAATGCCCAGTGTATGCCATGATGCTAATGAGGCCTCTGTCATTGACCATGTTCAGGGCTGCTGCTACTGCTGCAAGTGTTGTGTACTGTTCAGTGGCAGTTTGAGGCTTGTCGTCTGCAGACGGCAGGTAGCCTAAGTTGAAGCATATTAGGCTTGCTGAATGAAGCGCAACAACATCCTGTAGACATAGCAGGGCATTTGAACACAGCAGCAGTTCAGAGCGAATGCAGGTAATTTCCAACCAAAAAGCTGACCTGCATTAGGGAATGACAGCAGTGATGGAAATGCATGCTGGGCATATTCTCAATGGAAATGTAGGCCTGAATCCTTGCTGTTGTACCAGCCAGCGCTTTCTCCTGCAGTTGACACATGCATGCTTCAGAGTTGGTGCGTAAGAGAGAACTACCATCAGTGTTCAATACCTCCTTGTCAAATGCAAAGACGCTGCCTTGAGGACCAACAGCCCTGGCTAGCCATAGAGTGTCACCACCGTTGCCAGCAGTGGCATCCACCACAGTATCGCCTTCTTGAACATATGCTGTCCAAATGTCTTGAGCAACAGAGGTCAGCCTTGTGCCACCCAGCATGCCATTGGCAAGTGCTGATACAGTGGATGCCTGTCATATGCACCGGCACAGCATCATGCTGGGCAGTGTAACATGACAGGGCACCTTGACAATTGCTGATCCTTGCATATGCCGTGTGACCATATGCCGAGGTCAACCTAGGTGCAGCTGCAACGTAAACGTACCCGTCTAGGACCAGCTGCGTGTTGCCTATGTATAAAGGCTGCCACGGGTCGGACGTTGCAGCGTCTTCTAGACTGGGTCTGACAAAATGTGAGGTGCCAACCGTTTGGCCAACGGCAAAGATCGCATTGCAGCAGACGAAAGCATTGCATGCAGAAGCAATTTACAGCTAGCTAATGCTGGGGTTACGCCCTGTCCAGCATGTTCGGCGTTGTAAAACGGGGCAGAGGCAATGCAGATTTCCTGGCTGGCTGGTTGACGAGGTTGCTGTGGCGTTGACCGTTGACCCGCATACAAGCTGAAGGTGCCGTTGGTATGACAAGATTGCGTTCACGGCACGATCGGCGCGTGAGTTGAACTGCACAAAGTCCTTCTTCTGGCTCTATCCCTCTGTAGCTGCAAGTTGCGCCCGCATCTGCCCCTCGACACCTTTGTACAGTGATCTTTAACTGAAACCTGCAGTGACCGGCCTTGGCCTGATTTCGTACCTTTGATCGGACAACAAGAGTCGCTACTGCTGTCCGGCATTGCAGTCTGTCATGGGAAATAGCCTGGCACGGGATGCGCCAGACGGGGGCCTGACAAAGAAGGAGTTGGAGAGGATGCACCGTAGGTTAGGCTTTCAAGCCATTTTACAGTAAACTAGGCTGCATGGAACAGCACACGGAACCCCGGTCTAATGCAGGTTTCTGAGGCTAGCAAAAGGAGGGCGTAAAGTTGCACTAGCAGACTTTCAGTCTGTGCCTGAGTTAGCCGGCAACCCTTTCATCATGCGCATCTTCCAGCTGTTTGATGCTGATCAGGATGGTTGTCTCAACTTCGAGGAGTTCATCAGGGCTGTTGAATCGTTTGGCAGGCTGTACAGCAGCGAAGACAAGTGTATGTGTGAGTGGCTCAGTCAGCTTTTGCAGCATCAGATTTTCAACCTTGCATCGTTTGTCAGCTACAGTCTTTCAGCATCATTTGCATGTAGACAAGTCCCCTTGCAGGTGCTTTGTCATTGCCTCCACAAAGCATGCTATCTGCAGCCTTAGTGTGTCCGGCCTCATGACAATGTTTTAAGCTGCAGCCTGTGTGCGAAGTTGAATGTACGTGCTGGCTGCAGTTGCCTTTCGAATGTATGACCTAGATGGTGATGGCTATGTATCATCAGACGAGCTGGCACACACTTTGAAGACGCTTATGGGCAGGGCGTTGTCAGACTCACAACTGGGGCAGATTGTTGAGAGCACAATTCTACAGCATGATACGGATGGTGACGGCAGGCTGTCCTTCCAAGAATTCACCTCTCTTTTAAACGCAGCTGACACAGAGAATAAGCTGTCCACAGCATTTTAATAAGACTTTCTTGTCATGCCCTACTTAGCTTGTACCTTTTGAAATCTGTCATTATGCTACATGTGGCAGAGTAAATGTACCATGATCAGGCTCAGTTTACCTTATGGGTACTTACTACCAGGCACAGTTGCAAACTGTCATGGGTGTACATACCTTATGATCTCCTTGCTCAATGTCACCAGGTGATCCATTTCAGTAGCTGCCAGAGAGTTTCACTAGAGGTGCTCAAACGGTTTAACAGCTTGCGTGATACTCTTGTCTGTCTGCAGTCTGCAACTACAGCAAGGTTAAACAACGTTGTCACTAGCTTGTCAACAATATACTTTTTTTTGTGGCAGGTACCGGTGTCTCGTGACTTCTAAGTGCCTTTGCCCTCCAATCACACACGCTTTATCTTGTGCACCACCAGACAAGCCGACTGGAGGCTGATACAGATATCTGCAATGTCATTGTTTGCAGTGCCAGTCTGCCATGATCATGATGTCACTGTTACCTGCTTACATGTTTTATGCCAATACAATCAGGCATAGCAAAGCATAATCAATTGCATCATATGCACTTCATTCCCAGGCGTGCTTCATGAGCTCCTGCTTTGTCGGGATTGCCCTTCGAAGTGTACATCAAAGCCTGATTCTCTTGCATACGTGATGTGTAGCAGGGTATCATGACCTACTGGCCATATTTCATGACATTCATGCTACAAGGTCACAATGCCAGTTTTGAAGGAGACTATGTAGCATACGATGCCATACCTACAGCATGGATCATGAATGACAACCCACATGGGTAACCCACATGTGTTGCATTGTTGTGTACCCCAGCATCTCAACTTTGAACACCTGACTGACTCAGCATGGCCTTGCATGTGATGTGACCAACTCTGAAAGCCAAAGCGTGAAAAGAAAAAATCTAATTAGACTTCCTGCAGGAAGTGGGGGAGCCTTTTTCTTAGTGGTATGAATCCGATGACTACTTCCCGAAGCTGCACTCTTCAGCAAAGCTCAGTAAACTGCCGGGATCAGTGTGTACGTATGGAGTTGTCACTGCAAAATGCGTCGGCAGGCATGTAGGGGTTTCATATGCATGTCGGAAGTGTTGTATTACAACAGGGGCTGGCTGAGTGCTGACATACTGCCAGCTGTCAGCTGTAAAGGGATCTGAGGCTGAGCCTAGGTCAAACTGATAGAAGCTGCCGGCCACGAGCTCAGGCACAAAGCATGTAGGTCCGTCGCAGGATGAAGCAGTGTTTGTACCTATACCAGCAGAGTAAGAAGGGGGAGCCTTTGCTCAGCGCAAAAGCTGCTGGCGTAGTCAGCAATCTGCGTCCGTATCAAATCTGTACGTAAAATTACGCAGGCATTACGCAGGTAAATTGGCGAAGTAGAACAGTTTTTTCAGCCAGGTTTTCACGAAACTTTGACTTTTTGCAATGCAAGCCGATCGGAGCATGAGCCCAAGGTGACGCTTGTCAAGCGTGCCCTTGCATGGCATTGGCTGAGCCAACTGCGAAAATTGAAATAAGCTGACAATTTGAAAGCTCCTGTGAGAGGTCGAAGGCCTGATGCCAAGTACGGGACTCTCGGCGAGCAAGTATGGACGGTAGTCCCCTTCACCGGGAAATTCTAGCTCCTTCGCTAGAGGTTTTGAATAGAATCCAGGTGAACTTATCGGAGTGGCAAATCATAAGTATGGCAAAGGCTTGCTGGCCTCAGTAACTTCTTCGATCCAGGCTGACAATCAACTTAGCGAAAGTGAGCAGTACGCTGTCAGCCATCTGTGCAATTGGCTTGAAGAGGTGGATGAAGCTGACGACATAGATGACATAAATTTGGATGGATCTGCTCTCTCCTATCTGAAGTCTTACAGAGAAAGCTATTCTCGCAGGAAACCATATCCAGTAGGTTGCTTGCTTTTTCAGTATATTGGCAATCCTGCCTGTAGTCGGTGACATGCTCAAGTATCTGTGCAATGCAGGCAGATCGAGGTGGTGTTGTAGGCCCAACCCCAAGGGTAAAGCCACCTCTGCTCGGCATGTATGACCTGCGCAGAACAAGGACAAAGCTGCTCGTCTTTGTTGCATTCAGCCTGCAACTTCCCCAATCTTTGTGCCTGCAGACAACAAGTCTCCGCACCTGCAGCCTGGACGTGACAACTCCACACCTTGCAGAAGAGGTCTTGCAGGTGCTTCATGCTTGTCAACATTTAGTCCTATTTACCTGTGCCATTCAAACCTGTTTACAGATTGCAAGCATGTGCCAGTCCTGTGTTGCACCTTCACCCATCACCAGGTCAAATTTTTTGACGTGCTATCACACAGGCAGACGCTGTAGACTCTCGTGCAATTGTTTGTCTGACTCTACTTTCCAGCTGCACATGCTGCAAGGTGCTATCAGGGTTAATACCAGGACCCATCAAGATCACGACGTATACAATAGATCAAGGATTTCTCAGCATGATGCACATGTCTCTGCAGATAGATAACTGGAACAGGTTTGACGTGTTCCAAGTTGGAAACCTGTCAAAGGGGAAACCGCTAGAAACAGTCACCCTTGCACTTTTTGCACGCCATGACTTGCTGGAAAAGCTCAAGATTCCCTATGACCGCTTGCAAAATTTTGTCAGGGTGAGTTGCCTAAGGTAGCCTGTTGACAGTGCATTGGAGGCATCCCTCATGGTCTGCCAGTGTCATTGCAGCAAAAGGACAACTCTGATGTTGACTTTGTGTGTGGACATGCCATTGTGACACCTTATCTTGCAAGCGGTAGTATCTGACTGCATTTTTGCATTTGGGCTGTGACCTACATTGATGCACTGCATGTCCCTTACCATAAAAATGTTTGCCTCTGCGTATAGATGATTTAAAGCATGAAGTACAGCGTGAAGTATTGTGATCTGCGGCCATGCAATGTACCAAGTGGGTGCCAGTGCAGGATATAGAACAGGCATACAACAGCAATCCTTATCACAACAACATACATGCAGCAGATGTGACACAAACTCTGGGGTGCTTCTTGGCCAATGATGACTTTGCGCAAAAGCTGACTGACTTGGAGGTGGCAGCCATGATCTTTGCCACATGCATTCATGATGTGGGCCACCCAGGTCACCGCCTGCCTCATGTGCCACTCGCGTGTCTTGCCATCTCACTGACTGTTTAGATTGAACCTGTGGCCCACAGAGGTGCTCGGTACCTGAAGGTGTTTGTTGCTGCACGATGCAGTGTCTCGGTACTCCATGATGTGGTTGTGGCAGATATGTGTGCAATCAAGATTTGTCATATTAACTGTTGGAAGGCATCTGACTGCAAGCTGCACATTACTCACTGCAATCTAGGCATGACTAGGAGCTGCCCTGCATGCAACTAGCTGGCATAAATGGTACATGTGAGCAGCTTAACATGATAGCATACTGCCTGCAGGCGTTTCCAATGATTTCCTTGTCAACACCAAGAATGAGACTGCCTTGGTGTACAACGACGTCAGCGTGAATGAGAACCACGGCTTTCAAGATCTTGCGCAGGCCGGGCAATGTCCTGTGGGAGCACCTCTCCCCAGACCAGTTCCGCTTCTTCAGACGCACTGTCATCCAGATTGTGCTGGCCACTGACATGGCTGGTCATTCAGAGCTGTTGCAGGTAACCAGTCTTTTGCTTTGTTTTTGTTCATTGCCGATGAAATTTGCTCTCAGATACCTTGCTGCAGGATTGCTGCTGTATCGTGTCACAACCGCTGTAGCTAGTCACCCTGCTGCAAGCTGTTGCTGCAGTGCAATGCTGGGTGCATCTAGCAGTGTATTGACAAGTTTGCAAGCTCCAGTGGTGCTTGACAGGCGCTAACAGTCAAAGCATCCTGCATGGACCCGTTGCCAAAAACGGAAACAACATCTGTATCTCTATATATCACTGCCGCAATCACAGCTGCTTGTCCTGGGCTTATGTGCCTCTTCAACAGGCAGTAAGGCATGCAAGAGCCAGAAATTGCCATGCTGATGAGCACATTATCAAGATATTGCACAGCCAGCTGCACACACAGCAACAGCAGAATTGTAGTTGCTTTGTACCGAACTTGTGTAGCCGCTCAGTGAAGTCTCAGCATCAAGTCTGGCAGTGTGCCTTGTACAGCTAAATACATGATGCCTGTGCAAGCAACGCCTCATGGACGTCCAACAACGCACAACCATGTTTGCTGCTGGAGTGTGTTGTGGGAGACCTGATGCAGCGGCAGCAGCACACAGCACAGGCACTTGTCAGTTATGCAAAGCAAGGCGTAGCAACACGGCTATGCACTGGTGTTGGCACACCACATACTCTGCCTGCTACATCGTTTTGCAGTGCATATGCAAAGATGCAGCAGCAGCATCACGGCACCACCAGGTCCAGAACAAACGCAGTAGGCGGT
>JAABUU010006000.1_pt1 | contig 13249 bp, 17 predicted proteins | sample 5559301 | NCBI WGS metagenome assembly JAABUU01 (sample SAMN10711884, study PRJNA513360) | rock metagenome | isolation source: Antarctica rocks | place: Antarctica: Victoria Land, Richard Nunatak white
CGGCTGGCTGATGCGCGAGGGTTGGGTCCACCCGGCCGTCACCGCCCTGCAGCAGTTCCTGCACATCACCGCCGACGGGCAGTTCGGACCACAAACCACCCAGGCCCTGACCGCCTACCAGCAAGCCCACGGCCTGCCCCCCACCGGCGTCACCGACCCCGCCACCTGGAACCTGCTAGCCCCGGTCGCTGCCCCAGCCCCGACCGCCCGGCCGCTGGCGGCCTACCGCGGCTGGCTGATGCGCGAGGGTTGGGTCCACCCGGCCGTGGCTACCTTGCAGCAGTTCCTGCACATCACCGCCGACGGGCAGTTCGGACCACAAACCACCCAGGCCCTGACCGCCTACCAGCAGGCCCACGGCCTGCCCCCCACCGGCGTCACCGACCCCGCCACCTGGAACCTGCTAGCCCCCAACCGCTGAACACCCCAACCTGTTCAACCGGCAGTCCCGAACGGTGAGCTTCAGCGCACAACAAGCGAGTCGTGGCATCCGCCTCCCAGCAAATGCCCTGAGGAGCAGACGCCTCGTAGAAGATCCCTGGTCTAGACACCTGCAGCCGGACGCTTCCAAGGACGCGAGCACATCCGGTTCGACCGCAGCTTGCGGCTTAGCTTAGTTGAGACACCGGCGGCTGCCTGGAGTCCAGCCTGCAGGTCGGCGGCCTCATGTGGTCTACATGTCGCCTGCCTACCCTTGCATCCCGGCCATTCCGTTGCCGGTGATGGTTGGGCGGTGGAGGAGTGGCAGTGCTCGCGTTCCTGGCCACGCCCGTCCAGTGCCCGCACGTCGCCGGCTTCGCGTCTACGACGTCGGCCCGGCGGTCTTGGTGATCGCCGGGTGTTGCTGGCCGTCCGGGTCGTGCTGCGCCCGGCGGGTCAATGCGGTGCCCGCGGTTGCCCCACCCACGCAGCCCTGCTGCTCGCCGCGGTGGTCGGGCTGGCCGCGGTGCTGCTGCACCAGCTGTTGACCGACGGGGTTTGCCACGGCTCCTGCTCGCTCACGCCCAACCCATCCGGAAGGCCCTCGTGACTCCACTGCTGCTGTCCGCCCACCCGTTGGCGGTGAACCTGCTCAACCCCGCCTCCCTGCTGAGCTCTTTGGGTGTGCTGGCCGTCCTGCTGGTGCTGTTCGCCGAGACCGGGTTGCTGATTGGGTTCTTTCTGCCGACACGGCGACAGCCTGTTGTTCACCGCCGGGGTGCTGTGCGCGACCCGGTCTGCCGCCGGCGTGCACCTCAACCTGGCCGCGACCCTGACCGCGGCCGCCGTTGGGGCACTGGCCGGCGCGCAGGTCGGCTACCTGATCGGCGCCAAGGCCGGCCGGCCGCTGCTGGAACGGACCGGCAACGTGCGGCTGCGGTTGTCGGCGGACCGGGCGGAGACGTTCCTGGAGCGGTACGGGGTCGGCAAGGCGCTGGTCCTGGCCCGGTTCGTCCCGCTGGTCCGCACTGTCATGAACCCCCTGGCCGGGGTCGCCGGTGTGCCCGCGGCACAGTTCAGCCGCTGGCAGGTCGCCGGGGGTCTGCTCTGGACATTGGGAGTGACCCTGGCCGGCTACGGCCTCGGGTCCTCGGTCAGCAACATCGACCGCTACCTGCTGCCTGTCATCGCCTCGGTCGTGGTCATCAGCCTGATCCCGGTCGCCCTCGAGTTGCGCCGCAGCCGCAGGTAAGGCACCTCCTGATGACGGTGCACACCTACGCGGTACTGCTCGCCTCCGGCGACATCCCAGACTTCACGAGCGTCAACGACTTCGCCCGCCGGACCACCTGGCTGCCCGGTGCGATAGTCACCTACGCCGTGCGGGGAGTCGCGCTGTGCGCGGTCCTGCTGCTCGTCGGCTACCTGCTCACGTGCACCGCTGGGCGGCCGATGATGACGGCCAGAGCGCTGCTCGCCGCCGCCACCGCCCCGCTGCTCGCCGTGGCGGTCAACCAGCCGATCGTGCACGCCGTCAACGAAGCACGGCCCTTCACCCAGCTCCCGCACGCCCTGTTCCTGGTGCACCGCAGCGTGGACGCTTCCTTCCCCTCCGACCACGCCACCATGGCCGGGGCGGTGGGCGCCGGCCTGCTATGCGTGCACCGCAACCTCGGGGACAACGCCTTGACCCACACCCGCACCCCTATCACCCTCGGGCTCCACCACGACGACACGCACGCGGTGCTGACCATCACCGACGACGGACCGGGCATCGCCCGGAACGACCGGGAACGCATCTTCGCCCGGTTCAGCCGGCTGGACACCGCCCGCACCCGCACCCCCGCTGGTGGCGGCGCCGGACTCGGCCTGGCCATCAGCCGCCAAATCGCCCAACGACACCACGGCAGCATCACCGTCAACGACAGCCCCACCACGACGTTCACCGTCCGGTTGCCCCTGCCGCACGCAGCGCCCACGGAAGGACCCGACAGTGCACCCCGACCAGCGGCCTGACCAACCCCGCACCAGCCCGGCCGTCAGCGCTGCTGGGCCGTCCCGGCCGCCCGGCACCGCCGCCCTCCCACTGGGTGCCGACCCCGTAAGAGTTGGCGGCCCCAGCCAACTGCCGGCAGAGATGGACCCGCGCCGGCCCCGGCCGGCGGGCGGCTGGCCGGGCCGCCCGGCCGCCCCAGCGGCGAGCACCGGGCCTGGCACGAGCCGGTTGCCTGATCGGGGTCGGCGTCGGCGGTGGGCGGTGCTGGCGGGGTGGGCGGTGCTGTGGTGCGTGTTGGTTTCCGCACACGGCGGGTACTCCTGGTTCTACTTTGACCACGGGTCGGTGTTGCTATTCGGGGGGCACCCGCGGGGACTGACCGCGGCCGGCGGCCTGCACCTGTACCGCAACTACCCGCAGTACCAGATCGGGCCGTTGACGTTTCTGGTGGCCGCGCTCATCCAGCCGTTTGGGGTGGTGGCGGCGCAGCTGCTCATGGTCAGCGTCGGCGTGGCGATCGTGGTGGCTGCCGAACGCCTGGTCGCCGCACCCGCCAGCGTGCGCACCGGGGTCCGGTTGCTGGGCGCGGAGTTGTTGTTCGTGCCGTTGTGGGCTGAGCTCGCGGTGCACTACGCGCACCTGGACGACGTGCTGGTCCTGGCCCTGTCCGTCGCGGCGGTCACCGCCCTGGCTGCTGGCCGGGTCGGTTGGGTCGGTCCGCTGCTCGGGGCGGCGATCGGCGCGAAACCGTGGGCGGCGGCGTTCCTGCCGCTGCTGTGGGTCCTTCCGGCCCGGCACCGCGGGGCCGCGCTGGGGTTGGGCGGTTCACAGTCCCGGTCCTGGCGTGGCTACCGTTCCTCCTAGCCGACCCAGGCACGCTGTTAGCGACCAGCAAGTTCACCATCAGCAACGCCAAGGACTCCGGCCTGCGCGCCCTGGGCGTCACCGACGCACGCACCCCGTCGTGGTGCCGCCCAGCGCAGCTCGCGCTCGGGCTCGGGGTCGGGGCGTGGAGCATCCGACTGGGCCGGTGGCCCAACGTGCTGCTCGCCGGGGTCGCGGCCCGGCTGCTACTGGACCCCGGTACCTACGACTACTACACCGCCAGCGTCATGGTCGCCGCGCTACTCGCCGACGTCATGCTGCGCCGCGGCTCCTGGCCGACCACCTCCCTGGTGGCGTTCACCGGCCTGTACGGGGTGCACCTGCTGAGCCTGCCCCCCACCCAGCAAGGCCAGCTCCGGGTCCTGACCTGCACCCTGCTCCTAGCCCTGTGCGTCCTGCCCACCACCCCCAGCCGGCGCCCCGCTGGGGACGGGGTCGACGCCCGAAGCAGCTGAGGCACCCGGCCGTGGTCTTTCACCTGCGCCGTACGGCCACGCCCAGCAGGGCAATGCTCACAAGGCTGGTGTCGCCGACCAGACCGGCAGCTGCCAGCCAAGCGGCGAGCCGCCGCCTGGTCTGGCTCCGGTAGCGACCTGGTGTTTCCCGAGGCAGTTGCGGCATCTGGTAGGTGTTTAGACGTCACACGACCGGCCGCACGACGACCTGGTTCTCAAAGCCGGTGTGCTGCCATTTCCAACGCGCGATGCGCGGCCCCACCCACAAGGAGTAGACCCCGACGGTGACGAAGATCAGGAGCTCCACCCGGGGACCGGCCTCGAACGCCAGCCGACACACCCGCACCTGCCGATAGGGCAATAGCCGCTGAGCCCGGCGGCCTCGCCTGTGTCGCAGCCAGCAGGCAGCGGACGCTCGCCAGGACAAGCCCCCGGGCCATCTCGGTTCGGGCCGCATGCTGGCGTCCGGTCAGCGTAGGCCGAGCCGGCGCGCGCAGGAGGACCACGCGGAGAACCCGCCGACACCCGCACGCACCTTCTCAGCCACGATGATCTGCTGCTCTCGGGTAGCGCCGCTGGGCAATGGCGCGTACCGCCCGCCGCCGTTTCGCAGCCACCCACCCTGGTCAAGCTGCACGCCGTCGTACAAGCCGTTACCGGTGTTGCTGGCCCAATTCCCGCCGGACTCGCAGCGCGCCAGCGAATCCCACACGCGGGCCTCAGCCACCGCCGCTTTGCTGCCCGGGCCGGTCGCCGGCGCCGGTCACCGGCGCCGTCGCCAGCGTTGCTGACGGCCCCGGCGGCGTGGAGCTGACCTGGCCGGTGGCGGTGACCGACCGGTGCTGGCCGCTGACCACGCCACCGACACCCAACACGACGGCGCCCACGATCGCGGCGCCCACGACCCCGTTGCGGTTGCGCAAACCCGCGCCCCGAAGGTGGCCTCGGATCAGGACGACCCCCACCTGCCGACCGCCCCACCCCCTTTGGGGGGTAGGGCGGCGGTACTGCGCTCAGGTGCTGGCGTGGGTGGTGAGCAGGTCGGCGAACACCACGATGTTGTCCCGGTAGCTGTGCGCGGTTTGGTCGAACGAGCCGCCGCAGGTGATCAAGCGTAGCGCGGGGTGGTGGACGTCGTCGTACACCGCCCGGGCCGGGAAGGTTCCTTGCGGACCTGCTGGGTGCCGGTCACACCAGCCACCGCGGTGCTGCCGTCCTGCCGCGCCACCGTGATCCGGGCCCCGACCGGCAGGTGACGCCGGGTGCAGAACACCCCTTGGTGACCGGCCCAGTCCACGTGCCCGGTCATCACCGCCGGGCCGCGTTCACCCGGGCCGGGCGCACTTGCTGGCTCCACGGCAACGAGATGCCGCGATCCGCGCAGTTGCTTCGTGCGCGGTTGCCCCGCAACGGGGTGGACAGCCTGTAGGGACAGGGCCGGCCGCCGCCGGGTTCTGCCCGCCTACCACAGCTGAGGGAGGAGTCGGTTGTGTGCCGGCACGCCACGCACCGACTCGCCCCGGAGCCATCCTCGGCGCTGACCGCCCGGGACCTGCTCCGAGGATACTTCACCGATTGGGGGTTGTTGGCGGTGCTCTACGACGCCCAACTTGCGTGTAGCGAGCTGGTCAGCAACGCCGTCCTGCACGGCCGCCCACCGCTGACGCTGGCCGTCAGCAGCGAGAACGCGACCGTCGAGATCGCGGTATATGACGGCAACGCTACCCTGCCGGAGCCGCGAGCCGCCCGAGCCGACCTAGCCGGTGACCTCACCGCACTACTGGCCACTCAAGCCGGCCAGGACCCTTCGCTGGACGAACGCGACCCCCGGGTCCACATCGGTGACGCCGGCTCGGTGACCGGCGGCCGCGGGCTGCTCCTGGTCGCCGCCGTGGCCGCCCAATGGGGGGTCAGCGCGCTCAGCGACGGCAAAGCCGTGTGGATCCGCACCCCCGCCCCGCCGTCCTGGCCACATGCCGACAGCTGCCCCTGCTCCAACTCACCGAACGCGGTCACACTTGCCTCCGGCCGACCCGCCGTGCACCGCGCATGAACTGCAAAGACCCGCCAGTCCAGGCAGGTGCGGACCCCGGCATCAGGACCAGTAGCGCCAGGTCGTGCTCAGCGCCACCGGCGCAACGTGCGAGCCTGAGCTAGCCGGGCACAGCCCGGGCACTGAGGTGCCGCGCGAACAGCGTCCGCAGGGCAGCCCGTTCGGGTACGACCGGGCAGGACGCCGACCCAAGCCAGGCGACCCGCGCCCGCCGTGGTCATCGGGCTGTCGCAGAAGGGACCGGTCGTCGCGCTGCGCCCCCGCCCCACAAGCGGGCCACGGCCCACGTCATTGACGTCGCCCGGCAGCAGCAGCTGACCATGACGACCGCGTGCGTGAGCACGCCGAGATCGTCAGCGCGCCCGGATGGGCGCTGACGGCCGTTCCGAGATCAGACTGCTCAACAGCCCAGCGAGGGTGGGCTGCCGCCCGTTCGGCGACGGCTACGTCGAGCGCCCGGTCAGCGCGCGGCGTTTCCGGTCGCGGGCCGCCCGGGGTCGGCTCGGGCAGCTGCCCGGTCGCAGAGCCTGGCCGCCAAGTGGGCAGCCACCTCAGCCGGCCGGTCCTACCGGGTCGATATCAGGTCCGCGCCTGCGGCCGCGAAAGGCTCGGCCTGTCTGCCTCAGCGCCGAACCGTCGTCGTCGTGGCCGGGCTACGGTGATCGCCTGGTGACGGTTGTGCGCGTAACCCCAGGATCACGTCCCAGCGGCGGGCTGCACAGCGGCGCCCCAGGCTAGAAGCGTGTGTCGGAAACGCTGAGCGAGTAGTTGACGCCACCAGCCTTGCTGAATCTCTGGCGGACTACCCAACATCTTGGGGACTTGCCTGGTGGCTTCCCGAATATGGACACACGCTCCCAGGGACGGACCCGGAGGCGCTGCATGTCCAGGCCTGATTTAGATGAGGGTGAACCTGAAGAGGCAGACGAAGCCGGCGAGCAGGCAGTAGATGGCGAAGGGCGTCAGGGTGCGGGTGGTGAAGTAGCGGACGAGGAAGCGGACGCTGAGGTAGGCGGCGATACCGGCAAGGACGCTGCCGAAAAGGACTTGGCCGCGGATGCCGTCGCCGAGGGGTCCGAACAGGTCCGGGATCTTCAGGACGCCCGCGGCGGCGATGACGGGCACGGACATGAGGAAGGACAGCCGCGCGGCGTCTTCGTGGGACAGACCCTTGATGAGGCCGGCGACCATGGCCGCCCCGGAGCGGCTGAACCCGGCGAACAGCGCCAGGATCTGGGTGGTGCCGATCAGGGTGCCGTCGCGGAACCCCACCGTGGCCAACCGGGTGTCGCTGGCTCGGGCCTGCTGGTCGGTGAGCACGGTGTCCGGGGAGGCGCTCGTCGGCGGCTTCCCGGGGCGCGGTGTGGCGGTGCCCGGTGCGGTGAGTGTCCCACCCTGGGACCGCGGTTCGGGTGTGCGGCGGCGCAGGCGCTCCCCGCCGAGCAGGACCGCTCCGTTGCCGATTAGGAACGCGGAGGCGGGCACCGGTTGGGCGAAGATCGTGCGGAATGCGTGCTCGAACAGCAGGCCCACGATGCCCACCGGGATCGTCGCGAGCACCAGCAACCACGCCAGGCGCTGGTCCACCGTGCTGATGCCTCTATCGCGCACGCTGGTCAGCAGGCCGGCGATGACCCGGACCCAGTCCCGGCGGAAGAAGACCACCAAAGCTAGCGCCGTGGCGACGTGCATGCCGACGATGAACGCCAGGTAGGGGGACTCCGGGGTGGCCACGTTCAGGTCGCGCGCCCACTGGCCGCCGATGAACGCCGGGAGCAGGACACTGTGACCGACACTGGAGATGGGAAACAGCTCCGAGACTCCCTGCACCACACCCATGACGCCCGCTTCGAGCCAACTCAAGTGGGACACGCTTCTCCCAATCTGCACCGCGCTGCCGGGGTCCACGACCGAGGATCCAGCACTGGCAGTGTCCCGCCGCTGCCCGGCACGCACCACCGTGGCGCGCCGGCGGCAGCTCAAGGGATCGAACACCAGCTGCCTACCCGGCAGCCCCAGCGGCCTCGGGGTCGTCGAGGGGATCCTGGTCCCGTCGCTGGTCGGCTTCGGCACGCCGGGCGCCGCGCCGGTACCGGCCGTGCGGCACCAGCTTCGTGTCGCTGCCCACCCGCCGCTGGATCGGCAGCGTGCCGCACTGAACGGGAGCATCGATCCGCTACTGAAAGCGCATGTACTGGGGCGAGGTTTGATGACCGTGCGCACCCGACACAGCTGAGAGTCATCCCGGCGAGGTCGCTTAATAGTACGGTGTGTGTCCCAGGCGAAGGCGCCACGGTGTGGCAGCTGATTCGAGCTGCACCCGCATGCTCATCTTCGATGCGCCTTGGGCTCGTTCGACGAACTGAATTGGCACTTCGACAATCCGATGTCCCCGTCGGATGGCGCGGTAGTTCATCTCGACCTGGAACGAGTATCCGTTGCTCTGGATGGAGCCCAAACCAATGTCCTGCAACGTCGCAGCGTGCCAGGCTTTGAATCCTGCAGTTGCGTCCCTCACGCCCAGCCGAAGGATCGCGTTGACGTAACGGTTCGCCCACACCGACAAGGCCTTACGGTGCCAGGGCCAGTCGGCAGCGGTCAGGCCACCGGCGACATAGCGCGATCCGATCACCACCGATGCCGTGGTGGATTGCAGAACGGCGATCATGGTTGGGATGACCGAAACCGGATGTGAGAGATCGGCGTCCATCTGAACAACGATCTCTGCGCCCTCATCCAGAGCGCGACTCATTCCGGCTACATAGGCCCGTCCGAGTCCGTCTTTGGCGGCGCGGTGCAGCACGCCGATGCGTTCGGGAGCGGTCGCGGCGAACTTGTCGGCAATGACACCAGTGCCGTCCGGAGAATTGTCATCGACGATAAGTACGCGCAGGTTCGGCAGGTCAAGGGTCTGAAGCATGTCGATGAGAGCGGGCAGGCAATCGCTCTCGTTGTACGTGGGAACGACGACCGCGACCTTCGGGTACTGCTTGATCACCAAATCCTTCACGAAACTCCGTTGAACCGGGGAGCAAGCCCCCGCCATGATCACACATGCTCGCAACCCGATCCCGCTGCCCGGCGGCTCAGGAACGCGATAGGTGCCGACGCTGGGCGCCGAGGTCGTTGGCCAGGCGGTCCAGCGTTGCGCCAATCCGTGCGATCTGGGCGTCGGTGGGCTCGGGCGCAGCGCCGCCGATCCATCGGTGACCCTCGGGAACCACGTTCCGGGCACGGGGAGACGCTGCTGCAGTTCCACCGGCGCGCTGAGCTCACCAGCACCGGGCTGGTGCTGCCTGCCGAGACGCTCGCGGCGGTGCGCCGGCAGGTCGTGGAGGTCGCCCAGCACAAGCAGCAGCTGCTGGCCGCCGGGCAGCACCTCAAGCGCGGGCTGCTGCTGTACGGGCCGCCGGGGGTCGGCAAGACCCACACCGTGCGGCACCTGACCAGCAGCCTGACCGACACCACCGTGATCCAGCTGACCGGCATCGCGCTGCATCTGGTGGCCGAGGCGTGCTCAGTCGCTCGGGCCCTGCTGCCGTCGATGGTCGTCATCGAGGACGTCGACATGATCGCCGAGGACCGCGGGATGCACCCGGGGCAGCACCCGCTGCTGTTCCAGCTACTCAACGAGATGGACGGCCTAGCTTTAACGACCCGACACGTTGTTGACGGCGTGGTGACTTGATCGAAGAGAGGACCTCCGGACGGAGTGGCGGTATCTGACATCGCTACCAAACCCGGAGGTCCTCTGTGTCGCACGCTAACGCCCGCCTGAGCGAGTACGGCAGGAACCTGATCGCCGAGCGAGTCCTAGCCGGTCACAAGCCCGGCGAGGTGGCCAAGCAGGCTGGTGTGAGCCGCCAGACCGTCTACAAGTGGGTCCGACGGTTCAGGCCGAGGGCCGAGCGGGCATGACGGACCGGTCCTCGCGTCCGCACACCAGCCCGACCCGAACGAGCGTGAAGGTCACGGCCCGGATCACGGCCGCCCGGAGGTCGACGACAGCGGCGGGGCGGCAGGCGTGCGAGAGCCGCTTCGCCCACGACCGGACCCAAGCCACCTTCTCAACGAGCTGGCTGTGCCACCCTTCCCAAGCGAGGACCACGAACCGGTACCTGTCATTCACCGGTGCCCGACGTAGCGCATCCATCGGGCCGCGCTGGCCGTCACCGCCGAGCCCTGGAACATCGCCCGCATCACCCTGGAACTCGACCCCTGCCGGTCGAGCAGGCCTTCATCCAACGCCAGCTGCTCCAGGTCGCCACTGACTGACCAGGGGTCACGCGGGCTTGCTGAGGCGTTTTGCCGCCGAGCGGGACATGGGTGTCCGGCGGAGCTGCGGGCTGCTGCAGGGCCGGCTTTGGGCCTGTGTTGGAGGTGCGCGGCCTTCGGCCCGTTCGGGTTGTGCAGACTGCGCGGGTGACTACGTCAGCCCCGGGTGCGGATGAGGATCAGCCGCTCGCGCCGGGGCAGTGGCTGTTGTTGGTCTATCGGGTGCCGTCGGAGCCGACGCGGCTGAGGGCGGCTGTGTGGCGGCGTCTGAAGTCGCTCGGCGCGGTGTACCTGCAGAATTCCGCGGCGGTGCTGCCGGCCGGCAAGAGCGCGGAGCGGGCCCTTCGTCGGCTGCGCCGGGAGATACTGGACATGCAGGGCACAGCGGTCCTGTTGTCGTGCACCGCGCTGGTGGGTGGGCAGGACGTCAAGGCGCTGTTCCAGGCCGCCCGGGACAGTGAGTACGAGGAGATCTTGGATAAGTGCCAGGATTTCCACGCGGGTTTGGACAAGGAGTACCGGGCTGAGCACTTCACCTACGGCGAGCTGGAGGAGAACGAGGTCGAGCTGGTCAAGCTACGGAACTGGCTGGCCAAAGTTCAGGCCCGGGACAACTTCGGGGCCCCGGCCAGGACGGCGGCGCGGCAGGCACTTGACGCCTGTGAACAGGCCCTGGAGGCCTATGCCGCTCGGGTGTACGTGGAGGAAGTCGACGGTGCCTGAGCCTTCTGCCCCCGGTGGCCGCGGTTGAGCTGCTACGTACTGCCCTGGTGGGTGACCCGCCGGATGCTGACTGGCAGCAGGATCAGCAGCGCCGCTGGCACGATCCACCATACGCCGGGGTGACCGTGGTGGGCCAGAGCGTAGGTGACGGTCAGGGCCAGGACGACGCCGACGGCTACCCGCCAGTCATCGCCGATGACGAAGTCGTACCAGAACGCCCCGAACGCCTTGAGCCGGTGCAGGATCATGCCTGGGCCCGTGCGGTGCGCTGGCGGGGCGCGCTCGGCGTCCTGGTCGGGTCGTGGTGGCGGAAAGCCAGCACGAGCGCGAAGGCGAACACCGCGATCGCCGGGATCAGGCCCAGCAGGGCCGCGTCCGCGCCGGGCCAGCGGACCCCGGCTCCTTCGGCTCCCCAGAACGCCCCGAACGCGGTGAGCATGATTCCGACGACGAACTTCATGCTGTTCTCGGGGACTTTGGACAGCGGGCCGCGTACGGCGATCCCGGTGACCGCGACCAGAACGACGGCGGTGGCCGCGGCGGCGGCGGCGAGCGGGATGTTGTGCTGGTTGCTGCCGAAGGTGAGGGCGATGAACACAACTTCTAGGCCTTCCAGGACCACACCTTTGAACGACAGGGTGAAGGCGTACCAGTCCCCGACCAGGGCGCGGTGTTGCGGCGCGGCGGACTGCGCCGCGGCGAGCTCGGTGCGGAAGATGAGGTCCTCGTCGTGCAGGGCCTTGTTGCCGCTGGCCCGCAGGATGGCCTTGCGTAGCCACTGCAGCCCGAACACCAGCAGCAGCCCGCCCACGAACAGCCGCAGTCCACTGAGCGGGATGGCCGACACAGCCGGACCTAGCACGGCGACGGTCGCGGTGAGCACCACCAGCCCGGCGCCCAGACCGGTCAGGGCTGAGCGCCACTGCCGGGCGGTGCCAGCGGCCAAGATGATGGTCAGTGCTTCCACCGCCTCCACCACGCAGGCCAGGAAAACGGCGATGAACAGGGCAGTTCCGCTCACAGATTCCTCCTTGAGGGTGCCGACGCGGCCAGCTGCGGCGCAAGACCAACAGCATTGATGCTAACAGCGGTTAGGTTCGGACTGTCACCGACGGTACTGCTTGCGGTGTTGTAGGCGAGGCAGCCGTCCGGGTCGAGCCGAACGTGGACCCGTTCACCGCGGGCGTGCGGAAGCTGGGAGTGCACCGCGCTCAAGGTGCCTTCGGGGCAGACCACGACGTGGTCGTAGCCGCGGCCCCGGTAGGCCACGTCAGCGACGGTCCCCACGACGGTGCCGGCTTCTGACGGGGCGCCGGTGCGGTCGGCGGGTGGGTCGCTGATGGCGGTGGCCGCCGGCCGGACCAAAACGGTGACCGTGGTCCCGGGGCGGACCTGGCCGATGGGGCGGGCGTGGAGTTCGGTGCCGCCGACCTGGACCCGGATCAGGTCCGGGTCGCCGCCGGGCAGGCTGTGGCCGGGCAGTTCCCCGGCGGCTCCGGTGAACCGGGCGACGAACGGGGTCACCGGCCGGCGGTAGAGCTGTTCGGGGGTCGCCAGCTGGACCAGCCGGCCTTGGTCCAGCACCCCGATCCGGTCGGCGAGGGCGAACGCCTCGGACTGGTCATGGGTGATGTACACCGCGGTGGCGCCGCAGGCGCGGGTCAGGGTGGAGATCTCTACCCGCAGCCGTTCGCGCAGGTCGGCGTCGAGGTTGGACAGGGGTTCGTCGAACAGCAGCAGACCGGGTTCGGCGACCACGGCCCGGGCCAGGGCGACCCGTTGCTGCTCGCCACCGGACAGCTCGGAGGGGTAGCGCCCGGCCAGATGGGAAAGGCCCACGCGGTCCAGGGCCGCAGCGACCCGTTGCTGGTGGACCTGCGGTGCACACCGGCGTCGGCGTAGGGCGTAGCCGACGTTGTGGGCGACGCTCAGGTGCGGCCACAGCGCGTAGTCCTGGAACACCATCGCCAGGTCACGGCGCTCGGGCGCGAGGTGCCGGCGGCGGTCGCTGACGAGCTGACCGGACAGGTGGATCTGTCCTTCGTCCAGGCGCTCCACCCCGGCCAGGCTGCGGATCAGGGTGGACTTGCCGGAGCCGGAAGGCCCCAGAAGGACCAGGAACTGCCCTGGTTCGACGTCGAAGTCCACTGCGCTCAGGGCTCGGGTCGCCCCGTAGCTCTTGCCGGCACCCCGCACCTGCAGGTGATGTCCGCGGGCAGCGGCGCCTTGGTCGGTGGTGGTCATGATGCGGCCCCGATCCGGCGCCAGCCGGTGGGGGCGAGCAGGTGGAAAAGACCCCAGGCCAGGCCCATCAGCGTCAGCGCCAGCACGATGGCCACTACTTCCATCGCGGTGCCGCCCCCGAAGTCGTAGTTGGCCAGTGCTTTGGTGATCCCCACCGCCACCGGCGGACGCCCCGGTGGGTAGAGCAGCTGCGACACG
>JAABUU010006003.1_pt1 | contig 13243 bp, 16 predicted proteins | sample 5559301 | NCBI WGS metagenome assembly JAABUU01 (sample SAMN10711884, study PRJNA513360) | rock metagenome | isolation source: Antarctica rocks | place: Antarctica: Victoria Land, Richard Nunatak white
CGCCAGCCGTGGAGTTGTTGGTGGCTCCGCCCGCGCCGCCGCCGCCGAGCATCTCGACGCGGACAGATGTGACGTTCGGCGGCACCGTGAAAGTGCCGGAGGTAAAGAAGGTTTGCGTCCGGCCGACGAGGCCGTTGGCCAGGATGAGCGCGAGGATGTCGGACGCAACGGGTCCGTTAACCCGCCAGTTCGCGCCGTCGAAGACGATGGGCACGAAACCCGACACGTCGCCCGAGGCTAGCGCGCCGCCGCCTTGCCGGACGAACGGGACGAGACCAAGGCCGTCGTTCAGCGTCGCGGCGCCGGTGTTCGCCTGCCCCGGCGGAATGTAGACCAGGATTTCCATGCCCTGCGGGCGCACGAGCGGCGCGGGGCTTAGTGCGACCGTGTAGGCATTGGTGCCCGAGGCGACGCCAAACTCCCATTGGCCGGACTGGACACCGCGCGGCACGCCGGGCAGCGTTACCGGAATGAAGGGCGCGCCTGCATAGAGAGTAATGTTTCCGGCCGTGATGGTGGTGGCGCCCTGTGCCAGCGTCACGACATAGAGCCCAGCCCAGCCCGCGTCTGGTGCTGGGCTCGTCTGGGTTCCTGCGGTCGCGGCCACGCCCGCCTTGATCTGATACGCGACGGCGCCGCGCCGCACGGTGTTTTGTGCCGTCCCCGCGCCGCCCGGCCCGGAGAACCCTACCTGCGGGTTCCCGGCGTTGTAATAAGGCAGCACCGTCGCGCCCGCGTCGGCGTCCTGATACTGGACCTCGACAAGGAAGTTCTGTGCGTAGCCGGCAGCCGCGGGTGGCGTGAAGGTCAGGGTCTGGGCATCAAGCAGGATGCCCTGCTTGACGACCGTGTGGCCGTCCGCCGGTAGGGTCGAGAACGGCGTCGCTTCGAGCTGCGCCTGTTGGAATACCTGTCCCGGCCCGAGCACGGCCGACAGGCTCGCGGGCGCCGTGGGGGCCAACGTGAAGCCCGCAACCGCCTGAGCGGTGCCGAGCACCGCCTCGCACGCCTTGGCGAGCCCCACCATCGCGTATTGCGAGAGCCGGAGGTTATCGGTCTCGAGCGGATTCTGGCCGGGATAGACGAGTGGCCTGTCGATGGAAGCCTCCTATGGAGCATCGCCCCGGCGACGAGCCAGGGCGGGCGTTTCAGGAAAAAAGGATCGTCAGTTCTGGATCGCGACCCAGGCCGTGACGCCAGCCCCGTCCGTGCGGTTGATGCAGGCGTAGATGTCGGCGTCCGCGACGGTCGATCCGACCTGGCTCATGTCGGCGTATTCGAGGGCGCCCGCGCCATAGCCGGCGTTCGTCGTGCCATAGCCGCCGATCAGCGGAATGCCGGCCGTCATCGGCCGAAATGCAGTGACGAAGACCTGATAGGGATAGGCGATCGAGCCGTAGCGACCCGCACCAGGCGACACCGAGGCATTCGTCGGCGTGATCGCGTAGCCTTCGTGGCCTTGGCCCGAGCCGTACCCACCTTGCCCCGACCCGTAGCCGCCCGACCACGCCGCGTTTGGCACGCCGCCGCCATAAGCCGTGGAAGGGACACCGTAGCCGCCGCAGTCGCCCGTGTTCCAGAGTTCCAAGATGATCGGATGTCGCCCCGTGAGGTCGAACAGCGCCTTGTCGATAGCCGGACGGGTGACGCGAGGCCGAAAGATCTCATCGGTGAAGCGTTTGCGCCATGCATCGTCAGACTCGCTTGGATGGCGCAGGAAAGTGGTGCCGAAGAACCCGTAGGCATCGACGTCGAGCAGCCATCCCGTCGTGCCGGCGCGCCGCGTACCGGCCCGTACAACCTGACCTTGCGCCCTAACCCACACCATCGCGTCCGCGACGCCGCCGAGGACGATGTCCCGGATCGGTGCGACGTCGCCGAACCATCCGTGGGGGACGAGACTGCGGAGGCGCCGGAGCATCTCGGTGCTGTCGATGACGGCCACGTCAGGAAATCACAAGGTTCACGGATTTTGGCGTGTTCTGGGGCGTCCCGACAATATCGGCCGTGCCGCTGTTCAGCGTGTAGGAAGACGGGATGACCTCGCCGACACCGATGACCCGTTGAGCCACACCGGCGAGGGGAAAATAGCCGACCGTCGCACCCTGCCCAAGCCCGTTGATGTAGAGCCCGAGCGCCGCTGCCACTGCGGCAACCACGTTCTGATGGATGTAGCCGGGGAGGCTGGTAACCTGCATGACGACGTTGATGGGCAGGGTCACGGCCGCATAGACGCCGGTCCTGATGCCGGCCGCCCGAACTCCGCTGATATCGCTCGAGATGACCGACTGTGCCGCGGCCAGCAATGCGGAGGAAATCGCCCCCGATCCATCATCCACGATGACGGAGACCATGCCGAGGTTCGTGGTGCCGTCGAGGTTCTGACTCTGCAGCACCGTGGCCGTCATGCCGACCTTGAGATTGGCGATGGCCGACAGGTAGGCCGGGACAGTGCCGCCACCGCGTCCCTGGATCGCGAGGCCGAACCGATATTTCACGGATGCGTCAGACTCGACGTCGATCCCGTTGGTGAAGGCGGCCGGATTGACGACCGTGTCGACACCGAAGGTCTGAGACGCGATATTGGTGATCGCGCCCGTCGCCACATTGCCGTTCGCGCCCGGTGCCCCCGTCATGCCGTTGGTGATGCTCCGGACCGGCGCGATGACGCTAGCGACCTGTGCCGGCATGGCATAGCCGCCGGTCGCCACAAGCGATCCCGGCGCCGTGTAGGACGCCACATAGGCGCCGTTCGCCGGATCGGCATAAACCTGGAACCGCTGCGATCCATCGGCCGTCTGCACAGTCGCCCCCACCGGGACATAGACGGTTGCGCCCGAAGCCGTGTAGCGAGAGAAGGTGCAAAGCCCCGTCGCGGGTTGCGCGGCGAGGCGGGTGACGCCGGACAGCGGAAAATCCGCCACGAAGCTGTCGACGTCGGTCCCGTAGGACGTCGCCAGCCGGGTCAGCTTGGCAGTGTCTAGGTTTTCCTTCTGCAGCCATAGCGCGACGCCGGCAACGGCTTCCGCCAAGCCGCGCAGCATCGAGCCGATCGCGAAGTTCAGGAACCGGGACGTGATCCGTCCCTGCATCCCGGCCGCGATAGACCCGACGATTTGCGAAAAGCCTTTTGTCTGCAGGGTGCTCAATGCAGACTCCTAGCGGCCAGTCGGCACTTCAAGAGCAATCGAGACCGTCGTGTTCGACACAGCATTGGTATAGTCGATACGGATCGAACAGAGCCCGGCGGCATCGGCCTTGAATTGGACCGTTATGACCGGCACCGGGATGCGGGCCACCGTGGCCTCAAGATAGATTTGCTGACGAACGATGGCCTTGATGCCACGTTCGAGGGCAGTGAGGCCGATGCGTTGCGGTAGACCGGCCCCATAGTCCAAGTGGAATAAGTATCCATTCACACTTGTCAGCAAGCGGCGCTCGATATGCTGATTGTCGAGGTCGATCCCATCCACCATGGCGAGATCGCCAGTAGCATCCAGAGCGAAATCTCCGTTCCACGGCACATCGAAATCAGACAAGCGGGAGCCCATCGTTTGCGGTTTGGCCCTTGGCGGGGATCAACAGCTTCACGCCAGCACTCACTCGGAAATCGGATAGTCCGTTCAGGTCGGCAATCTGCCACCACGCAAGAGCGTCCCCGAGTTCGCGGGCGGCATAGCGAAATAGCGTCGTGATGCCGTCCGTCTCGACGATCTTGGCCGGCAGGCCGGAGCCGATGTAAGGAACGAGTGGGTCGGCCATCGGGATGATCCCACCTATCTCGTCAGTGCCGTTCCGGTCGCCACCGAAAGGTTGAACATCGCGCGTCCGACCGTGCCGCGCATATCGGCGAGCGTGGCCTGGTCATAGGCAGCCGTGGCGAGGCCCATGAGCGCGGCGACGAGATCGCCCGCGTATCCGGCGGGGTCGGCAGCGTCGAGGCCGCCTGCGGCTCCGGCGAGGCCAGTATCAATCTCGGTTACCAGCGCGTATCCCGCCGACACCAGGGTAGCCTTGCGCAACGGCGTGGCGGTCTTGATCGGGGTCGCGGCCTGGACCGATGCCGACAGTAGCGCGAGGTCGGACGTGATTTGCGCCGGGATCATGCGTGACCGATGCCGCCTTGACCGAGCGGGACCGAGTTCGCGACATTGGCGGCCGCGACGCCGCTTGCGCCACCGAGGTCGGAACCGATCAAGCTGTCGATGGACGACACGGCAGCGCCCGATCCGCCTGGATTGTCGACGGGTGTCAGGGTCAGCGACGAATGGATCACGTTCGGGAACTTCTCCACCTTCCACGTGTGCGACGCGATGACGACGATGCGGGCTTCCATGCCGTTCGAGTAGGGATAGGGTAGGCCAGAGATCCGCATCTGGTCCAACAGCAGGACATCGTCGGCCGAACCCGAGCCGACGTGCATCACCTCGAATGAACGATCGTCGTCATCCGGCCCCATGGCATCGATGATGCGGTCCCCGCCCGGCAGTTTATGGATGCGAAGCTGTTGCTTGCCGCCACCGGGAAGCGTCTCGGGTACGGCGAAGTCGGTGAACAGGAAGGGTCCGAGCGCGAGGACGTCGTTGGGCACGGGTCAGCCGATCTTCGCCATGACGTTCTGTGCCGTCCCGTTGACGGTTTTGACGAGATCGAAATTGCCGCCTTGTTCGGGATCGCCGCCGTAATAGGCATTCTTGCCCGTGGCCGGCTTCATGCTGATCCTGCCATCGGCGTGATGCTTGGTCTGGGAACCGCTCTGGCCGATCACGGTCACGCTCTTGTCGGCCGCAAAGAAAACCTTGTTACCGCTTTCGTGCTGTAGCAGCATCTCGCCGGACTGGACCTGCGGCGGCGTTTCGGGCGTCGAGAATTGGCGGTGGTGCGCGACCATGACGTCCGGGTCGCCCCCGTCCTGGTGAAGATCGAAGACCTGGCCGTCAAGCTTTTCGGCAGAACCAACGCGCGGTCCGACGAGGATCCCGAAGCCGTTGCCGACGTGAAGCGCCGCCACCGGAACCCACCCCGACTCGATGCCGTGCGGCTGAATGATTCCCTTTACGGCGTGGATCTTCGGATTATAGGCCGTGCAGACGAGGGTTGACTTCAACTGCGACCGGCCCATCACCTCGTGAACAATGCGCCGGATGTGGTTGGTAAATTCGTCGACGTCGGTCACGCAGAGCCGATCCCGCCCGATCCGACCGGGGTCGTTACAGGCGAATTTCCGATCCCCGCAGGACGTGGCGGCGGCAGCGGCGTAGTGTTCCGCGTCGCACCGGTATCGTCGGTGCCGGAGCGGCCGGACTTGGCGATTTTGCCATCGACCGTCATCTCGGAACCGCTCCACGAAGTCGTGATCGTGACCGAGTCCACATCATAAAGCTGATCGAAAATCGTACCCGTACCGCTGAGGTTTAGCTTCATGCGCGGCGTGACCGAGAGGTCGGTCGGCGCCTCGACCGTGACCGAGCAGTCGTGGCGGATGGCGTCCTTGAGACGCGAATCCGCGATTTTGTCGACCTGGGCTTGATTGCGGCCATTGTGGTGATGCTCGACCGCTACCGTGTCCGACCCGATGCCGCCGGCCTGAGCCATGCCGTCATAGTGCTTCGCGTCCTTGTGGTTCCAAGAGCGCACAGCCATCGCGTGCGGCTTAGCGGCCGTCATATTGCGCTTCGTGGTGAGCGCGGTGCACGTCGCGACTCCCACCCGCCCTTGTCCATCTGGCGGCACCCACTGGACGTCGTAGGTGTTGGCGTCGGTGCCCTTCGGCTCAAAGACGAGATCCGAGCCGTCGACGTACCAGCGGAAGCCTTCACGACCAGCGAGGCGAGACAGGATCTCGTGGTCGGAAAAGTTCAGAACGTGGTGGACCGTGTCCTGGTCGTAAATCTTCCCAGCAAAGTCCTGCCCCGCCGTAACGGCGGCATTCAGCCCGTGATCCTGCGCGATGGTCGAGACGATGTCACCTGACTTCTGGTTCTTGAACTGCTGCGAGCGGCGCTTTTCCGTGAGAGTCGCGCCCTTATCGCGGCCAGACACCGACACCGTACATCCATCCCAATTGATCTTTGGCTCGTCGACGCGGCCGGTGATGACCGAGACTGGATCGGTGCCGTCTAGCGACATCAAAACCTCGACGTCGACCGGCTGATAGTCGGCCCATTCGGCATAGCCATAGCCGGCTGATGCCGTCTCGTCGACGCTCAACTCGGCAGAGAACGTATCGGATGAGCGCTCGCTCTTGCGCGTGACGGTCGCGGTGAGGCAGGGCAGCATCGCACCCCCGAGCGACAACCACACGCGCGGGTAACGCACGTGAGATAGCGAGCTGGCGCTGAGGAAGGCCATCAGGCAACATCACTCAGGGGCGTCCCCGGCGAGGTATAGTGCCCGTGCGGGTCAGGACCACCCATGCTGTTCGGGAAGCGCATGGCGGATGCTTGGTGCTTCGTGACGACTTGGGCGATCTTCTTCCCGTCGAGGTAGATGTGGTGCTGTTGCGGCCGGGTGTCGTTCATCGCCGTCGTCATGTTGCCGCCCGCCGGTACGCCGGGGCTCACCTTGCGGGGCGGAGGAGCCGAGACGGTGGCGGCGGGGCGGCCGGCGGCTATATTCCTGGGAACTTGGATACGGCCCGCGATTGCTCCGATCTTTTCCGCGTAGTGACTGTCTGTTGCGTAGCCGCTACGACCGAGTTCACGTAATTGACTTTCGAGCCCTTCGGCCTTCTTAAAGGGCTCGTACCTTCGATTGTGATTGATGAAGTCAGCATAACCGGCGACACCTTCGGCCATCGAAGGATATTTGCGAAACGATGCCATAACGGACACGTTATGCCCGCCAACCTCTTCGTGGGTTCCAAGCATCTGGCCTGGACCCTTAATGCCGAAGAAATTATTACCCGGCGCGTGCTTGCCCCACGCACTCTCATGTGCTGCTTGGGCCGCTATGATCCTGGGATCGATACCTGTTCTCTTTGACGCCTCGATAGCTCCAGGCATGATGGAAGCCAAGAAGTCGGCGTGAGATCCTGCAAATGGTTTTCCAGCGTCTCCCATAAATGGGGCCGTACCTGTCGTTCCGCCGGACGAACCGCCCCCATGACTGTGTCCCGTCACCCCGTAACGCATATTAGGCAGAGCCCGCCCGCTAGCGCCTCCTGTGCTGTCCCAGGTCGTATAGGCGGCGTTCGTGAAGCCCGAACCGCTGCCGACGTCACCGGCCCCGGCACCACCGCCGAACAGGCCATAGACTTTGGCCGTCGCTGCGTCGAGCGCGGCCGAAAACGATGCCAGCGCGCCGGTGATGCCGGTCGCCCGCGTGTTCAGCCCGTCGAACGACGTCTGGACGATTCCGGTCGACGTGGTGAGCTGGCCGAACTGCCAGACGTTCAGCTCTTCCTGCTTTTGCAACACTCCGAGGCCTACCGTCGCGCGCTCGATCGCTCCCGACATATCGATGCCGGCCGGCAATCCCAGCCTTCCGGCAATGGCCGTAGAGGCCTGTCCGGTGACAGGAGATAGGTTGAGACCTGGGATCGGCGCTCCCTCTGCCGCATGGGCCGATGGCATGATCGCGTCTTTGAGGACCCCGCCGATCGTCTTGTCGCCGAAGATCGGATGATCCCACGGATTGTAGGATTGCGCCTTCTCATGCTGTTCGGGCGTAGACCCGAAGAGCCACGGCACGAACCCATCGATCGCGGCCTTACCTCCCTCATAGATCGCCAGAGGATAGGCCATTGCCCACAAAGACGGCTTTCCGCCTGTCGCGGGAACCGATGTACCGCTGCCGGGCGTTCCGCCATGCACCGCTCCGCCACCGAGTGCCGCCGCGGCCTCTTTCAGAGCCAATGCGGAGGCATCCAAAGCCGTGGCGGCGCCCGACAATGCAGCGCCTCCGCCGCCGAAGCCGAGCATCCGCGCGGCGCCGTAGCCGGTAAGGCCAAGAGCGGCAACGCCGGCACCCATTGCCCCGACCTTGGTAAGGTCCGGATGAGCTTCCATGGCTTGCGCGAAGGCGTTGATGCCCGATGTCAGCTTCGTGAGAACCGCGATGGCGGGGTCCACCAAAGGACCGCCGAGCGCTGTCAAAAAATCCTCGGTCTTTTTGTGCAACGCGTCGAGTTTCAGAACCGGATCTTTGTTCTGAAGGATGTCTACGGCATTGTCCGGCACAGCATCACGGAGAGCCATATCCTTGACGATCTGCATGCGTGTCGCTGGCTCTAAAAGAGCCCGCATCATCATAGTGGTCGACTTGTTCGAGCCGATACCGTTGATGACCTGGTTGACCGCCTTTTGATTGTGTGTATCAACACCGTGAGCTTTGAGCTTATCGAGGACTCCTCCGGACCAATCCCAGACATTTTCCGACATCCCTTCAGCGAACTGACTGTTAGGTTCGAGATGCCATTGTTGCTTTTTGTCTTGCCAAACCTTGCCGCTTTTTATGTCGTCATCGACAAGACCAGAACTGACGAGATTACCGACAGCTTTAGAAGTGACAATTCCAGATGCATAAGATCTGTTCGCCATATAATCGGCGTTGCCGAGCTTGCTGTGCTTCATTACTGAACCGAGAATCGGCGCTACGACGGTCGCCATCCTCATATCCCAGTTCTGGGCTGCACCGCCGGAGTTGTTTGTCATGGCGTAGAATGAGGAACCATCCGTAACGCCACGTTCTGACAACATGGTTTTGAACAGCTCACTCATCATCGCTTTAGTGTTCTTCTCTCTTTCCTCGTTTGTGCCACGCTGAGTGACGCCAGTCTCCTCCAAGCCCTTCGCAAGTTCGAACACCTGCTTGCCGCTGCTAAACTTGCTATGGATACCTTCCGACTTGACTGACTGAAGACCAGTCATGATGTTGTTAAAGGCCGGGAGAAAAGTGATCGCCTCGTCCAGCGTCGGCTTCTTTTCATCGAACTCCGGGAAAACCTTGATCATCTCATAGAGGCGGCCGATGTTCTCCGTCGCCGACGTATTCTGGTTCTGGGCCGCGTTGGCCCACGCGGACTTGCTTGCCTTCTGAACCTCGGATTGACTGAATCCGGCGGCCTCGAATTGGGTTTCCCAATGACGGAAATCGAAAGCCTTACCGAGCGCATCTTTCAGGATTTCACCCGTCACGATGCCGCCGACCAGCGGTGCCATGCCGTCGCCGCCCTGGCTCGCGCCCAGATGACCACCTGGAATGGCCATGCCATGCGGGCGAAGGTGGAAACCGCCATGGGCCTTGTTATGAGGGGACGCAGGATTGCGAGGCACCGGATTGCGAGGGACGATCGGGGTGAGACCGCCCCCGGCCGCTGCCGCTGCTGCGGCATCCGCCATGCCCTTCATGCGAAGGGTCGCGGCTTCAAGGGCCGCGTCAAGCCGTCCGATGCTGCCGAGCGCTGCGTCGACCGAGGCGCTAGCACCCTCGCTAAGGCCCGTCCATAGGCCAGCCGACGCGGCCTTGATGGCGTCGAACTCGGTCGTCGCACCTTTGGATAGGTCACCGAACGCGGTGAGAGCGCCGCTGGCGGCTGCTTTGGCGTCGGCGTCGAGTTGCCCGAAGGCGCCGCTCGCTGCCAGCTTGACCGCATCGAACTCGGCTGTCGCGACCTTGGACAGATTGCCCATGTCGGCGACCGTCGCGGCGATCGCTTCGCCGCTCTCCGTCTTCATGGCCGTGAAGGCGCCGCCTGATGCCGCCTTGACGGCGTCGAAGGCCTTGTCGGCACCGAGCCCGAGACGATCGAAGTGCGCCGTCATCTTGTCGACGGCGACGCCGGTCATGCCGACCAGCGCGTCAAGCTTCTTGCCCTCGCGAACGGCGAGATTGCCGAACCCGAGTTTCCTGAGTTCGACCTGCGATGTCTGGACGGACTTGTCGAACCCTTCAAGCCCCGCGATGATCTTCCGCAGCTCTGGCGAAAAATGATCGAGGAGGGTGAGGGATGCGCCGGTCGCGAAGACTTCACTCAAGGGCGGGATCCGGGGGTGAGGGCTCGCACGGCGAGTTCCGCCAGCGCGACCGCGATCTTGGGTTCCGTGAGCATCAGGGCGGGGCCGAGGAACGGCCTAGCAGGCATCCGCGAGGTGCCGACCTCATGCAGGATGGCGAGTTCGGACGTGGACCCCACGACGCCATGGACGCCGCCCGGAATCGTTTCCGTCTCGCTTGAGATGCTGTCTTTCAGTTCACCCGTCCGTTCCAGCGGATGGGGGACCGGATAACCCTGTCGCTGCTTTTCGGCGATGGTCGAATCGGCGAGCGCTGCCCATCCGGGCTGTTCCACACCGATGAAGGATCGGGCTTCCTCGGCCGCCGCCTCCATGCCGAGCCGCACCTCGCGCTCAAGGGCAAACTTCAGTGCAAGTTGGTTTCGCTTCAGGCCGGCGATGACGTCCGCGAGAGGGATCATGTTGACGCCTTCGGGGCGAGAATGCGATAGGGCGAGACCAAACCGAGCCGAACATGGTGCCCAGATGAACAAGGCGAGCTTCCTAGGCGCCTATATCCTGCTAACGCTGCTCTTCGCCATGCCCTTGGTGGCACTTGCTGTGCCGTTTGTTTGGATCAACGGCATCACGATCGGTCGAGGCAACGAAGTCAAACCCTTGGGGACCAACGGAAAGATGATACTGAGTATGGTTCTGATCGCGATAAGCGGTTACGCGATCATCAGTACCCTGAGTCGACAATCCTGACCGGTTGACTCATTCCGGCCGCAAGTGCCACGTTCCCCGGAATTCATCCGCCGCATCCTCACCGAGGCGCTGTCGGCCAAGGGCTACCTGGCAAGGTCGGAAGAGCCGGGGCAGCCAGGTTGATCGAGAGACGTTGGTACGCACCGCTCGTCACCGCGCTTATGGTGGCCGAGGTGCTTGCCGGCCATATCGTGGGAGGCACGATCGTGCTGGCGGGAGGCTTCTGGCTTCACCATATTCTCATCGAAAACGGTGATCCGAAGTTATACGATGTGCTGCCCTGGCGTTATGTGGTGGACTCTGCCGACTTGGCGATCATGATCGCGTTGACGGTTTTCGGGATCCAGGCGATCCGAAGCATGGAGAAAGAGGAGGCTTAGCAATGGCATACCTCGTGCGATGGCTCCTGTTCGTGGCGCGCTTAGTTCTCGTTTACGCCACCGTTGGCGCGGCAGGGGCGTTCGTCGCCTTTGCAGCGATCACTGCCTATGCGTTCCCGCTGGTTCTCGTCGGCTTCCTTTTCGGCGCGTCGTTCGCGGCCGGAGGCGCCATCCTTGCAAGGGCTGTCCGCCGCGCCCGGAGATCCGGTTCCGCGCTGCCTTTCTCCGGCAAGCTTCGGGCCTTCATGTCCGAAGGCGGATGGTACCATGGCCCCAATCATTTGGCGGGCTAGCAAAACTGATAAACGAGTACCGGATCACAGTCGACACGCTGACGCCCGAAGACGGTGGCGGCTATCTCGCTTGGGTTCCTGATCTCCCCGGCTGCATGTCGGACGGAGAAACACCGGAAGAAGCTACACGAAATTGCCGGGAGGCGATCGGCGAATGGATCGATCACGCCATTCGCCATGGTAAGCAGATTCCAGCCCCCACGTCAGGCAAGGCCTACGCCTGATCACCCGTCATCGCCAGACCACGTCCCTTCATCGAAATCGTATGTCTCGCCGGTCTGCATCTCGCGGAAGATGACCGCCCATGCCATGGACTCGTGGGGATCAAGATCCATGGCGACATCGAGCGGGACCCCATTCTTGACGAGCCAGAGGGCTTGTCTCAGGCTGGGGTCGCTGCTGAGTTTTTTGCCGGGTCCTTTGCCTCCGCACCCGAGGCGGCGGCCTTCTTGTCGAGACCCATCAGCCGAACCCAGGCCGTACCGGCTGCCTGCATGCCCTCGTTGTCGAGGGAGTTGAAGACCATATCAAGCTCGCCTTGGTCCTTCGGCGCCGGATAGACGGTGCCGTCGATCTCGCGGACGCAGGCCGCCACGATGGCGTCGCCCATGATCGACATGGAATCGCTCTCGACGATGCGACGCACGATCTGCATCTCGGCAGGCCGCAGCCGCTTCACCGAGATCATGCGACCGAACGTGTCGGCTTCGCGCTCGACGGCGTCGTACCGCGCCTTGACTCCTCCAGGACTTGTCGGCCGAACGGCGCGCCCTCGTCACCGAGGACGATCGCAAGGCCTTGGTGGCGATGCAAAAGGGCATCGAAGCTGACCGCAATGGGAGCGCGGGTAAATGAGCGCGCCCGAACCGCAGGCCGGCGCGAGCGCGCGGCCGTGGCGTACCGACCGCACCGACATCTTCGACGCTTATGGCAACAAGATCGCCAGCGTTTCCGGGTCTGAAACTCAGCTCGACGACGCCGCCCTTATCGTCCAGGCGGTCAACTCGCACGACGCCCTCGTGGCCGCCCTGACGGTCTGCATGGAAGCGATCGATTACGCCCATGCCGATCCGGAGGCGGGCCTGCCAAGCCCGTCCTGGCACTGGTGGAAGGCCGCTCGCGAGGCCCTTGCCGCCGCTCAGGAGGATCGCACTGATGGCTGACGGATTGAAGACGACGGCGATGGAGCGCGCACTTCTCGACGCGATGGCAGACGCTCTAAACGGCTTGTCCACGTCAGAACTGGCTGAGGTCTACGCCCCCGGCACTATGACCTCGCCACGCGGCGGCTTCGGCCGCGTTGCCGCAGACATCGGCCTTATCTTGGGTGATTTGCTCAAGCGCGACCTCGTCTACCGGACCTCGCTTTCCGCTGGATGGAAGATCACACCCGCGGGCTACGACGCCCTCCGTCTCGCCGCCCCGGCTCCGGCACCAAAGTGAACCCGAAGGAATGACGCCATGAGAACCTGGATAACCGACGCCAACAATAACCGGTGCTCGATAGAGCACTTTGGATCGGAAGCGGCTGCCCGAGAAGCCTTGGAAAGCCTTAAAAACTGCTCCGGCTGCTCCGACTGCTCCGACTGCTCCCGCTGCTCCGGCTGCTCCGACTGCTCCCGCTGCTCCGACTGCTCCGACTGCTCCGGCTGCTCCCTCTGCTCCGACTGCTCCGACTGCTCCCTCTGCTCCGGCTGCTCCCTCTGCTCCGGCTGCTCCCTCTGCTCCGGCTGCTCCCTCTGCTCCCGCTGCTCCGGCTGCTCCGACTGCTCCGACTGCTCCCGCTGCTCCGGCTGCTCCGACTGCTCCCGCTGCTCCGGCTGCTCCGACTGCTCCGACTGCTCCCGCTGCTCCGGCTGCTCCGACT
>JAABUU010006009.1_pt1 | contig 13232 bp, 10 predicted proteins | sample 5559301 | NCBI WGS metagenome assembly JAABUU01 (sample SAMN10711884, study PRJNA513360) | rock metagenome | isolation source: Antarctica rocks | place: Antarctica: Victoria Land, Richard Nunatak white
CGGGGTGCCGCGCTGGTATTTCGGGACGTCGATGCTCCACTGTCCCAGCGTGTAGTCCACCTCGACGGTGCGGGCACCGAGGACCTCGGTGACGAACTGTTGGTAGTCGCTGACCGGTATCCAGGGAACACCGGGGCGTTGATGGATTTCCGCCGCCTCGATCGTGCGGGGCTGGACCCCGACCAAGGCGTCCACGTTGGCGGCGTAAACCGGGTCGGCCGCCGCCGCGGCCTGCGCCGCGGCGAGCTTGGTGCGGACGTTGCCCGACAGGTACTCCGCGGCGGGGACGAGGACGGTGGGGTCCGCCGTGTCGGGGTAGACCCGCCCGACCAACGCCTCCCGCGCCTGCTCGGTGTCGATGCCCAACAGGGCGGCGATGCGGGTCACGTCCACGGTGCGGGTCTCATCCAGGCTGATCGCCAACGCCGCCTCGACGGTCTCCGCCGCCGTCCGCACCGGGCGCGGACCCACCACGTCGGTGGAGAAGATCGGGGCCTTGGCCGCGGTTTGGGTGTCCTCGTCGAAGACCTCCAGGGCCGCCACCGTGGCGAAGGTGGGGTCGTTGCGGATACCGCCGTCCAGGTGCGGGGACCGCTTGCTCGGCGTGGTCGGTTCCCACGCCTTCTCCTCCCACCCCTGCCGGGTCTCCACCGGGACCTCACCGGCGTAGGGCACCCCGTCCTCGGCGTTGTGTTTGCGCCACTTCTCTTCGGCTTTGCCCATCCGCTGGTCGTGCTTGGCCTGGGTGATCTCCGCCGGGTTGGTCCAAGTGAACCGGTTGATCGGCCCGTGCCGGGAGACGTAGGTGTCGTAGGAGCGGTTCAGCTCACCCCGCAGCTGGTCCCGATCAACGGTGGGCAGGCCGTCCAGTTGGGCGCGGATCAGGGCGCCGCTGACGTCGCGCAGGTGCAGCAGCTGCTGGGTTTCGGTGACCTTGCCCGCCCGCGCCGGGTGATCCACCCACCTGGTGCCGTCGAAGCGTTGCAGGCCGTCGGGCTCGGCGTCATAGCGCAGCGTGGCCAGGGCGGTGTTCTGCCGGCCTTCGGCCGCGGTGAGCAGCCCCTGGTCGAACGTCGCCGCGTCCAGGGTGGTCGTGGACTCCGGGGTGGCGGTCAGCCCCATCCCGCGTTCGGTGGCGTCGCGGGTGATCACCGCGAGCCGGTCGGCCACCGCCTGGCCCAGCGGCGCGTCACCGGTGGTGCGGACCTCCAGGGTTTCCGCGTTGTACATGCCGTGCCCGACGTGCAGCGCCCCGAGGATGTTCTCCGGGTGGGCCGCGAAGTAGGCGTTGACGTCGATCTCGGTGTAGCCACCGTCTTTGTCGGTGGCCGGAACCGGCCGGGTGTCGATCCAGTCCTGCCCGGTCGCCGGTTCCCGGCCTTCCTCCCGTTTGCGCAGGATCAGGATGTCGGTGACGGCATCGGTGCCGGCGACCCGGGCGAACGCCTTCGTCGGCAGGCGCACCGCGCCCACCAGGTCCGCGGCCCGGGCCGTGTCCCGGCGTGCCCGCTGGGATGCGCTGTCCATCGTGAAGTGTGAGCTGATGACCGCGACGTACCCACCGGGTGCGGTCAACGCCAAACTTTTCAGGATGAAGTGGTTGTGAATGTTGTGTCCGGCCGGGTTGTGCGCCGGGTCGTGCACCGCGAAGCCTCCGAAGGGGACGTTGCCGATGGTGGCGGTGAAGCTGTTCTCCGGGACCCGGGTGCGCTCAAAGCCCTCGTTGCGGACCTGAGCCGAGGGATACAGGTAAGAGCTGATCGTCGCGGTGATCGGGTCAATCTCCACCCCGACCATCGTCGCCTCGGGCGGGGCCAGGCCGATGAACGTGCCCGCACCGCAGCCGGGCTCCAGCACACGTCCACCCGCAAAGCCCGCGTCCCGCAGGGCGTCCCACACCGTGGCGGCGATCTCCGGGTCCGTGTAGTGCGCGTTGAGGGTGTTGGCCTCCGCCCGGCGGTACTCCTGCTGGCTCAGCAACCCGCGCAGCTGCGCGTTCTCCGTAGTCCACTCCTCCCGCCCGTCGAAGATCTGCGGGACCGCACCCCACCCCGACCATCCCGCGAGGGTCTCCTGCTCCTCGCGGGTGGCCGCCCGGTCCCCGCCCTCGAGCTGGCGCACCAGCGTGATCGCGGCCAAGTTCGCCCGCGCCCTGGCCTTCGCCCCCGAGGGGACGTGGATCGTCGTGCCCGGCCGGTAATCGGTGGCCACCACCTGCCGTGCAGCCTCCGCCGCCTGGGTCGCCGCGGGTTCTACTGGTGTCGTAGAGCGCTCCGGTATTGGTGCCGGCGCCGCCACGCCGGTAGCGCGGTCCTGGGCCCTGCCTGCCGCGGGCAGGGCTGTGCCGCCCGGGTCAATCGTGGCCGGGTCGGTCGGGGCGTCGAAGGGCTCACCGAACAGCGACGGCTGCGCCGCGGCCTGCGCCCGCCGCCCGCGTCGTCTTACCGGGCGGGAAGGTGCTGGCGATGCAGTTCCGCCAGGACCAGCTGCTCCATTTCCTCCCGGGCGTCCTTGCTGGCCCGGCGCGCCCGTAACTGCGTTGCCGGGGGTGGTGTCGTCGCGGGGACCGGTTTGCCGTCCTCGATCCGGCTCTGCCACAGCAGATCCATCCAGAACCGGAAGGCGGCGTTGTTCTCCGGCCACACCGCCTTCACGGCCTCCTCGGTCTCCTCGGTCGCCTCCGTCCGCCACACGCCCCGCCACCGATCCGGGTCGGTCCGTCGCCGCACCGACTCCGGGTCGTCGCCCTGCGGGAGCTGAAACTGGCTCTCCCTCTCCCGTACCTCGGCTTCCCACTCCTCCTGGGCCGCCTGCTCCTGCGCCGTCAGGTCCTCCTCCGGGACCTGCTCGTACAGCTCCTGGGTCAACACGATCTCCTCCGCCTGCGCCCGCGCGGTGTTGATCAACCCCACCTGCGTCAGGTAATCCGGCTCCGCCCCGTGATGCGCCCCCCGCCACTCCCGGATCACCGAGTGCTGCGTCTCGATCTGCAACTGGCCGATCATCTCCGACAACCTGGTTGCTTCCGTCTCGAAGTACTCCGCGGCTTCCTGATCGTTCCACTCCGGGGGAACCCCGATCTGGTTCACCCAGACCCGCTCCACGATCTGCTGTATCGCCTCGTTCATCAGCTGACCCCTCCTCGAGGAAACTGAACAGATCGGGCTGCTCGGGACTGTCCTCTGATCTACGCGCCACGAATGGCCCCTCCCGGTCCGGGCGCTCACCCACGCCGACGTCCCCGGCGACGGTACCGGCCGAGGTGTGCGCGCACCCACCGTCCCCTACATCCCCGCATCATCGTGCTCGGCATTCACCGTCCAGTTGAGGGTGATGTCGCGTCCAACAGCAACCAGCTGCTCGCCGTACGGTGGTCTTTCTCGGTAACGGCTGCAAACGCCCCGGCACGACGACCCCTCCTGTCCACGAGGTAGGGCTGGGGAGGTGAACCGCCGGGAGCCCTACTCTTTCCCGACCGTTCGAGACTGGCGGATCTCCTGCATGCCCGCCCGCGTGAGAGGTCGAGTCTTGCCCTGATCGATGTTCTCTTCAGCCGCCTCGATGAGTCGCGTCACCCCCTCAGACTCGAGCCAGTCACGCTCCGCTCGGGGAACGACGTCGGCGGCGACCAACACCAGCTTGCCGTTGACGACGTCCGCGAGGAACGCCGCCGACTCGCCCTCAACTCCCAGCATCCGTCGCAGCGCAGCGGGCACCACCAACCGGCCGTTCGGAGCCATCCCGATCATCGTCGTCATAACCTCGACTATAGAGTCTCTTGCCAAACTGTCAATGAACCCTAATGGCAATGTGGCATGACTGCTATGCTGCCGGTGTGGCTGCTGGCGAACCGGAGGAACTCGCGCGCATCATCGAGACCGACGTCTTCCGGGCGAGCCTGCACCAAGAGGGACCGCACGCCGGTTATGCGTTCTCCACCGCCGAGGTGGAAGGCGTGTTCCAGGCCCTGGTCATCTTGGACCAGAACCCCACCGCATTTCCTGGCTCGCTTCGACTCCACGCGCTGAAGCGACAGGACCGGCCCTGGTGGTCCATCACCCCGATCGAGCCGGCCGGCACCAATGTGCGCGTCCTGGTCAAACCCGAGCAGCGGGGCGGGAAAGGGCGATGGATAGTGGGTCCAGTCACCCGCCACTACCAAGCGCCGCCTGCCAAGTAACGGTCACTTTCCGCGACGGCGAAGCGTCCCGTAGAGGGCGTGCCCAGGTTCTGCGGGAATCGTCACCGGGCGGGTGGTCCGGGACATGCTGCCCTGGGCTCAGCGAGACGGAAGCTCTGTCATGGAGCCGCCCGGCTTGGGCCGAGCAGACCGCACTACCCGGCCGCAGATCGGGCACCCACCGCGCCGGGAGCGATTCTTGATCGGGGTGCGCCACTCGTGCGCGCAGTCGGGACAACGCCACCACACCGCGCGGCGGGAGCGAGGTTCGACATCGCGCGGGGTGAGTGCGCCGTTGCGGGTCGGGTGCCACTGCGCCGCGATGGCGGGCAGCGCGGTGGCCAGGCTGGGGTTCGGCGCCGCCACGCACCCCGGGCACCGCTGAGCCTGCCAGCGCTCATGCGGCGTGGCCGACCATTCGTGCCCGGCCGCGCACCGCCACCACACCGTGACCACCGCCGAGTGCGGGGTCACCTGTTCGGGTCGCAGGGCCCCGTTGCGGGTCGGGTGCCACTGCCCAGCGAGGTCCGGGCACACCACCGCCAGGTTGCTCTCCGCTGAGGCTTGTCTGCCCGTACAGTAGGGACACCCCGCTCCCCTGGTTCGTGTCCGCACCGCCGCGTCCCAGACATGTCCACGCTCGCAGCGCCACCACACCCGCCGATGCGAGCCGTAGGTGACCTCGTCGGGCTGCGTCACACCGTTGCCCGCCACGTGCCACTGCGCCGCCACCGCCGGATGCGTGACCGTCAGCGGTGCCTCCGCCCGCCGCTTGTTGGCCACCGCGCACACCCGGCACCCCGAGCCGCGGTGCACCCGCCTCGTCGGCCTGGCCGCCCACTCGTGGGCACACACCGAGCACCGCCACCACACCATCCGCGTCGACCCCGGCAGCACCAGCTCCGGAGTGAGGTCACCATTGCGGGTGGGATGCCACTGCGCCGCCAACTCCGGATACACAGCGGCGAGGCTGGTCTGCGGACTCACCCGCCGCCGCTCACAGAACGGGCAGCCGCGTTCCACCCGGTGATGCACCACCATCTGCCATTCATGCCCCGCCGCGCACCGCCACCACACCCACCGACCCGACCGTGGGGTGAGCTGAGCCGCGGTCAGCTGCCCGTTCCGATCCGGATGCCAGCTCGCCGCCACCTCCGGTTCGGCCAGGGCCAGGTTGTACGTCTCGCTCGCCCACTGCCCCCGACACGCCGGGCACCCCGAGTTCCGGACCACCAGATCCCACACCCTTGTCTGCCACTCGTGCCCCACCGCGCACCGCCACCACACCCGCAGCCGAGACCCCGCCCGCACCGCCGCCGGATCGACGGTTCCGTTGCGGGTGGGATGCCACTGGGCGAGCAGCGCCGGATAGTCGGCCAGCCATCCCAGCCGACCAACTCGAGCCCCACCACCACTCACCTCGGCACCTCCGCTGTGTCCACCGCGGCCGCCAGGTGCGCGGAGCGGGTCGGTCGGGACACACCAATGGTGCGCGCAATGACCGCCATCGCCCGGCCCCGCACCACCATGGCCTCGGGCAACCGCGACCTTCTCGGGTCATCAACGGTGGTCGACCACCAAGCCTGGCCCCGCTCCAACGCGGCCAGGCAGGTAGGACGCCAAACAGCAACCGCGGCGCTGGGGCGATGGTGCCGTCGGCCTCGGTGAGCGAGGGGAGGCCGACAACTGCGCGAGTAGCCGGGTCAGCGCGGGTGGCTCGTGCAGCCCACCCCACGCAATCGCTGGCACCATCAGAATCGGCAACGCCGACAACCCACCGAATAATCAATCGAGCAGCACCGCCGAGGCCTGCTCCAACGTCGACACCCGCACATTAGCGGTACCGGTAACTGCGGGTGCCGGGGTCGGGGTTCCCCAGCTGGGGTCGATCCCCGTGGACCAGCAGTCCGCTCGGGGCGTGCACGAGGGTCCAGGTGAACAAGGCCGACAGGTGCGCCAGGTGGTTGTTCACCGTCGCCGGGGCCATCACCTGCACCCGCCCGTCGGCCAGGGTGCGCACCGCGGTGCCGGCCAGGTGCTCGCGCCAGAGCATGACCTCGCGGGCGGTCACCGCCGCGATCCGATCGTGCCCGAACCCCGCGACGGTCCAGTCCCGGAACCGGCCCAGATGCCGGGCGATCTTGCCGGCCACCTCGGGAGAACGGACACCGCGCACGGCCGCGGTCAGGTACGCCTCAATCCAGAACCCGAGCGTCTCCCCACCCTCGGCCGGGATCCCGAAGACTGTCAACACCTTTCCTGAAGCGAACTCGTGGGGATCTTCACCGGCGTTTTCCGACGACGCGGTGCTGCTCATGCGTGGTTCCCTTCACGGAAGAGCCATTTCCTGAAGCGAGTCAGCCTGTGCCGTTGGCCGACGAGTGGACTGGCGGGGGTCGTCATGCGTGCATCAGCTCTCGGTCAAGAACTGGACCCACAGGCTTCCCGATGGCCGATGGCGAGCCGGGTGGTGGCGCCCGGCTGCAACGTCGATACAAGGAAACATGGTGGCCTCAACTGATCAGGACTCAGCTCGCATCCATCCGCATAGTCATCCAGTGTTTGATCGCGGTGTAGGCACGGCGCCTCAGCGCCCGCGCTCTCCATCCTGGGGTGGATGCTGAAGTATGGGCAAAGGGAAGCGTCTCAGGCGGGGACGCGCAAGCCGAGGTGTGCAAGGGGCCGGATCGCATGAGCTTGCCGCCGTGGAAGCGGGGGGTCGGCTGAAGCTTGCGGTCGTGACCTATCCGGGACTCGACACCGACGGACCTTCTCTCGCCCGGGACGTTGAACTGGTCCGTGCTTCTATCCTTTATGCCGATGAAATCGAGCTCATCAGCCCCGGGGCGGCGATGCTGGCCAGCGTCTTGCGGCTCGCAGAGACCGGCAGCAGTGGTCTCCTAGCGCTCCTGGGGGCGCTCGACGACGATACGGTGCAGCATTTGGGTGGCGAAAACTTACCCCAGAACTGGCGCGAGATGGTGCCGGCAGCAGCCCTCGCGGCTCAGCTGAATCCCGCAGTTCTTCGTGCCTTACCTGGTGGCGACCAGATTGACCCGAACGCGTTCCAGTCACTCCTTGAAGGCTGGCAGTCGGCGACAGGACAGTTTCAGGACGTTGCACAAGCAATGTTTGAGCAGTCCGGCGGCAGCGATCTCATCCCCGCGGTCGATGCGGAAATCCTAAAGTTGTCGTCCTCGGGGTTGAACGGTGCCACAGACGCAGAGACGATCACAGCGGGCTACATGGACCTGGTGCGAGAGCTTTTGGAAGAACCTTCGAGCCGGTTACTCTTCGATGACGCCGCGGGTTCGCTTGTACGGTCGTTAGTCGACGCGGGAAACGTCGAGCCGCATCCTCTGGCTTTGAAGCATGCGGGTGAAGCGGCGGTGGGGGCCGGCCTGGTCGCCCGCCTCCCTTCATTCCCTCAAGCGCCAGTTGACGAGCTGCTCGATCTGCGTCGCGACCTCTCCGCGCCGCTGGTCCGCTACCGTGCCGCTACATCGCGGTTGGCTGACCGTGTCGCCACGCCAGCCTTCGACACCGCAATGGCCGCAGAAATTGACGATCTTTGGACGACAGACGTAGCCCCAGCGCTTGTGGAGATCGGAGAGGGCCTTACCGAGCACGGCCTAGTTCGCGAGATGGCCAGGGCCTCTACGCAGAACGTCCGTGACCTGATCGTCTCTGGGTCCGCGATCTACGTTGGCCTAGCAGCTGGAACATCCGTCGATGGTGTGGCCGCGTCGACCGTCGCCGTCGGCGGTGCCGTGGCCGGAACGGCTGCTCGCGCAGCAGTCGCCCGCCGCGCCGAGAGGCGCGGTGTTGCCGCGCACGAACTCTTCTATCTCTACGAGGTGGACAGGCGACTTTGAGTGGCCGAAATCCTTTTCAGGACTGATCAGTACACGGTTATGTCGCTAGAAAAAGATTAGCGTCTTCCTGTCCAGTCTCGTCGCGCACCAGCGCCGCGAAGTCCCGTCGGGCTCCGGCCAGGGCAAGCAGTGCTGCCTGGACTCGCTCAACCTGGCCGTGGTCCACTCGGGCACCCATGACGAACTCCCTGAAGCGCTGCTGCCCGGGCTGCTCCGAGCGAGTAGTAGCCGCAGACACGACGTCGACGCAGCGAGCCATTTAGCACATTTGCGCTCGTCACCAACACCTGCGGGGCGCCCAACCAGACGGCGGACCATGCCTCAAGGGCCGGGGTGAAGTCCGAATCCAGCCAGTCATGCAGGTGCATCGGGTCGGCTGCCGGTCGCAGCCGAAATGTCACGTCTAGACCCTCACGCCACCCCGAACGTAGACGAGCATGAACCCGACAGACTGTCGCTAACCCGAAAGCAGGGAGGCCGAGGCCACAAGGAACTCCGCGCCTTCATCCACCCCATGGCTCCTCTCCGCCCTCACCTCACCAACCGCACCGCACTGAACCCGATCGCAGATGCTCAAAGTCGGCCCGAGCGTCCATAGCCGAACTGCCTCGAGCGACCGAACCCCCGGCTGGGAAAGCAGGTGCTGACCCACTCCACGGGCCCAGCACGAAGGGGTGCGTTACGCTCTGGCGCGTCATGGTCGTGGGGTTGTCGAAGGGCGGTGGTCGGGTGTCGTGTGAACCTCCTAGTCGCCTCGTGGCGCCGGCCCATCGCGCCGGCGCCCTCGCGTGTCCTGTTCCGTTGCCCGGACGTCGGTTGGGTTCGATCCTGCGCTGACGGATGCGGGCTGTTGCTGGGAGCCCGCCATGACCGAGTCCTCTCCCCCACGTCGCCTGCCTCCGCCGGTGGACGTGTTGCGTCGTCGTTCGACGGCTCGCGCCGACCGGTTGACGGCGACGCGGGCGGTGCGCCAGGCCATTGTCAGCGTGGCCGGACTGGTCCGCGCCCCGGTGCTGAACGAGGCGGGCCAACAGGTGGGCCGGGTGGTGGACGTGGTCGCGCGTATTCACGGGGATGACCGCTACCCGCCGGTCACCGGCATTCTGGTCCGGGTGGGGTGGCGCACAAGTTTCCTCGATGCCACCAGCATCGCGACGGTCGAGCACCGGGTGGTCCGGCTGCGGCGGGCGCAGCTGGATCTGCGGGACTTCGCTCGCCGCCCCGGGGAGGTACTGCTGGCCAAGGACCTGCTCGATCACCAGCTCGTCGACGTCGACGGCCGCCAAGTCATCCGCGCCGCCGACCTGTACCTGGCGCCGGTGGCCGGCCGGGTCCGGTTGGTGGGCTTGGATGTCAGCCTGGCGAGCCTGCTGCGGCGGCTGGGACCCCGGTTCCTGCGGGGCCGTCCGACCCCGGAGCGGGTCATTGACTGGGACGCTGTGGCCCCCTTCGGGGATCAGTTGACCACTGGGCCGGCCACCGTGCGGTTGCGCGGCACTCACGCGGGGTTGCACCGGTTGCGCCCCGGGGAGCTCGCCGACCTGTTGGAGGACCTGGGCCGCCCGGCCCGCCAGGAATTGTTGGCCAGCCTCGATGACGCCACCGCCGCCGACGCCCTGGAGGAAATGGACCCCGACGAGTTGGAAGCTTTGCTGCGGGAAGCCGACCCGGACCGGGCCGCGAGCCTGCTCGCGGCGATGGAACCCGACGAGGCCGTCGATGCGCTACGGGATCTCAGCAACGCCGAACGCACCACCATCCTGACCCGCATGCCCACCGGGGTGGCCGAGAACCTGACCGTACTGTTGGGGTACCGGGAGAACACCGCCGGCGGATTCATGACCACCGTGCTGGCCACCGCCGGACTGGGCGACACCGTCGGCGACGTCGAACGCCACGTCGCCAGCTTTGGGGAGCACCGCAACGAAATCGACGGGGTCCTCATCCTGGACGAGAACGGGCACCTGGTGGCGGACCTGCCGTTGTTCGACCTGGTGGTCCACCCCGATGACCAGCTCATCAGCACCGTCCTGGCCGAGGAACATCACCCCGAACCACTCACCGTGGCGCCGACGGCGACGGTCGCCGACGTCGCCGGGCAACTCGTGGAAACCCGGCGCTCCTCGCTGCTCGTCGTGAACGACGACGGCACCCCGCTCGGGCGGATCCTCGCCGACGACGTCCTGGACGCCCTCCTACCCGAACGCGGCCGACTGCATTTCCCGCGGTTGCTGCAATGACCCGCCCGACCCGCGCCCAGACCACGAAAGACGAGGCCGCAATGAGCACGGCAGAGCGCAACCGCGATAACACCGACGAGACCCAGGCCGGGGTGGCACCTCGCCTGGGCCGGCTGCGCCGGGTGCCCGGGGTGCGCCGGTTGTTTGCCTATGTGGCGATCGCGGGGCCGGGGATCATCGCCGCGAACGCCGGCAACGACGCCGCCGGCATCGCCACCTACTCCTCCGCCGGTTCCCAGTTCGTGTACCGCACCTTGTTCTTCATGGTGCTGGTGACCATCGCCCTGGTGTTGGTCCAGGAAATGTCGGTGCGGCTGGGGACCTTCACCGGCAAGGGGCTGGCCGCGCTGATCCGCGAGCAGTTCAGCCTGCGGTTGACCGGGGTGGCCCTGTTCTGCGTGCTGCTGGCCAACACCGGGCTGGTGGTCAGCGAGTTCGCCGGTATCGGGGCGGCGTTCGAGTTGCTCGGCATCAGCCGCTACTACGTCATCCCCGTCGCGGCCGTGGCGATCTGGGCGCTGGTGCTGTTCGGGTCCTACCGCTACGCCGAACGCATCTTCCTGGTGCTGTCCCTGGCGTTTCTGGCCTACCCGATCGCGGCGATCCTCGGCCACCCCGACTGGGGCCAGGTCGGGACCAACCTCGCCCTGCCCCATTTCATCCTGTCCAAGGACTACCTGCTGCTCGGGGTCGCGTTGATCGGCACCACCGTCAGCCCCTACATGCAGCTCTACGCCGCCGCCGGTGTCGTCGACCGCGGTGCCGGACCCGACCGCTACCGCGACGCCCGCCTGGACGCGGTGTCCGGGGCGATCTTCGCCTGCGTCATCAGCATCATGATCATCATCGCCACCGCCGCCACCATCGGCGGCCGCGGCCCGCTGGACTCGGCGAAGGAAGCCGCCGAAGCGCTGCGCCCGGTCGCCGGCAACGGCGCCGAACTGCTGTTCGCCGTCGGCCTGCTCGGGGCCTCCGCCCTGGCCGGTGCCGTGGTTCCGCTGTCCAGCAGTTACGCCATCAGCGAAGCCGTCGGCGTGGAACGCTCGGTGTCCCGCCGCTTCCGGGAAGCACCCCTGTTCCTGGGGTTGTTCACCTTCCAGATCTTCCTCGGCGCCGCCGTCGCGATGACCCCGGTCAACCTGATCACCCTGCTGATCGGCACCCAAGTCCTACAAGGCATCGTCACCCCGGTGGTGCTGGTCTACATCCTCATCCTCGCCAACCGCCGCGAGGTCCTCGGCAATGCGGCGAACAAGCCGGTGTTCCGGGTCGTGGCCACCATCGCCGTGACCGCGATCAGCGCCATGTCCCTGCTGCTGCTCGGACAAACCCTGCTCGGTTTCCTCGGGCTCGGCTAAGCACAGGGGTCACGGCCGCGGTCACACCGGGAGTGATGGATCCGGATCAGCAGCAGGATGATCAGGGTCAACGTGATAGCGACCACACCGCTGAGCACCCCGAGACCGGTGCTGTGCCGCACCCACGCGGTGACGGCGGCGGCGATGTTGGCCCCGGCCACCAGCTCAATGACCACGAGCACGACCAGGCGCCACCGCGGCCAGGACCGGCGCTGGCGTTCCGGTGGCGCGAGGCCCTGCTGGTGGTGGGTGCCGGTGTCCTGGGCAAGATCGGTGCGGAGCAGTTCCAACAGGGCCACCGAGACGCCGGTCAGCGCGGCCACCGCCACAATGTCCTCACCGCGGCGCAACATGCCGGCCGCACGCAGCATCCGGTCGCGCTGCGGGTCCTCGTGTGCCGGCACGCCGGTGCTAGCCGAGGCCGGTGCCGAACAGCAGCCCCAGCAGGTAGGTCACCGCGGCCGCACCGTAGCCGATGAGCAGCTGGCGCATCGCTCGCCGCAGCGGTGGGCCGCCTGAGAGCAGACCGACGACGACGCCGGTAGCCAGCAGCACGATCCCGACGAGGACAGCGGCCACAAGAAGCGCCACGGTGCCCTGCAGGCCGAACAGGTAAGGCAGGACCGGGACGAGGGCGCCGGAGGCGAAGAAGCAGAAGCTGGACACCCCGGCACCCAACCCGGTGCCGACCGCCTCGTGCCCATCGGTATCCGACCCTGCTGCACCGGGGTGCCCGGTGATACCCAAGGTGTGATCATCCAGCACCTCGGCGGCATGGGAGGCCGCCTGCTCCGCGCTCATGCCGCGGGCCCGGTAGAGCAGGGCCAACTCGTTGGCGTCGACATCGAGCTGGAGCAGCACCGAGCCTGCCTGGGGATCCGGGGTGGAGGCTTCCAGCAGCTCTCGTTGAGAGCGCACCGAAACGTACTCCCCGGCCCCCATCGACAGTGCCCCGGCCAGCAACCCGGCCAAACCGGTGACGAGCACGGTGTGGTTGGACACCCCGCTGGCGCTGATGCCCAGCACGAGGGCGAGGTTGCTGACCAGTCCGTCGTTGGCGCCGAACACCGCCGCCCGGAAGCTGCCGGAGAGCCGGTTGCGGCCCCGGGTGGCCAGTCCGCGCACCACTTCCGCGTGGATGCGCTCATCGGCCGCCATCGTCGGGGTGGCATCGGCATCCGTCTCATACGCCGAGCGGGACTCGGCCCGTTGCGCCAAGGCCAGGACGAACACCGACCCGAAATGCCGCGCCAGAAAGCCCAGCAACCGGGTACGCAGATCACCCCGGCGGGGTTGGCCGACCTGATCCCCGAGCAGGGCGCGCCAATGCGTCTCGTGGCGGACCTCGGCGGCGGCCAAAGCCAGCAGGATGTCGCATTCTTCCCCGTCCCGGCGTGCGGCGAGGTCGCGGTACACCGCGGCCTCGGCACGTTCATCGGCCAAGTGCTGCCGCCAACGGCGCAGATCAGAGGGACGCGGCCGTGGATGCCCAGCATCGATGGGGTGGGTCGAGGCAGGGCGGATCGGAGAGGACATAACTTCCTTCGGTCGTGTTCGGCCGAAGGTCTTGCTCGCCCAA
>JAABUU010006011.1_pt1 | contig 13229 bp, 15 predicted proteins | sample 5559301 | NCBI WGS metagenome assembly JAABUU01 (sample SAMN10711884, study PRJNA513360) | rock metagenome | isolation source: Antarctica rocks | place: Antarctica: Victoria Land, Richard Nunatak white
GCCTCCGCATCCTGATGCGCCGCGGGGAAGCGCACCTCCGGGGCGAGGCGGTACGCGACAAGCAGGACCGGAAGGTCGAGCTGCCGGGCGACCTCAGAACAGAAGCTCCGATGGGTGTCAAGGCCGCCCGTGACGAACCCGCCACCGTGGAACCAGACGACGAGCGGACCGGGATTGCGATCAACCCGCGAGTCGAGCAGGAGCGCCGGGAGTTCACCCGCGGCACCGGGCACCGAGATCTTCCGGCTGATCGCGAGGGCTGGGGCGGATACATCCGCGAGCTTCACCGATTCCACCATCGCGACGCGGGCGGTCGCGGGATCGGTCTGCTCGATCGGCGGTGTGCTGCTGGTCTTCAGGTAGTCCAGCACCGCCTTGACGTCGGGTCGTACGGTCATACGGCTCCTCCAGACTGATGGCGCAACCTGACATCGGCAAGCGTACACACCAACCTGCCGTGATGGCAGATCGCGCCATCGCCCGGCTAGTCTGGGCACCATGGGCCGTTGGCAGCCGAACGGGCACGGGCGCTTGCAGCAAGCAGCGCTGGCACTGTTCGAACGCGACGGCTACGCCGCGACCACGGTTACCGCGATCGCCGGCCGGGCGGGTCTGACCGAGCGCACGTTCTACCGCCACTTCCCCGACAAGCGCGACGTGCTATTCGGTGACGAGGACCGGCTCGAGGCGGTGGTTGTCGCCGCGGTCGCTGCGGCTCCCGAACAGGCGGATGCCGCGGCCGCGCTTGCCCTGGGGCTGCGGGCGCTCGCTGCTGAGCTCGGCATCGACCACCGACGCGCGCACCGCCGGGCCCGCGTCATCGCCTGCGAACCCGAACTCGCCGAGCGCGAGCTCGGCAAGCTCAACGCCTGGTCCGACGCGATCGTCGCGTGCCTCAGCGCCAGGGGCATGTCGACGGCCGGCGCTCGGCTCGCCGCCGAACTCGCGATGGCCGTCTTCCGCAACGCATTCCACCGCTGGACTGACAGCGCATCCGCCAGCGACCTAAGCGCGCTCGTCGACCAGACGCTCGACGAGGCGGCGTCGTTGCTTCGACCGCAGGGGTATCGGTGACCAGTCCCGCTGCAGGATCCATGACCGGTCAGTTTCGTTCGTGCAATGCCGGCGCGAGCTGCACCAGGCGCTCCACCCCGGCGGTGAGGTCAGTCCCGATGGGCAGCAGCGCGACGACGTGGTCGGCTCCCGCGGCCAGATGGGAGCCCACTCGCGCCGCCACCGACGCTGGGCCACCCGTGGCAGCATCGGCCAGGACGACGAGCAGCTTGTCGGGCCCCAGCTTTTTGCGGGCGGCGGCAGTTGCGTCGGGCGCCGCCGCGGCGGGCATCGCACCGTCGGCGTGATCGCCGGCGAGCGCGAGCATCTTGGGTCCGTTTGCGGCGATGATGCAGGCGTAGGCGGCCTGGGGCGGAGTCGTCTGCGCCGGGGCAGCCATCGTGTCGAGGTAGTCGCGCATCGTCGTGACCGGGCTGCCGTACTGCCGTCCCACACTCGTTGCTTGGTCGGGGTAGCCGCCGCCGAGCCCAAGCACGAACCGGCCGGGAAAGGCTTCCGAGAGCTGGGCCGCCGCCCCGCGGGCGGTTTGGGGCGACCGCGCCCAGATGTTGGCGATGGCGGTCCCGAGCACGAGCCGCTCGGTCGCTGCGAGCAGCAGCGCCGCCTGAGCGAACGCGTCCTTGCCGAGCACTTCGTTCAGCCAGACCGCGCCGTACGCGGCCTGTTCGAGCCGGCGGACGGCCTGGTCCTGCGTCGCGGCGGGAGCCCAGTACGTCGGCGACCACGGCAGTAGCGCACCGACCGGCCCCAGCGCCGTCCGGGCTTGTTCGACTACTCCGACCTCGGCCCTCACAGCCGGACGACGATCTTGGACGCCGACACGCCACGCTTCTGCAGGTCCAGCCCGGCCTGTAGGTGCTCTAGGCCGGTGCCGACCACGTGCGGTGGGGGAGCCGCGACGTAGCGTCCGTCGGCCAGCGCCGCAGGCAGGAAGTCGACGTAGATCGCACTGCCTACCTCGTTGCCCATGAGGGTGCTGCCGAAGATCGACGTCATGCGAACGCCGCGGCGGCGGCTCCGTATCGCGGACGCCGTGCTGGATGCCGCCAGGCGCAGCAGCAGTGACACGAGCTTGCTGCCCGGACGGTCCGGCAGGCCGTTGAACGAGACCGCCGTGCTGGCGGTGGACACGAGCCTGGGGCCTGCGCACCTGCCGACCACGTCCAGGCACGGGTCGGTCGAACCCGCGCCGACGGCGATGGCGCCCGCGAGGGTTGTACCGGCCAGCGCCTGCACGATCTGCTCAACGACGGTCGGGTTGCGGTAGTCGAAGACCCGGCTCGCGCCGAGCCCCGTGACGTAGTCGTTGTTCTTCGGCGACGCCGTAGTCACCACGTCGTAGCCGGCGGCGACCGCGAGTTGGATGGCGTTGCTGCCGACGCTGGTCGAGCCTCCCCACACGAGCACCGTCTGCCCGGCTGGTACCGGGCTGGCGCTGGGATGTGTCAGTGCCAGGTGGTCGGTCTGGAACAGCCCGCAGGCCGCCGTCGACAGCCCCAGGGGCAGGACGGCGGCGGCTTCGTACGCCATGGTGTCGGGGATCGGCGCGGTCAGGTGCGCCAGCACGACGGTGTAGCGCTGGAAGCTGCCCTCGGCCGCACGGTTGCGCTTCTTGTCGGTCCCGACGGCGTGGGCGAGCACGCGGTCCCCGACCTGGAAGCGCGAGACGCCGGCACCCACCTCGACGACCTCACCGGCCAGGTCGGCGCCGAGCACGAAGGGGTAGCGGATCCAGCGGAAGATCACACTGCCGACGAGCTGCAGGATCCAGTCGAGCGGGTTGATCGCGACGGCGTGGTTCTCCACGACGATCTCGCCCTCGGCGGGCGAGGTGTACGGCGCGGCCCCGGCCTGGAGTCGGGCGTGCTTGGCCGGCAGCCACGCGGCGGTGTTGGTCGGCACGCCCGTCACCCGCCGACCGTGGTGCGGGGCTGGTCCAGGACGAACAAGCCGCCGGCCGCCTCGGCGAGCTCGGCGCCGAACAGGGCGCCGGGGGTAAAGGAACCGGGTCGTCCCTCGCCGTGCAGCAGCCTGCAGGTGACTTCTGCGGCGACCAAGGCGGTGAAGTCCATCGCGTCGCCGATCCGCAGCCACCCGTCGCGGATCGTGCCCGAGGGCCACTGCACGCGGGCATGGCCCCACGACGACGGGCGGGCGCGCTCTGCGGCGCGCAGCGGCACGCGCGCGAGACCGCGGGTAGCGAGAGCGCTCATCCCGGGCAGTCGGACCAGGCCGGTCACTGCCGGCAGCAGTGCCCGTACGAGAGCGTTGGACGGGGCAGCGGTCGTCGCCGCGACGACGCCCTCCGCGCCGCTGGCATGCCAGGCGGCGATGAGCTCGCCGTTGGCGCCGCTGCCGGTGCTGATGACGTCGCCGTCGGGCGTGGTGAGCGTGAGCGGGTCGGCCGCCGAGGCGGAGGTCACCAGGCGCCCGCCCCGCACGCTTCTGCCGCCGAAGCGGATGATCTCCACGATGGTCGCGGCGAGCGCCTCGCCCACGACGCCGGCCTCCAGGGCCAGGGACGGGATCGCGTCGACCCGGACCTGGGTCGGCCGAGGCTGGCCGTCGCACAGCTGCAGCACGACGCTCTCGGTAGCGAGAACCCCGAAGCCGGCACCCGTGACCATCACCTGGCCGGCGTCAGCGGCCCGCCGGTCCAGGCCCAGGACGGTCTGGACGGCCGACAGCTCGTTCGCGACGTCGACGTAATGCGTGCCCGGCGGGCACGCCAACGCCACTCGAGCAGCCGTGGTCGTGAACGGGCCAACGGTGCTCACGACCACACCGGGCCCGGACGCGGCAATCACGCTCAGGGTCGAGGCCAGAGTGCCGGCCACGATCCTTGGCCCACCGAGCTCGGCCGCCAGCCCGGACAGGCGTGCTTGGTCCCGACCGACGAGCACCAGGGGAACGCCCGACCGGTGCAACACGTCGGCAATCGCCCGGCCCGTGCGCCCCGTCGCTCCGAGCACCCATGCTTCGTCTGTCATCTGCTGCTCCTCGACCTCGTCTGTCGCCTTACCCGGCCACGGCACGACATGCCGTCACGCTGCCCATGATGACATGCCGTGTCGTCATCTACGCTGCCGACATGGCACGTTGGGAGCCGGGAGCCCGGGAGCGGCTGGAGCAGGCAGCCCTTGAGCTGTTCGTCGAGCAGGGCTTCGCCGACACCACGGTCCCGCAGATCACCGCCCGGGCCGGGCTGACGACCCGTACGTTCTTTCGCCACTTCTCTGACAAGCGCGAGGTGCTGTTCGGGGTCGAGCAGGACCTGCCAGCGCTGATCGGGCAGCTCATGGCCGACGCGCCGGCGTCCCTGCGCCCGATGGCGCTGATCGAGCAGGGGCTCTCCGTCGTCGCGTCGACGTGGTTCGAGGGGCAGCGGGACCACCTACTCACGCACCGCGCCGTCGTCGCCACCGATGCGAGCCTGCGCGAGCGCTCGCTGCAGAAGAAGGCGATCCTGTCCGCCGCCGTGAGCCAGGGCTTCCGTGATCGCGGCCTCGACGAGCTGACCTCGACGCTGTCCGCGCACGTCGCGGTGACCGTGCTCAATGTCGCGGTCGACCGCTGGCTCGACGGGGACGGCGAAGCGCCCTTGACCGATCTCGTCCGCGACACCCTGCATGAGTTGCGGGGCCTGCTCGGCGAGCCCGGGTAGCTCAGTCGGGCCTCGGACTGCCTCAGGGCAGCACGCCAAAGGCCCCACGGCTGGCCCGCAGCACCTCGATCTCCGGTCATCTGCCGCAGGCAGCCCAGCGGCTCAGGACGAGTCAGCAGCAGGGCTGGTCCCTGCTTGTCGAACGCGACCTAGTGCGGCGCCCGCGATGAGCCTGGGCGGGTACGCGCGGACTCTCATCTGGAGTACAGCCGCGCCGGCCGACGGCGCGCCCGGTACGAAGACCCACGGCCCCCACCAAGCGGGTCTGCACCCGCTACGCGACCAAGTCAATGTGAGTCGTTGCCTCCCGGCCGTCCCAATAGACGGAACGTCTATCGGGAGGGCCGCAGATCAGCGGGGGGTGCGTCGGCGATCTTGTCCGTAAGACCCGTCCGGTTTGAATTCCCGCTCAGGGGCGTCGGGCGGCACATGATCGTCGTTCCACTTCCTAGGGCTGGTACGTCCCACAAGCACCCTGAGCTGGGTGAGCGAACCATGCACCGGGACGTCCGAGTGCTCGATCGGCTCGGGGGAGCGAGCGGAGGCCGGCGCTCGGATGCGGAACGGGTCACCGTAGCCCCAGGTGAGCCAGCGGACGGCGTGCTGCTTGGAGTGCGTTCAGCCCGGCGTCGCAGAGGTCCTGTCTGTACGCGGGTTCCGGGACAGGCTTGTGGACACAGCTTCTGGGACGCTTGTCTCTACCTTTTGGGGTCTCCGGCAAGCGTCGGCGGGGCTGTCCCAGTTCCGAGGATGTGGAACCGTCACGAACTGTGACGCCGACGCCCGCGAGCAAGATCAGAGTGTCCGAAAGGGGATCCGCTTGCGTACAGGGACGGGACTAGGAGGTGGGCCGCACCGTTGACGCAGCTGCACCTGCCGCTCACTCGGGCGCCCCGCTCTGTTGCCGCGCCCACTCCGCAACCCGCCGCGCGCTCTCCTCCTCCGACAGGTCCTCGACGCGGGTGAGCATCGACCAGCGCACGCCGAAGGGGTCGCGGATGCTCGCGAAGCGATCGCCGGACACGAAGGTGGTCAGCGGCTCGCGCACCGTCGCGCCGGCCTGCTCGGCCCGGGCCACCACCGACTCCGCGTCGTTGCAGTACAGGCCGATCGAGTAGCAGTCGTCCTCGCCGGCGGGCGGAGGCACGAGGTGGTAGTCAGCGAGCGGCTCCCCGAGCTGCAGCTGCCCGTGTCCGAAGTCGAGGACGGCATGGGCCACGACGCCGCCCATCTCGGTGACGTCGACGACCCGCGCGCCAAAGACGTCGCGGTAGAAGGCGATCGCCTCACGGGCCCGGGGCACGACGAGGAACGGCGTCAGGCTCGTGACGCCTTGGGGGATGCCGTCCGTCGTGTGCGCGCCGTGCGCGGCGCGGACCTGCTGCGTCGTCTCGTCCATGGGCTGAGACGCTAGGGGCGGGACGGGTCCGTCGGCTTGGAGATTCGCGACAGGGCCGGGTTGGCTCTTCTCATGACCGGCGACGGGCGGGGAGTGCTTTATCCCGCGGCCATGCCGACCTTGCACCGGCTGCCCCCGCCCGGGCGCGTCTCCTCGCTGGTCAGGTGGTTCTGGATCCCGGAGTGGGACATCGCGCCCGGCCGCGTGTCGCGCCAAGAGCTGCTCGCCTTTCCAGCCTGCAACCTCGCCGTCGAGCCCACTCTGGTCGGCCTCGCTGGCCCGACGACTAGACGATCGCATCGCGACCTGGCCGGACGCGGCTGGACTGTCGGGGCGCTGCTGCGACCGGCGGCCGTGCCGCACCTCACGACCGACCCGTACGCGCTGCGGGACCGGTACCAGTCCCTCGACCTGTCCGACCTGCACCGGACCGTGGCGGCGGCAATGACCGGCCAGGGAGAGGGGGACCTCCGCCGCGCCCGTGCCGTCGAGGCGTTCACCGACTGGCTGGTCGCGACGCTGTCGCCCCCTGACGCCGACGGGCTGCTCGCCAACGCTCTGGCCGAGCTCGTCGACGGCGACCCGACCGTGCTGCAGGTCCAGGACGCCGCGTCCCGCCTGAACGTGTCCGCCCGGACCCTGCAAAGGCTGGCCCGGCGCCACGTCGGGCTGTCGCCAGCGGCGATGATCCGTCGGCGCCGGCTGCAGGAGGCCGCTGAGCGGCTGCGCACCAACCCCGACGCCGACCTTGCAACGGTGGCCGCGGAACTCGGCTACGCCGACCAGGCCCACCTCTCCGGCGACTTCCGTGCCGTGCTGGGCTTCACACCGAGCTCCTACCGCGCGTCCTGCCCCACCAAGGGCTAGGGCAGGAGCCCCCGAGACCGGTTGACGATCCTTCTACGGGACGTCGTACTCCACGCACTGAGGACTTCCAGTCGCGGTCTCTACCTGCTTGCCCGTCAACAGGGCGAGTCGTTGCCCGTCGTAGCACTCGAGCTCGAGCGCCAGGACGCCGGGCGCGAGGTTCGCCAGGTTGCGGACGCGGCTCAGGCTGAGCAGGACCTCGCAGTCGTGCAGTGGGCAGAAGACAACGAACACGTCGGCCTCCTTAGGTTATGTCGTAGGTGATCCAGCCGGTGGCTGTGGCGACCTGGTCGTACTTGGCCCCGGGCGCGGTCGTTGTCGTGTGCGGTGATCCAGCGGACCACCGACCACCCGTTGCGCTGGGCGAGGAGGCGCAGCTCGGCGAGCAGCGCGTCCACGACGCCGGTGCCGCGGACGGGCGGTTCGACATACAGGTCGTCGAGGTAGCAGCCGGTGCTGGCGGTGAGCGGCCGGGCGAAGGTGCGGTAGTGGGCCAGAGCGACGACCCGCCCGGCGGGGGTCACAGCGAGCAGGGCGTTGACCTCGTGGTGGGGGTCCGACAACCAGCTCCAGACGGTCGCGGCGGCCTGCTCGGTCTGCTCAGCCTGCTCAGCCTGCTCAGCCTGGTAGAACGCGGCGTAGGCGGCGTTCAACTCCCGCCAGCGGCCGTGGTCTGCAGGGGTAGGCGGCCGGACCGTGTAGCCGGCGGTCACGCGGCTCGCCCGCCGGGTGCGGCGTCGGCCGGCGCGGTGGAGCGCCGGGGACGCCGCAGGCGGCCTTGGGCCAGCGCAACACCGCTGAGCACGACCAGGGCGCCGGCCGGCTGGTTCCACAGCAAGTGCTCGTGGAGCAGGCTGATGCCGACCAGCGCGGCGACCAGCGGCGTGAGGTAGGTGACGCTGCTGGCGGTGGTGGCCCCGGCGGCGGCCACGATCTGGAAGTTCAGGACGTAGGCCAGTCCGGAGCCGAGCACGCCGAGCGCGAGCATCGCCGCGACGACCCGGCCGGTGACGGCGTGCTCGGGCCGGACACCGGTGACCAGCAGAAGGGGGAGCATGATCGCGGTTGCGCAGGCGACCTGTCCGGTGGCCAGCGCCACCGGGCCCTCAGCCAGGCCGGTCAGGTAGCGGCGTGAGTAGGGGAACGCCAGGCCGTAGCAGCCGACCGCGAGCAGGCACGCGGCGACGCCACCGAGCTGCCCGCCGGGAAAGCCGCGCCACACCCCGAGCACGACCAGGATCCCGACGAACCCGAGCAGCAACCCGGCGACCCGCTGCAAGGTCGGCTTCTCCTCGGGCAGCGCGACCAGCACGACGAGCAGCGTGGCCAGCGGAGTCGCCGCGTTGATGATCCCGGCCAGGAGCGAGGACACGGTCTGCTCGCCGATCGCGAACAGCGTGAACGGCGCTGCGTTGAGAAGTACGGCCAGGACCGCCAGGTGAGCCCAGGTCCGTGCCGAGCGGGGCAGTACGGTGCGGCTGGCGGCGCTAATTAGCGCGAGCGCCGCCAGACCCAGGAGCATCCGCCAGAAGACCACCTGCACCGGCGACAGAGCCTGCAGGCCTACCCGGATGAACGCGAACGAGCACCCCCAGAACAGCGCCAGCGCCAGGAAGCTCGGCACCCATGACCGGCCCCTCTGCACTTCGGGTGACGGCGGTGGGGGCTGCGCCGACGTCGCCGGCGCGCTCACCTCGCGGCTCCCGCGGGCTGGCGCCCGGCTGCCGCCGCACCGACAACATGGCGCTGCCGCCGCACCGACAACATGGCACTGCCCGTCGAGCGCGGCGTGCTCGGCGTCGAGCAGGGCCTGCTTGACCTCCAGTCCCCAGCGAAAGCCCCCCAGCCCGCCGTCACTGCGCAGCACCCGATGGCACGGCACGACCAGCGCTACCCGGTTCGTTGCGCAGGCGCTGGCCACGGCACGGATTGCGGCCGGTGACCCCACCGCCTCGGCGACCTGCCGGTAGGACCGGGTCTGGCCGGCCGGAATCAGGCGCAGCGCCGTCCAGACCCGGGCCTGGAACGCGGTCCCGCGCAGGTCCACCGGCAGGTCATACGTCTCGCCACCCCCGTCGGCCAGCACTGCCAGGGCGCGCAGCACGTCGTCGAGCACCCCAGGCGCGGCCTGGATCTGCGCCGCCGGGAACTCGGCGCGGACCTCAGCCAGCAGCGCCGGCACGTCCGGCCCGATCCGCACCGCGCACAGCCCGCGGATGCTCGCTACCGCCAATAGGCACCCGACCGGGGTGCTCGTGCTGCCCCACAGCAGCTGCTCGCCGTCGGCGCCGGCGGCGTACGCCGACGGCGTCATCCCGAGCGTTGTGGCGGCGGTGTCGTAGAACGCCCGTACCGACCCGAACCCAGACGCGTACACCGCCTGCGACACCTGCCCGTGCTGGCGCAGCAGCGCGCGGGCCGCGCCGGTCCGGACGGCGTCGCCAAAGGCTCGAGGCGAGACCCCGATGACCCGCTGGAACGCCCGTCCCAGCCGGCGACCCGCCAGGCCGGTCACCCGCTCCAGTTCCGGGCGCGGCAACGGCCCGGCTGCGGCCACCATCGCTCGGCACCCCGCTACCACCCCCGCCAGCTCCACCGCCGCGCCCGGCTCGTTGTCCGGCTGGCAGCGCAGGCACGGCCGGTACCCGGCCGAGCGGGCCTGCTGCCCGCCGTCGAAGAACAGCACGTTCTCCCGGCGCGGCCGCCGGGCTGGGCACGTCGACCGGCAGTAGATCATCGTGGTGCGGACCGCGTACACGAACGGCTCGGCCGCCAGAGCGCGCTCCTGCACCAGCTGCCACCGCTCGTCGTCGCTCACCAGCCGACCCTGGCAGGCCGAGCAGCGAGTCACACTCCACTTCGGGCCGTCAAAAGCTCGCACCAGGAGAAGGCCCCCAGCCACGGACATCTCGCGCGGTGTTCCCGCTGGACGATCCGGCTACGGGACGCCCCCTGGCATGGTAGCCGGCAAGTGGTCAGCTGGGGTGTTCTCCGCTCCTGATCATGTTCACGCCGAGCCAGCCCCAGTACGCGCGGTGGTGGGCGATGAGGCCGTCGCGGATCTCCATGACTTCGACGATGTCCATCTGATCGCCGTCAGGAGACTCTCGGGGATACTCCCAGGTCACCCGGGCGCCGTCGGTGAGGAAGCCGGTCCGGAAGCGGCGGCGCTGTGGGGGCTGGTGGGCGAAGACCTGCTGCACGAATCGCCGCAACGCCTCGCGCCCGTGCACGACTCCTTCGTCGGTGCCGAGCAGGTGGCAGACCAGAGGGCTCTCCAGCGTGGCGTCGGGGTGGTAGAGCGCCATCGACGCATCCAGGTCCTTGGCGCCCAGCGCGTCGTCCCAAGCCTGGAAGACGTGCTCGATCGCACCGGTGTCGGGGTGTTGGTCCATGAGTGCTCCTCGTTCTCCTCGTTCGGGTGGACGGCACCGACGCTAGAGCCGTAACGCTTTGCCGCTGAGCAAAGCGTGTTTGTGCGAGGCTGGCGGCATGGGTGAGGTGGCCGAGTTGTCGTCAGATTTCCGGGATCGCGACTTGGCGCCGGTGGCGGCGCTGTTCGGTGATCCGGCACGGGCCGCGATGCTCGCCGCGCTGGCCGACGGCCAGGCGTTGCCCGCCGGGGAACTGGCCAGTTGGGCCGGGGTGCACCCGGCGACGGCCACCGCACATCTGCGCCGCCTCGTTGAGGGCGGCCTGGTGCGGGTGCGGGTGCAAGGCCGGCACCGCTACCACGAGCTCGCCGGCCCGCAGGTCGCCGCAGTGCTGGAGGCGTTGGCCCAGCTCGCCCCGCCGGCGCCGGTCCGCTCGCTACGCGAACACCGCAGCGCCACCGCGCTGGCCGAGGCGCGGACCTGCTACGACCACCTCGCCGGCCGGCGCGGCGTCGAGCTGCGCGACCGGCTGCTCAGCGTCGGCGCCCTGCACGCCATCGACGAGCGTGACCACGCCCTGACCGACCGGGGCCAGCAGCTGGTCGCCGACCTGGGCATCGACGCCGACCAGGTCGGTGCGACCCGACGGGTCTTCGCTCGCTGCTGCATCGACTGGACCCACCAGCGCCCCCACCTCGCCGGAGCCCTCCCCGCCGCCATCACCGACCGCCTCCTCACCCTCGGATGGCTGTCCCGCACCGCCGGCCGGGGCCTGCGAGTAGCAGCCGACTACGACCAGCACCTGGACCACTGGCTGTCACCGGTGCCCGATCCTCCCGTGGTCGAGATCGCCCGCTGACGGATCGTCCAGCGGGCAGTGATTGCGGGTTTGGCTGAGCTTCAGCCCCAGCCGTTGGCCGAGTTCCTGTTTGCCCCGCTCGGTCGTGGTGACAGCGCGGTCTGCGGGGCGGCGCGTGACCCAGTCTGACTGCTCGAAGGAGGCCAAGATGCTCGCGCCGAGCGCGCCGCCGAGGTGGTGGCGTTGTTCGCTCCAGTCGAGGCAGAACCGTAGTAGGGGTGTGAGTAGCAACGGCGCAGGATCCTCCACTAAGGGTTTGTGGGCGGAGCAGGAGCGTGACGGCTGCGGGAGTCGCAGCGCCGCCGGGACGTCCACGACCACTGACAACCCTTGGAATCACTCATCTAGACGGGATCATCCATGACCACCACTGGTGACGTGCGGGTCAGCGGCATCCAGCCACTGGACTCACCCGCCGACCTGCTCGCCGCTTTGCCGTTGACCGACCGGCGTGCGTCCCTGGTCGCCCGGGCGCGGGACGCGGTGCACGACGTCCTGACCGGCCGGGACGACCGACTCGTCGTTGTCGTCGGGCCGTGTTCGATCCACGACCCGGTCGCGGCGTTGGACTACGCCCGGCGGCTGGCTCGCGAGGCCGAGCGTCACAGCGAGAGCCTGCTGGTCGTGATGCGCGTCTACTTCGAGAAGCCGAGGACGACCGTCGGCTGGACGGGTCTGATCAATGATCCCGGTCTCGACGGCGGCCACGACGTCTCCCGAGGGATGCGGACCGCGCGTCAGCTGCTCTGCGACATCCTGGACACCGGCCTGCCGGTCGGGTGCGAGTTCCTCGACCCGATCACGCCCCAGTTCATCGCCGACGCGGTCAGTTGGGGTGCGATCGGTGCTCGGACCACTGAGAGCCAGGTCCACCGCCACATGGCATCGGGACTGTCGATGCCGGTGGGCTTCAAGAACGGCACGGACGGGGGGCTGCAAGCCACCTTCGACGCCTGTCGTACCGCCGCGAACGGGCACACGTTCTTCGGCGTCGACCAGACCGGGCGTGCGTCGGTGGTGAGCACGACCGGCAACCCCGACTGCCATGTCGTGCTGCGAGGTGGGCAGGACGGTCCTAACTACGGCCCGCAGCAGGTCGACGCGGCACTGACCGGGCTGGGCCGGGCCGGCCTGCCGCGACGCCTGATGATCGACGCGAGCCACGCCAACAGTGGCAAGGACCACGAGCGCCAGCCGGGCGTCGCGCGCGGCATCGCCGACCAGGTGCGCGCCGGGCAGAACGGCATCGTCGGGGTGATGCTGGAGAGCTTCATCGCGCCTGGCCGCCAGGATCTGCTCCCGGGGGCTGCCTTGACCTACGGCCAGAGCGTGACGGACGCCTGCATGGGATGGGAGACGACTGCCGTGGTGCTCGACGAGCTCGCCGCCGCCAGGGACCGCAGCTGAGGCCATCTCGGGTTGTTTCCACCCGCGTGCGCTGCTAGCAAATCTGATAGCGTAGCGGCATGCCTAACGTCCTCATCCGTGATGTGCCCGTGGATGACCTCGACCAGATCCGGTCGGCAGCGGCCACCCAGGGCTCATCTCTGCAGAGCTACCTGCGCGATGCCGTCCACGCCCAGGCGTCTTATCTGCGGCGCCAGGAAGCCCTAGCCAGGGTGGCCGAGGAGCTGCTAGGCCGTCCACCCGTACCGACCAACGAGCGGCAAGCTGTGCTCGACGCCATCGCGGACGCGCACGACGAACGCGCCGATCAGCTGGGTCAGCGGCCGGCTTCGTGATCGTCGACGCGTCGGTCGTCATCGACGGGGTTGCCGATCCGGGGCCGCGAGGCGTCGCGGCCCGTTCCGCCCTCGCCGCCCAGCCAGCGGCTGAACCACTCGCCGCACCCGGGCACTTCGCATTCGAGGTCATGTCCGGTCTTCGGGCGGCAGCCAATCGGCCGATCCACCCCCTTCAGGCCGCCGACCTTCCGCAAGCCCTGCGAAACGCCGAGTCCTTCGAGATCACGATAGAGGCGACTCCGTGGTC
>JAABUU010006015.1_pt1 | contig 13218 bp, 19 predicted proteins | sample 5559301 | NCBI WGS metagenome assembly JAABUU01 (sample SAMN10711884, study PRJNA513360) | rock metagenome | isolation source: Antarctica rocks | place: Antarctica: Victoria Land, Richard Nunatak white
AGAAAGATCTCTATAATGATACTTGCTTAACTGTTATACATTTGCACAGAAACTGCATCAAGACTTATATACTGAATAAATATTTTAATGAGTAGAAACAAATTCTGTTTAGGTTCAAACTTAATATAAATGAGAATGATTATTTATGAATATTGATTCATAAATAATTTTTTATTTATTTATATTTTGCTATAACAGTGAACAAGACTCAGAATCAGTCTTTAAAGACTGTTAAAGTTAATTTACAGAGTTTTTGCTTCAGTCATAATCAATTATATGTAACTTTATTTAAAATTATAAATATGAACAGACTGTCTATTTTATTTGTATTTAATGCATAGATCTTTATGAACAATATAATATACTTAAAGATTTTAATTTAACTTTTTATACTCTTATTATGTGTTGTTCAGCACTGATGTAACACTATATAATATAATAAATAACTTGTACTGCTCAATATCATACTGTATAGATTTTATTCTGTCTTTAATAATTCTTAAAATGATTTATACATAGCTATTTAAATTTAAAAATTATTTAAATTAATCTATTCATCAAAATATCTGCTTTACACAGAGCTGTATCTAATCTTAATGATTTTTTTTAAATTATCTTAGTGCTGTAATGATCACTGCTGTTATGTTAAAATACAGATCTACAAGATTACTGTGCTTTTCTGTAATAAAATTAAATATCTTTAAATAACTTCTCTTAACACAGAGTTTCTGAGTTTTTCTGAAATGTATATAATTTCTTAAAGAATTAGCAGTCTCTATTAAAAATGTATAGTATCAATATATATTTTGTAAAAACTATTTAAAGTTTTATTATGTTTATATTTATGCAATAAGAAAGATTTTAAGAATTTAATCTTCTAAACATTGAAGAAATTCTTGACTGTACAGATCAGAACAAATTTGTATAAATATAATTAATATATTTATTGTTTAAATTAATTTTCTTTTTCAGCTTATAATACTTCTTATTTTCTAAATAGACACAATTTAAACACATCTTCTCACAATATTCTTTTAACTTAATATAGTTTACAAAAAAGTCAATAAAAAAAGAAAGCTTTTAATACAATTTATACATATCTATACTGATCAGTTCTGTGTTTTTAATGATATAAATCAGAATTATTTCTATATAATAATTTTATATTTAGATCTGTACAGTATCAGTATGTATACTGTGCAGACTGTATTAATTTTAATAAGTTTTATAACTTTATTTATAGACTTCTTTTAAATGCATTGAAGAATAACAGAGTGCATTACAGTTATAGTTTTAAGCTTTATTGTTAACTGTAAATTTTCTATACAATTCATTTAAATTTTAATTTTCTGCAAATAATTCATTTTATGCTACACAGCTACATTCTGAATCTGTTTACTACTGAATGAAGCTGCACTGAGTTGTGTATTGCTTGATATGATTAATATAATAATGTAACTGATAATATAAAGTATATAGAGTTCTGTACTGAGTCTGTACAGATTAAAAGTGAGATTAAAAGTGAATTTTATTAAAATATTAATTAAAACTTCAAATTTTCAGAATAGTTTCTGAAGCATAGTAGTAAAAAGTTTTATTAGTAGCTGAAACATTAAAATAGTTTATTTACAGATTTGTAGAGAGATTGTTGAGATGATGATGTTGATGTAAATGATTATAAAGTGTAAGTTCAGATTAATCAGAAGTCTATGTGTTATCTATCTTAGCTTATCACATCACCTCAGTGCTGAGGTGGCGAACTCCTTGTTCACTATACTAAGGTAAAGTACAAAGTACCTGGTATCTAGGTACGTACCGCTATATGTACAGTAAGGTAGTACGAGTAGTAATGCTGTCACCTCAAAGCAGATCTGTCGATATTTCTTGCTCAGAGGTACCATGTCTGGCTCTCTCTCTAGCTTTCCTGATACACCAACGCCGTTTGATGCTCTTCATCTGTCACAACAAGCGCCTCTTCTTCTTCAGAAGCCATCCTCCACCCTTGGCGCACTCCATTCCTTCCCCCACACATCGAACGAAACGCCCGAGACATGGACACTCTATGAGAAGTTGTTCCTGTCGTGCCTACAGACGGGAGATGACAAGTCTGCCCACCTGTGTCTAGAAAGACTCTCAGCATGGTTTGAACCCTCCAATGAGCGTCTCATAAGCCTCAGGGGTCTTTACCGCGAAGCTGTTGGGGAGGATGATGCCGCCTTGACACACATCCTAAAGGACTACGAGGACGTGCTCACTGAAGATCCTGCCAATTCTGTCAGTTCTCTTCTCGCACCATATCAAACATTGAAGCTGATCACCGCTCCAGCCGATTGCGAAAAGACGAATCACGTTACTCCGAAGCTTATCCAGACCGCATGACGCGATTTCTGCGATCCTCACACTCCTGGACATTTCTCCTACTGACGCGGAGGCTTGGTCTGAGCTCTCAGACATATACGCTTCGCTCGGGCTCTACTCTCAAGCGATCTATAGTCTCGAAGAGGTTCTGCTAATCGTGCCGAACGCATGGAATGTAGGTTAGGTGGTCCATGAGCTAGAGCTGATACTTTCCCGTGTCTGAAGTCTCTCGGTGGCTTATTATCTATAATGCTAGGTTCAAGCTCGGATGGGCGAGCTTTTATATCTCTCGGCTCTTTCTGGCAGTACGGAGTTCACCGAGGCCACCGAGGCAACGCTGATGGATGCTATGCGACGATTTTGTAGAAGCATCGAATTGTGCGATGGCTACCTTCGTGGATATTACGGCCTGAAGATCGTGAGTCGGCCAGCATCTGCTGTCATGGCTATGATGGCTATGATGATTGTGTTAACAAATAGTCCAGGTCACAAGCCGATTGCTTATGCAGGTTTCAAGGACAGCATTGGGTTTGGGGAGTGACGCGGTCGGGGTTAACTCGCCATCATTGCAGGACAAATGTCGAAAACTCAATGAGCTTGCAACATCTAAACTGGCAGAAATCATCACTCATGTTTCAGCAGGGGATGCGGGTTGGCAAGGATACAAGGAATCGGAGGTCATAGTAGCACGGCAGCTGCTTGATAGTGAATTTCAGTTGACTAAACACTGAGCTCGCAGGCGGATTCAGAGCGCCTAGACGCTGAGCAGTATAGGACATCCAGGGCCTTGGGTACGCCAGCTCACCTCAACTCAGCCCAAGGCTCTGGAGGACCCTTTACCGACGTCACTTGGTCTAGCATCTCGGAGGGACGGGCAGTGTGGCCAGGATGGTCTTGAGATGGCCCCGCACGGTGGGGCTATGAAAGCTGCATTAGGAAGCGCCACAGGTTAAGCTAGGCTTTCGAGACTAGGAAATGGAAGACCACGGTTGATTGAGGTCGCCTCACTGAGGCGCAAACAAATTTGGAGAGCATCTATCTTGGACAGTGGTTTCAATGTACGAAGGTACGTACCTTAGGTCTCTGGTACCACTAGCGCGATGCGCGCAGGTTGGGCAGCTGTAGGTAAAGATAGTCGTGGCACCGGTCGGGCCGCTTGATTGATTTAACCAGGATGTGCGTCAGGAAATAATAATAATAATAACGCGGGATAGCAGCGGTGACTCGGGCATTGACTTCAACCGCCAGACCCTTACCAACTACGACTGTTTCCTCCGTAAGCCGGGCATCCTGTGGTTAGGTACTTCGTATAAACCTTTAAGATGTCAGTTTTTCCCTTGATACTGCAGAACGGTAAATTCATGCATACCAACGTCGTCACGGTAGTTGCACAATCATACCCTGAACGTTGACCAGCGACACGTCCATGTATTCATTCTCCTCCTCATACCTTCAGGCAACACAGAAACATCGGATCCGCAGGACTCGGCGGAAGAGTCGCTCTTGACAATTCATCTTTCAACCTAAGGTACTTGACACTGCTGCACCACGATAAGGACAACGCCATATTGCATCAACGTTCCTAAGATACACACCCGATATCATATGTACATTCTAGACAGTGTACAAGACCCCAACCAATACCACTCACTGCGCATCATCGGACGAAGTATCATCATAACATTTCGATCCAAGTCCTGTACCTGTACTCGTGAAGGTTAAACCCTTTTTCACGACACTTTGGTAAGTGCTCCATCTGTTCTTCGATCTTTTTATTTTGTGTCGCTGACGATTGGAATGTTTCGAAAGGCTGAGTTAGCATACCGGGTATACCTCATCGGTCAGTGTCACGACGTCATACACGCAAGGGGGAAGTGCGCCGAAAGGGAGATCGACGAGCCAGGATATACCGACATATCAGTAGGTTTGCACCTACTTACAGTAGATACAAATATCTACCTACATAAGGTACAGACCTAGAGTTCAAGGAACACCAACACCGAAACGAAAGTTCAGGTCTTCTCGAGGACGGCCAGTAGATCTCAGGTTTCGAATTTGACCATCGACCAAATACTGGGGAGGGTAGAGTACGAGGATCAGTACCTACAGTAGGTACAGTACCCAGTCAATAATCCGACTTTCTGTTGTATGGTATCGCAGTGCATCGCATCGCATCGCATCGCATCGCCTGATCGCCTATACTGTACGATACCTTGCCTACCTCCTGGTACGCTTCCTATACCCGCACCCGCAGTCCCTCTCCCCCCACCTCGCTGACTGCGCATAACGCAACAGTAAAAACCAACGACGACGGCGACGACGGCAGACAACATCCACTTACGTTATATCCCAGATTCACCTTAACTATTATCCCAGCTTTTTTCCTCAGGGCCATCGTCTTTAGACCGCGGTTGATTCCACGCTGTGCCGGTCCTACCTCACTCATTCTTCTCACGGCCAACATCTCACGTACCACCCCACCGCTTTCGTCGCTCGAACTACCCAACCTACCTACTCGGCTATAAAATCTCGTACGAACTATCTTCTCCGGGGAGCTCTGCTGTAAGTCTGCCCTTCTCATTCAGTATGGAGATTCACCAGTGCAGTGGAAGCTCACTCCTGCGCCAGGGGCGCAAGCCCAACCCTTGTGGCGCCCGTTTCAAGGCTATCTATGCTCGACCCTTTCTATGGTGGAAAGGTGTAGGGCAGGATACTCCTTGGGCGAACGAATCGACCCCATGCCGTAAGTCATCGGCTCAAGGTCCGTGATTGACCTTAGAGGTCCCAAAGATCGTTATGCTGGGTGCTCCGACCATGTTTCCCCCCCTAAGTTGCTAGAAGCCAATAATATGTCTTCGAAGAGCGCATTGTGCAATTGATATCATGCTGACGCGGTGGTGATTTGCTCAAGATATCATATCACGATTGATCACGCTACCACGGCTCACGGTTCCGAGCACTCGTCACTATCAGACGGGGAAGATTCTTCGGGCGTGCAAGTCTCGCCATCCTCTGCCGCCGGTAGTCAGGAATACCCGGACTCGCTGGTAGAAAACGACTATTTGGTCGTCTACACCGACGACCCCGACGAGATCGGACCCTCTGACTCGGCGTCGAGACCCCGAACGTCGAATCACAATCGCCCGGTCGTTGAAGTACCTCAGCCGGATATTCGGCGACCTCCACCTCGTCGTCACACCACGCAGGATCGCGGAACCCATCACGCTCCACCTAGAGCGCCTCGGCATCACGCGCCGACCTCAACTGGAAGTGTGGACCCCTCAGAAGATTATCCGGGCTATGCCCGCGGCCCGCCGCCTCCTCATGCACGGTCTTATGCCCATTGGGGCCATGTAGCCGTTGCCCCACCACCTAATTTTTCTCCAAGCTTCTCGTCGGGTCCTTCATACCCATCCTTTCATCCCAGCAATAGTGTCGTACCGGCGGGGCAACAGCTGGTCCCTTTCGCGAATCAAGGGCAGCCATACGGCTACCCTCATCCGTTCTCGCCATTGCCAGGTGCGGGCGCTCATGGATACTTCCCACCTGTCGCGACGGGGCCACCACACATGGGCAACCCGCTGTCTCCGCATGGTGGAACACCTTACAGTGGCCAGGAGATGATGTCGTACGGTCCCGGACCTGGTTACTTTCCCAGTTACCCACAGCCACTACCTATCCATTCGGTCATGGCTCCGCCCGCGGCACTCTACAATCCATATGCCGCCGTCCATCCGCCGCCACCTGCAAAGAGCCCCCCTCCTCCACCCCCAGCCGATACGTCTAAGGATGATGAAAAATTTGCGCGCTTGGAAAAGATTCTGATGGAGCAGAAGGCGGAGCAGGAAGCGCGAGATGCAGCACTCAAGAAAGCTGCTGAAGAGAAAGCGGCTAAGGACGAAGCTGACAAGAAGGCCGCGGATGAAGCCGCGGCCCGAGCAGCGGCCGCGGCCAAAGAGGCAGCCGATCGGAAAGCCGCCGAGGATGCTGCCAAGGCCAAAGCCGATGCAGAAGTCGCCGCCGCAACCAAGGCCACGGCGGACGCCGAAGCGTCCGCCGCCAAAGCGAAGGCTGATGCCGAAGAGGCCACTGCGAAGGCAAAAGCCGAAGCCGAAGAGAGTGCCGCGAAGGCAAAAGCCGCCGCCGAAGAAGCGATCGCCAAGGCAAAGGCGGAAGGCGACGAAGCGCTTGCCAAAGCCAAGGCCGATGCAGAAGCTGCTGCAGCCGCCGCCGCCGCCGCCGCCGCTAAGCCTCCCCCGGAGAAGAAGAAGCCGTTGAAGTTCAAGGATGCCGTTGGGCGTAAATTTAGCTTTCCCTTTCATCTTTGTAGCACCTGGAATGTGAGTAAACGGCCAAGTGTATGCTCATGTGCTCTACACGGTTCCTTGCTAATAGATTCGACCGGGCACTAGGGTATGGAAGAGCTTATCAAGCAAGCGTTTCTTCATGTTGAGATCATCGGTCCGCACGTAGCTGAAGGGCATTACGATCTCGTTGGCCCGAATGGGGAGATCATCCTACCTCAGGTATGGGAGACTATGGTGGAGCCTGACTGGACCATTACGATGCACATGTGGCCCATGCCTGAGCCGCCTAAGCCTCCCGATCCGGCTCCAACAGCACCAGCAGCGGCAGCACCCGCGGCAGCTGCAGCAGCAGCCGATGGGACCCCTCAGATCGTAATCGTTGAACCTAAAAAGGAAGGAGCACCGGGTGCGCCACCCCCTCCTCCTCCTCCACCCGCGCCGCCTGCGAACGGCGCCGCGCCTCCGCCTCCGACTTCCGATGGCGCAATTGTGGTCGTCCCTGACCCTCGGCTAGGGAAGAAGAAAGTTTCCCCGCTGCTAGCCTGGACGGCTGGCCGATCTCGTCAATCGAAGTCGGGAAAAGTGCAAAAGAAAACCTGAAGATGCTGCCAAACACGACCTTGTGTGTCGTGTAACGTGAGACTTTATCGTTGGACCGTTGAAGAACATATGGGAGATTCGGAAGGATACAGTTGAGGTGCGATGTACCGCACGTTGGATATGGGTTGCCTCCAGAGACTGGGCGAGACAGATCTTTTGATCTTGCGCAATCTTCAACCCATATCGCCACACTACTGTGGCGTACGCTGCATTTCCCGAAGCTTGCTACTTTGGCCTCTAACTGAATTTATCTTGTCTCTCACATGTACCTTTTCGTCCGTCAGTGTTGTTGATCTCTCATTGGGAGCTACTTCTCGGAGGGTTCTCACCCGACACTATCGGGTCCTTTTTAGTGCCTCAACATGGTGCGGTGGGAGGTGCGGTGGGAGTCGTGGTGGTCTTTTCTTCTGTTTACTCTCCTTTGCCTCGGTCCTGGGGTTGTTCCAGGCCATTGCTATGGACTAGAGTTCCGCTACTCGAGATGAACCCACAGCTTATTCAGTTTCCTGAGGTGTGCATCACGGAGAACGCGGTTCGATAAGCTCAATACCTTGGCATTGCATGGGCGAGGGGCGTGCGTTGTGACGGTCTCTGATGTTAAAGATAGTTGTTGACTGCTTTGGCGTGGTCTATGGCGTGGTTCAAATAACCTCAACCGCATGCATGAGCTATGGTAACTGCGCACAACGGCACCTTTTGCCTGTTTTTAAAGTTTGCGAACATGACTGTTGCATGTTCGAATTTAGCACTACAGTCGCATACGATGTGAGGATGATACATCGGTGCTCTATTGGTCCAGAATCACTCTGCTTCGAGCGGAGGAAGCCACTCCTTACAGCCCTGCCAGCGCCAGGAGGAGGGCAATCTTCAAGAATATCATCATACACTCGACCCACCCACCAACAGCATCACTCCTGTGCTAGCATGCTGTTTTTCATTCAAGAGGGAACCCAGTACCGCCCGCGGATGTGCTTTCATCAATGCTCCCAGTTCCATAATCCACCAGCATCCAATCTTAAATTTTCTTTTGCGCGCATGATCATGCCCCGTAACCGATAAAGTCTTTCGTACGCGTCAAGTCTTAAGCAGATAGATCGTTGTGCTCGCTACATATTGACAACCGAAAAATCGAGAGACATTCGAAGCTCCGCGGGAATATCAATAGTGTGGCGTCGAAATATCATACGCAGCAATGAGGCGATGCGGTGCTTCCACCTCAGCTACAACTAATTCGCCACAGCCATGTCCAACGCCTCTTGTGTCATCGATACGCAATTTGGCTAGACATCATAGCATTGAGTATCCTACATGTTTGGAATAGACGCCTGAACCTGCCTCACGCGACCACTTGACCTGCCGCCGCATTCTCAGGCGGGTATGAAGCGAGATACCTCAGAGATGTCCATCTATTTATTGTGGTCGGAGTGGCTTCCATGAATACATTCTACCCTCCTGAGTATCATTCTCATCCATCAGATTTGTCGTTGGTCCAATGCTCCCTTGTCTCCTCAGAGGCAATGCCGGAGCATCGTTAACGTAGCTCTCCCAAGGTTCCTTGACGTCAATTGCTTGCGCCGAAGGCGCAACCGGTGCGGTCAACACACCCCGCTGAATCGCAGGTTGCTGTCGTTGAGGCGGGTCAGTAACGATACCGAGATTACCATTAGAAAATTCGTGGGCGGATGCAGGCGAAATTGGAGACTGCACAGGTTGTCCTTTCTGTAAAGGCATGTCATGTACTGCCCTAGGTTTAGAAGGGGCGCTGCTCTTGGAGCTAAGTGGCGCTGGTTTGCGAGGGATGGATGGAGCTCTGCTGCGGGTTTTTTCACGAGCTGACTGATGCGACAGTTTCTCATCCGAGGACGGCACCACCAGGCAATAGGCACCTCTTGTTGTGTCTTCACCGGGAGTGCTTGCATCTATGTCTCTTCTCAAGTGAAGTGCATTGTTCAAATATAAGAGACTTGGTGGGGAGCCGTCTTGAGCTCTTTTGCCACGATCTGAAGCCGTCGGCATACGTCTTTGTTCTCGCGATCCCGGATCTGCAGGCTTCTTCAGCCAGACGGGTTTAGTCGTAGGAGTAAACGGATTGGATTGACGCTGTGGGTTTAGAATATAGTCGTACCCAGGCACTTTGACAGTTGCTCGAGCTGGGAGCCCTACTGCAAATTAGCCATATCGATAAGGAGAATCTAGAAAAACAACACACCCTTATCTAACCACCACTTTCGGCGGTCTGTACTGGCCGGGGGAAGACCTGGGGCGATGGACTCATAACCATTGATTTCATCATCGTCAGAACCACCCACCTCAGCGCTGGCTCTAGTATTGCCCACTTCTGAGCGACGCCTCTCGTATAATTCACGGCTCACCTGCTCCTTCAACGCCTCGTCCACTACAAGGACTTGACACTGAAACGTCGCATATACGGGTCGATGGTCGGAGAAGCGGAGAGGAGCAGTGTTGTAGCTGATTTGACGCAACTTTTCTCCTCTATAGAGAACGCGATCGCACCAAGCTGGAATTCTGGCTTTCTCACTGGCTACCGTCAGCTTAATACATCTATAGATTGGAATGCCCAAGGTTACTAACGACGTGTCGTAGTCATCGGTTCCATTGTCATATTTGTACGTCGGCTTGAACGTGATCTTAGCCTCAGAGTAGAAGGGGAAGGCTAAGCCAAAACGCATTTGCAAGTTGAGCTGATGAATATTAGCTCGCACTGCATCTCCTTCATAAAGCATCAAGGCTTCTCTACTTGATCATTTTCGTATAACGTATCGAGGTCCTTTGACTGTACCAATTGTCGAACTTTGTCGGCCCCGAGGCCTATTCTATAATTAAAATCCCCTAGCCAAATCACGGTGTCGTGATCGTCGATGGACCTGTTCCGCTGGAACCGAAGTCCATGGCTGATTGTTCGGTAATCCCTGTTCCTCTCCTCGTAGTTGGCGAAACCAGCCGCAAGATGGGCGGTCACGAAACACATGCTGGTGTTGGCAAACTCCATACGAATTGCCGCCGCGCCTTTGTTGCCTGCCATTCCTGACAATCCTGTCTGTGCTGGGCGTCAGTATAAGGGATAAGCGCAATTCCACCAAAATGTGAATGCTCCTACCTTTTTAACACTGCCTTCAACATCTTTGATGTTCCCAAGAACGCCTGTCTTTACAAAAAGAAGGAGAGCAGCCCCGACGAGCTGTCCACTGCGTAGAAGCACGTACTCTTCCGTTCTCAATCTCCTCGCATTCTCGTTAAGAGTTTTCTTCACCGCGTGCTCCCATGTCTGGCGCCTTGCTGGATCTGTCGACATTATCTGCTGGGGACTCAACTCGACTATCTCCTGAAAGCCAATCGCCATTATGTCAGGTTGCCCTTGCGTTGATACCGTTTCGGGGCACAACCAAGCGAAGAGTTCCTCGGTGATCCCATGTTCCTTTCCGTTGAGATTGAATGTGCCAACCCAGATCTGGATTGACTTCGATGATGAGAACTCAGAGCTTCTGCAGAACGATAAGTACAGATGCAGAAAGCAATGCTCAATACTTACCGTTTGGTCAGCTCGCTTGCCACATAGTCATGAATTGGATCAAACAAGTGGACGGGCGTCTGACCCACCAATCTACCCTTTAAGGACGGAGTCAGGAAAGAGTTCGAGTCCAGCAGTGGTGAAGACCTACTAGTAAGACATCGATGGTGTTTTGCCTGCCTTTGTCGGCGAAGTTATTGATGTACATCCGCGCTGCACTTTTTCGCACGTCCGCAAAAGCCCCCGCAAGGGACATCTTTCCATGTCTGGTGAAAGATGACTTGAGTGCGCCAGTGCCTGCGTAGATTTTGGAGAGAGACTGATAACCCGCATATCAGTTCATTCTCTCCTTGGCCATGCATGGGTTACCCTCATACGTCACCGTTGTCGGCCCAAACACTGGAGTGCCTCATCCAGAAGTCTGCTGAAGCACTCTCACCGCGATGAGCTAAGAAGGACTCGAATGCCATCTGGCTTATGATTGTTTGTATAAGATTTGTTCTGTCCAGGCAATCTAAACAGTTGGTACGAAAGATACCTAACACACAGTCAGCTTATCTGAATTGTCCTCCCGGCACTGGTACACACCATTTTGCTGAAGGATGACAACCGATCGTTGACTACTTTGACCTTCACCTAAGTCCAGGAGTTCCACATCGTCGTCAGCTAGTTCGGATAAGTAGTATGCAAATCCCTCCGCGAATGGCTCGATTGGAACTCTGATCATACTTGCGGCCTCATAGCCACCTGGACCTTTCGTTTCGGCATGGAAATCAAATTCGGTCTCCTTCAGAAGATGATAGTTTGACGAATCCCTCCTCTCTGTATCTCGATTAAGCGGACTGTGGCGTACGTGATACCGATACTGGTTCGCCAATTCAGCTTCTCCGGCTTTTGACTCGCTCAGTAAGTTCAACACATGGACGGTCCCATAAGTCATTTCCAACCGCTCAAAGTGTCTGTCGAAGGCCGGCTGCGTTGCCTCAGGGGATCTTGTGACCTGTATCTTTTGCTGACCTGGGAGAAGGCCCGGTGTTTGTTCCCAAAACACTGGAACTGACCCTCGGATTTGAGCATAAGAAAAGCATACACCAGAAGGACTGCTGAAGACCATCTCAGTCTCCACGAAATTTGCTACATTTCCCTCATCATCCAGTCCACGGGCGTTGAATCTGGTCCCCGCCCTCCGACATGAGAGACGGGACATCAAGGTTAACGAGGACGGGAGACCATATTGACTTTGACGTAACGGTGAACCAGACGCTGGTATAGTAACCGTCAGAACAAAACCTCTTATGGCTGACATAAGTATGCGAGATGAATCAAGAGCTGCTCTTTCATGGACAGATAAGCGTGAACGGAACTTCGCAAGAGGACCAATCATGTATGAATTCCAGAGAAAGTCTTCATCAAGGTTTCCCACGTCAAACACAGGCGTATCACTGGACCTACCAGGAGTCAATGTAAATTTCAAGCTAAGGCAGAGTACCGTACCCACCGATCTTGCAAACGTTTTGTAACGTCGAAATTGACACTATAATAGAACGTTCCACTGCTCAAGAGCTTCTTCAGAGCAAGGCAAGGATGCTCAAGTGCGGGTTCTCTGTGCTCGCGAGCATATGACTGCTCATGTCCATCTGATGAGAGATCATCAGTGGGGTACGGTTTGATCTCATCATGAAGAACGTCGTCGTAGTCCGCCCGGTTCAAGCAATCTGAGCTTCTTAGCATTATTTCAGCCATTGGGCCTGGTCCCACTCACAGAACTCTACGGATGAGATCCGTTGCACTGTCTCACCAGGTCGAATACTTGCAACCCGGGCAGCCGCACTGACAATACACAGAAAAACATCATCATTGATGGTTATCAGCCCCAGAGTTCCATGAACACCAGAAGGAGTCAAAGTCCGATAATCGTCCACCCTAATCGTATCCAAAGCTGCAAAGTCCACCATACATTGGGGAACAGCCGAAGAGATGCTTAGTCCTCTAGATTTGGGGTTGCGGCTCGACGCTGACTTTCCCAACAACGCTGCTTCAGTCGTGGCCGGACTGTGTCGCAGTACAAGCGCATGTGAGCTTGTCACCAGCGCGATTGACCGGTGAGGGCGGTCGCAAAGGAGGACACGAGTAGACATCCTTATGTAATTCCGTCGATGGCGATTGTCTTCCGCGACGACTCCATCTCTTTCACAGTCTACCAATTTCCATGAACATTTGACCTCCAGGCCTGTTTTTGAAGGTATAACGAACTTGATCCAAAACGACCAGACAGTCTCCCGTTCTGACACTGGTCAAGCCACAGCTCCTCTGTTCTGGAGGGACTTGTATGATATTCTTGCGCATTCTATAGAATCTATAAAATACTGTGTTCCTCAGGTACAGTGAGCGCTGACTCAACATTTTCATCGACTCTTGTTACAT
>JAABUU010006017.1_pt1 | contig 13212 bp, 9 predicted proteins | sample 5559301 | NCBI WGS metagenome assembly JAABUU01 (sample SAMN10711884, study PRJNA513360) | rock metagenome | isolation source: Antarctica rocks | place: Antarctica: Victoria Land, Richard Nunatak white
TTTATAATAAAAAGAGTTCTGATTTCTAGTGATAGATCTTTTAGTTTTCTTCTTAAAACTAATTGCTCATTTTTAAAATGATGACAAGTAGTTAAAAGATGTTCTGATGTTAATCTTTGACAACATGATCAGTGACATTTAATATTAAATATCATTATAATTGAAAGCATCAGCCTCTAGCAATGAGAATTGACAACTATACACTATTATGACTACATCACAGATACTTCATTTCAGCTATAACTAATAAGAAATTAAAACAACAGTATATTGAATTCTTTCAAATCATTAACTAAATAGATTGATTAGTCTATAAGCTTGATATTTTATCTTATTGATGTATTTACTCAATCTTCATCATGACTCAACTTAAGTCTTATTCTTTATCTAAAAACAACTCATATAATTATTCTCACTCTGAAGAGTCTTCAACTGTGTTTATTGAAGAAGATATCAATGAATGAAAGTTCTTTGAGCTGAAATGACTGCTGAATTGCTGAATCATTTAATGTGATTAAAATGTCACCTCAACAACACAATATCTTGTGCATTGAAAAGAATATGAGTCAAAATACAACACATAACTGTCAATACAGAAGTTAGATAATGCAGCAGATCTAATAAGAGAGTATGATGAGATCTTTTTGTCTTATATAAATATGAAGAAGTCTTCACATCAGTGAGATGATATGATGAAGACTTTGAGGAAATTGACAATCAGAGAACAAAAGAGAAATATGACTTTTAATGAAAAGTGAAAGTAAGTGAGTTGACAGTGAGTTGCTGTCTTGCTTTTTGCAACAGACAGATTGTTACAATTTTTATTTGTCTTAAGAATCTTAATTATATTCATCTTACTTGTGTGCTCACTACCTTCTCAATAAGACAATTGCTTCTTTTCTTCATCAACATGACTAAATGTCTCATATGACACTGTTGCTTAGCTTGTCACTTGCTTAGTTATAAGTCTATGTATATATAAAGCTGTATTCTAACCTTAGCTAGAATTCAGCTTCTTACACACACTTAATTTTAACATTACTATTGCTATGAATTTCTCTCTACAGCAATACAAAACATTTAAGAGAATTCAGTATCTCATTTGTTTACATTCTGCTCTGACACTTATACAGAATGTTAAAATACAATGAAATTTTATTTATAATATAATATAAAGAATTTATTAACTTCATAATGATATATGTGTCTGAATCAGTTAAGAGTATAACAAAATTATAAAATTAAACAAGAAGCTTGAGACTCTATGTGTATTTGAGTAGAAGTGACAGCAAATTATATATATAGTGATGCTTCTTTGACTCTTTAAGAAATATATAAAGTCAATGAGTTAAATATATAATTTAATCATACACAAGACATTTCTTATGTACATCAATCTTTTTAATTATCTAAAGAATCAAAATAACTTAAAGAAATTAAACTTAATCTTAAAGTAAATAGTGAAGCTGAAGACAGCTATTGAGAAAGTATTAATTAAGATGAAGAAATATTATGTGTAAACAGAAGATAAGAATAACTTATTATATAATATTATTATCATTCTTAATTCTACACAGAAACTTTCACTGTATCAGATACATTCTTTATTGATCTTTTTAATGTGTATTTTTACTGTACATCACTAATTACTGAGATGTACAGTCAGCTGAATGAAGTTAAACATATTATATATAGTATTAAACTGAGTTTTAGACTTATTATAAAGATCATTATTGTTTATATGAGAATACTTCATTGCATAATTGTATTTAGAATTCAACATTATCTATTATTAAATTATTCATAAATCTCATCATAAAAGCACAGCAATTCAAGACTCAACTTAATAACATCATAACTATTAATTTAAAAGTCAATCAATACTTAAATTCTTCACTGTATTTAGTCAATAAAAATGATCTTAACATTCTAAAGTACTAAAAGTTACAAATTATGATCTTTTTAATATTAATTATAATGATTAAGAATGTTCTTGCTATATCTTTTGCTAATATTGAGATTGAATGACTGTTTAATCTTGCTTAAGATGTCATTATTTATTGAAGAGATTGATTAAATAAAGTCATCATTGAAATTATTATGATGATTAAGTTTAATTTACTTTAACATTAAAAATTGAATTATCTCATAACTGAAAGAAAGAACACTGCAGAAGACTTATTTTTAGATGAAGTTAATATAGATATGAAGTATCTATCTTATATATTTATTTTGAATTGCAACTCTTCTGACATTTCAGATAACAGCTTAACTGATACTTTAAATTGAATTATTTATGACATTTTAAAGTGCAATTCTCACAATATTTTAAATGATGACTCTGATAATTCAAACAGAGATATAAAACTTAATATCTATGAAGACAGCTAATTAATATATGCACATTAGAATTTTTCATTAAAAGACTAAAACATCATAATTCAGATAAATCAGTCAATATCACAGCATATTTCTAACTAATTACACTATCAATTTTCTCAGCTCATTCTGAAAAGAGAGTCAGAAGAGATTTGCTTAGTAATTATGTTAATAAATGCAAACAATTTATAAAACTATAATCTGTTTAAGTGAAAAGAAAGAAGAGAATGAAGAGAGACAAGTAATGAGTAAACTTATATGAAAGTAATTTGACAGTAAATAATGTTAACTCTTAACAGTGAATATCAAATTAATTTTAATCATATTATCTTTACTTACATCACTTTTTCTTCATGCTTCACTATTTCATCATTCATCACATCACTCAATCACACAGTCAGAGATCTTCAATCTCTGATAAAATCATATAATTAAGAATTTTTAATCTCTAATAAAATTATATAATTGAGAGTCTTCAATCTCTGATGAAATTATACAGTTAAGAATCTTCAATCTTTGATGAAATCACATAGTCAAAGATCTTCAATCTTCAGTGAAATTACATAATTAGTTTTTAATCTTCAGTGAAATCACATAATCAGAAGCTGTTGATCTTCAGTGAAATCACAAGATTGAGAACTCTCAATCTTAAGTGAAATTACACAGTTAAAAGTTCTCAATCTTCAGTAAAATGACACAGTTAAGAGCTCTCAATCTCTGTTGACAGAACAATATTTAACATTACTTTATTAATAAAGTAATGTTAAATGATGATTGTTTGTGTCTTGAGTCTCTTAATATTGAAAGATGTAGATCTTTAAACAGTGAATGAAGATGAATTCTTATCAGTAAATGATGATGATTGTTTTAAGTGCTGATTAGACTTTGTAGCATAGAGTCATAGCATAGTCAGTGACAACATCATTATGCACTTTTAAAGAATAGTACATGCTATGATTTAAGATAAAATCTTCATTTTTAATGCATAATTTTAATGTGCACACTATTAAATTAACTGTCAAAAACTTTCACATATTTATATTGACTTATATTTGCTTAATTAGACTAATTCTTACTTACTCAGCTTACTCAGTTCACAAATAATTCACAATCTGCACAAAGTCAAGTCAGATTAATCTGCATCTAATTTAAGTCAAAAAAAGTTCACTTTATCTGATCTAACACTCAGACTCAACCTAAATCTGTGTAATCTATAGATAACTTATACACTCAGTTTACTCTTTCTTCTATTAATGACTTGTTAACTCAGACAATAGACACAAGTTTACTGTCATTACTCACTGTGAGCAAGAGCATTTCAATGTGACTGTTATAAGTTTTTAAAATTCATCATCTTATGTTCAGCAACAAATAAATTAAATTCTTTGTGCATTTTGCATCTTTATTCAGACATATGTCAATAATATTGTTATATTCTTAAAGATCTTAAAGAAATAACTTCAGCATTTTTATTAGATTTTCAGTCTGTTCAATGAACTACATATAATCTTAAAATTACACAAATTATATCTAGAATACTCAAACATCATCTTACTCAGCCAGCCTGTGAATGCATTTGATCTGACAATTAAAAATAAAAAAAAATAAAAACTATAACAGCACTTCAATTTCTTAAGACTCTTAAGAAGCTGAAGACTTATTTAGAATTAACTGAATAACTATGAGCTTATATACTTTATTATGCTCAAATCACTGCATCACTGCAGCTACATAAAATGAAATTACTCTGTCAATTACTTAAATCATTCAAATCTACACAAAGAATCTTTGTCTGCCATATTAGTATGAAGTCTTACTCAGAAGAAGAAAAGACATTTAGTATGCTTCAGTAGTTATTTGTTAAACTTATATTCTTAATTCATTTTAATTCAGAAAAACATCTCTATATTGATGTTGATGCATCAAAATAATATGAATTTGAAGCTATGATATATTATGTGAATGAAGACTCTAAGAATATAACTAAAATTCAGCATTAAAAGATTCACTCAATTCTGTTTTTAAGTAAGCTGTTGATGTCTGTCAAAAAGAAGTACTGATCTATGTGTTATGATCATAATCAGCAAGTAGTTATATAGTAATTAGAAGTGTGCAGATATAATGAATACATAAGTACATAAAAATGTCAAGAATAACATAAATATTGATGTTCTCAGCAACCTCAGTGATCAGATAGAGACAACTCAGATAAAAAGAATGTTGATGTCTTAAATGTTTGCAGTATCTATTTAATATACAGATAGATTATCTTTCTTAAGAAGATAAATATATTCAATGATAATTCTTATTTAACATATTACTATTTATCAGTTAACTTTAATGTATCTGAAATCCCTCTTATATCACAAGCTCTAATCTTTAAATTCTATATCAAAGAAATCTTTAATTAAAATATAACACATTAAATATTTTTACAATATAAGCATGTTCTTCAGTATACAGAAAGCAGCTTTGATCAATATAATTAATTTTTAAGATTTTACATCAGTAAGTTAAGAAATTAACTCAGAGTCAGCTCATATCAATAAAGTTTAACTTAAAGTGCTTCAGTTTAATGATCTTATGTTCTGACTCAGAGCTGTTCAGAGTGACTAAAAAAACATAGTTATAGAAAAATGCATTTAAAACACAATGTGCATCATTTGTAATTAATTTATTTATGCAATATACATCAGCTTAATTGCATCACTTTGTTTGTGTATCATGACTGCACTTTACATTCTTTCTTTTTATATGAATTTAATTATTCTTGTCTTCATGAAGAACTTGTACACACAATTTAATCATTACAGCTTGAATCAATTTCTCATTTTTCTCATTCATAATTCATTAAACACAAACTTCATCTTTAAAATTATAAATACAATTAACTCTTTTTATTCAATGAACATCTTTCTTTCTCATAACTTAATGTACACATTTATTCTCTTTAATTCAATGAACACATTTTAGACACTTTACTCATTGAACATCTTTTTTTCATAATTTAATGTGTACATTTATTCTATTTAGTTTAATGAACACATTTAACTTACTTAATTCAATAAATACAGTTTTGATTAATTATTGAATTTACAGCATTTTCATTATTTTACACAGCATTTCACAGATCACAAACACAGCATAAGTCACAATCTCAAAAAGTGTAGAGTTCAATTATTTAAAGTTATTAAGAATTATTCTTCTCAACTATCTCTTTCTGCTCATACTTTATCATTACTGTATTCTGTTCTTTGTAAATGATCACAAACTTCATATAATTATTCTTATTATCAATCATACTTTTCTTATATCACAGTCATGCATCAGACTCATTGTTCAGATCAATCTCATCAGTAAATATATTTTATAATTAATCTCAATTAATGTTAAATCACTTCATAATCTTCTTGCATTTAAGTTTTTCTATCATCAATATGTAGTTGTTCTCTTCTAACAGATAATTAAATATATCATTTAAAATATAAAATAATTCATTTTCTGTACTGCAGATCTTTCTCATCTTTAAAAGCTTAATATTAATTAAGTTCTCATTAATATTGAATGTAATTATCTTATTTAACTTTAATTGTTAGCTCTTATCAAATCACAGAGCAGTCAGATGAAGTTATCTTTTTATATTCTTCAGTAATAGTTAATTTTCATCTTTTTATGACTCATTAACATGATGAGAACAGCTAATAGTTTAAGACAGTGTCTTTAATGTATTACTGTTAAGCATTATCACAATTGACAGATTGTTCAATCTGTCAGTGTATAAATTATTAATGACATAAATATCTTTTTCTATCTCAATATTGTCTCTGTCAATTTGTTAAGTTACATAGTTCAATAAGATTCTTAATATAGCATTTTGTCAGTTCTCAGATTGACAGCATTACATATTTTTGATGTGTCTTTAAGTAATTTATAAATGTAATATATTAATATGATTATCTGTTCAATTCATCATCAAAACATAATGTACTCAGCACTTTAAGATCATTAAAATTCTTTTATTTAAACTTTTTTATCTTATATTCTTAAATGCAATGTGCAATCATAATCACAGCAAAGAGTACTGAATTAATAGACAGAGAATTGAACATCTTTTAAGTATGTAATTTAAATATTATGTCATTCTTGTTCTTAATAAAAACTGTAATTAATAACACATTTAAAATGATTTGTGTGCAGAATTTAGTCTTGAATGACTTTAAAGATATTAATTAATGAGAACAATACTGAACTCTTATATATCTCATTACAAACAAAAAAATCATTCTTTAAAAAAGTCTCAGCATAATTTTTCTAATTCTCTGAGATTATTATCAGCTGTTAATCATAATGAAATGTTATCAATACTTAAATCTGAAATTCTGAATTATGAAATGCTTACAGAATTGTGAGAAGATGTTATATAATTAAGATTATTAATTAAGTATTACTTATTTATGAATACATAATTACTTTGCAGACTTCTAATTCAATAAACTTATCATTTACTTTTAATTATGTATACTCTGAACATTTTCTTAACAACTTTGTCATCTTTCTTTATGCTTTTAACATTTTGTCATTAAGTCACTGCTTATTTATATCTAACTATGATGTGTTCTTCTTCTCTGTATTGTCACTTATAATTTACATCTTAATATATAACAGAGTTGTCATCAGAACTGACTTATATTTTAATGTAAAGTGAGCAGATTCTCTTCATGATGCTTTATTTCATAAGTATTAAATTGATTTAAATGAACTCTCATTGCTCTCAAAGTTTAAATTCTTATGTGCACATAACTGAGAACAGACACAGTCTTAATGAGCTGAGAAACTTGAGTAAATAGATAGCAGAGAAAATAATAAAGAATATAGTTATTTTATATTAAATCTTATATCTGACTTCATCTTTTAATGATTAATCTTATCAGACATATCATATATAAAGACTCTTATCTTAAACTTAACACAATAATCATTAAAAAAGCTTCTTAAAGAATTCTTACTTCTTATTTCATTTAGCATTCACTTAACATCATAATCTTCAGATAAATGATGTCTAAAATATTTATATAATTTTAATAAGATTGCACTGTCTCTGTAAGCACACTTTGTCTGTAAGAAGTAATTAATACAGCAAGTTAATCAATATCTGTAATGAATTAATTTACATTCTTTATAATGATTTATTTTCAAGATTGAGACATCACTGTTATTGAGTCAGTATTGTTGTCAATAAAAAGAATCTTGTTTATATAAATGTTGATGATTTCAGAACAGTTATTGTTACTTTGATGTGTTAAAAGATTGAATTTACAAATTTTATAAAACTAAATAAGAAATAATATTAATACTTGCAGAAATTTGTTCATTGAACACATTCAATGAACAACATTAAATTATTATATCTTTCTTTAAATGATGATTGTTGAACTGTGTGTCAGAAATAACAGTATTAAAAATGAATAAATTAATAAGTTTAAGTCTTTAATTGTTTAAATTAATTTCTTAACTTTATGTTATACATCAATAAATATACAATCTGCTCTTTATGTTCTTCTCTTAACTGTAAAAAAGAATCATACAAATCTCTTTATATACATCTTTAAGAGTGCTGTTCTTCACTTAAGCTCATTTATAATATGCATTATAGTCACATCAATACATTCATACACAATTGTATCTCATCATTCATTGTATTTTAGTTTCTTCATAATCATCAATATAAACTTGCTGAAATTCAAGTCATTTATTATGATTAAGTTTTCAATTTTTCTTAATAATAGTAGATCTTGTAATCTGCAGCTAATGCTATAATTGTTGTCTCAATAAACTTATATTATAATATTCTGAACTGTCTTCAGTAATTTAAGCTTCTCATTATTAATATAAGAAAAAAGATTTATATTAAATAACTATAATATATCAGAAGCTGAGACTAAATTATGTTCTTTAACTCTTCTAAATATTTTCTTTTCTTTAATTTGTCTTCACTTATTGTAGTTATATCACTGAGCCAAAAATGTAAGACATTTATTCTTTTATGAGTTGAGAATTTCATAGAATACATTGTTAAAATCATAATAAATGATGATAAATTCTCATTAAAGTACTGCTTTAACTTTAACAATGTTTAGTTTCTTTTTTAAAAGATTAAGTATAATTATCTGAGTCTTTAGCTTCAACAATAAAAGTGTATATGTGTATTTATCAATGCTCAATGTATGTTTCACAGTATCTTGTAATCATATGATGATGCTGACTTCTTTGTATATTATATTGCAGCTTATGTAAGAAGACATTGTTGACATTTTCTGAGTTGTACATAATTGATGATCATGATAAAATCATGCTACTGTAATTAATGTTGATGATTGTTTTACATTATTTTGTGACTAAATATAATGACATATAAAAGTTAAGTCTCTATATCACTGAATAATACAGATTAGACTGCTCTAAACTAGAAATTTTGTTATTATATATGTTAAAGAATGTGTTACAAGATCAATTTCATCATATCTTATAACAGAAAAAAAATGTTTAATGAATTACTAAATTGTTTATTGAATCTTCAGTGCTCATATTTAGTGAATTAATCATTAAAAATTCATCAACTATAAGAATTATAAACAAAATTGATTGTTCTATCTTTTACAACTATAATACAAATGATTTACCAAAACACACACACCAAAACATTACAACCACATCAGCTATTGAAAATTCACTTAATGTATGTAAAAAGAGCTCATTCACATCTCTAAACTTCTCAAATCTTTTCTCTTCATCATCATTTTTCATGATGACAAAGCTTCATTTCCAATATCTGAAAATTTTCATCACTACATCATACAATTAATTTCTTCTCACATATATCCATCAACCACACAACAAGCATAGCCACTAATAAGAAACAGACTTTGTAGTTGTGTTTTAATTTGTCTTATTTGCATTTTATACACTTATCATTTCTCATCATATCTGCTGCTTTTTAGTGCATTTAAGTGCAAAGCTCTTCACACAAGCTTTAGTTTTTGATGTTTCTGAGTTCTTGCTTATTCACTTGTCTATTTTCACATCAAAACAACTCAAAAACATCAACATCACAATATTTACACATTAAAACAATCATCTCAACTTCACTTTTGTGTGCACACCAACAACCAACAAAGATATCAAAAAATCAAAAACAGCAAATTTTTCACCTCACATTCTTCTGTATTTCATAAATCAAAATTGTTTTCATATCTCATTTTATCAGAAGATTATAAGCAAAAACATCACACAACATTGAAAGTTTTGATTTTCCTGACTTCTCACTTAACAAAATGACACAGCAACAACACCAAAAAACATCACATCACATTAAAACATTTACAAAACATCAAAATCACATTTACTTCACTATATTTCACTCTCAAAATGCTACTTTTCCAATCTTTTAGACTACTTTTCCAATCTTTTAGGTCAGATTTCCTGTTTTAAGTCAGTTTTGCAATTTCTTTGTGCAGAAAGATCTCTCAAAAAAGAAAGAACAGAATATTAAAGCATATCAGTAAATCATAAAGAATACATACTCAGAGCTAGAAGCATTACTGAAGAATTTAGTTGTCTCTTGCTTTAAATCAGAAACAGATCAAAAGAACTTAATCTAGAATCTTAGAGATGTTCAGTTTTATAAAAGCTGAGCAATTACTACTAGACAAGAAATCATTTCATGAATTTGAATATGAACTTTCTTATGAAACTCATGATATTCATTACATTAAAAAGTCAAGTTTATGACTTTATCAGCTCATCTGACACACTCACATAATCAGTTTATCAGATCATAAAATCTCTGAAAAAATAAAAAGTTATAAATAATTCTATCTTTTCAACAAATTCTATCTCTAGCATTCACATCAACCTGCTAGACAACAACAACATCACATCATCAGTTATGCAACAAAATAGTAATCAGCTACTTCAGCAAGCTAAAAATCTTCTAAAATTAGTCTTTTAGCAAATCAAAGTAGCAAATCAGTCAAAATTAGCTATTAACATTAATGCTATAGATAAAATTTGACAGTCAGAAGATCTCAGTTCTTTAATTATTGAAGAGAAAAACTTTAACAAAGAACAATAAACAGTTCAACAACAGCTTAATCAATTTAAGAAAGAAATAAACATCAAATTAAATTAAATTCTCTGTTAAACAGTATAAACAGCAAAGAAATTCATCTTTTAGCTAGAATTTCAATTTATATTTACATTAAATGACTTTAAAACAGTTATCATACATCTAAAAACAGCTTTTAAAACAGCTCAAAAAACTGTTTTACAACATTAATAATCAAAATTTTATGCTGCTGCACTTGAAAAAAACCTAGAAGCCTTCACATAAACAACTGTTCAAAACAGCAAATTAAAATTTATTATTACATCATGAAATACTGCATTCTATAAAGATAGACATCTTATTATCACATCAACAACTGTTGTTAAGATATTAAACTCTATTTCTATAAGAAATAACATTAATAATGTTCTTAAATCTGCAAATCTCAACATCATAATAGTCATCATGACTATTTCTCAATTAAAATTCAACATAATCATAACAATCATGCCTGAAGTTACTGCAGAAGACCTTTTAAAACATTAGAAAATTTGACAACATATTTTAGAATTTATAAAGATTAAAAAGAATGAAAAATGATATAAAATAATAATATATAACATTTTTACAGCTATTTTCAACACTGCAAATGACATACAATTAATCAAAGAAGAACTAGAAATCTTCAATAAAGATCTTAAATTAATCTGTTTATTCATATAATTAATTTCAGAAAAAGTTCAGAATCAAAAAGTACATTTTTTAGTGATTTTAGTCTTTGATTCAGATTAAGAGATCAAAAAAGCTTTGAGAAATAGATTAATTATAGCTGAAGTTTCAGTTAAAACAGCTGTTTATAATGTCAGTAAGTTAATAAATCAATGTAATAAATGTTAACAGTTTAAATATCATTTTGCAAAGTGTTAAAACACTGTTAAATGTCAAATCTATACTTAAAATCATAACATCAGACAACATAATTGCTTTTTATGTTCTTAAATAGAAAAGAAAACTACTTGCATTCATATTGTGTTGAAATGCAGCAATTATCAGAAAATATATAGAGCAAATAGCTTAGAATGCATGACTTTTAAAGCATTACAGTTTATTTTTATTTTCTCAACAACAGATCATTTAGTCATGAAGTTATAATGAGTGATACATTCACAACATTTATATTACTCATAAACATCACAACATCAACATCTAAAATTCAGATTGTACAACACAACTGTGCTAAAAATGTTAATGTCATGCATTCTTTATTAAATTCAACTATGAATAAAGACATAGTTTTAATTCAAGAATCATGAATTTTTAAAGATAATAAAATAACTGTTTTACATTCAGCATTTACTACTTTACTTTCTTCATCAAGTCTAGATGTTAAGTCATAAACAATGATCTTTATCAACAAAAATAGACTAAATTTTGTCTGTACATTAAGATTAATCATCTTTATAAATTCAGATTTACAAGCTATCACTATATTTATCAACAACTTTTCAGAAACTGTGCTACTTCTTAATATCTACAATAAGAAATCACAAGAAGAAGATAGTGATATATAAACAGTTAAAAAAAAGCTGAAAGATATTTAGCTTTTTTAAAAATTTATAATCTGCAGCAATTTCAATGCACATCACACATAATGAAATTCAGAAGTTAAACATTCAATTAAAGCTACAGTGTTAACTCAATGATTAAAGAGTCAAGACTGTGAATTTCTTAACATATTTAATGAATTTATATATATATATTATTCTGAAAATTCTTTCTCTATAATGACTTAATATTTATCACATTAGCAATGCTTATCTTTGTCAAAAACTGACAAATTGATGAAGAAATAACTATCAGTTCAGATTATGAAGTTATTTACTTTACAATATCAATAAAAGAAGCTGAAATGATTAAAAGTTCATTAAATTCTTTATACAACATAGTCAAAGTAGACTGAACAAAATTTGCAAAAGAAGTATAACAGAAATCAGAAAAGAATTTGAATTTAACAAAGAATTTAAATTTTAGTTTGAAAGATTTAAAAAATATAGTCATTTCTTTCAGAAATCTGATTGTTGATGCTGCAAATCAATACATTTTAAAGAGAAAATCTTTCATAAAGATTAAAATGTAATGACATGATAATCTTAGTGCATTAAGAAAGTCATTAAGTTTAGTTAGAAGAAACTGAAAATTCAACAAAATTGAAAGTAGCTGAAAAGAAGTTGTTTTCTTTAAAAACAAATATTTTTATGTTATTTAAACAGTTAAATAAGTCTTATGAACTACTTTTCTGTAGGAAGTCACAGAAAAAGATATGTTTACAGTATATTACTTCATTAAATCTAGAAGAATAGTCAAAATTTCATCAATTCAGCATGAAAATAGTCTTAAAATAACTTTTCAGAAAAAATTTAAAATGTTTTTAAAGACTATGTTTTCATCATCTTCAGAATTAACAGTCACAGCTTTAAAATCTAATGATTTAATCACAATAACATAAAAATTAACTACTTTTAAAGAAGTTAAGCAAGCTATAAAGTTCTTATCACTCAGAAAAGCATCTAAATCAAATAGAATTTCTTTTTTAATTTTATAACAAGCATTTCAAGCTATTTCAAGACTATTTTTTGCTATATTTGCAAAATTATTGAATAATAACTATCATTTAACATGTTGATGTCAGACAATTAATGTCATTTTGAAAAAAAAAAAATATCTGACTA
>JAABUU010006019.1_pt1 | contig 13209 bp, 13 predicted proteins | sample 5559301 | NCBI WGS metagenome assembly JAABUU01 (sample SAMN10711884, study PRJNA513360) | rock metagenome | isolation source: Antarctica rocks | place: Antarctica: Victoria Land, Richard Nunatak white
AGCTCTTGCGGCCGTGACGCATCTCTGGATCGATCGTCGAGACGATCCGCCCCGGCCGGGTGCCCTGATGCAGACGGGGAACGTCGTCCTCATCAACATCGAAGTCCTGGCCGATCAGCTCCTCCAACAGCTCAAACGCCGCTTTCACGCTCTCGTCGTCCAACAGCCCGTCAGCCTGCTTGACCGCTTGCAGCGCTCGCTGGGCGTCCTGCGCAACGCGGGTCAGCATCCGTTCCCGCTCCGCTTTCAACCGCCACTGGCAGTCAGGCTTCTCACCCGGCCGGGCGTAGTCGAACTCCAACCCCGCGACCAACAACCCGCCCGCATCCTCATCGACCGCGATCACCGCGTCGATCAGCTTCTTCACGCCATACCGGACGAGCCTGACGGTGTCCTGCGTCGCGGCCGCCCCCAGCATCGGCGTGGAATCCACGATCTGCTCAACCGTCCCGTCCAACAACCCCAACTCCCCGGCGAGCCGCAGCGTGTTCTCCAACGCCACACCGTCCTTCTGATGCAGCAACAGCCGGGCGCGGAACTTCGTCAACGACGTCGGATGCCAGCCGTGATGATCGATCGGTAGCCCCAACGCGACCTTCCACCGCAGATCCCACGCGACGCATTCCATCGCCTGCTCATCTGAGACGCCCGTCCGATGCTGCAACAACATCACCTTCGCCAACAACGACGGCGGGATCGACGGCCTGCCCATCCGCTCCGAGTAGCACTCCGCGAAATCCTGATCGCGCACGATCCGATCCCCGTGCTCCGCTAACAACGAGTAGAACGACCCCTCCGGCAACGGGCCCATCACCACCGCCGCATCGAACAACCCCACCTGAGCCGACCGAGACCTGAGCATGCCCCGAATCGTCTTAAACCGGTCGGACGGACCCCGACATTTTCAGGGGACTTCTAGCCCGCGGCGCGCGCAGCGGCGATCTGGTCGATCGTCGGTCGGTCTTCGGGACCGCGGCTGCGGTAGATCCACGCGACCCGTCCGCCGGCGTCGAGCAGCGCGTCGCCGCCAAACTGGCGCGCTGCTGCTGCTCGTCTACCCCGCCACATCCGCGCACGAGGAGATTCCGCTGGACGCGGTCGCCGCAGCGCCTCAGCTGCCTGGGATGGAGGACCGGCGACGGCCAAACGGTCGAGCGCCACGACCTCTACTGGCTGTCGGCGCTCGAGGTCCTTCGTAACGTGTCGGCCGAGCAGGTTGCCTCGCCCGATCGATGGCGGATCAGCCCCGCGGCCGCCCTGCGCGCGCGTGCAGCGCTGCGGCGGCGACAGCGGCTCGCGCGGTACGCGAGCTTGGCGCCAACTCGCGGGTTCCGGCCGCTCGAGATCGGCACGGCGCCCCCCCCTCGACACACCGCCGGATCCCGGCCGCACGACCAAGCCTCACGCTGCCTACAACTCAGCGGCGTGAGTGCTTTCACCGATGACCTGGGGGAAAGCCTGACGCGCGCTTCGGCGACATCTGGATCGCCCGGATCGGCCCCGGTGATCGCCGCGGCGGACGATCGGATGCGCCCGAATTAGAGCGCCGCGGTCGCGTCGACCCGCCGGCGGTGGTGGGCACGCCTGCATAGGTACGGCGCACGGCTTGCCGGCCGCGGTACGAGCCCTGCAATCGGCGAGAAGCGCGTTTTGCGCCGAGCGGCGCTGACGCTCAGTTTCCACGCCGGACCTAGCGATCCCTATCAACGGTAAGCGAGCGGCCGCGGGGCTGCCGGAGGGCTCGTGCGTTCCGCCCGGGAACACGCGCCGGCCGCCGCAGAGCGGACGATCGCTTTCGTTCTCGCGCGAGGAAGGGACGGACTTGGCGACGGCGTGCTCGTTCGGATCAGACCCGGCGTCGCTGCCGGGTACGAGCCCGATCGCGAAGTCACGAACGCGTGCAGGACCCGGCCTCCAGCCATGCGAGTGCGTTTCGCGCAGCCGTGGATGCCGTCCGGCATCCACGGCAACCGACCATCGGGCCGCTCTTCAGTGGGGCCTTAAGTCAGCCGGCGGCAGCTCGAAACTGGGCTGCGGCGCCGAGGAGTGGCCGTCCGTGGCCGAAGCAGGCCGTATCGAACTCAAGATGGCTGAGCGATGCGAAGCTCTGCCGAGCGGTCGCCGGATCATCGGCTACGGGATGCGGGCCGAGCGAAGTGATGTGCGCCGCGGCGTCGCCCGCGAACAGGACGCCCTGATCTATCCACAGCAGCGACACGTGGCCGGCCGTATGACCCGGGGTGTCGATGACGCGAAATGGACCGACCGTGGCATCCCCGACAAGACTGTCCTCCGCGGCGACCGGGGGGACACTCCGCGGCAGAGCCACCTTGACGTAGGGCACCATGACCCGACCCAGCGGGGTTGCCGGCCGCGGGAGCGGCTGCTCGGTCCCCTCCCGGATGTACGGCGCGTCCACCGGCGAGCAGTAGACCGATGCGCCTGTGACCCGTGCGAGGTCCGCCGCGTTGGCCGCATGATCGCTGTGGCGATGGGTCAGCAGGATGCGCTTGAGATCTCGCTCACCATGGCCGAGGCGACGGATCGCCGCCAGGATCTTGTCGGCCCCGCCCGGGGTACCGGTGTCAATCAAGGTCAGGACGTCAGCCTCGACCAGGAATGCGTTCACCAGCGCCTTCGGGAAGGTCAAGGCGGTGACGCCTGGCGACGGTTGATTTGGCACGAGAGGTCTACTCCTAGGGTGGGGACTGGATCTTCCGCGCTACCCGCTTTATCAACGGTCACTCAGCCCATGAGGCCGGTGCCGCGTCCAAAGGCGACCGAAGGACGGACCCTGACCTTTAGCCCGCGGAGATCAGCGTCACGGCGTCAGCGTAGCCGCAGACGATCGCTTTCGTTCTCCCGCCGCCGAAAGGCCAGCGATTGGTTTGGCGACATTGCGCTCGTCCGGATCCGGCGCCGCGCGCGCCGCGTCGTGCTTTCGGAATCGCCCAACAGCGAGCGCGCGGCGCGGACAGCGCAGAGTGGTGCTTGCTCCCCTCGGGTTGCAAGCCCGCGTTGCGGCTAGGTCGCCGTCGGGTCGGGTGAGGCGTCTGTGGGTGCTTGGTTGGCGGGTGAAGCGATCTGGTAGCCGCGGGCGACCTTGGTCAGTTGCCCGGTCTTGGCCAGGCGAGAGAGCGTCGTGCTGACACTTGGGCGCCCCAGCCCCGTCGCGGTGGCAATCTCTCCAGCGATCATCGCCTTGCCATCGGCAAGCGCCGCCAGCACGGCGCGCTTGGTCGCGCCCGGGGCGCTACGCGCGCCGTCGCCGGCCGCCCCGGCGGGCGTGGTTGACCGCGACGTGCTCTGTCGCGATGAGCTTGCCGCCCCCGGTTTCCCGGCCCGCGAGCGTTTCGTCTGTCGAGGCGACGCTGCTGGGCTCAAAGCCGCCTTGGCGCGACGCGGGGAGGGTGTCTGAGCCGCCGAGAAGCGGGTCTTCGGAGAGGCGGCAGCGCTGGCGTCGCGTGACCCTAGAGCGGTCAGCGCCTGGCGCAGCTTGTCAGCCTCTCTCAGCAGCGCGTCGAGGCAAGTCTTGATGCCACGACTGAGTTGGTCAAGCATGATCTGGCAATCCTTACACATTCGATCGGCCCGGTCGATCGTAGCCTCCGAAGTGGTGGACACACCGGCCACGTGGGCGGTGACGCTTCTCCGGAACGGACCCGCATCGTCCGGGACGGCGCTGGAGAACGGAGACGTTGGGGGTGAGCGGAACTCTCAGAACGGGCTGTTTGCACCTCTTGCCACGCTAACGCTGACACAGCCCTCTGCCCCCAACAGAGGGCGGCAGACTCCGTGGCGCCCTTGAAAAAGACACCTGTCCGCGGAAACCAGAACAGACGTATGGCTGGGCCGCCGACTTGGCCGCATACGCCGAGCAGCTGAAGACGCATCCTTGGCCCGACCATGCCTGGGGGCTGGGCAGGGGGGCAACCCCCCGACGCATGAAGGGCTCCGACGATCCTCGTGGCGCGGCGGCCCGATGCTGGGCGGTAAACGCCGGAGGCAGGGAGCGAGCAGCGGCGGCGCCCGCGGGCTTCAGCGTGTCGTGCGCGGTCCGCGCCGTGCCGCAGGACTCGGACGCGTCGGGCTGGCCGTAGTTGCTCGCTCGGGCGGGCCGGGGCGGCCGGCGTCAAGCTCCACGATCCGCCGCAGCGCCGGCAAGCGTTCTAGGTCCGGGGCTCGGCCGAGTGCGGCGGCCATCGCGGCGAGGTCACCCGCGGAGGCGACGAGCGGGCGCACACCATGACCGAGGTCCTCGCGGCTCGCGGCCCGGCGCAGATCCACGTACCCGTTCGGCACCCCGGCCGGCGAGGCGACCACCCTCAGTACGCCCGCGCGGGTGACAACCTCGATCACCGGCTCGCGCGTTAGCGTCTGCTCATCGAGCGCGACCGGCCGACCGGCCGTCCCGGTCCCGTCGAGCTCGCTGATCGCAGCGGCGAGCTGGTCAAGGTTGTTCTTGGCAAACGACGGGCAGGTGTCCACACCGGTCGTGACCAGGTCCGCGCCGCGGAGCACCTGCGCCAAACCACCGATCAGGACATAGCTGAGGTAGTGGCGCTCAAGCGCAGCCAGCACGCCCAACGGATCAAACTTCTGCTCGCCGCGAACCATTGAAGTCAGCCCCTGTCTAGCTGTTTGAGCATCCGCTCCAAGCGCCGTTCGGGAGAGAGCTGCGCAAGCTCGACCAGGCGGTCATCACCCAGGAGTCCGAGCGGCACGAGCTCGAGCGAGATGTCAAACCCGCAGGCGCGAACCAAATCGATCAGCGTGTCCAGGCTGGGCGCAACGACACCGGCCTCGTAGCGGCCGATCTCAACCCGGTGCTTACCGCTTCGCTCCGCTAGTCCAATCTGGCTCAGGCCGGCGCGCAACCGCGCCTCGCGCAGCAGCACCGCGCTCTTCACAGCATCCCGACGCACACAAAAATTATATCGCCTCCCGCACATCTTGCGATTCGCGTAACAGATCTGCTACCGTACGTCCGAGACTGGGATGCTGCTGCACGAAGAACAGGCGCAGATCGATGAGCGCACCATGGAGCTGATCGCCGCGCGCGTCACCGCGGCCCTGCGCGAAGACCTCGAAACGATCCTTGCCGGGCTCGGCCACACCGTCGCGCCCACTCCAACCCTGACCGTCGAGCAGGTCGCGCGGCACCTCGGAGTATCCCGCTCGACCGTGTACTCCCACTGGCGTGAATGGGGCGGCTACAAGCTCGGCAGCGGCGAGAAAGCGCCGATCCGCTTTGACGGCAATAACCTGCCCGCAGCAAATGGAACGTCGCGACCTGATCTCGCGAGACAACCAGACATCCCGTCGCCACCTCGCAAGAGACGCAGGCGTCGCGACCTGCTCTCCGACACGCCACGACTCGCGCAGCCGCTGGATTGGGTGGTGTAGGACGATGCCGCGACCCCCAGGCGTGCAAATCACTCGCGACCGTCGTAAGGACGCCAGCATCACGTTCGGGCTGCGCGTCCGGATCAGCGGTGCCGATCAACGACTACCGCTCGGCAACACCAATGACGGCTGGGACGAAATCCGCGCCGAGACGGCCCGCAAACAGCTACTCGCCAAGATCGAGCTAGGCCTCTGGACCCCGCGAGCAGACGTCGCGACCGGCGGTTACGCCGGCGAACCGACCTTCCGCGAGCTAGCGACCGACTGGCTTGAAGCCCGCAAGCGCAACCCTGCGATCCGGCCGGCAACCATCCAAAACAACGAGTGGCAGCTCAAGCGCTACCTCGCGCCGTTCTTCGGCGAACTACGAGCCTCGCAGATCACCGCGATCAAGGCCAAGGAATACCGGCAGCGGATCCACGCCGAGAACGCACAGATCCGCGCCGCCCAAGACGCCGGCAGACCATTACGCGACGTAAGAACTGGGCAGCGTCTGCGAACCCTTGCCAACGACTCGATCAACAAGACGCTGCAAACGCTCGCGATGATCCTCGACGAGGCCGAAGACGCTGGGTGGGTGGAACGCAACATCGCCCGTGGACGGCGCATGCGGGAGCCGTCGGAGCGACGTCATGGCGGCGGCACTCTCGAAGTCGACGAGTTCCTGGACATACTCGAGGCGGCTGAGCAACTCGAGCACCAACGCCACACCGCGGCGACGCTCGAGAAGGCCGCGCTGGTCCGCCTGCTTCGCGACGAGGCAAAGCTGCAATGGACCAGCATCGCGAAGCGGGTCGGGCTCGCGCCGACGACGGCTATCTACCTCCATGGCTGCCACGCCGACCCCGCCGAGCCGAACTACGGTGTGCGGCGGGCAGTCATCGCGACGCTTGCCCTGGCCGGCCCGCGCGTAACCGAACTCTGCCGGCTCGACAACCAGGACGTCGATCTCGGCAGGGCGCGCTTCCACGTCCACGACGCCAAGACCGAGGCGGGCGTCCGACGGGTCGACATCCACCCGCGGCTTCTCGACGAGCTCACGCTCTACCGAAGCCACCGTGGCCCCGCTTCGATGGACGCCCCGTCATTCCCGACGCGCACAGGAGCGCGCCGCGACAAGGACAACGTTCGTCAGCGGGTCGTGGCTCCGGTGGTCGCTAGAGCCGACGAGCTTCGCGCTGCGCGAGGAGAGCCGCCGATCCGCGTCCACGTCACTCCACACACGTTCCGGCGCACGTACATCACGTTCCTGATCGCCGGCGGTTACGACCTCCCTTACGTCCAAGCCCAGGTTGGACACAGCGACCCAACCATCACGCTGTCCATCTATGCGCAGTTGATGCGGCGTCCCGACCGCGACCAGCTTCGAGCGGAGATTCGCGAGCTCCTCGAGACGTCGTCTGCACCCGCCGGCGACAGGCCGGCATCGCTGGCGATGGTCCGTGACCTCAGGCAATCCGATGCCACAGCCACCAGCCTTCATGCAGCTGAAAAGGCCGGAAAAGAGCGGAGGCTCAATCTATGAGCTACAACAAGTTCGCCTGGTACGCCGGAAAACTTGTTCCTTGCAGGAACTTCTTGAGTGGGCGATCCAGGACTCGAACCTGGGACCTCTTCCTTATCAGAGACCCCTGGGGGGGTAACGGGCGTCCGCGAGCGTCCCGCTGAGGGCGCTTCTGTCCTGCAAATACGGCTGTTTGACCCGGATCGGCTTGGTCGCCCGTGAGCACGCGTGGGCGAGTTGATGTGTCCGTTTTGTGTCCGCGTCGGTCGCGTGGGCGGGCGTGCTGACGATCGGCAAGCTGGGTGCGAGCCGTGCTCAGCTGCAGTACTACGAGCAGCAGGTGGCGGCCGGGCTCGAGGATTACTACGCCGGCCGGGGTGAGGCGCCGGGGCTCTGGCGTGGCGCTGATGCGCTGGGCCTGCCGGCCGGCCAGCAGGTTGCACGTGATGCGTTCATGGCGCTGATGGCGGGGCGCAGTCCGGTGGATGGAGAGGTTCTCCGCCCGATGGGGGCGTGCTCGACGGTGGCGGCATTGGATTTGACGTTCTCGGCGCCCAAGAGCGTGTCGGTGCTGTTCGCGACCGCCGATGATCGGCTCTCGGCGGCTTTGCTTGACGCGCACGAGAGCGCGGTCGATGAGGCGCTGGTCTATCTGGAGCGTGAGGCGTGCTTCACGCGTCGCGGTCACGGTGGCGCTGAGCCGGTCTGCGGCGAGGGGTTGATCGCGGCGTCCTACAGGCATCGGATGTCGCGTGCCGGGGATCCGCAGCTGCATACGCATGTGGTGGTGGCGAACCTGACCCGGGCGGATGGCAAGTACACGGCGCTTGACGCGCACGTGCTCTACGAGCACAAGTCCGCGGCCGGTGCTGTGTATCGGGCGGTGCTGCGCGCCGGGGTTCGCGAGCGTCTTGGGTGGGTGTCGTGGCGGGCGGCGGGCCGGGGGCTGTTTGAGATCGACGGGATCCCGGAAGCAGTGCTGCGCCATTTCTCGCAGCGGCGGGTCGAGATCGAGGAGCGCGCGATCGAGCTGGCGGGCGTCGCGGCTGGCGGGCTGTCGCGGGAGCGGATGCAGGGGATCGCGCTGGCGACCAGGCGCGCGAAGCCCTACGGGGTGGATGGTTCGGGTTGGCGTGAGGAGGCTCGCGCCCGTGCGGCCGAGCACGGGTTCGGCCACGCCGAGCTCCGAGCCCTCCAGGAACGCGTGGTCCGCGAGACCGTTGAGGCGGATCGGGCACGGCTTGCCGCGCGTCTGTCGGGCCCGGAGGGTCTCACCGCGATGCACAACACGTTCGCGCGCCGGCACGCGCTGGCGGAGATCGCGGGCGCTTTCGCGCAAGGCGCGACGGGCGCGGAGCTGGAGACCGCGACGAGTGGCTACCTCGACGATCCCAGCGTCCTTTGCCTGAGTCGCCCGGAGGAAGCGAGGTACACGACACTCGACCTGCTCGCGTGCGAGCGACAGATCGTCGATGGAGCCGGGCGGCGAAGCCGCAAGGCAGTGGGCAGGGTGTCGTCCGAGCTGGTCGACCGGGTGCTCGCGCGATACGAGCCGGCGCTCAACGATGATCAGGCGGCGGCTGTCCGCGCGATCGCTCGCAGCGGACACGGCGTGGATGTGGTCCAGGCGCTCGCCGGGACCGGGAAGACGACGATGATCGGCGCGCTCGCGGCCTGCTATGAGCAGGACGCGTGGCGCGTGGTGGGCGCCGCGCCCACGGGTCGGGCGGCACGACAGCTCCGCAATGTCGCCGGGGTTCCGGCGAGCACGATGCACGCGCTCGTGGGTGAGCTTGACCGCTCGGGCGGCTTCGCACGGCGAACGGTGTTGGTGCTCGACGAGGCCGGGATGGCGCCAACCCGCCTCACCGCCGAGCTGCTCGCGCGCGCCGAGAGCGCCGGCGTCAAGGTCGTGGCGGTCGGCGACTCCGGGCAGCTGCCCTCGGTTCAAGCCGGCGGTTGGCTAGCCGCTCTTTCGCGCCGCCAGCCCGGCCCGGAGCTGCGCGAAGTGATTCGCCAGCGTGACCCCGAGGAGCGAGCCGCGCTCGAGGCACTCCACGATGGTGAGCCCGACCGCTACCTCGCGCACAAGCAAGACGCGATCACAATCCACGCCAGCGAGACCGACGCGCTCGCCAAGCTCGTCGATCAATGGCACGCCGCCCAAGATGCGCACGGTCCCAGAGGCGCGGTGATGATCGCCCGCGATAACCACACCCGCGAGCAACTCAACCACGCCGCCCGCGACCGGCTCAAACGCGACGGAGCCCTGCCTGCGACCGGCACCTGGGTGGTCCAACACGAATACGCGCCCGGGGACCGGGTGATCGCCCGCCGCAACAGCCGCTACCACGATGTCGACAACGGCACGGTTGGGACGGTGATCGAGATCGACGCCCGCAGGCACCGTATGCGTCTGGAGACCGACCTCGGGGACCTGCGCGAGCTTGACCTCGCCTACGTCACCCGGCATGTGCAGCACGCATACGCGCTCACCGGTCACGGCGCCCAAGGCGGGACCGTGACCTGGGCCGGGGTGATCGGCCGCCCCGAAGAGTTCACCCGCGAATGGGCGTATACCGCACTCTCACGCGCCCGCGAACACACCACGCTGCACCTGATCGCCGAACGCTCAGAGCATCAGCGCGACCGCGAGAGCTACGCGCCGGCCGAGGTCGCACGCGACACCGCCACGACAGTCCGGGCGCTGCACCAGGCGATGCGACGCAGCGAGACCGAGCCGCTCGCGCTCGACCACCTCCAGCCGGCCGACCAGCATCTCGCGCAGCCCGAGCGCGTGCTCGCCGTGCGCGCTCTCGGCCTCCCCGGCGAACGCGCCCAACAACGCGGGTACCCGGGGCCGCTGACACCTCCCAGTCGTGCATTCGGGCCATCAAACGAGCAGCGCGGCCCCAGCATCGCACGATGACTGGCCGCTGCGACTTGTACCTGATCCAGACCCCGCTTTCTCGGCTGCGATCATGGATCGGTTATCATACCGTAATGGCCGCTGGTGACGTTCTACAGGTCGCGCGTCGGGCGGCGGGGCTGAGCCAGCGCGCGCTGGCGGTGCGTGCCGGCACCGGTCAGCCGGCGATCAGCGCCATCGAGGCCGGCCGCGTCTCGCCTAGCGCCGACCGGCTCGCGGAACTGGTGTCACTGTGCGGCTACCGGCTGCGCGCAGAGCTTGTGGATCGCCCGGCGCGGCTTGACCGCGCGCTCCTGTCTGACAGCTTGAAGATGCTGCCCGAGGAGCGCCTGGAGCTGACGATCGAGATCAGCCGCTTCGCGCTGGCCACCGCCGGCACCGCGCAGGACGCTTGGGTCAAGCAGATCCTCGCCGAGAGCGAGCTTCCCGCCTAGCGTCGTGGACAGGACGCCATTTGATCCTCCGGCGATTCTTCACGCCCTTGCGAACCGGCGCGTGGAGTACGTGCTGGTCGGTGGCTTGGCGGTTGGTCTGTGGGCCCACCCGCGCGCGACCAAAGACACCGACATCCTTGTCCCCACGAACGATCGCGACAACGATGGGCGCCTTGGCGAGGCGCTGGGCGAGCTGGACGCCTCGCCGTTGCCGCTGGAGGCGCCCGGCGCTCGCGCGCTCGGCATTCACTGGGCGCCGATGGAGGGCGTCGAGCGATTCCAAACCGTCGCGGGAACGCTCGACGTGCTGCGCGACCCCGATGGCGCGGCGCCATATCCGCAGCTGCGCGCTCGTGCGCAGACGATGGAGGCGTTCGGCGCCCGGGCGGTCGTCGTGGGTCGCGAGGACCTGATCGCGATGAAGCTCGCGGCCAGCCGCCTACAGGACCTGATCGATCTTGACGCGCTGCTCGATCCCGCCAACAGCGAGCCCGAGCGCGTCGCGCTTCGCGCACAGGACCGCAAGCTACTCAGTGGTGTCGATGAGCCCGAGGAGCTCGGCGACCCGGTCGATCCCGTAGAGCATCTGGTCGACGAGCTCCGACGCCGCTTGACTCCAACTCAGGCCCGGGGCGAGATGGAGCGCCGGCTGCGCGCCCGCGCCCGCGAACTCCAAGAGCTGACAGACGACCAGCTCCACGAGCTGGCACTGCCCGCCGCCGTCCCAGTTCCTGAAGCGCTGGCGCGCACCGCTGCTCAGGTCGCCGCCGCAGCGAGCGGCGCGGATGCGGCCGAGGAGCACGAGTTCGCGCTCGTGCGCGAACGCGCCGATCTCGGGCGCCTAGCCCGGCGCGACAAGCGCAACGTCGAAGACCAACTGGCCCAGGCCAGCGCGCAGGTCGAACGGCTGCGCTCAGACGCCGAGCTCGGAGTGGAGCGCCTACGGGCCGGGACAGCCGAGATCGAGCGCTTCTACAACCAGCACAGCCCGGCGCTGACCGAGCGAATCGCCCTTCTCCGCGAACGCTACCGGCGCCATCGTGCCGAGCTCGCACAGCGGGTGCTCGCCGCCCCCGCGAGCCCGGCCAGCTACATCACCCAGACGCTCGGTCAACGACCCTCCAAACCAAGCCAACGCGCACTGTGGGATCGCGCCGCTCGAGCGATCGAAGCCTACGCCAGCCGCCACGAACCCCCACACGCCCGTCCCCCCGTCGGTCGCGACCGAGAAACACGCGCCGCGTGGCAGCGCGCGCTCCGCGCCACCCACGAAACCGGGGCCAAGCTCGGACCCGCAGACCCCACGCAACCCGCCAAACTCTCGCCGCCCAGCCGGCGCGGACCCAGGCTCGGTCGCTAGCAGCATCCAGACCACCCAACCACCAACACCGAGCACGGGCCTCACGCCCCATCGCGCCGCAAGTGATCGAACCAGGCACTGCTCGAGCTCGATGCTCCTCTCCAGACGAGCGGCAGCGCCCGCACCGCCGCTGACCGGCGCCTGCATCTGGGCGAATCCGATCGTCCAGCCTCAGGTCGATCGGGATGAAGCCGCACGAGCGGATCGTCGCCATAGGGCTCGTCCGCCCGGGCGCCGGCCGGCAGACGAATGCGATCGTGCGGACGGGCGTTGTCAAAGGCCGTTTCGAGGCCAGCTCTCGCATCAGAACTTTGTGATGTAAGCTCGGCTGTCGATGAACAGTGTGATCGCTGATGCCCCGTTCCGCCTACCGGACGCGCCGGTCGAGACCGATCTGCTCGCTAAGTACTTCCAGGTCCTCTCGGACTCGACGCGTGTCCGGATCCTCGAGCTGCTGGCCGATGGCAACGAGCTGTCGGTCACCGAGCTCATGCATGCGCTCGGGCAGGCACAGTCGAAGGTGTCTAACCACTTGGCCTGTCTGCGCTGGTGCGGATTCGTCGCGACCCGGCGCGAGCACCGCGTTGTCTTCTATCGCGTCGCAGACGATCGGGTGCTCGACATGCTCGGGCTTGGCCGCGCGCTGCTGGCCGACAACGCCGAACACGTCGCCTGCTGTCAACGGGTCGCGTCATGACCGACGGGGCCAAGAGCGATCCGGTCGCCGTCGGCGCGATCGCGACCGGCGTCGTAGCGGTCGCGTGCTGTGCCTGGCTTCCGCTCGCGGCCGGAACGATCGCCGCGATCGAAGGGCTCGCGTTCGGCGCCATCACCGCAGCCGTGCTCCGCCTGCTGGTCGGTGGCTTCGCACTGATCCGTCGGCATCGTCATGCCTGCGCTCCGTCGTCGCAACACACGTCTGCGCGATGAAGGTCGAGATCCTCTACTTCGCCGGCTGCCCCTCTTTCGAGACTCTGCTCCCGCGCGTCCGAGAGCTCGTCGCCGAACACGGCGGCAACCCCGACGAGATCACCTTGAGCGCTGTCGAGACGCCCGAAGCCGCCGAGGCCTTGCAGTTCCTCGGGTCCCCCAGCGTCCGGGTCGATGGCCGCGACATCGATCCGGACGCTGGCCAGCGCGATGACTTCGGGCTCAAGTGCCGGCTCTACCGATCCGGGGACGGCCACGCGCCCTCCCCGCCGGACGCCTGGATCCGGGTAGCGCTCGCCACCGCCGGCACGACGAGGGCCCAGTGAGCCGCACCCAGATTCTCTATCAGCGGTTGCGCGAGCTGCTCGACGACACCGACACCCAGCTCGTCGAGGTTCTCCCGCCCGCCGAGTACGCCGAGCTCCGCCTGCCGGGCGCCATCAGTATCCCGCTCAAGACACTCGACCAAGACGCTGGCCGGCACCCTCCCCGCCGCCAACGACGCCCCGCTCGCACGCGCACTGCTCGTAGGCGTTCAGGTGGGGTCGGGGTGATCGGGAGGATTCCTGCGAGGCGCACGGAATCTTGCGTTCGTGCAGGTTGCGGATGCGGAGCGGGTTGCGTTGGCTGGTGGGGAGCCGGCGCG
>JAABUU010006021.1_pt1 | contig 13204 bp, 8 predicted proteins | sample 5559301 | NCBI WGS metagenome assembly JAABUU01 (sample SAMN10711884, study PRJNA513360) | rock metagenome | isolation source: Antarctica rocks | place: Antarctica: Victoria Land, Richard Nunatak white
GAGAACCGTGCGGGCGCGTGCCGTGCAGCCGCGCGATGAGAACGGGCACCTACCCTCGCGGCTTGAGCCGCCCTGCCCCCATCGGGCTGGCAAGTAGCCGCAGTCGATCAAGGTCTTCGGGCTCCATGTAGTCGCGTGGCGGCTCAGCCTCCTGGGCCTCACTCTGCTCTTCGCGAGGGACACGGACACCGCGTTCCAGGTCGTCCAGGGACTGCCGGTAGTTACGGCTCATGGGCCAAGCGTCTCTCAGCCCTCGAAGCATGGCTAGCGACGGTTTCGTCAACCGCGAAGAACGCCTAGCCGAGCGTGAAGCGGCACTTACTCAACCCATGGAGCAGCGGCGGAGTGTGATCCGGGAAACGCCAAAGCCCTTGGTCTATGCGGTCGAAGGGTCGGGATGAGCACGCGTGATGTCTTCGCACGTCTGGCAAATTGGCATAGTGCCGACGCGCAGCGACCACGGAGTCGCCCAGGCGATCACGTCCGTCCCACACGGCGCAAGCGGGCGACCGAGTCTGCTGATGTCCTGCTTTCCCGGCATGACAGCGTGCTGCACGCCGCTCGGCTGGTGACCACCCGCGGCGGTGGTCGTCTCGTCCGTGGCACCCAGAACCCAGTCCATGCGCTGACACTACGGCGTAATAGCGTCGCAATGTTAGTGCCGCTTGCACGCGGCGAAGCGGCACTTCCTCGCGGTCACCTTTTCTAGCCGCGGTCCTGCACGACCTCTTCGTCTGGCGCGCCCTCGACGATGAGGTCGGTGGCGTTGCCGCTCGCAACTTGGTCACCGAACTTCGCATTCGAAAGCGCCAGGAGCGTTCGGTCGATCCAGTAGCTCGACGGTTGACTCCGTCGCTTCTTCGCGGTGCGCGGGTTGTGACAGCGTCCAGAAGCGTGCTGAACGCCTGCCAGCCCGGCCCGATCAATGTCGATGCGGCGTCATCGCGTCGGGCGAAGCGCACCTTCGCGCTGACATCACGCCGTCCTGTAGCCAGCGCGCAGTACCGCGTAACGCGTGTGGATCGGCAACTACCTCACGTCTGTTCCTGGTGGCACGGGAGGTGCGTTCCTCAGCGAGGGTGGCATGGCCGTTCGGGCTCGCCGACGCTCCTGGCAGAGCGGCCTGACCTGCCCTTCAGAAAACTCGATACAGGCGAACGCCGTCACCTTGTCGAGGGTCAGGCGAGCGCTGAGGGGAAGCCGATGGTCCGTGGTCCAGTGGTTCCCGGCGATCTTCCAGAGCTGACGCAGTTCCAGCTCTGTGAGCCCCTCGGCTCGGGGAACCAAGCCGTCTTCCGCGTAGGTCCAGAGCGCCGCCGCTGCTTGCTCGGCACTGAAGATTACGGAAGTCATCGGCCGAGGCTGGCCGCATCGCCCTGCCACTACTCGTACTCGTTGGGGTGCAGCCAGGCGACCGAGCCGGCTGACCAGTGCTCGGGAACCTCGAGTCGCCAACCCCCGGTGACGGGGGCGAACTTAGTCGCCGGCCAGCCCGGGTGAGGTGTGAGAAATCCAAGTCCTCGGTGCACCAGCAGGGGGTACGCGAACCGATCGAGGAACGGCGTAGCGCTTAGGATCTGCAGCCAGGCTGGGGCTGACGCGGTGTCGAAGCGCGCCCCGTAGCCCCTTGGAATGTCGTTCCAGCCAGCCAACCTCATGGCCGAAGTCTGACGCCCCCCTAGCTCGCGGTCGAGCCGGTTGCGGCACCGGTGAGCATCGCCTACCAGGGGCGGTCGTCCGGCAGTACCGTCGTCCTGTGTCAGAGCAGGGGCAGCCGTCCTGGACCGTGCACTTTGAGGGCGAGGCTGCGGATGCGGGCGACTCCCGTAGTCCATACGTGATCCTGACTGTCGAGCAGCGGGTTGAGGTGACGGACCTCGCCGCCCTACAGTCAGCAGTGTGGGCTCTGGACGGCCCTCCGAACGACGACGTGGACCAAACAATGCGCGGCATCCCGGCGAATGTTGTTGGTCGCCTGGCTCGACCCATGCGACTGCTTCACGACCTCCCTGGCGTCGCAGGGCGCGGCTCTAGCATCTCTACGACGACCTACACGCCATAGGGGGCGGGCAAGCAACGGCCAAAGACTCTTAGACCCCCATGCCTGTCCCAGTTCCTCACCAGCAAGTAGCCGCCCACCACAGGCTCCGGTGGTGGCGGGTAGTGCCGGATACCTGAGCTTCGGAGAAGCAGTTACGTCGGCATCCAAACGGCGTGGTCGTGGGCGAAGCAGACCCTTGACGGATCCAGGTCGACGAGTCGCCTCATCCACGCCGGCGTCGCCGGTAGGGGAGGCGGATGGCCGTCGTCGGATGCGCGGAGGGCCAATGCGTCGGCGCTGTAGGCCGTGGCCGTGTCGTGGGACTGCCCGGCGAGCACGATGACACTGCCGTCGCCTCGGCGGACGACGACTGACTGGTGGCCGTCCGTGTGCCCAGGAGTCGGGATGACCGTGACTCCGGGGAAGATCTCGACGTCGCCGGAGGCCTTCTCGTAGGTGAGCCAGGGGCATCCACAAGCTCGGGCAGCGTGTAGTCCGGAAGATGCGCTGCCGCGAGCTCCACCTCCTGCACCACGATCGGCAGGCCCGTGAGCGACGGGTTGCCGCCGCAGTGGCCGAAGTGCAGATGGCAGTTGGTGACCACCGTCAGATCCTCGACAGCGAGCCCGGCCGCGTGCAGCGCGTCGGGCAGCGCTACGCGTCGTGGGCGGTAGTGGTCGTCGACATCCGGGTGCGAGCCCATCCCACTGTCGAGCAGCACCGTGCCCTTCGGATGCTGCACCACGTAACCCAAAACCGGCTCGACCCGAGGGGCGGTGCTGCCCGTCTCCTCAGCCGGCCGCACGAAGTAGCCAAAGTCGAGGCGTAAGACGGAGTTCTCAGAGCTCACCCCGCCGACGGGAGCGCCGGTTACGCGCGTCACGGAGACGTCCCGCAATCCCTCGGTATTGAGATGCGCTACCGGGTCAGCTCGGTGGCTGACTTAGCGCCCTGCTCGCGGAGCCACCGCACGAGTTCGTCGGCGTGTTCGCGCGTCGCTGCGTCGAGCGGCGTCAAGTTCTCCCAAGGCGGTATCCAGTTCAGGTCCGCGCCTCGGTTGAGGAGGTACTCCGCGCAGCTGCGGCGGCCACCGTGGCACGCGCCCCAGAAGGCCGCGGTGACCTCCTCCGCACCGGGCGGTGTTGCGGCCGCGAAGTATGCGGCTACGCGGTCGGACAGCCCGAGCGTCGCGGCGTCGACGAGTGTGGTCCGGGCGCCGCGCTCCACCAGTCGGTGCGCAACCTTCCAGTTCTTGAACCCCCGCGCGTCTGCCATCGGGGGACCGCCTCCGAGGACTGCGCCGGGGGCCTCGATGTCGGCGCCGGCGTCGAGCAACGCGTCAAGTACCTCGACGTCGCCGGTGCTCGCTGCCCAGTGCAGCGGTGTCTCTTCATGCGGTCCCCGGAACCGGGCGTTGACGTCGGCGCCGGCATCGACCAGGGCGGAGACGGTTACCCCGCCGTGCGGAAAATGGCCGGGCCAGTCGGTCACGACATGGAGCAGCGTGCACGACATCCCGTCCGGTTCGTCGTCACCCAGTCTGGCGGTCGCCACCCAGGGATTTTCGGTCAGTAGGCGTTTCAGCGTTGCCAGGTCGCCGCTGTGGATGGCGGTGACCGCCGCTATCGCGACGGGATCTTCGGTGCTGACGGTGGACATCGGCAGACCTCCTACAACCTCGGACATGGGCCCCGCTACCCCGCTGCGCTTGATCGTTGCCCGCTCTCCGGCATCATCGGCTGACGTAGGGGCCGGTGGCCGGTCGGTCCGAGCTGGGCGAGCTCGTGATCGATATCGACGGTGATGGTGCCGAACAGCCCGACCCTCTCGCTCTGCGCCGGCGACAGGTGCGCGAGCAGGTCGTCCTCGACGCTGCGGCCCTGGCCGCGCAGCTGGTGCACGGCCAGACCCAGGTACTCCGCGGTCCAGGTGCTGATGGCGTTGGTGGTCAGCGTGAGACACCACGCCTGCTCGGTCTGGGCCTGCAGATGATGACGCCGTACGGCGCCTTCGTGGGCGTAGAACACGTCGCGCCGCAACGCGTGCATGCTTTCGCCCTTGTTGAGCTGCCGGGAGATCTTTCGACGGTAGTCCTCCCTGCTCAGATACCGGGCCGCGTAGACCGTCCGGCGCAGCGCCCCGTACTCCTTGAGCGCCGCGGCGAGGGTGTTCTGCCGATCCGCCCGCGACAGCTTCCCCACGATCAGCGACGCGGTGACGTGCCCGTACTTCAGCGACGCCGCGACCCGCAGCATCTCGTCCCAGTGCTGCGCGATCAGCTCGGTGTTGCACCGCCGCGCCAGCAACGGGCCGGCCGTTGGGTAGCTGGCGACGGTCTCGGCCCGGGCCCCCGTGCGATAAAGGGTGATCTTCCCCAGATCCCGGATCCGCGGGGACAGTTGCAGCCCGACCAGGTCGAACAGGGCGAAGTTGAGCAGCGACGCGCCGTGGGTGTCGGTGGCGTGCTCGGTGATCGGCACGTCGGTCTGGTTGCCCAGGATCTCATCGAGCACATACGGGGCCTCCCGTTCGGTGGCCACGATGACCTTCGTGCCGAACACCGCATGCTGATCGGTGATGTGGGTGTACGAGCTCAGGCCCTCGACCGCGAAGTAGCGGCTCAACGCCCGCGCGGTGATCGATTTCCCCTTCGTGGGGAACCGCTGCCCGTCCGACGAGGACAGGGTGCCGCCGCCGAAGACGGCGGTCATCGGGAGCTGCTGGTGGTAGCCGATGATAGCCAGGTTCGCCGCCCGCAGGGTGTCCTCCCGCACGTACCACTCCGCGGTCCAGGCCAGCGTGTCGTAGCCGATGCCCGTAGCGTCGGCCATCCGCGACAACCCCAGATTCGTGGCCTGGCTGATGATCACCCCCAGCAGGTTCCGTTTGAGCTCCCGCGAACGGGGTGTGGCGCCGCCGGCGTGGGTGAAGCAGTCCAGGAACCCGGTGCGGGCGTCGAGCTCGATGAGCACCGACGCCAGCGGGGCGAACGGCAGCAACGCGGTCAGCTCCGCGCGCAGCTCCTCGACCTCGGTGGGCAGGTCTTCGGCCGACAGCGGCCCGATGATCAGTTCGCCGTGCTCATCGACCCGCACGGGTCCTCGCCCGTCGGCCAGGACCTGCTCGAGCTCGCCCACGGCGGTATGCAGCTCGGTGTCCACCCGCGCCAGCGCCTCGCCCGGGTCGGCCGGCACGTCGACCAGCGCGCAGAACTCGGAGAGCTGCGCCGGCCAGGCCGCCGCGGTGATCAGATAGGCGGTCGGGTCGGCGTAGCGCCGCGACCCGGGCACATACACATCCCCGCTGCGCAGTGCGTCACGCAGGCACAGCAGCACACACAGCTCCCAATAGTGCCGGAAGGCGGTCGTGTTGCCGGCGGTGCGAGCGTCATCGAGGTAGCCGCGCCACCGGGCGGGCACAAACCCGGTCGGAGCATCCACCGGGGCGGCGCGCGCCCCGCTGGCGTTGAGCTCGCGCAGCACGTCGACCGCCTCCAGCAACGATGCTGCGGCGGGTCCGCCGGCGAAGAAGAGCACCGCGAGCACGTCGGGGGTGAACTGGCGCAGGTACCCGTAGGAGGCGTCGATCACGGCGAGGTGGCCGTGATCGCGGGGCAACCGGGCGGTAGCCGGGGTGGCCAGCGCGGCGCGCAGCCGGCTCATCCCGATCCGCTCCCGCAGCAGCCCGCCCACCTGTTCATCGGGGATCGCCGGATCGGCCAGCACCGGGAGGATCTCCTCGGCCAGCGCGAGCTTGTCCTCACCGCGCTTGGCCCGCTCGGCCAGTTGATCGGCCAGCTTGTGCCGGGCCCGGGACTCCCGCGCCGAGACTGCCTGGTCGAACAGCTGCACCACCTCATCGAGCACATCCACCGCGGACTGGGCCAGCAAGGTGAGCACGATCGGATACCGGCGGTGCGGGTCGCGGCGGGTCAGCGCGGGAACCGAGCTGCGCCGCCCGACCGCAGCCAGGTGCCTGCGGCGCTCGGCGGGCAGGGTGGTCAGGTCCAGGGTGTGTGCGTCCAGGCCGCGGAGGAACGTCAGCTTGCGGACCTCGGTCTTCACCGCCGAGGCCGAAGCCTCCGTCGGCCCGGTGCCCAGCCACCGCAGCCGGGTCATCCCGATCCCCGGATCGACCACCAGCAGCCGGTCAAGCTCCGCCCGCCGCGGCCCGGTGAGTAGGTGCGCGATCCGGTCGTAGGTCTCCCGCTCGGCGCGGGTCCGGGCCGTGGCGACCCGCTCCAGGAGTTTCACCGGGCCCGGCCGCACCACCCGGGCGGTGATCAAATGCTCGCAGGCCAGCCGGAACAGCAGCGTTGGCGAGTCGTGCTCCATCGCCCGGGCCAGCAGGAACTCGTCGAGCTCCTTAAGCGACGGCTCCTCGGCCGAGCGCCATCCCCGATACGCCATCACCGCCCGCAAGTGATCGGTGCGGGTCTGCTCGCGACGCCCATAGCCAGCCAGCTCGCTCGCCACGATCCCCAACCGTGCGGCCAGCCGCTCGACCGCCACCGCCGGTGCCGCGGTCACCTCGTCCGGCAGGAACCCCAGCCACGGCAGACTGCACAGCTGCACCGCCACGCCCAGCACCGTCTCCGGCTGCCGCATCGAGGCGACGAATGCCTCGTCCGCGGCGGTCAGGGTGAAGAACCGGATCACCTCCTCCGGTGAGATCTCCGGGAACCCGCGCAGCCCAGCCAGCTCCTGCTCGGAGAACACATCACGGGTCGACACCAGACCCTCCAGCTGCAGGCACGATCACCGACGATGGGGCCGCGACCATAGACCCGCCCGCCGCATCGAATCTCGATCGGGCCTGGCGTTGGTTTTGCACCGGTTGGACCGTGAAGCCGCGGTTGCGGGAGCTGGGCTGCGCCGAGCCCGCCGGCGGTCGGCTGCCCGACCGGCTCTGCCCTGGGGGCTGACGGCGGGGGTGAACGCAGGTGACCGGCGCGGTGCTGGCCGCCCTGGTTGCTGCCCTGTGCTTCGGGGCCTCCGCGGCGTTGATGCACTACGAGGCGTACGCGACCCCGTGCCGGGTCGACGATGGTTGGCGCTGTTGCGGCATCTGGTAGGCCAACGGCTCTGGCTCCTCGGGATGTTCGCCAGCCTGGTCGGCCTGGTGATGCACGCTGTGGCGCTGGCCCTGGGCTCGCTGAGCGTGGTGCAACCGCTGGTCGTGACCGGTCTGGTGTTCTCCTTCATCTTCCGCTCCGCGCTGGATCGCCAGCAGCCGACTCGTGGCACCCTGGCCGGCGCTGCAGCCACCACCCTGGGGCTGGTGCTGACCGCCGCGCAGACCGGCACCGCACCGAGCAGCACCGCTGTCGACGGGGCCGCTGCGGTGCTGCTGCTCTGCCTCGGGGGCGTCGCGGTGACGGCGAGTTTGGCGCTGGCCCGGACCGGCCCGGCGGCGCGCAGCGCCGTGCTGCTCGGGGCCGGCGCCGGCGTGGTCTTCGGTCTGATCGCCGGGATGCTGAAGGTGACGACGTCGATTGCCGCAGCGGGGCTGCCGGCGCTGCTCGGTAGCTGGCAGTTGTATGTGCTGGCTGCGTTGGGGGCCTGCGGCCTGGTCCTGAACCAGCGGGCGTACCGGGCGTTCGCGCTCACCCACTCCCTCCCGGCGCTGAACGCGGTGAACCCGCTGGTCGCCCTGGTCTTCGGCTATCTGGTCCTCGGGGAACGCCCCGCGCACAGCGTGTCGAGCCTGGCGGCGGAGATCATCGGGATGATCCTGGTCATCGCCGGGATCATCTCGGTGGTCGCCACAGCCGAGCCCGACCGCGCTCAGGAACTCTCCGGCGCTGCGACCTGACGCCGTAGCAGACGTTTCGCTGCAGCCGGGCTGGTGCCGACCTACGGTCCGGCGGGGGCCAACCGGTGGCCAGTGACCAGCAGGATCAGGCTGAGCCCGGCGGCGGCGCCGCCGGACACCAACAGCGGCAGCGTCCCTGAGCCGTGCCACAACAGCCCGGCCCACAGCCCAGCGAGCAGGACCGCCCCCCCGCCCAGCGCTTGGTACAGCCCCTGGGCGGCGCCCTGCCGCCCCTGCGGGGCAAGGCTTGACACCCAGGCCTTGCCCACCCCGTCGGTGCATGCGGCGAACCCGCCGTAGAGCGGCAGCAGGACGAAGACCAGCCAAGGAGCCCGGGCCAGCCCCAGGCCCAGATAACCGACGGCGAAGAACGCCAAGCCAAGCGCGAAAATCAGGTGTCGGGGCAGCCGGTCGGATAGGGCTCCGGCGGGGTAGGCGCCGACGGCGTACACGGCGTTGTAGGCGATGTAGGCCGCGATGACCGAGGCCGTTGACAGGCCCAGGTCGTGTGCGCGCAGCAGCAACAGCGCGTCGGGGAAGTTGACCAGGCTGAACACCGTCAGCACGGTCAGCAGCCGGCGCAACGGACGGCTCAACGGCGCCACACCCGGCGGCACCGACGGCGTGCCGGCGGTGGCGGTAGCGGCCCGTGGGGCGCCTTCACCGACCGCGCGCACGAGCAGGACAGACAGCACCGCCGGAATCACCGCGATGATCAGTAGTGGTCGGAGGTGGTGGTTCAACAGCTCGTAGAGCGCCAGGCCCAATGCCGGACCCACCACAGCCCCGGCGGTGTCGGCCGCGCGGTGGAAGCCGAAGACCCGGCCGCGCTGTGCGGCCGGGACATCCACCATGAGCAGGGCGTCTCGGGGTGCACTGCGAATGCCCTTGCCGACCCGGTCGACGCCGCGCCCCAGCAGCACGACCGGCCAGGAGGTCGCCACCGCCAGCAGTATCTTGCCGACGGCGGCCAGGCCATAGCCGAGCGCGATCAGGGGCCGTTTGGCCTGTCGGTCCGCGAGCCGCCCGGCCAGCAGCTTGGTAACCGCCGCAACCCCTTCGGCCACCCCTTCGACCGCACCGACCACAGCAGCCGGCGCCCCCAGCGTGACGGTCAGGAAGATCGGCAGGATCGGGTACAGCAACTCACTCGCGGCGTCCTGCAGGAAGCTGACCGCCGCCAGCGCCCGCACGTTCGGCGTCAGCCAGGGCGAGCCCCATGCGCGATCTCGTCGGCTGGTCACATTGCGCCTTTCACTCCGTGGCCCCAGCCCGTCCCGGTGGGCCGGGCAGACCGAGGCCGGCGGCCGCTGCCACCCCGAGATGGAGATCTCCGGCGGGGCAGCTGCGCGCGTCGGCGAAGGCCGGCGCAGGTCCTCCCACAACTTGTCGGAGGTCGAGGTACCGTACGGCGTTCCCCGACAGCACCACAAGAGGACCCGTTCGTGACCCTGCTTGACCGCACCGGACCGACGCCGGTGGTCGCCGAAGCTGTCCAACGCCCTGTGCAGGCGGCGTCGCCGTTGGCTCTGTACTACCTGCTGATCGGCTCAGCGACAGCGCTGCTGTGCATCGGTCTGGTCATGGTGCTGTCCGCCTCCAGCGTGATGTCCTACGCCCGCACCGGGTCGTTGTTCACGATCGCTGGTCGGCAGCTGAGTTGGACACTGGTCGGTTTGGTGCTGCTGGTGGTCGGCGCCGCGCTGCCGGTCCGCACGCTTCGCTGGCTTACCTATCCCTGCTGGCGGTGTCCGGGGTGGGTCTGCTCGGGGTCCTGGTCCCGGGCATCGGATCGGTGCAGTTCGGTGCGCGCCGCTGGATCGCGCTGCCAGGCGGTCAGTTCCAGCCCTCGGAACTCGCCAAGCTCGCCCTGGTGCTGTGGGGGGCGGACCTGCTGGTCCGCAAGGCCAAGATGCTTCATCGGCCTAAGCATCTGCTGGTGCCACTGCTTCCGGTCGGTCTGGTCATGGCGGCGCTGATCCTGCTCGAGCCGGACATGGGCACGATGATGGTGCTGTGCGCGGCCCTGTTCGCGCTGCTGGTCGTCGGCGGCGCCCCCCGCCGCATCGTGCTGTACCTGTCCGCCGCTGGCGCCGGGTCGGTAGCCGTTCTGGCCGTGGCAGCCCCCTACCGCCTGGCCCGGCTCACCTCCTTCGTGAACCCCTTCGCCGACGCCTCCAACACCGGCTACCAAGCCGTGCAAGGGCTGTACGCACTGTCCGGTGGCGGCTGGTTCGGTGTAGGCCTGGGTGCCAGCCGGCAGAAGTGGGGGGCGTTGCCCAACGCCTACACCGACTACATCTTCGCGATCCTGGGAGAAGAGCTCGGCCTAGTCGGTACCCTCACCGTCCTGGCGGTCCTGGCGGTCTTCGGCTACGCCTCACTACGCCTAGCGATCCGCGCCCTGAGCACTTACGACCAACTGCTGGCCACCGGCATCGTCGCGTGGATCTTGGCCCAGGCCATCCTCAACATCGGCGCCGTCACCTCTGTGCTGCCTATCACCGGGATCCCGCTGCCGCTGATCAGCTACGGCGGGAGCTCACTGGCGATCACCTTGTTCGCCATCGGGCTCCTGGTCGGAGTCGCCCGACGCGACCCCGACGTCGCCGCGGCCTTCGCGGTGCGCCGCGGCCACAACGCCAGCCGCTCCCGATTCCCGTTCCGGCGTAGCAGGAGCTGACGTGAGCTTTCGGCTCGGGGGGGGCCACCGGAGCGTCGGCGGCCTGCGCCGCCGCCACGCACGACGGCGCTGGTGGACGCACGACTGCCCGGAGCGCCTCCTGCCCGCACCGCGTCTGAAGAATGTCCGGTGACGCCGGTGACCACCTCGACCGACCAGGCCCCGAGCGGACCTCGCCCCACCGGACCCGGCGCTACCGGGCCCGGCGCTATCGGGTCCGGCGCTATCGGGTCCGGCGCTATCGGGTCCGGCGCTATCGGGTCCGGCCCGACCAAGTCCGGCGCGGCCAGGTCCCGTGTAGCGGCGACGGGCAAGGCTCGGCGCGCGACGTTGGGTCTGCGTCGGGTGCACCCCTGGTCGGCCTGCAAGCTCGCGCTGGTGGTGTCGCTCGCGCTGGCCGCGCTGACGGTGGGCGCGGCCGCAGCGCTGTACGCAGGCCTCAGCGCTGTCGGCGTGACCAGCAGCGTCAACGCCCTGGTGGGGTCGGTGCGCGGCGGTGCACCGGTACTGACGTTGTCCAGCTTCGTCGGCGGCGCCGCGATCCTGGCCGCCACCAACGTCGTCCTGCTGACCGCGCTGGTCCCGCTAGGCGCTGGGCTCTACAACGTCTGCGCCTCATTCACCGGCGGCTTGGAGGTGACGCTCGTGGAACCCGACTGACGCCGCGCGGACCACTCGGTGCGCTCCGCCCCGACCGTGCTGGCCCGTCGCGCATCACTCAACGGCGGCTTGTTCGTGGTGCCCGACCGGTGTCGCCGCCGGCCGCACTGAGCACCCGTTGCCGCCGACCCAGCCCCCGAGCCGGCGGTCAGCCCAACCAGGCCGAAACGCCCGTCTCCGAGACAGGTTAAAGGACGGCAGCAGGCAATGACCCAGCCCAGCGCGGGCCCGCAACGAAATGGCGGAACAAGCGCAGGACGCTGGCTGATAGCACTAGCGGCCGCCCTGGCCGCCCTCGCGATCTACTTCATCGTCGGGGAACATGAGCCGCAACACACCCGGGCCGGTCTGCTGGTGCTGTTCTGCTCGCTGGTAGCGCTGGGATTGGGACTGCGGCAACAGCGCAGATGAAGAACCGCCGGTACCCCCCTGAGCCGGCCGACGAGCGCAGCGGCGACGGCGCACTTCGGGCGACAGGACGACAGTCAGTCGGCCACGGGCCTTGGTCGCGCCCATGTCCCCGGAGTGGCGGGACCCGACGGCGCCCGCAGCCGAGCTGCACCTCCTACCGACACCAAGAACCAGGACCGGCCTGCGCAACTGTCATCGGGCACGCACGCAGGTGTCTGGGTGGCTCCCCCCCGGCAACTGGTCGCAGCCGGCCGGGCCGGGTCCATGAGATTGAAGCGTGCGAGACGGTGACAAGGGTCAACGGCAAGGTGTTGCCGGACAGGGTGCGGCCGAGGCTGCGAGGCTGGCTGCATCTGGCCGCTGCTCCGGTGAGTGTGCTGGCGGGTGTGCCGCTGGTCGTGGCTGCCGGGCACCACCGGGTGCCGTTGCTGGTGTACACCGCGACGCTGGTCCTCATGTTCACCACCAGTGCCTGTTATTACCGGGGACCGTGGTCGGCGGCGGGGCGGCGGGTGTGGCGCCGGCTGGACCACTCCACGATCTTTTTGTTCATCGCCGGGAGCTACACGGCGTACTGCGCGCTCGCGCTGCCGGCGGCGCTGGCCACCCCGCTGCTGGTCGTGGTCTGGGTGGGCGCTGGTGCCGGGGTGGGTGTGCAGTTACTGTGGCCGGCGGCGCCGCGGTGGCTGGAGGTGCTGTGCTACCTGGCAGTGGGGTTGGTGGGGGTGGTGGTACTACCGGAGCTGCTGCGCCAAGCCGGGGTTCCCACGATGGTCTTGTTGTGCGCTGGCGGTGTGCTGTACGCGTTAGGAACAGTGGCCTACACGACACGGCGCCCGAACCCCTACCCGGAAACATTCGGCTACCACGAGGTCTTCCACGCCTGCGTCGTGACTGCCGCCGGCTGCCACTACACCGGGCTGTGGTTCGCGCTGCCGGCTTGAACGGCTGGGCGGGACCGCGCAGGCAGCTATGCCCGAGATGGTGAGCCAGGGGCTGCCCCACCCAGGTCAGGGCTGCCCCACCCGACCAGAGGCTGTCGTAGGCCGCCGGGAAGGCGGAGCAGGACGAGCTGCAGGCGACGCCCGGCCTGGAGATGGGCGTGCGTCGAGGGTGGTCCCGTTGGTGTCGCTGCGGCCGGACGCGCCGCACAGCAGCGTGCTGGTCGCCGGGTCTGGCCTCGCCTCGCCTCGCCGTGCCGACCCGCACCGGTGACCGGGTGTGCCTGCTCGGCTGGTGGTGGTGGACCTGCTGACTATCCGGGACACCCTCGGACCGGGTTGTGCTGGCGTTGCGGAGGGGCACGCCAACTGGAGCGGGAGAGCCACGCCAACCACGAAGCGGTCCTCCCCTGGTGACCGAGCAGCGTCTGATCTCGTCGTGCAGCAGGGCGGGCGCCGGTGACACCTGCCGCGCCAAGCGCCCCGGCCCGCGTGCGTCGGCCAGAATTGCGCTCCGGCCGACCGACCGACGAGCCTGCTGTGAATGACCCCCGAGGGCGCCCTCGGGCTGTCCGCCGGCCAGACCGAGTTGACCTAATCCGAAACTCGATGGTGAGTGGGCAGGCGAAGCTCCCGGCGTAGCGAAGCGGAGCC
>JAABUU010006022.1_pt1 | contig 13199 bp, 12 predicted proteins | sample 5559301 | NCBI WGS metagenome assembly JAABUU01 (sample SAMN10711884, study PRJNA513360) | rock metagenome | isolation source: Antarctica rocks | place: Antarctica: Victoria Land, Richard Nunatak white
CAGGTGATAAAGCGTAGCGGTCTCTATCCCCGGGTCCGGGTCGACGCGGCCGGGGCGGGGGTGGTGTCCCAGGCCGGCGGGGTGGCCTTGGTGGACACCGTCCGGGCCTCGGGGGTCGACGCGGCGTTGAGCGAGGGCCTGGCCCGGTGGCGGAAGTCGACGGCCGTGCATGACCCGGCGAAGGTGGTGCTCGATCTCGCGGTGGCGTTGGCGTTGGGCGGGGATTGCTTGGCCGATGTCGCGGTGCTGCGGGCGCAGCCGGGGGTGTTTGGCCCGGTGGCCTCGGATGCGACGGTGTCCCGGACGGTGGACGTGCTCGCGAAGGACGCGGATCGGGCGTTGGCGGCGATCGACGCGGCACGCGCCCAGGCACGGGCGGCGGTGTGGGCCCGGGCCGGGAAGCACGCCCCGGACCACGACCTCGACGCCGGGCGTCCGTTGGTCATCGATCTGGACGCCACCCTGGTCACCGCGCACAGTGAGAAGGAGAGGGCGCGGCCGACGTTCAAGCGGGGATACGGATTCCACCCGTTGTGGGCGTTCGCCGACCACGGACCGGCCGGCACCGGTGAACCGCTGGCTGTGCTGCTGCGCCCGGGCAACGCCGGCTCGAACACCGCCGCTGACCACATCACCGTGATCCGGGCCGCGTTGGCGCAGCTGCCCGGCCACCGCCCCGGCACCCGGCCGGGCAGGAAGGTGCTGGTCCGCACCGATGGGGCCGGGTCCACCCACGCCCTCGTGGACTGGCTGACCGCACGACGACTGTCCTACTCGGTGGGGTTCACCCTCCCGGAGGTCACCGAGGCACTGCTCACCAAGATCCCCAGCCAGGTGTGGACCCCGGCTTACGACGCCGACGGGAAGGTCCGCGACGGCGCCTGGGTCGCCGAGCTCACCGACCTACTCGACCTCTCGAAGTGGCCGCCCGGGATGCGGGTCATCGTCCGCAAGGAACGCCCGCATCCCGGAGCGCAGCTGCGGATCACTGACGCGGACGGGCACCGGGTGACCGCGTTCGCCACCAACACCACCCGCGGGCAGCTGGCCGACCTCGAGCTGCGGCACCGCCGCCGTGCCCGGTGTGAGGACCGGATCCGCTGCGCCAAGGACACCGGCCTGACCAACCTGCCCCTGCACGACTTCGACCAGAACCGCATCTGGTGCGCCGTCGTCGCCCTGGCCTGTGACCTACTGGCCTGGCTGCAGACCCTCGCCCTGGTTGACGATGCGGCCCGCCGGTGGGAACCCAAACGGCTCCGGCTGCGTCTGCTCTGGACCGCCGGCCGACTGGTCAGCTCCGGGCGCCGGATCGTCCTGCACCTGTCCGGCAGCGGCAAATGGAGCGCGCTGCTCACCACCGCCCTCACCCGGCTGCGCGACCTCCCCGCACCCGGCGGCTGACCCCGAACCCACCCGTCCCGACAACCCCGGCCGGACCGTGGAACCGGCGCCCACCCGAGCACCTCGGGCGACCTGTCACACCCACCCGGCACAATCAGCCGGCAGCGACCAGCCGAGCCGCGAAACAGCGCTCACCAGCCACCCGATGAAAGATCCGGGCTAAGACGCGCGCCGCTCGCCGCCCGGCGCGCGGTGCGGCTACTGAGACGACGCCGACAAGGGCGCCCGCTTGTGAACCTTGTGGGTCGACCTCGTCTCGAACCAAACTGGAAGCAGCGTCACGACGAGCGGGGCTCGGCTGCTCTGGCCATCGTCTCGCTCACGTGGTGCACGATAACGTGGCTCGTTTCCGCTACTCCGCTGACCATCCCCGCCGAGAGGGCGGGCTGGCTTTGGGGGTGGCTGAAAATGTTGCGAAGCGACCGACCGGCGTCCGTTTTCTCGGCCAGGTCGTCGGTCAGAAGGCCCTGCCCGCGGGCACGTGCGGTGAGGTTTTTGAAAGACGCCTTGGTATCCGCGCTCAGCGCCCACCGCAGGCACGACTCCACGGCCATAAGTGACCACGCGGCCCCGACCGCGCCGAACTCCCAGACGAGTAAGCAATGAACGAACAGCTCCCTGGCGACCCGCAGCTGGGCGGCTACTTCGTGCGGTGTGTGTGGACTGACCGGCCACTGTGTGGCCACGTCGACCGTGTGCTGGCGGGTGATGGGTATCGCTTCGCCCCGCGGGCCGAGGCCACCAAGCATGCCGACGGTGCGTGGGTCCTGCGGGTAATCCATGGATCCTCTTCGCTCGATCGATCAGTCGCCCAGGCCGCCGTCGAGGCAGGATCGGTCGGCTGGCCGGTCTGCGTCGGCGCGGTCAGACTCCGTAATCCTCATCGTCGGGCACATCCGACCACCCGTACTCGGCGATCCAGTCCTCAGCCTCCTCCATGAGTCGGTCGGTCGTTGTCACGATGGAAAGGGCGCGACGTTCAAGGTCAGCGGAGTCGATCAGGCCGAAAAGGAGTGAGCCACCGGTGCCGATCGGCAACCGAGATCCGGGCAGCCGCCGCAGCGAACGGTTGACCTTTAAGTTGTTGCCGGCCACGGCAACGTCGTGTTCATCATCGATGGTCGCCTCGTCGAGGTGCTCGAGAGCGTTGCGCAAGTCAGCGAGGACCGGGTCAGGTTCCGGCGGCTGCTCTCCGCGCTCGGTGGAGAGGCGCGCCGCCCACCGTTCGAGTTGATGGGCCGCCCACACCAGGTGATGCTGTGCCGCCCAGCGGCGACGGGAGTTCTTGTACAGATCGTGCTCGGTGGGGCTCCACTCCTCGCCGTAGTCGGCAGCTCGACTGTCGCGTACCTCCTTCTGCCGTAACGAGGCGACTTCAGGGGCGAGGCGGCGAACCTCATCAGCCCAGATATCGACGAAGATTTCGCATCCACGCTTCGACGCCGTCATGTCGGACGACCATAGAACCTGCCACTGTTCCCGGTGCGGCTTACTGACCGGCCACCGATCCCAAGCGGATCCACTTACGGCAACAGGGCGGCGGTGTTGTTCCGCGCCGCACTGGTCCGTCTGAGCGGTGGCGGGCCGGGCGTCTCGTGACAGTCGAGCCGCAAGGTCAGCACCGGGGGCGCGGCGAGAGGCCCGGCCCGGACGGCATCGACCTCGCCGGTCCCGAGGAGTGCCCGACCTGAAGACGCTTCAGGCGGCGACGCAGCCCGCGGTCGAGCGGGAGAACATGACCCTGTTCACCCCGGTCGGAGCGGCCCGCGAACTCGCGGTCGACACGCCGCGTCGAGCGGTCGCAGCGGCCGCCGTCGGAGACACCGCCGCCGCGGCAGCCGCCCTGGACCGGACCCAGCCCGAGTCCCCGGACGCCTCGGCGCCGACGGTCGCCGGCTGCGTCGGCGTCGCCTTGGGGTTGCTCGACGACTGGCTCTCCGGTCACGACCCGCGGACACCATCGAGCCTGGCCGTGAGCACCCGGCTCCCGGCCGGGCACTGGGTCGGTAAGCGCGCCGCGGTCGACGTCCGCGCCGTCGCCCTCCCAAGCGCCGAGCGTCTTCGCTCGCTGGACACGCTGACCGCCCGCCACGTCGGCCAGCACGTGCTCTACGGCAGCGCCTTCGCGCTCACCGCCACCCTCCATGCCTGGGCGCAGGCGGCCGGACCGAGGTCGCCCGGCACGCCCGGTCGGTCCGCAAGGGCTCCCCGAGCCTGCTGCTGGACCACTACCTGGAGGTCCTGGCCCGCAAGGCGAGGACGCTGCCGCGGTTGTCCCCGACCACGGGGCCCCACACTCGGGTCGGCCCGCTCGGGCCGTCCCGGGTGGGTCGTCAGGCGCGGTGCAGGACGAGGCGGCCGTTGACGGTGCCGCAGATGTACCCGTACTGCGGGTACTGGGTGGTCGCCTTGGCGGAGCATTCCTGCCCGGGGGCGAGGCACTTGACGGTGCCGTTGATCGTGGCCCGGGTGTGCCCGGCCGAGCAGGCTTTCCCGGCTCCGGCGCTGGCGCTAGTGCCTGCCGCCGCCGCCGCCGGGCCGGTGGTGACAGCGTTGGGCGCGGCAGCGGTCACCGGGGCGGCAGGGGTCACCGGGGTGTGGGCCTTCGCCCCGCAGCCGGTGAGGGTCACCGCCGCGGCCAGGGTCAGGGCCAGGGTTGACGTGCGTCGGTTCACTACGAGTACCTCTCGGGTCAGGCGCTGGAGCCGGAGATGGAGCAGCGTTCAGCATGGCAGCCGGTTGCTCGCGGGCTCGTCCGGAACCACTTCCCGACCTCCGGCATCGGGCACCGCGCCGCGGAGGCCCCGGGCGTCACCACCGTCATCGCCGACCCGAACGACTGGTCCGGCTCACCGCCTGGAAGACCAACGGAGCCGACCTGCACGACTACCTCAACAACCTCAACGACTAGGAGACCGCCCCGTGACCGACACCCCCGACCCCACCCGCACCGATCAGGTCGACACCGATCAGGCCCGCACCGACCAGGCCCGCACCGCCCGCCGGGCCCGGCACGCCGCGATCCTCGCCGAGGTCGCCACCGAAGAAACCGAAGCCGCCGAAACCGAGATCGCCACCACCAACACGGCCCTCGTCGTCCCCCTGCACCTGCGCATCGACCGCGACCGCGACCGCGACCTCGACACCGCACTCCGCGCCCGCGCCCGCGCCCGCGCCGAACACATCCCCACCTCCGCCCTCGTCCGCCGCCTGCTCCGCCACGCCGTCCACGACACCGGTGAGCGCAGCCTCACCGCGGCAGCGGTCGAAGACATCGCCCGCCGTGTGACCCGGGAGGAGCTCGGGAGCAGGTGAGTACGAGGGCAACCGCCGGCCCCGCTGACACCCCGGGCCGGTCACCGGAGACTCGGCGCCGTCACGGGTGGTCGGTGAACCCGGCCAGCACCGCGGCCAACCGGAACGCCTGACCGACACCCCGACACCCCGACTGGCCGGCTGGCCCGGTGGCCGGCTGGGTCAGCCCCAGGTGTGGGCGTGCCGGGTGAACGTGTCCGGGTCGCTGTGCACGGGTATAACGCACAGCAGGTGGCCACCGGGCGCGCGCAGGGTCTGGCAGCCCTGCCAGCTGGACTCCTGGACAGCCCCCAGACCCACCAGCCGAGTGACCTCGGCGGCCACGTCGTCAGTCTCAATGTCCACGTGGTAACGGGCGGTGTCCTCAACGGCCTGCACCGCGGTGACCAGACCGGGGACAGCGTCGGGCAGACCGGTGAACTGCGGCTCGCCGGGCAGGTGGCGCACCGAGGTACCCAGAGCCGCGGCCCAGAACGCCGCCGTGCGCGCCGCTTCGTGCGCTGGAGCGTCGATCAGCAAGGTGGACAGGCGACTGCGGTGCATGAGCGGAGAACGTAGGACCACAGGCGCACGGTCGCCATCCGCGTACGCCGATCGGCTGCTGCCACCCAGGGCGCAGGTCGGGCCTGCGCTTACAGGCAGCACGCACGACGGGCGGACAACTCGTGGATGCACCGCGTCGTGGGCGCCAACCTCCTCGGCGCGATCTGGTTCGCTCGGCGCGCCGCCCAGCCCATGCCCACCACCCGCGGCGCAACCGGCAGTGCGATCGTCACCGTCTCCTCCACCGCCGCGACGCTGGGCTCACCCCACGACTACATCCACCACGCCGCCGCGAAAGCCGGTGTCGACGCCCTCACCATCGGCCCGGCCAAGGAACTCGCCGACCAAGGGGTCCGGGTCAACGCCGTCGCCCCCGGCATCGTCGACACCGGCATCCACGCCGCCGCCGGCCACCCCGACCGGCTCACCCGCGTCCTGCCCCCGCATCCCCGCCGGCCGCGCAGGCCACCCCGATCAGATCGCCCCCGCCATCACCTGGCTCCTCGGACCCCAGGCCAGCCACGTCCCCGGCGCCGTCCTCCGCATCGCCGGCGGCCTCTGACAGGTGCACCGACCGCGGCGGCCACCCAGCTTCAGCACACCCACTCCGCCGTCTCCCACCAGGCCGCCGCTCTGAAACGTGACGCTGGAGCGGCGCCCGTCGAACGCCGCCCGTCCGGCATCCGGGTGACCCCGCGGAACTCGTGCTGCTTCGCCACGCCGGCGCCATCCCCGACGACCTCGACACCGCAACCCACGAGCTCGCCGGCGGCGAGTGCGGCGGCGAGTGCACCACGACGAGGTCCCGGGTGGTGGTGTGGCGGTGTGGGCGGATGCCACGCAGCCCGCGGTGGTCGGTTCCGCGGTCAGGGCCGCGCCGGCCGCGGTCAGCTCGGCGGCGCCGAGGAGCTGGGCGGGCCGGGGGGTTGGGAAGTTGGGCGGGCCGGCCTGTGGACGTCTACCGGTCGGGCCGGACGCCCAGCAGGTCCGCGGGACCGTAGGCCTGGGCCTGCTCGTACAGGCCGGCGATGTACGCCTCGAGCCGGGACCGTTCGATCCGCCACTGCCCACGGCCGCCGATCTTCACGGCGATCAGGGTCTTGTCGCGGACCAGCACGTACACCTGGAAGCGGCTGACCTGCAGCTCCTCGGCGACCTGATCCAGGGTCAGGAACCGCGGCCCGGCCGGCTGTGCGGACGGGGCCGGGGCTGGTGGGGTGTTCACGGTCGGACCGTAGGTCGGCCGACCGTCGCGTCGGCCGGCCCCGTGCGTCCCTGATCGCCGGGAGTGGGGGTGGGCGGATGTGCTGGCCGGCCGCGGTCCGCGGCCGGCCAGCACACCAGGACCACCGGGAGGTCCCGGGTCCCGGGCCGGTGCCCGGTGGGCGCGGCCGGTCAGGCGCCGGTGGGGGCCTTCTCCGTGACCGGCACCCCGGCGGCCTTGGCCTTGCCCAGCAGACCGCTGACCGCGCCACCGAGCCCACCGATCACCCCGGGGTTCAAGCCCCCGCCGCGCAGGGACCCGGCCAGGCCGCCCACGGTCGAGGTCAGACCCGCCAGCGGCGCCGCGATGGTCCTGCACAGCATCGGGTTCGCCTTCGCGTTCAGCGACGCGTTCTTCAACAGGTGCACGACCGTCCCCGCCGTCGCCGCGGCCTTCACCAGCGCCAGGGTCCGCCCGGGGTGGCCCTTGGTGAACGAACCCCGGGTGTAGGGCTGGTAGATGTAGCGGCGGATCAGGAACGCCGCCCCACCCAGATCAGCGACGAACCGGGTCTTCGCGAACGACCGACTGTTCGAGCTCGGGCACGACGCGGCAGCCGCCGCCGCGGTCGGTGCCATCGAGGACCCCGTGGACGCCAGCGGCGACGCGCCGGCCACCGCCCCGGCGGCAGCGGAGGCGCTGGCACCGGCGGCGGACGGGACGGCCGTGCTCGCCGTCTTCGACGAACCGCACCCGGCGACAGCCATCACCACGACCAGGACAAGAGCAGACAACCGGCGCACAAGAACACCCTTCAGACAAGCCACACGGCCGGGAAGCCCCCGACCGTGGACGGACCCGCGCCGAGTGGACCGGCGTACCGACCACCGCTGGGCGGGTCTGTTCGTGCCGACCGTGCCAGGTGGTCGCTGACCGCGCCTGTCGACGGTCTGATCGACGGGGGTCATGGGCCCAGCCGCAACACGACGGCCGCCCGCCTCGGCCACGAACCTCGGTGTCGCCGGACGCGGTCCGCGCGTGGGTGCCGTGCGCGCGAGCTGTGCTCCGGCCAGTCCGCGGAGCGGCGCGGCCGTGTGGGCGGCGGTGTGGGCGGGACCGCGTGGGCGGGAGCGTGTGGGCGGGAGCGTGTGGGCGGGAGCGGTCGCCCGTGGACCTGCACGACGCGTTCCCCGGCCAGCGCGGCTGGTCCCGGCGGACCTACGGGACCTGCGCGGATCGGCGCTGGCCTGGTCCCGACCGCGGCGCGTTCGTGCAGCAGCCCGCTGCACACCTCGAACGTCGCGGCGCCGACCCCGGCACCCACCGGCTCGGCGCGCGTTCCCCCGCGCTCGGATGGCCGGGCACGGGTCGGCTCGCTGCGCGGTCTAGCACCCGGGCGGCGGTGGCCTGTGCGGCGACCGGGTGAAGCCGGTGACCGCCGCCTACCCGCCTGTGTCAGAGCCAGTCGCGGTGTTTGAGCATCAGGTACAACCCGCCGGAGAGCACCACGATCGTGATGCTGCTCAGGACGAACCCCCAGTGCTGGGAGAAGCCCGGGTAGGGCACGTTCTGCCCGTAGAACCCGGTCACCGCGGTCGGCACGGCGATGATCGCCGCCCACGCGGCGAGCTTCTTGGTGATCTCGTTGAGCTGGTTGCCCTGCTCGTTGAGGCTGGTCTCCAGGATCGACGCGATCAGGTCACGGCTGGCCTCGACATCCTCCGCGGCCCGGAGCACGTGGTCGTGCACGTCCTGGTAGTAGGGCGCCAGGTCCTCGTCGACCAGGTGGCTGTCCTCACGGACCACCCGGGCCATCACGTCACGCATGGGCACCACGACCCGGCGCAGCTGGCCGAGGCTCTTGCGCAGCTCGAACCCGCGCCGCCGGATGTCCAGGCCCGGGCGCGGGTCGAACAGGGCGTCCTCGAGCTCGTCGACGGCGTCCTCGAGCAGTTGCACCGCCGCGTAGTGCCCGTCGACGACCGCGTCCAGCAGCCCGTGGACCAGGAACCCCAGCCCGCTGCCCGCCCGCTCGCCAGCGTCGTCCCACCGGTCGAGGAGGGTGTCGACGTCGAAGTCGGACTTGCGGACCGTGATCAGCGCCCGGTCGGTGACGAACACGCTGATCTCGCTGGTCCTCAGCTCCCCGCCGGCCGGGTCGAACCTGACCGCGTACACGTTCGCGAACAGGTGGGTGCGGTAGCGGTCCACCTTGGGCCGCTGGTGGTCGTGGACGGCGTCCTCCACCGCCAACGGGTGCAACCCGAACTCCTCGACCAACAGCTGCAGATCGGTCGTGTCCGGGTCGTAGAGGTCCAACCACACGACCGCGTCCGGGTCGGCCCGCAACCGCTCACTGATCTGCTCCGCGGGGAACCCCTCATCCCGCACCACCCCACCCCGGTAGAGCCGGGTCCGCGCCGGGCAGCCCGGCGGCACCGACCCGCTCACACTGGCCGCCGCCGGCCCCGGCGACTGCGGGTCACCCCGGGCCGGCTCCGGCTCCGGCACCAGAACATGCGTCACCCCCCCAGCCTCCCAGCCCCCAGCCCGCCGGCCAGGTACCCGGTCTGGGGTGCTCGAGCAGCCCCCGGCGCCCCCGGACGGGGTGCGGTGTCCGCACTGGCCGCGGGGGCGGTCGCGGCCGCGGGGATCCCGCTGCTGCTCGCATCCCACCTGGGCGGGTCGGCGGCGAGCCGGCCTGGACCGGCCTGGACTGGCCTGGGCGCGTTCGCGCAGCAACCCGCTGCACAAGCCCGGGCCCACCCGCTGGTCCCGCTCCGACCGCTTTCTGGTGCAGCGGCCGCGGCTGGGACACCGCGCAGGCGACCGACCCGCCGGCCGGCCCCGCAGTGGGAACACGATCGCCCGCGACCCGCGGCGGTGTGACGCTGACGGTGCCCGTCAGGGGGCGGGGCCGACCGGGCCGACCACCACTCGGTCCGGGACCGCGCGCAGCGGCGTCGGGTCCCCACTGCACACGGTGGCCGCCGACGGTGACGGGGGTGCTCCGCCGGGCGACCGGACGTCGTGGCACCCCCGCGCTGGTGTCCGTGCGGGGTCCGTGCGGGGTGGTGGGTCAGTCGTCGGGATTGGCCCCGGCGGGGTTCCTGTCGGCGCTGTTGAACGCGAACGCCAGGGTCGGGGTCAGAGTCCCGGCGGTGTCGGTGCTGCCCAGGACGACGATGTTCGTGTCCGGGCCGAGGGCGGCGGTGGTGCTGTCGGGGTTCCCGTTGACCGACAGCGGGACGCCGGCGAGGTCGACGGTGGCGCCGTCCCCGCTGTCGCCGATCGTCACCAGGGTGCCGTTCACGGCCGCGACGTCCCCGGCGAGGACGGTGGGGACAGCCGTGAACGCGTACACCGCCGCCGCAAGGACCAGGTCGTGGACCCCTTCGCCGAGGACCGCGACGGACTGCCCGACCGTGAGACTGCCCGCGGCGCCGTCGACGGTCACCGCGGCGTTGGTCACGTCGACGGTGAACTGGTTGGAGCCGTCGCTGTTCTCACCCTGGGCGTCGCTGGCGGTGGCGGCCTTCGTGACGGTGACCAAGTTGGCGTTCACCGCGGTGACGGTGCCGAGGAACACGTGCGCGGGCTCGGCGTGCTGGACCACCTGGGTGGCGGTGAACGTCGCGGTGGTCCCAGAGCTGGTCGCGGTACCGGACAGGTCCACCAGGTTCCCGACGATCAGGGTCCCCGCGCTCGGCCCGGCCGTCGACGCGCCGCGCAGGTGCCGCTGGTGCCGAGGCGCGACGGCGACCGTGATGAGCTTGTTGTGGTCCACACGGCCACGGCTGGAAACGTCGCGGGCCAGCACCACGATCGAGGAGCCTGTCGAGGACACCACCAGGCCCTCGGCGGTGAAACGGTGGGCCTTCGCGGCGGGGGCGGGCTGGTGCCGGGATGCGTGGGTGGCCAGCGCGCTGGCCGGTGCCGCGGCGAGCAACACCATCGAGCCGGCGGCCGCCAGAGCGATCAGCCCCATCGGGTTGCGGTGGTTGGTAAGGGACACAAGGGACCTCCGGTAGGCGCGCAACCGCAGATCAGCGGCCGCTCAACGGGTGTGACGGACGGTCCGAAAGCTAGGGACCGCTGCCTGTCAGGAACCTGTGCGCTCCCCCCACGCCGCCGAGCACGCCCAGCTCGCCACCCCCGTCGCCGCAACACCTCCGCCGTGTCCTCCGACGAGACGTTCAACCCCGGCTCCCACGGCACACCAGACTGTGACGTACAGCGGTAGTTGGCGCGGTTCCACAGCGGTAGGTGACTGCACCGCCGGCTGGAAGTTTCTGCCGATGTTGTCCGGTAGCCGTTCGGGAGTGGGATGGACGGGGCGCCCCGATCCACCGCACATGCCGATGGCCGCAAGATCGTCATGCGGGACCGGTGCCGGTCCCGGGTCCTGCCTGCCCCTCCCTCTCCGCCGCTGCAAGGGAGCTCATCGCCGACTTCGGCGGCGCGTCGCCGTGGCGATCGCTCGTCGCCTCCAGGGTGGTCCTCCGCTGTTCCCGCGGTCGGCGAAGCCCGTCCAGCACGAGGGTGATGAGGCCCTCGGCCTCGGCCTGCCACCCGTACCGGTCATGGGCTGCGCCGATGCCGTGCAGAGCCATCATCACCGAGGCGGCACTCACATCGTCACGGACCGTCCCGTCTTGCACCGCGGCGGCCACCAGGTCGCTCACTGCTTGCTCCAGCATGTGACCGCCCTCCGCGAGACTGGCGGAGTTAGCGGAGCTGGCGGTCAGCAGGGTGGCCAGCGTTCGGGCCAGGCCCTGATGTGCCTGCATGTGCGCGACCATCCCGCGCAGGAAGACGCTGAGGGCCTCATCCGCGGGCAGGGCCGCCTGCAACTCACGGGCACGAGCCCCCAGTGCGGCGATCTCCTCACGGTAGACCGCCTCGGCCAGAGCCTGTCGGGTCGGGAAGTGCCGGTACAGCGTTCCGGTACCCACACCGGCCAGCGCGGCGAAGTCGTCGTAGCGCAGGTCGAAGAACGCGCCGGAGTCGAAGACCTCCCGGGCCTTGGCGACCAAGGCGGCCCGGTTGCGCTGGGCATCAGCACGCAGCGGCTTGTCTTGATCGGTGGTCATGGACTGCTTCCGACCGGCACGTGGGTCAGGTCCCTTGACAACTGGAGGTCATCTCCAGAACATTGAGGTGGAGACGATCTCCACCTGACACTACCCGGGCAGAGGCACCATGAAGATCTTGATGTTCGGCCGCGGCGCCATCGCCACCTTCTACGGCTGGACCCTGCAGCAGGCCGGAAACGACGTGCAGTTCTACGTCCGACCCGGCCGAGCCGCCCAGTACGGCGACACCATCGACCTCGACCTGCTCGACGCGCGACGCCGACCGTGGGGGCGGCGCGTCGTCAGGACGTGGCAGGTGCGCTACCGCGAAGACCTCGAACCCGATCACGACATCGACCTGATCGTGCTGAGCCTCCCGCACCACCGCCTGAGCGAAGCGGCGAGGTTCCTGGCCCCCCGGGTCGGCAACGCGACGGTCCTGGTGTTCGGCAACGTCTGGGCCGAGCCGCGGGCCGCGGTCAGCCCCCTGCCCCTGGACCAGCTCGCCTGGGGGTTCCCGCAGGCCGGCGGCGGCTTCGACCACGACGGCGTGCTGCGGGGAGCGATGCTCCCCTCGGTCGTCTTCGGCACCCTCGATCAGCCCACGACCGCCCGCGAACTGGCCGTACGGCAGACCTTCCGCCAGGCCGGGTTCCGGCTCCGGGAGCAATCGGACTTCCGCGGCTGGCTGTGGCTGCACTTCATCTCCGACGCCGGGATGCACGCTCAAGGCCTGCGGCGCGGAACGATGGCCCAACTGGTGGGTTCCACAGCCGACCTGCGCGAGGCCATGCTCACCAGCCGGGAACTCCTGCCCCTGCTACAAGCACGCGGCGTGGACCTGCGCCGCCATCCGGGGGCGACGCTGCCGTTGCGGGCACCGTCCAGGGTGACCGCGGCCGCGCTCACCCTGGCGACTCAGCACTTTGCACCAGCGCGAGCCTCCCTCGCAGCGCACTCCGACCCCAAGGCCGAAGAACCCCGCGCCATCTGCCGAGATGCCCTGGCCGAAGCCCGACGCCTGGGGGTGGGGGTACCCAGACTGGAAGCCGCAGAACCGACCTACGCGCTCCCGAAAGGACCATGACGATCCTCCGGTGATCTGCCCCGCGTTTCTCGGACATGGTCTTTTGCGTGTTCATGCCGCCGCTTGATAGCCGGCGTGGATTTCGCTGGGTGTCTGATAGCCCAGGCCGGAGTGGAGTCTTTCCGGGTTGTACCAGCTGTCGATGTACCGGGTGATGTCCTGGATCGCGTGGGCCCGCGTCGGGTAGACGGTTCGGTGGACACGCTCGTTTTTCAGGGCCGCGAAGAACGATTCGGCCATCGCGTTATCGTAACAGCTGCCGGTTCTCCCGGCCGAGTGGCGCAGTCCGAGGTCGCCCAGCGCGGTGTGGAACTCCCGCGAGGTGTAGTTGCTGCCGCGGTCGGTGTGGAAGATCGCCTGATCAGCCAGGCCCGTGGCGGCGGCGCGACGGATCGCGGTGGTGATCAGCGAGGTGCGGTAGTGGTCGGCCATAGCGTGGGCGATGACCTTCTTGGAGTAGCAGTCGATCACCGTGGCCAGGAACAGCCACCCCTCCCAGGTGGGAATGTAGGTGATGTCCCCGACGAGTTTCCGGCCCGGCGCTTCAGCGGTGAAGTCCCGGGCCACCAGG
>JAABUU010006025.1_pt1 | contig 13194 bp, 11 predicted proteins | sample 5559301 | NCBI WGS metagenome assembly JAABUU01 (sample SAMN10711884, study PRJNA513360) | rock metagenome | isolation source: Antarctica rocks | place: Antarctica: Victoria Land, Richard Nunatak white
GACCGCGCCCGCTGGTGGCCACCGGGATGAGTTTCGGCGCGATCGGCATGTTCCTGCTCGCCCGGCTCACCCCCGGATCGGGCTACGCCGCAGGCGTGTTGCCCTCGCTGCTCATCCTGGGACTGGGCTTCGGCTTGATCTTCGCGCCTGCGATCAGCAGCGCCACCTACGGGGTGGGCGGTCAGGACGCCGGTGTGGCCTCGGCGATGGTGAACACGATGCAGCAGGTCGGCGGCTCCGTCGGTACCGCCCTGCTGTCCACGGTCGCCGCGAGCTCCACCCTCAGCTTCGCTCGGACGCACACCGGCCCCGGGGTACAGGTCCTCGCCGCCGTGCACGGCTTTACCACCGCGTTCCTCGTGTCCGGGTCCATCTTCGTCGTCGGCGCTGTCCTCACGGGGGTGCTGCTGCCCTCCGGAGTGCTCCACCAACCGGACCGCCAACAGCAAAGCGCCCCGCCCAAGACGCCATAACAAGAATCAGCGCCGACACCGTCGCGCCAGCGATCCAGCAGGGGGGACTCTCCGACAGGGACGGTGAACGCGTTGATCAGCGCGACGGGGTGGTCGGATGAGGTCATCGCTGGGCGTCCTTTTCAGTGGGTGGTGTTCGCGACGTCGCGGGCGGGCGGCGGGGCGAAGGGATCGGTGTTCAAGGCCCAGGCCAGGACACGGGCGGGTGATGCGGATGAGATGAGGTCGGCAGTAAACCCACCCAGTTCCCGGTAAGGGCCCCGTACGCGTCGATGAAAGTCGGGAACGAGCCGGTGTGGTCTGGGGATACACCCCCAACCCAACATCAGGGAGATGGCGCAAGCCAGCCACCGCTGTGTCAGATGAGGATCCTTGGGTCCTTGCGGTGGTCGCAACACTCGAGGTCATGAGGGTGTCGATGATGCGGTTCTCGCAGAAGCTTGTCGCTGAGTTGTTTCAGCCGTTCTGGGCGGCGTGGCAGGCGGGTGCACGTCATGCCCACACAGCTGCGAGGAAGGGACAAACCTCATGCCTGAACGCACCCTACCGCGGGTCACCATCGAGACGCCGATCGGTGACAATGTGGACCTAGCCCAAGAGGACGTACGCCTAGCAGACGGCACTCGGCTCACCCCGGAGGTCGCCGAGACCATCGTCGGGCGGGTGCGCCGCGCCGCTGGGCGGCCCTCCCTGTCCGGCACGGCAGCCACGTCGCCGCAGATCGCGTTCCGCATCGCCTCAACCCTGCGCGAACGCGCTGCCGAGATCGCCGCCCAAGAGGGCAAGACCCTCTCGCAGCTCGCCCGGGAGGCGCTGGAGGAACGCATCGCGCACACGCGATAACGCACCAGCCGCACCCGGCAAAACATGAACGGCTAGGAAAGACGTCGTCGCATCAGGCCGTAAGCCGAGGATCCCCTCGCGAGTGAGCAGACGGGTTCCTTAACGGTCGCCGCGTCTCGCAAATACGATCCTGCAGCCGGGACTGACGTGCACGTCGCTGTGCCGGCAGGGTGTTGCAGAAGCACTGTACGAAACCGGTGTGTCACCGGAAGGCTTGTCGGCGGGTTGTGCAACAGTGCATGGTCATGAGCGAGTTTTGGGTGTGACTGTCGTCGGTAAGTGGCGGGGTTCTGTCGGCGTTATGTGGCGTCCTCGCCGATGACGAGGGTGCCGCGGGCGGTCTCGATGACGTCGCTGGTGATGACGGTGAGGTTGTTGATCTTCATGACGCGGGCGACCTGGGCGAACAGGCGGTGGATGAGCCGGAAGTTCCCGCGGGTGATGCGGCCGACGGCGACGACGGCTTGGGCGTCGGTGAAGTCGGACAGGTCCAGGGTGAGGCCGAGCTTGGCCCAGTGCCGGGTCAGGACGAACGCGAGCTCGTCGTCGCCCAGGGTCCGGTACTGGTGGGCGAACCCGATGCGGCTGTAGAGCTGGGGGTGGCGGGACAGGCTCCGGTCGATCCCGGGCATCCCGATCAGGATCAGCCCGGTCGCGCGGCGGTCGAACCGGTCGCGCAGGTGCTCCAGGGACTGCTGGGTGAGGCGCTCTGCTTCGTCGACGATGAGCAGGTCCACGACCTGCGGGGTCCCGCGGTGGTGGACGTTGCGTGGGACGGGCAGCGTCGTCTGGGCCCGGCGGTGCTCGGCGACGCAGATGTCGATCCGCATGAGGAGCTGGTCGAGGTCCTGCTCGAGCTGCTTGGGGGTGCAGGTGGGGGTGGGCGTGTAGAACGCGGTCCGGCTCCGGGCGAGGGTGGCGTAGACGGCGGCGTCGGACTCCTCGCGGTGGCCCCAGTTGAGCAGGAGGTCCTCGACCTTGTCCCAGGGGGCGTACCGGCGGGCCGAAAGGGTCTTGCCGACGCCGGCGGGCCCGTAGCAGAGCCCGATTAAGGTCTCGCGGCGGTCGGCGTCGGCGAACTCGGTGAACCGGCGGTACTCCTTGGTCGCGATGAACGGCCCGGTCCGCCTGGTCCGGGGGACGCCGGGTTCGGTGCTCCCGTCGTAGAACGGCCCGGCCTCGACCGCCGGCGCCTCGGTCGGCGTCGTCGTGATGTCAGTCGACGCGAGGGCGCTGTCATCGGTCAGTGTCGGCTGGGCTGTCATGGCACGTCCTCCTGGTAGGTGAACAGCTGCTTCTTGCCTGAGCCGGCGGTCTTGGTGGCTCGGATCGGAAGGTCGACCGGGGGCGTCGTGCCTGCTGTGGTGTGGCCGACCGAGGGCAGGTACTCCCGGACGGCGGCGTGCCGGCGGTCCAGCTGCGCGCGCAGGGCCCGGCGGTGCGCGACCCGGGCGGCCTGGATGTCTTTCAGGGTGACGGTCTGGCTGGCGTGGGCGGGGCTGACGGCCCGGCACACGAACACCTCGCGGTGGTAGACCCGGATTTCGGCCATGTCCCGGGGGTCGTAGCGGATCGTGACCCGCTCCCCGACGTAGGCGGCCAGGGTCGGGTCCAGGTAGCGGACGCCCTGGAAGCGGACCCCGTCGCGGTGCACGACCCGGGGCGCGGCGACCATGACCAGGAGCAGGTTCAGCTGCTCGGGGGTGTCGGTGGCCCGGGGCAGCCACCCGTCCGCGACCCACGCCTCCGTCGGGGACAGGCCGGTCTCGGAGTGGGTCCGCTGGTGGTAGCCGGCCATCCACGTCGCGAACGCTGTGTCCAGCGCGGCCAGGGTCAGCGCGGGCGGGGTCGCGGGCTTGCCGCGCACGAGGTGGCCGGGCAGCAGCGGGAGCAGCTCGGTGGTGACGGTCCCGAAGAACCGCTCGATCTTCCCGCGGCCCTGCGGGCGAGCGACGGCGCTGTGGACGAGGCGGACGTGCAGGTCGGCGCAGACCTGGCGCAGGTGGTCGCTGGTGAAGTCGCTGTCGTGGTCGGCGTACAGGACCTCGGGCAGACCGCTCACGACCCACCCCGGGTCGGCCTTGGGTCGCAACGCCTGGCGCAGCGCCAGGGACAGGTTCAGCGCGGACGGCGCGCCGAGGAACACGGTGTACCCGCACACTGCCCGGGAGCAGTCGTCCAGGACGACGGTCAGCCACGGCCGCGCCGGGTCGCCCCGCTCGTCGAGGACCAGGACGTCGAGTTCGGTGTGGTCGGCCTGCCAGACCTGGTTCGGGCGGTCGGCCTGCCGGCGGTGCACCAGCTCGTACCGGTCCCGGAACCCGGCCGGTCGTGCGCCAGAGACAGCAGGTGCGGGTCGAGGGCGATCACGATCTCGCGGACCGTGCTGTAGGACGGCGCCGCCCAGCCCCGCTCGGCGGCCAGCGCGACAACCTTGCGGGTGATCGTGGCCACCGATGGTCGCGGCCGGGTCAGGGCGAGGCCCTGGGCCACCTCGACCAGCTCGGTCTGGGTGCGGAGCCGCCCGGCGTCGGCCCTGGTCTGCCGGCCCAGGGCGGCGAGGCCGCCGAACCGGAACGCGGTCAGCCAGCGCTGAGCGGTCCGCAGAGCGACCCCGGCGTCCCGGGCTGCCTGGCTCAGCGGGACGCCGTCCTCGACGTGGGGTCGGAGCACCTCCCAGCGGCGCATCCCCGACACCGGTCCCCGGCGTTCCGGTGGTGGCCACGGTCGTCAGGTCTGCTCGGCCGCGTGCGGCGCCTGCTGCTGGTGGCGGTAGAGGGTGGCCCGGCTCCACCCCACGAGGCGGGCCGCGTCCTGCGCGGTCCGGCCCTTGGCGCGGGCGTCGTTGGCGATCGTGAGCTTGTCGGCGATGACCTTCGGGTCGGCCGGGGGCCGGCCGAAACGGGTCCCCCGTTCTCTGGCCGATGCGATCCCGGCGTTGACCCGCTCCACGATGAGCTCGCGCTCGTACTCGGCCAGCGTGGCGAGCATGTTCAGCATCATCCGGCCGGCGGTGGTCGCGGGGTCGATAGCGTCCGACACCGACCGCAGGTGGATCCCGCGCTCGCGGAGCAGGTTGACGGTGTTCAGGACGTCGATGAGTGACCGGCCGAGCCGGTCGACCCGCCAGACCACGATGGTGTCGCCGGGTTCGGCGTAGGCCAGGAGCTTCGCCATCCCCGGCCGGTCCACCCCGGCCCTGGTCCCGGACGTCACGTCGGCGAACACGTCGCGCTTCTGCACCCCCGCACCGACGAGGGCGTCCAGCTGGAGGCGGGCGTCCTGACCCGCGGTGCTGACCCGCGTGTACCCCAGCAGCCTCACTACACCATCGTGCCTCAAAACACCCTCACGGGAAGGTGTCAAGACAGTTTGTGTCGAGATGACTTCCTGAGGCAGATGAGAACCCGGATCTGCACCGAACGTGCCGGCGTCTTCGAGCACCTTCCGGGTGTCTCAGGAACCTGTACTTCGTGAGACGCCAGCGATGGCCCCGACAGGGACGATTGGGAATCCAGTCAGCCTGAGCCCTGATCCACCGCTGATGATTCTTGGTCGGTCATTTCGGGGCGCCCTGGGTGCGGCGGCGGGAGTGGGCGTGGGTGTGCTGCCGGCCGGTGCCGGTGTGTCCACGTGGGGTTCTCCGGGTGCGCCGTCGCCGGCTGGGCGGTCAGGGGGTGGGGAGCGGGGGTGGCCCGGTCCCGGTGGCCCACAGCTGTTCCCATGCTGTGGCCCATGGCCAGTGGGTGGGTAGGTGCAGGATCACGCGGCGACCGGTGGTGGCGACGCGGGCGGGGACAGTGATGCGGGTGCGCAGGGTGGCCCAGCGGGCGGTGGCCAGGTTCGCGGCGACGGCGGCGGCGCGGGCGAGGTTGAAGGCGATGACAGCGCAGGACACCCAGGCGGCGTTGGCCGCGTAGCGCCCGGAGGGCAGGTGCGCCAGGGCGTTGGCCTTGAGCTCGGCGATGACCTGCTCGACGATGGCGTGCCCGCGGTGGACCTGGTCGGCCTCGATGGTGCCCAGGGCGGTGTTGGTGATGAACGCGTGGTGGCGGTGGGCGGCGAACAGCTCACCCTGGGCGCTGCCGTCACCGGCGAGGGGCTGCAGCCGGCGGACGCGGCGCGCCACCAGCCGGCAGGGCACGTGCTCGGCCTTGCGGCGTCCGGTGAAGGCCACGAAGTCGACCTCAGCGACCTCGGCGTCGGAGACCCACCGGCCCTCGTCGGCGTCGAAGATGGCATGCGGGTAGCGGATCGGGGTCCACGCCCCGGGGTCGATGCCGGCGATCGCCGAGCGCACCGTGGCGGTCATCCGGGCGGTCACCGAGAACCCCACCCGGTGACGGAGCGCGGTCCCCACGAACGCGTGCCCGTAGTAGGCGGAGTCCGCCCGGGCGAGGATCTGGGCGTCCACCCCCGCGGCGCGGGCGGTGCTGATCGCCTGGGCCAGCAACCTGTCCACCCCGGTCGCGGAGGCGGTGTTGCCCCGTCGCAGCCGGGCCCGGGCGATCACCGGGGCCGCGGACGGACTGCTGATCGTGGCGAGCTGCACGTTGAGCCCCCGCAGGCCGGTGTAGCCGAACCCGGCGGCCTGCTTGGCGTAGCCGTGGACCTCTCGCACGGCGTCATCGACGTCGAGGAAGGCGATACCCCGACTCCCGGTATCCGCCAGCAGGCCCGGGACCTGGCGGGTCAGCCCACCCAGCAACCCGGCGCCGGCCCGGTCGAGCTGCTGGACGTGGCCGTGGGTGAACGCTCGCAGGAACGTGCCCAGCGTCGACGGTGCCCGGATCCCGGTGAACACCCGGCTCATCCCACCGTGGCGCAGCAGGTCGGTGTCATCGATGCAGTCCGCACCGGCGAGCATCGCCGCGACCACGCTGTCGTCTTGGCCACCGCGTTCGGACTGGGCACCGTCACCCCGCCAGCAGACCGGGCAACCCGGCCGCCTGCGCCAGCGCCAGCAGCAGACCCGCCGCCGACACCAGGTTCGGATCATCAAAAACAGGGCGGACCGTGTGAGAAGGTTTCACTTACGAGGTGCCTCTCGTGTGCAGGTGGATCTCGACGTCGCAATCGACATCTTCCCAGCTCACAGAGGCACCTCGTGTCACGCCGCGCCCACACAACCGACAGACGACGGTGGATCAGGGCTCAGCTCAGCCGCCCACTTGGACAGCCGACGCCCCCGATAGGCAGACCAGATGTCGGCCCTTAGAGCCCTGTCAAGCGCGCAAGACCGCCGCCACGACGGCTGGCGGTTAAAGCGAGGACGCCAGATAGCGCCGTGAGAAGGCCGCCAGCTATCGACGGCGGTCACACGCCGGATACCCCGCAGACCAGCGATTCTCATCAACGTCTCGACCTGCCCTCGGCCGATGTTCACGTCCTCCCGGAGCAGCTGCTTCCAGACCTTCCGGGCGCCATACAGGCCCCGGCCGAGCTCCTTGCTGGTCTGGACCTGCGCCACCTCGGGCAGCAGCAGCGCGTGGCGCTGCGCGACCGTCGAGGGCGGGCGCGTGCGGGCGGCGTAGTACGTGCTGGGGGCGATCTTTAGGCCGTGCTCGGTGAGCACCGTGCAGATCGGCTCGACCCCCACCGCAGGCCATCGGCGGACACCCGTTCCGCGGACGCTGCGATGAACCCCACTACCAGGGAAGTCGCGGGTCGAGCTCCCGCGCGAAGAAACTCGACGCCGCCAGCAAGATCTCATACGCCCGCTTGAGCTCCCTGACCTGCTGTTGCAACGCCTTGATCGTCACCCCGTCAGAGGTCGTCGTCCCCGCCGTCACACCGCTGTCGATGCGCTCCTGCTTGCACCACCCCCGCAGCGTGTCCGGGACGATCCCGACCTTGGGACCGACACGCACCACCGCGCCGTTCAACGACAACTTCCGGTCCTCAGCCATCGCCTCCGTCACGAGCCTGACAGCCCGCTCACGCAACTCGTTCGGATACTTCCTCGGTGCTAGCACCAGACCACTCTCCCGTGGCTTCGCAGTCCCCACCGGTGCCGGGGCGCTTCAGACCTACAAACTGTCGAAGAACGACGCGGACACGGCAACATCCGCACCACCCAGCAATACCTCCACACCCTCACCGGAGAAGACGACACCGCCCTCGACGCGCACTCCACCGCATCCGACACCGATAGCAAGAGCCGGTCACGAACGAGTAGACACGCGGAGCCAACAAATCGTTCGCGCCGGGGGCAGTACCGATCACCCCCGCCCGTCGGTTGCGTCGCTTTGCCGGCAGGAGATTGCGTGCACGGGGGCCGCGCTGCTCCGAGGTCGCGACCGGCAGCAGCACCACCAGGCCCTACGGGAGCATTGCCGCCAAGAGGCGCATGAAGGCACGAGTCGCTGCGTTCGGCGCGCGCCCTGTCGGGGTCGCGATGGACACCGGAAGATCCAGTTCGGCATCAGTAACGGGCACACTGACCAAATCGTCGTACGGTTCGATGACCGTCTTGGGCAGGAGTGCGATGCCGAGTCCCTGGCGCACGTAGTCGGCACCATCCGAGAGGGCGGTGGTCTCGACCACAACCTCACGGAAAACGCCGGCCTGAAGAAATGCGCGCTCGGTCACGGCGCGGATTCCACATCCGTGAGGCGAGTCGACAAACGCTCGGTTCGCCAGCTCGACCACCGAAACCCTGTCTCGTCCGGTGATTGGGTCACCTGTGGGCGCTATCAACTCCAGCCGTGTCGAAACAAGACTCTTGAGTTCCACACCGGCGGGTGGTTCGCCGGGGATCGATACGAATGCCGCGTCGAGTCGGCCTTCGATGAGCGCTTTGACCAGACCGAGTGATCCCTCGCTCGACGATGGGGTGGCGAGGTGAGCTGCAACCGACGGGTAGGCGCGGCGATAGGCGCCCAGAAGTGCTGGCAGGTCGATCGCCGGGAGGGCGGTCATCGTTCCCAACCTCAAGGTTCCGGAGACACCACCGTTGACTTCTTCGACGGCATCGCGGGCCTGCCGGACCGATTCCAAAGCCGCCCGGGCCTTCGGCAGTAGCGCTCGACCGGCATCAGTGAGGTCGACCCGCCGGGACGTCCGGTGCAGCAGTTGCGCGTGCAGTCCGCGTTCCAGCGACGCGATGGTCGCCGACACGGTCGGCTGGACCACGTGCAGCCGGGACGCGGCGCGCGTGAAGCTGAGTTCCTCCGCTACGGCCACGAAGTATTCGAGCTGTCGCAGATCCATACCTATCATCATAGTCATACCTGATCGCTGCGGTCGCAATTGATTGTTGGACTTGATCGCCGGACTCGCGGACGATCAAGTGCAAGGGCCCCTCGCGCCTCTGTGTCGGCGACACACCAACCGCATCTCCGTCAACATCATCGGGAGCAACTGAACATGAATGACCTCATTGACGTGCGCGAGCTGCAGCTCAAACGCCGGGTCTGGGCGGCTGCGCCGCCGTGCAGGGTGTACGAGTTGATCAGTGATGTCAGCGCCATGGCCGCGTGGAGTCCCGACCTCGTGTCCGCGCAGTACGACGACGGCGACGGACCGAGCGTCGGTTCCTGGTTTACAGGGCTTAACCGGGACGAGAACCACGACCACCCTTGGCAGACACGGATGCGGGTCACCGAGGCCGAGCCCGCGACGGCGTTCGCGTGGACCGTCGTCGCCGGGGACGCCGACGCAACCCGCTGGCGGTACTCGTTCCGGGCCCGCGACGGAGGGACCCTGATCACGGAGTCGTGGCAAGTGCTCCGGTTATTTCCGGTCATGGGCACGTCCCGCCAAGCCCTGCTCGAGTTGCGTGCGCACAACGCAATCAGCATGGCGACCACTCTGAACGCGCTTGCAGGTCTATTCGACAGCCGTCCGCAGAACCCCGCGACACCTGAGCTGACAGCGAGTTCGATCTATGACTGTCGCCTGCACCGACCGGTTACGCATCGCTCTACTCAAGGCGGTGAGGCGGTCGTATGACTGCCGACATCGACACGAACACGCACAGCACGCAGCGTGCCGGCACGGACGCCCACGCCATAACGTTCACCGTCGCACTCGCTGTCCTCGGCGTCTTCGTCACCTACGTCCCCATCAACGCAGTGAGCGTAGCGCTGGCCCAGATCGGCGCGTCCACCGCGGCGAGCACGTCCGACCTCCAGTGGATTTCGGACGGCTTCGTGATTCCGGTAGCAGCTGCTGTCCTGTCAGCAGGGCTGTTCGGCGATCTCTATGGCAGGCGCAGGATCTTCCTGTCCGGCATGGCGTTCATCCTGGTAGGCGCCACCGTCGCGGCGTTGTCGGACGCGGCCTCGGGCGACGACGCCATCCACATCCTCTGGTTCGGGCAGGCCTTGTCCGGCCTCGGGGCAGGGCTGCTACTGCCCACCACCTTGGCCCTCATCGCACACGTCGTACCCAACCCTGCGAAGCGCGGGAAATACATCGGCATTTGGGCCACGGGTCTGCTGCTCGGACTGGCCGTCGGACCGCTCATCTCAGGCGTGATCCTCGACCACGCCAGCTACGGGTGGATCTTCGCTCCCACCATCGGGCTCGCGGCCATTGCCGGTGTGACTGCCGCCGCTCGGCTTCCCGAATCCAAAGCCCCTGACGGCCGTCGCCTGGACTGGCCGGGACAATTCACCGGCACGCTGGCCATCGCCGCCTCGATTTTCGGCGTCATCGAAGGTGGAGAGAAAGGCTGGTCCTCCGCCGCGACCGTGACCGGCCTCATCGTCGGAGGCGCCGCCTTCGTCGCGTTCGTGGCCGTCGAGTTGCGCTCGCCATCGCCGGTCGTGGACCTGCGCCTGTTCAGGTCCGCCGTGTTTGCCGCGGCCGGAGCTGCCGCGATGGTCGCCCTGTTCTCTGTCGTCGGCGCTACGTTCCTGCTGAGTCTGTTTCTCGCGAACGTACAACATCTCAGCGCGCTCCAGATCGGGCTCCGGCTGCTCCTCATCTTTGGCGTTGCCGCCGCCATCAACCCGGTGATCGGGCTGCTGCTGAGTAGAGCCAAGCCCATTTATGTCCTGGCCATCGGGTTGGCCCTCTCGGCGGTCGGCATCTTCTTGCTACGCGCCGTGGAAGCGGACACGAGCACACTCGATCTTGGCTGGCGTCTCGGCGTGTTCGGCATCGCGGTTGGTCTCATTCTCACCACGGTCTCCGTCACGGCCGTGAACGCAGTGCCATGGCAGCTCGCCGGTATGGCCGCTGCGACGAACACAGCCATGCGACAGTACGGTGCCGCACTCGGTCCCGCCGTCCTGGGCGCGATCTATGTCGACCGTATCAACGGTGACGCGAGCCCCACGTCAGCTATCCACGCTGCTCTGCTCGTGAACGGCATCCTTCTGACGGCGGCCGCGATCGGATGCCTGCTCGTGGCAATCCGTTCGAAGTTCCGATCCCAGTCATCAGGCGTGATCGTGTTGATCGATGCCTGGTGAAAACCGCTGCTCGAACGGACTAATCTGCCACCGGTTAGCTGCGGGCCGCGGGCGGGCCGGCGGCGGCCGGTCGTATTGTGGTGTCTAAGCCTGGATCCACCGCCGGTCTTGGCCTGAGCCCTGATCCACCGCTGATGATTCTTGGTCGGTCATTTCGGGGCGCCCTGGGTGCGGCGGCGGGAGTGGGCGTGGGTGTGCTGCCGGCGTCTCGGGCTGCGGGCGCTGCTTCGAGGTCACCCCGAGGGCGTCATAGAGACGGCCTCCGCTACGTGGGCGGAGATCTTTGACTCCCACTACTCCCGCTATCTTCGCGGTGAGTGCTCGCCGGCTGAACAGCTTGACGCGCGAGTGACGAACTCGCGCAGCACCTCAGTCTCCCCTCTACACCTGACTGGTCCGAGCGCTACCTAGCTGGATTTAATCCGGATGGACGGCCTATGACGATGTTCCAGAGGCGCTCCGTTTCGCTGACGCATCGACCGCTCGGAGTCATCACCAACGGCGATGAAGACCAACAGAAGGAAAAGCTGTCCGCCATGGGTATTGCTGGCGCGTTCGAGGTGGTGGTTTGCTCACGTGCTGTCGGAATGGCTAAGCCCGATCCAAGACTATTTGCTCATGCAGCGCACTTGTTCAACGCGGGGCGTCTGGCTCGACCGTAACGGAACAGACCCCAGGCTCTGGGACGACCGGATAAGCACGCTCGCACAGTTGAACCTGTGAACGGTTACCTATCCCTCGACGGCGAACGAATGGGGTGTACCCCAACCCGACGGTCGCGCTGTCCCGTAAGACGCACCTGAGCGAGAATCTTCACCGGGCGGGTCTACTGCGAATGCGCAGGTCCAGGTCGTGACGTAGACGACGGGGATTTGGGTATGTGCGGTGGTGGTTCCTCTATCGGGTCGTGTCTTGATGCCGACGCAAGCCGTCCAGGATGATGGTGACCAGAGTGCGCGCTCGGGCGTCCCACTGATTTGTAGGCACCCGTGACAGGGCGCCGAGCAGCAGGATGACGTCGGTCGCGTCGACGCCCTCCCGCACCTCGCCGGCGGCTCTACCTAGCTCGAGCAGTGTCTGAAGCGCCTGATGCAGCCGGCCCGCGTTGTCGGCGTAGAGGTTCTGCCAGGCTGACGCCTCGATCGCCGCCACGACACCACGTTTGACTCGCGCGTATTCCACTAGACGGTCTAGCCACCGGTCCAGAGCCTCCAGCGGTGCGTGGTGGCCCAGCAACGCCGGTACCGCCTCGACCAACTCACTCATCTCCTGCCGGTACACCTCGACCAACAGATGTTCCCGGGTGGGGAAATGACGGTAGAGCGTGCCCTGCCCTACCTGCGCGGCTTTGGCGACCGCCTGCAGTCGAAAGTTGTCGACCGACCCGCCCGACTCGACCAGCGCTGCGCGAGCACAGGCGATGATTCGCGCCCGGTTGACCGCCGCATCCGAGCGGAGAGCGCGTGTCGGCATGAAGTCCCGATCGGGTCGATAAGCTAAACGGACAATCGTCCGTTAAGCTGCCTGCGTTAACCGGACGACTGTCATCTTAGAGTGGAGTCAACACATGAGCGGAATCAACGGCAAGGTCGTGGCCATCACCGGCGCGAGCAGCGGAATTGGGCAGGCAACCGCGCTGGAACTGGCTGGACGCGGCGCAGCGGTCGTGCTCGGCGCCCGGCGTACCGACCGCCTGACGGCACTAGCCGAGCGCATCCGCGCCGAGGGAGGGCGAGCGGAGGCCGTGGTCACCGATGTCACCCAGCGCGCTGACTTACAGCGACTGGTTAAGACGGCGGTCGAGCGGTTCGGACGCCTTGACGTCCTGGTCAGCAATGCCGGGATCGCCCGGACCGGACCGGTCGCCGACCTCGACATCGACTCCTGGGACGCAATGATCGACATCAACCTGCGCGGCGTTCTGAACGGAATCGCCGCCGCCCTACCGATCTTCCGACAGCAAGGGCGCGGGCATTTCGTGACGACCATCTCGACCTCTGGTCTAAAGATCGCCCCGACGCAAGCCGTCTACGCAGGCACCAAGAACGCGGTCCGCACCATCCTGGAAGCACTGCGCCAGGAGTCCACCGACGGCGTTCTGCGCACCACGTCGATCTCCCCAGGCTTCGTGCGCACTGAACTCGTCGACTTTGTCGAGGACCCCGAAAGTCGTGAACTGATGCAGGCCCGGATGGCTGAGCTGGGGATCAGCCCCACCGCCGTCGCTCGGGCCATCGCTTTCGCTATCGAGCAACCCGACGACGTCGAGATCGGCGACATGACGATCCGGCCCACTGCCCAAAACTGAAAGGCTCCCCGTTCCGTACGGGGATCGCACCGTGCAGTTGGCCAGAACTGGTAGCTGCGTAGGTAGGGCCACGTCGGATGTCAGGAGCCGAGCATCGAGAATTGCTGCTCCATCTCCGGGTTCATGTACTGCTCTGCCGGGCCGTTTA
>JAABUU010006026.1_pt1 | contig 13193 bp, 10 predicted proteins | sample 5559301 | NCBI WGS metagenome assembly JAABUU01 (sample SAMN10711884, study PRJNA513360) | rock metagenome | isolation source: Antarctica rocks | place: Antarctica: Victoria Land, Richard Nunatak white
GGACCAGCACGCGCACGGACAGCGGCGTCGCCGCCCACTCCTCCGCTGTGATCCCCTCCGGCGCTGACTCATTCATGCCCCACCCGCCCTGCAAGATCCTGACCAGACCCCACGTGTGCGATTACGGTATTTGTAGCCCTGTTCGACCAGGAACAACTGGCGCTTGGCGCCGAACGTCTGCTCGTCGGTGCCCTTGGAGACCAGCGTATAGAAATAGGACGGGGACTCTTTGGGCCGCAAGATGCGGCCTAGCCGCTGCGCCTCTTCTTGGCGCGACCCGAATGTGCCCGACACCTGGATCAACACGTTGGCGTCCGGCAAGTCGACCGCGAAATTGGCGACCTTCGAGACGACTAACACGGGGATCAGCCCTTTCTTGAAGTCCGCGTACAATCGCTCGCGTTCGGCGTGCTTGGTTTTCCCTGTGATGAGCGGCGCGTGTAGCTCCGCGGCCAGACGCTCCACTTGCGTGATGAACTGACCGATCACCAGGACCTGGTCGTCCTCGTGGTTGCACAGAATCTCGCGGACGAGCTCGATCTTTTGCGAGTTTTCCGCCGCGATGCGGAAACGGTCTTTCTTTTCAGCGTGGGCGTAGAGCAGTTCCTCCTGGGGCGGGAGTTTGAGCCGGTATTCGGTGCAGAACGCCTCCGCGATGTAGCCACGGCTTTCCAGCGTCTTCCAGGGCACGTCGTAGCGTTTGGGACCAATCAGCGCGAACACGTCATCCTGGCGGCCATCTTCGCGGATCAACGTCGCCGTCAGGCCCAGGCGGCGACGCGCCTGGATCTCCACGGTCGCCCGGAAGACCGGCGCGGGCAGCATATGCACCTCGTCATAGATGATCAACCCCCAGTTGTGCGCGGTGAAGATGCGTAGGTTGTCCAGCGGGTCGTCCTTGGACGAGCGGTGGGTCAGCATCTGATACGTGGTGATCGTCACCGGTTTCATCGTCTTCTCGACGCCGGTGAACTCGCCGATCGCGTCCGACGTCAGGCAGGTCTTGTCGAGCAACTCGTCGCGCCACTGATGCACCGAGACGTTGTTGGTGGTGATGATCAGCGTCTGGCTCGCCAACTCCGTCATCACGCCCAAGCCGATCATCGTCTTGCCGGAGCCGCAGGGCAGCACGATCACGCCGCTGCCGCCGGTCGCGCGCCCCGCGTGGTAGAACGCCTGGATGGCGTCCTGCTGGTAGTCGCGCAACTGGAACGGGCGGCCATCCGCTGTGGAATCCCGCAACGCGATGTCGAGGGCCGTCCCTACCACATAGCCGCAGAGGTCCTTGACCGGATAGCCCGCCCTGACGAGGGCTTGCTTGAGATTGCCGCGCTCGTGCACCGGTACGATCAGCGCGCCGTCGCGCTCGTCCCGCCAGAACGGTTGCAGCGCCTGGTCGTGACGCAGGCGCTCCAGGATGGTCGCGTCGGCCACGTCCAGGCGCAGGTAATCCGGCGATTCACTTTTGCACAGGACCAGCTTCCCGTAGACGCTGTACCACTCGCGCAGATCGGTCAGCACGTTGGCGGGCGTGTCGTACTTGGCGAATCGTTTCAGTCCGCCCAGGATATCCGCGAGGGGGATGTCCAGCGCGGCGGCGTTCCATAGCGTCAGGGGCGTGATCTTGTAGCTGTGGATGAACTCCGGCGATTTGACCAACTCCGCGAATGCGCCCAGGAAGTCGCGGCAATCCGCGTAGTCGGGGTGGTCCACTTCGAGCAGCAGGCTGTGGTCGCTCTGGATGATTAACGGGCCGCGTACGCTCACACTCATACCATATCCTCTACGCGGATCGTGTATGCGTCGCTCAAGCCTTTGATAACCTCTTTGATCAGGGCTTCGTCTTTCGCCGCGAGGGTCAGGGCGCGTTTCTCCTTATTGAGTTCAAGGACGCAGCGCGCCTCGAGCAGCGCCTTACGGAGGTCATCGAACAGGCTGTCGTCGGGGACGTGCAGCACGATCAGCGCCTCGCGCCGCAGCGTCACCGCCTTTTTCGCGCCCTTGGCCGGAGCCTGCGACGGTGCTGCTTTGCGGGCAAAGACCGTGCGCGCCTTCGCGGGCAACGCCTCCAGCGCCGTGTCGCCATGCCGGACGCGCAGGGCGATCGCGCCGGCGTCCGTCAGGCGGGCGAACAGCGCGCCCGGATCGCGCGCCAGCCGCAGCGAGCCGCTTATTGTCACGGTGGCGCCGGCGTCGACGGCGGCGTGTGTATCGGCCGACTCGACCAGCCCGAAGCCGTCGTAGAGCGTGAAGACATCGGCGAGCCCCGTCCATTCTTCGAGTTCGACTGTCACATTCTGCGGCAACTCCCGTCCGCTCAAGTCTTTCAGCAGCGCGATCACATCCAGTCCGGCATGCTCAGCCAGCGCCGCCGCGACCTTTTGCTTGTGCAGCTTGAGGATCGATGTGGTATCCTCGCGGACTACGTCGGCCAGTGGTGAGAGGCGGCTGATCAGGGACGCCAGATAGAACGCCGACTCGATGTAGATCTCGAAGGTCGGCTGGACCGTGACTATTGGTTGCGGGATGTCGCCGCGCATGGCCTGAATGAAGCGCTCATTGATCCGAAACGCTTTGAGCAGGCCGCGCGACGGCTTGGCGGCCGGCTCCGACTGGTCCGCGTAGGCCACGTCGACGTAGCCATGCGTCAGGGGCAGCCCTTCGAGGAAACGCTCGACGTAGCGGCCCTCGACGCGCTCGAAGGCGTCCGGCGCGTCGTCGGGGATAGGGCTTTGGTCGTAGAGGTATGCGTCTTTATATTCATGGAAATTCCCGTAGCGCTTCTCGCTGGTTTTATAGTATTTATTCACCGGAAGCTTCTTGGGGATCAAGAAATAGGGATGATTGATTTTCAGATACGCGACCAGGTCCGCGACACTGTGCCAGACGCCCTGCTCATACCCCGGCAGCAGATCGAGCAGGAAGCGCCGGACCGCGGCAAAGTCCAGTGTGGACATCACGCCGGTGTTGCTGCCAAAGGTGGGAAAGCGGTCCAGCCGCCCATGGATGCCGGTCGCATAGAACTCGTTGTAGCCCGACGTATAGTCGTCCGTCAGCGTGTCCCGCAAACGGCGCTCCTGCGCGGCGAGGGACAACGCCAGGAACTTATGATAGGCGTCGGCGTTGAAGCGCATGAAGTTATCGGGGAACGAGGGCTCTTGGCTGCTGTAGCCGCGATACTCGCCTTTGGTGTTGTAGCCGACGAAGCCCAGCTTGAGCGCCAGCCGGTCCAGGTATGCGATCCAGTTGTACGCGTGCCCGTAGGACGTGTCGTCGTCGTATCCATCGTCATCGCTCAATGCGCCCAATCCCAGGCTGTCGTCTTTGATCAACCGCCCCAGTCGTTTGTAGTCCGCCTGGGGCAGGTCATTGCCGCGATACGAGCGCTTGATGGCGCGCCCGCTCACGTATCCGACGAACGTATGCAGATCGCGGCGCAGGTCGTTGGGATTCGCGTAGACGGTTAGTGTGTCGGGGTCAATCGGGGTCAAGGGCAACGTTTTTATAGGTATCTTTGTAGGTGTCATGGAACTCTTAGATGTCATGGGTGTGTTGGGCATTATGCGGCCGGAACCGTCTTGACGACATGTCCGGCTTTCTTCAGCAGCTTCTCGATGTCGCCAAGCATGGCGCGCGGGAAGGCGATATACTCGTCCGATAGGGCGACGAGCCGCGCCGACGGCGCGCCGTCGGCGCGGCCAAACGCCTGCTGCAGCTTCACGCGCAAACTCAAATCGGTGACGCGCGCCACCAGCAGATTTTCGTGGATGATGAGTCGGCCCCACTGCGCGTCGATCTTCTTGAACGCGGCCCGAAACTCGGCGCTATGCGCTTTGAGATAGCGTATGACCGCGTGCTCACGCGCTGAGTCTAGCATGTCGACCATCTTGACGACGTGCGGGATGACCCTCAACCGCCCGCCTTCGACCGTGAGCGTGCTGATGCGGTTGAGGAGGTCGAGGGTCTCGTACGGGATCTTGTCTAGATCCACGAACACCCTGCCAGCGGCGATAGGCAGATAGCTCTCCGGCGCGTCGTCCGCGGGCGCCCCTTCGTCGCCGGCCGTCCGATAATAGTCCGTGCCATCGGCGCGATAGCGGACCAGGCAGCCATTGTCCCACCCCGCCTGGCACATCGTGTCCACTGCGGGATGGTTGGGACCGGCGTACAAAACATCAAGCAGCGTGTCGAGTTGGTCGGGGGTGATCCATTCATGCGGGGCCAGCCGCGCGAACGCATACAGCGTCACCGGGAGCGGGCTCGGGATGCGGTACTCATTGCTGGGCAGCAGGTAGCCCTTATACATCTGCGCGGCCTGTGGGTAGCCCCCGCTCTTGGCGTCGGCGGTGAGGATGTTCGCTTGCCACGCCGACTGCCGCCAGTCCCGCACCGCTTTCGCGCTGAACGGGCGCGTCCCAAGGGTGAGGCCGCCCGCGCCGAGTTGGATGGTGGGCGGCCGTTGCGGGCCGAGCGGCCTGTCTTGCGTCAGGCGGCGCAGGTCCGTCCGCAGACGATCGGCTTGGACGTCGCCTGCTTGGTCAGCGTGAACGACGGGGTGGACAAGCGGCGGCAGGAACGGCCCGAACTCGGACGGGAAACGATAGCGCCACAACTCCATTTTTGTCTTGTTCAGCGCGGTTGTTTTGGCTTCGGCGATGACCAGCAGCCCTTTACGGATGAGGTTACGCTGCACGGCGTCAAAGACGGGCTTGAACTGCTGCGTGAACGTGCCATAGGCGCGCCACCCCTCCTGTTTGCGACCGTACAGGCGCTCGAAGAACGTCACATCGACGACGCGATCTTCCATAGACAAAAGGTGCAGCGCGGCGGCCTCGGCGCTTGTGAGGGTTTTCATGGCGCCCTCGACGCCGATGGACGACAGGAACACATTCTCGAACAACGAGCGCGACTCGGCTTCTTTGTCGGAGAACCCCCGGCTTTTACAGATGGCCTTGATATCTGCTGCACTCAGCACATCGTGGCACATTTCATACAACATCTGGGAAGGATTCATACCTTAATTATATCAAGTAGCTCTGATCCGGTATCCTGCACGTAGATAATGTGGAGGACGCGCGATAAGCGGGGAGGACGATAGCGTATGGTTAGGCAGAAGGGTTTGGGGGGGAAGCCGGACCACCGGGTGCTCATCCTGGGCGGCGGCTTCGGCGGTATCTACACGGCATTGGGCCTCGAGCGCCAGTTGCGCCCTGAGGACCGCACCGAAGTCACCTTAATCAACAACGAGAACTTTTTCCTGTTCACGCCCCTGCTCTGTGAGATCGTGTCGAGCCAGATCGATACCAGCCACGCCATCAACCCTATCCGCCGCATGTTCAAGCGCACGCGCTTCGCCGAGGGTGAGGCCGTCAGTGTCGACCCCGCGCGGCGCTGCGTCGCCGTGCGCCACCCCAATGGCGACACCTACGACTACCCGTACGACCACCTCGTCGTGTCCCTTGGCGCGCGCACCGGCTTCTTCGGCATGCGCGACGTACAGGAGCACGCCCTCACCGCCAAGACGCTCGGCGACGCTATCCACCTGCGCAACTGGGCCATTCAGATGCTCGAGACGGCCGATACCGAGCGTGACCCCGCCTTGCGCGCCAGGCTGCTGACCTTCGTCGTAGCCGGCGGCGGCTTCACCGGCGTCGAGGTCGCCGGCGAGCTCAACGACCTGCTGCGCCAGATCCTACCCTCATACCCGAGTATCGCGCAGCGCGACGTGCGCGTGATCCTGGTCGAGGCCAAAGGGCGCGTGCTGCCCGAGTTCGACGAGAAGCTGGCCCTCTTCACCACTAACCGGCTCAAGGCGCTGGGCGTCGAGCTCATGCTGGACACGATGGTCGACGGCGCCAGCGCCGAGGAGGTGCGGCTCAAGGGCAAGGAGCCCATCGCGACGCGCACGCTTATCTGGACGACCGGCGTGGCCCCCAACCCCTTCGTGGCGTCGAACCCGATCACCAAGGACGGCAAGGGCTGGGTCTCGGTCGACGACCACATGCGAGTGATCGATATGCCTGGCGTATGGGCGACTGGCGACTGCGCGCGCATCCCCGATCCCCTGCGGCCCGGACATTATTACCCCTCCCTGGCGCAGCACGCTATCCGCGAAGGGCGCCAGCTCGCGCAAAACATCGCGGCCACGATCCGCGGCGAGCCTTCGCGCCCGTTCCGCTATCGCTCACTCGGGCAGATGGCCACGCTGGGCCATTTCAATGGCGTCGGGACGCTTGACATACTGCCCAAGGTGTCCATCCCCGTGTCAGGCTTCATCGCCTGGGCCATCTGGCGTACCTACTACCTGTACCGGCTACCGCGCATCGAGAAGCAGCTGCGCGTAGCCACCGACTGGGCCGTCGACCTCCTATTCGGACGCGACATTTCACAGATCCAGACCTACCAGGGCAACCGCGCCGGCGAACGACAGGAGTGACGAGTGGCGAGTGGCGAGTGGCTAGAAATCGCCACTCCCGCGCGGCGTGGAAGATCCCGGTCACAGCCGTCGAGCGAGCCAAACTGTGAGATCATGACCCTTAACCGCTACTATGCCGCAGCATGACCATATCTTGTGTCAAGGCCTTGACGAAACCGTACTATACCGTGTCACGCGATTCCCTGGATCAAACGGGCAGGTCGTCCAACCGGCCGTAGTCGAGCAGCGGGCCGCCGAGCAGGGGACGGGCATAGGCGAGGAAGGCGTCGCTGACCCATGGGCGCGTGGGATGCAGGTACTCCGGGGGCAGCAGCCGCTGCGCGTTGGCGACGCGGGCGACCGGCGTCAGGCCGGTCTCGCAGCGATATGGCTCGTCGGAGACGCGGCGCAGCGTGACCATCACCTCGCTCTGTCCCGCGGCAGCCGCGCGCACCGCCGCCCGCCCGCACGCGTACGCCTCCTCCCAATCGACCTCCGACACGAGCGCCATGGACATGCGCTGCAGCGTGCCGGGCTTGTCGAAGCGCGCTTTCAGGCCCAACTCCGCCCCGATGGCGCCGCACAATGACGCCGCCGTCCCCGCGATGACGGGGTGGCCGAAGGCGTCGACCGGCGCGGCCCGCTCCAGCCCCCCCACCGGCTGTCCCTCGGCGTCGCGCACGGTCTCGGCGACGACGCCGACGCAGTAGCCCAGCCGCCCGTGCACGGCGGCGACGTCCTCCAGGAAAGCGTCGAGCGCGAAAGGCCGCTCGGGGACGTAGATCAGGTGCGGGGCATCGCGCTCGTCGCGCGCGCCCAGCGCCGTGGCCGCGGCGAGCCAGCCGGCGTCGCGGCCCATTACTTCGACGACCTTGACAGGGTCCCAGTGCCGGATGGCCTCGGCGTCGCGGCCGCCATCGAAGACGCCCTGCGCCAGGAAGCGCGCGGCGCTGCCGTAGCCGGGGCAGTGGTCGGTGTCGGGCAGGTCGTTGTCGATCGTTTTGGGCACGGCGACGACGCGTAGCGCCTGCCCGCGCGTGGCGGCCAGCCGGCCCAGGCGGTGCGCCGTGTCGGCCGAGTCATTCCCGCCGATCATGACGAAGACGCCGACGTCGTGACGGGCCAGCGTGTCGAGGCAGCGCGCGCACTCTATGTCAGAGAGCTTGTAGCGCGCCGAGCCGAGCGCGGCCGAGGGCGTGCGCCGCACGCGGTCGAGCGTCGCGCGGTCCTGCCGCCCAAGGTCCGTCAACGACCCGTCGAGCAGGCCACGGATGCCGAAGCGGCTGCCGTATATCCCCGTGATACCGGCCTGCTCCAGGGCCTCATCCACGACGCCGATGAGCGAACTGTTGATGACGGCGGTGCAGCCGCCGGACTGCGCGACGAGCAAGTTGGTCACGGATCTCCTCAAGGGCCTGCGATTAAAATCGCATGGCAAATAACGGACACTAAAGTGTCTCGCGCACACTACGTCATGCCTGATGTGTCAACGAGTTAGACGTGATGTACTGTTGACTTCGCAGCGACTGCGGTCGCCGTCGGTTTGCCATGCGATTTTAATCGCAGGCTCCCGTACATTATTCGACCCGCCCGGCATTGTAGCACATAGGCCGGCCCCCGTCGCGTGGTATACTTAATGAGTAGAGATAGCGATATATTATGTCAATTAGAAGCGCGTCACGAACGCGCTGTGGAGGGTACGGCGGTGATGGAAAAGGCGACGGGGACGGTCAAGCGCGGACTGGCGCAGATGCTCAAGGGCGGCGTGATCATGGATGTCGTCACGGCTGAGCAAGCGCGTATCGCCGAGGACGCCGGCGCCGTGGCCGTGATGGCGCTCGAACGCGTCCCGTCCGATATCCGTAAGCAGGGCGGCGTGGCGCGCATGAGCGATCCCGCTATGATCGGGGAGATTATCGACGCTGTGACCATCCCCGTCATGGCGAAGGCGCGCATCGGCCACTTCGTGGAGGCGCAGATCCTGGAGGCGCTCAACGTCGACTACATCGACGAGAGCGAGGTGCTGACGCCCGCCGATGAGAGCTACCATATCGATAAGCACGTCTTCAAGATCCCCTTCGTCTGCGGCGCGCGCGACCTCGGTGAGGCGCTGCGCCGCATCGGCGAAGGCGCCGCGATGATCCGCACCAAGGGCGAGGCCGGGACAGGCAATATCGTCGAGGCGGTGCGCCACCAGCGGCTCATCCAGGGCCAGATCCGTGAGCTCAAGGGGCTGCTGCCCGAGCAGTTGATGGCTTTCGCCAAGGAGATCGGCGCGCCCTACGAATTGGTGCGCGAGGTCCACGAGACGGGCCAGCTTCCTGTGGTCAACTTCGCCGCCGGCGGCATCGCTACCCCGGCCGACGCGGCCCTGATGATGCAACTCGGCTCGGACGGCGTCTTCGTGGGCTCGGGCATCTTCAAGAGCAGCGACCCTGCCCGCCGCGCCAAGGCTATCGTCGAGGCCACGACGCACTACAATAACCCCGCCATCATCGCGCAGGCGTCGAAGGGGCTCGGCGACGCCATGCAGGGGTTGGAGATCGCCACGATCCGCGAAGATCAGTTGATGGCCGCCCGCGGCTGGTAACGCACGATGAGAATTGGCGTTCTGGCTCTACAAGGGGCTTTTATCGAACACATCGCTATGCTCCGTTCGTTGGGCGTCGAGGCCGTCCCCGTGCGGCTACCCAGCGGACTGAAGGGGCTGGATGGTCTTATCATCCCCGGCGGCGAGAGTACTACGATGGGCAAGCTCTTGATAACGAGCGGACTGCTGGAGCCGCTGCGTCGTACAATAGACGCAGGTACACCCGTCTATGGGACCTGCGCCGGCATGATCCTGCTGGCGCGCGACATTGGCAGCGCGGCGCAACCCACGCTGGGCGAGATGGATATCGTGGTCAAACGTAACGCCTTCGGCCGCCAACTCGACTCGTTCGAGCAAGATATCGCTATGCCTGCCCTGGGCGACGTTCCATTTCACGCTGTCTTTATCCGTGCCCCCGCCATCGAACGGGTCGGTCCCGCCGCGCGGGAGTTGGGCCGCCTGGACGATGGGACGGTCGTGGCGGCGCGACAGGGCGCGCTGCTTGCCACCGCGTTCCATCCCGAACTCTCTGGCGACGCGCGTATCCACGAATACTTCGTAGCCATGTGTGCCGCGGCCCAGCAGGACAGCGCCACTTCCGACGTCCGACGTCCGACGTCCGACGTCCAATCATCGACCATCGACTACCAACCAGAGGACTAATTTGGGGGTCCGCTCGATCCGATTCTACGATCTCCTCGCGGTCCGTCATGTCGAGGCGGCCCGCGCTGCGTACTTGCTCTGGCCGGAGCCGCTCGACGCCATGCCCTCCGCGACGAGTTTGGCCCTCGCCTCGGCCTGGCAAGACGTCAATCAGACGGTCTTCACCTTCGTACAGCGGGAGCGTGGCGTCATCGCGGGGCTGGCGCAGATGACGGCGCGTCCAACACACGACGCCTGGGATCTGGTCCGCCTGGCTATCGCCTCGTCCGAGCCGGCCGATTCCACGAATCTGACGGACGACCAGGAGCGCGAGCGGATCGCCGACGATCTGCTCGATGCGGTGGTGCAAGCGACAGGAAGCCGCGGCGGCTTGCGCACGTTCGCCCGCGCGCCGACCGATCGTGACGGAGTGGACCTGCTGGAGCGACGCGGCTTCCGCCGCTATGCCGACGAGTACACGCTATCCGCCGACTACCTCGACCTCACGCCGGCCCCACTCCCCGGGTACCTAAGCCTTAGCGCGCGGCGCCCGGCCGACGCTTGGGGCATCTTCCAACTATATTGTTCGCTGGCCCCGGCGGAGGTACGCCACGCCGAGGGCTTGAGCAGCAAGCGCTGGAGCCGTGGCTCGCTGGCTGCGGCGACGGTCGACCATTTGAGACGGCCGCGCGAAGTCGTGCTCCACGACGAAGGGACGATCGTGGGGTGGGTGCGGCTGACGAAAAAGGCGCGGCGCCAGCCGCAACGCCTGGAGGTGATGCTGCACCCACGGGTCGGCGACGTCCTCCCGGCATTGCTCGCTCACGCCGCCGTGGCCCTAGACATGCGCCGAGACCGTCGCACGGTCTGCCACGTCCGCGTCTACGAAGAGACGGTGCTACGCGGCCTGCGGGGCGTCGGATTCGTGGACGTCGACGCGCACGCCTTGCTGGTCAAGCACGCCGTCGCGCGCGTGACCGAACGACAATTACTACTCGCCGCGTTGCGGGCGCAGAGCCTGGGGCTCGACGTCTCGCACTATCAGCAACCCACGGCGCCCCATTCATTAGTTCCGCGACAGGCCGGACGGGTGGGGATGACCACCTTGGAGCACACACAGCATGACTGAAAAAGAACAGATCGACGATATCCACCTTCTGCTCGACGCGCTGCCGCCGCATATCAGCACGGCGGTGCAACGAATCACCGGCGACGAGGCCCTGCTCGAGGTCGTGATGGACCTCGGGCGTGTGCCCACGGCGCGCTTCCGTGGCCGCGAGATCGAGCTCTCGGAATTGCCCGTGAGCGAGGAGGATATCGCCTACGTGGTCGGGCGCATCGGCGAGTTTGGCGATGACAATCGCGCCGGCATCGAGCGCACCCTGCACCGCATCTCGGCCATCCGCAACCGCAAGGGCAAAGTCATTGGCCTGACCTGCCGCGTGGGGCGCGCTGTCTTCGGGACCATCGCCATCATCCGTGACATTGTGGAGTCCGGCAAGAGCATCCTCTTGCTCGGCAAGCCCGGCGTCGGCAAGACGACGTTGCTGCGCGAGATGGCGCGCGTGCTCTCCGACGAGGAGCACAAACGCGTCGTCGTGGTCGACACCTCCAACGAGATCGCCGGCGATGGCGACATCCCGCACCCTGGCATCGGGCGCTCACGCCGCATGCAGGTGAGCACGCCGCTCAGCCAGCACGCCGTGATGATCGAGGCGGTGGAGAACCACATGCCCGAGGTCATCGTCATCGACGAGATCGGGACCGAACTCGAGGCGCAGGCCGCGCGCACTATCGCCGAGCGCGGCGTGCAGTTGATCGGCACGGCGCACGGCAACACGCTGGATAACCTGATGCAGAATCCCACGCTCAGCGATCTTATCGGTGGGATCCAGACCGTCACGCTCGGCGACGAGGAGGCGCGCCGCCGCGGCACGCAGAAGTCGGTGCTCGAACGCAAAGCCCCGCCGACCTTCGATGTGATCGTGGAGATCCAGGACTACCACCACGTCACCGTCCACCCCGAAGTGGCGCGCACGGTCGACAATATCCTGCTTGGCCGCAAAGCGCAGGTGCAAGTGCGCCAGCGCGATGAGGAGGGTGAGGTCACGATGACCGGCCGCGACATCGACGAGGGCCGCGCGCGCGACGAGGACGACGACGAGGATGAAGACGACGAGATCGGCGGCGTGCCGGACCGCGCCCTGTATCGCGTGCCCGACGCGGCTGGCTTACAGCCGCTGCGCGTCTACCCATTCGGCGTGAGCCGGCCCAAGCTCGAGCAGGCTATCCGTGACATGCGCCTGCCCGTGTCGATCGTACGCGACATCGACGAGGCCGACTTGTTGATTACGCTCAAGAACTACTACCGTCGCAAGCCGCCAGCGTTGCGCGACGCCGAGGCGCACGGCAAGCCGGTCTACGTGCTCAAAAACAACACGATGGCGCAAATGCAGAGTTGCCTCGCGGGAGTGTACGACCTCGGCAACACCACCCCCGCGTCGCCCGCGTCGCGCGACGGCAACCCCATGACGCAGGCGCTGCAAGAGGCCGAGGACGCCATCACCAGCGCTCTCGACCAGGGCGGCACGGTCGATCTGACGCCACAGAACGCCTACGTGCGGCGGCTGCAACACCGTCTAGCCGAGCGCTACAACATCGCGTCGCGCAGCCGTGGAAAGGAGCCCAACCGCCATGTGCGCATCTTCCCCGAACAGGAAGGATGAGCGATTAGCTGTTAGCTGGCGGCGACCCGTTGTTGGTCGCCACCCTGTCGCCTTACCGCTTACCTCCGGTGCGCCACAGCAAAGTTTCCGCCGTGCTGAAGGCGGTACCCTACCGAGGGGTGGAGATGCAGACACATCTCCATAACGGCCCCTCGGAGGGTACCCATGGACAGAACAGAACTGTCCAGCGCCATCAGACAGGAGATGCAGGGTGTGGTGGGAGAGGCGCTGGCGACCGTGGCGCCGGAGGTGGTGACGGCGGACCTGGCGACGCTGGAGCAGCGGGTCCAACAGGGGGGCCGCGTGATCCTGGGCGGGCTGATGGAGCGGGTGGCGGCGCGGCAGGCCCAGGGGCTGCCGCGTCCGGCGCGCGGCCCGGCGTGTCCAGGCGCCCTGAAGCGACGGGAGCGCCCGCGTTCGCTGGGGGTCTGGTGGAAGCGCGGCTCACACAGGCCGGCCTGCGCTGGGGGTGTCCCTGGCCGTCAAGCCATGGCCAGCCTGCGCGCCGTGCAGCGCTCGGGCCGCTGGGCGGCCTTCGGGCAGACCCGCCCCGCCCAGTACCGGCCACCGACGGAGGAGGCCGCCCCGCCCACCCCGTGTGTGACCACCGCGGCCGCACCGCGTCCCGCCGTCAGCACAGCGCCCCCGGTCCCGCTATCCGCTCGATCATCGCGCGTCGCCGCGCTTGCCGCGGCCCCGCGCGCCACGCCCCGTCCCAAACCCACCCCCGCGCACCGTCCGCTGCTCCTGCCCCGCTCCGCCTAGCAGTCTGTCGGAGAGAACGAAGCTATGGTTTGCGTGAGGGGAGTGCGGCTGTGCG
>JAABUU010006027.1_pt1 | contig 13192 bp, 16 predicted proteins | sample 5559301 | NCBI WGS metagenome assembly JAABUU01 (sample SAMN10711884, study PRJNA513360) | rock metagenome | isolation source: Antarctica rocks | place: Antarctica: Victoria Land, Richard Nunatak white
CAGCCCCTAACAACCCGCCAGACAAACTCACCTGCCCCTCCACCTCCTACCTCGTCGGCTGGTCCTGCGGCAAAGAGACGCTCAGGTCCGGCCGCTACGACACCCTCAAGGGCTCCTTCTACATCAACTGCGCCTTCTACCCGGACCCCGCCCTCCGAGACGCCCCCGCCGCGGCGACGACGGACTTCCCTTCGTTGCTCGCCTACACGGCGCCGAACGTCTGGCCGCCCGAAGCGCTGCTGGCCGGCTTCCGCGAGACGTTCGAGGAGTTGTGCAGGTTGATCATCGACGCGGCGGTGCTGGTGGCGAGGGCATGTGATGGGTTTGCGGCGGCGAATGTGGAGGGGTATGAGAGTGGGTACTTGGAGCGCGTGGTGAGGGAGAGCGCGACGACGAAGGCGCGGTTGCTGCATTATTACCCCGGGACTCTGCCGGATCGTGACCCTTCGGTTGGGGCTGCAGCTGAAGCTGCACCGGGTGAGGGCGCACATGGCAGCGATGCCGACGACGACTGGTGCGCCACGCATCTCGACCATGGCTGCCTCACGGGCTTGACGTCCGCCATGTACGTCGACGAAACCACCAGCCCCCCGTCCCCACACGGCCCCCCTACCTCCATCCTCCTCCCCGAACTCTCCGGCCCGCCATCCCGCAATGCAGGCCTCTACGTCCACTCGCGCACCAACGCCGTCACGAAGATTGACATCCCGCGCGACTGTCTCGCGTTCCAGACGGGCGAGACCTTGCAGTTGATCACCAAGGGGAGGTTCAGGGCCGTGCCGCATTTCGTAAGAGGCGAGAGGGGAGGGCGGGTGGCGCGGAATACGCTCGCGGTTTTCACGCAGCCGAATTTGGGGGAGGTCGTGGATCGGGAGAGGGGGTTGACGTTCGGGGAGTTTGCGAGGGGGGTGCTGGGGGGGAATGTTTGAGGGTGGTTGGCGAGAGAAAGTGAGGGCGGGAGGATGTGAGTGATAGTTGTGATGTTCTAGGTGCCTGGTACTTGGATGGATGAAAGATATTTGGGAGACATTTGGTCGGGTAGGGAATCAGGCCCGAACTGGGCTTCCGAACCGACAAAGTCTATATCGTTTAGGTCCCAAAAGGTCATCTGACCATGAAGCAATGACTTTCTGTCCTGAGACTCCATGTTCGTATTGTATTTATCACAACGCCGTGGTATCAACCGCGTCCGACCCCAAATTCTCACCACTACGATCCGCTTTCCTCACATCGTCCTCCGTCCTCCCGTCCGCATCCGTAACCACCACATCCTCGTCCTCGCCTTTCTCCGTCTCCGTCTGCCCCGTCCCCTCCCGTTTCTTTGCCCTTTCCTCTTCGGCGTCTTGCCCTTTCGGCACAATCCTTCCCACCGCGGCTTCGACGTTGAATCCACTCCTCGCCGCCCCCCTCTCCTGCGGTCCCACATCCTCTATTCCCACTTCATCCGGGCCCCTCGCGTGCGGCTGCTCCAACTGCCCCTCCACTTCAGTGCCGCCGTCGTCGGCAGCCATGGCCATGGCTCGCGCCGTCGACGCCGTCGCGCTCCGAGTTTGTCGGCCCTGTGGCGATGTTGTCGCTGTCGTTGTTGGTGTGGCGGGCACGACGCCTGCTTCTTGTTCCTGGCGGAGAATTTCGCCTTGCGTCACGGCGCCATCTTCGCGCTGAGGCGGGGCGTTGGAGAGGCCGTTCGTTGAGCTGGATGCGGGTGGGCTGTTGGCCGTGTGGTGTGACTCGCTCAGCATGGACGCGCCGTCTCGGTCGGCTTCTTGTGCAGTGTGGTCCCGGAGCCAAGGGATTGGAGTCAGCAGAGCGCCGCCAAGGCTTTCGTCACTGCCTAGCGAGAAACTGGTTGTTCCGTTCAGCAGGCCTCCGTTCGCGCTTTCGGAGGAGTTCGGCAAGGAGATTTCAGGGAGAGGGAACATGTCAGCGCCGCTGGACACCGTCACGACGCGGTCGAGGGCTCGAAGGTATGACGGTAATGTGCGGTAATGTTGTCGGGGTCGGAGGATGAGTTCGGCGAATCGCTGGATCGTGTGTGGCGGCGACGCGGAGAAGGATGTACGTAGTATTTGTTGGATGAAGGTCAGGATAGAGAGGAGTTGGGGCGGAAGTGCGCCATCAGGAGTGGTGCAGGAGCTGGGTTGAGAGTCAGGGATGCGTTGGATCGGCGTAGTTGTTGCTGAGAATGCTGGGACAGGAGGACGTGAAGGAGAGGATCGAGGAGGAGGCGGGGCGTTTTCTTTGTTGGTGTTCTGCGATGACTGGGAGGAGGAGTCCTGACTGGACGGTAGGTCGGGCTTGAAGCCTGATTCGTGGTCTTTCAGTGGGGAGTGTGACCCTCCGGGAAGAGGAATCGACGGGATGGGGAAGTCATTGTGAGCTATCTTGATATTTCTTAGTCTCCAAGGTGAGAGATATGCGGAGGCAATGCATACATGGTCTAAGCGTGGAAGTATCCGTTCGAGAAGTCCAGGCCACACTGAACTGTGAATAATCAGCTTTCAGACCTTGGACGTTGTTGTTCCACAAGGCTTTCCTACTTTTCAAGACTCCCATCTTTCGCTGCTGCCTCCAATATCTCGTCATCTACAATCACGTTGTCAGTAGCCGTGCAAATTGTGCTGGAATATGGTTGCGCGCATGCTCGAAGAGCGCATCGGCAATGACTGTTGACATGGTCGAGAGGGAGCAACAGAAAGGGCTAACTAGATTTCTGGATCGAACACTTCTTCTTACCTGATGGCATGCTGTACCGCACAAAGAGCCAATGGTGAAAGAGCACAACTTCACAAAGCGATAATGCAATAAATACGGTAGGTACCTAGGTAAGGTAGCAAAGGTTGAGGTACAGGATGCGCCGCGGTAGTTAGAGTTTTAGATGCGTCAGCGTCGCTTGATCGACATACCCGTTCGCTTCCAAGCGTTAGTTTTAAGGGGTTAGGCGGCGCTTTCGTTTCAAATTATCGGAGAAGCATGGGAAGGTATAAAGTATTTTGGGAGTATACAAGTACCTAGTGAAAGCTCACACAGCCAAAGGGACAGGAACCTACTCGATTCTTCTTGCACGGCCGGCATACACAGGCAGACCTGACTTCAGATGAATGCAGCAGACGTTCGAAGACAGCCCTAGCAGCTCAACAGGGCTGGAATGCAATTCAATCATCGGAAGAGTGCGAACACCGGAAAATGCCCTTTGGCCCCCCTTCCCCTGCCGCCCTTTGACCCCCATTTCTAAAACACTCGAAACCACCTTGAAAAACAACATACTCAATGACAAGTAACAGCGATGCTAATGCGGAAGTAAACAATACAATGACAACAACCGCGCGCCAACTTCAACTTCAACACCTTCGCATCTTAGCTGACGGACCTCGTCTCTGAAAGGCAAAGCTGAGTTTAGCTCGTCGCTCCTGGTGATGACATGAGATGGGAGTCAGCGCCGACTCGATTTTTTCGGATAAATCTTCTGTGCGCGCACATGTCTGCGTGGATAATTTTTAGGATGGTAGCTGAGCCCCTGGATATCATTGTTGACGTTCGTGATGGTACGAGTGTATCCCGGACTAAACTCCGTAAAGGTTCCGCCTGGGCTTCGTCGCCTGACTCTCCCTCTGGCGTTTTGTTCTGAATAGGGGTAGTCCATCGTAGGGAATTCATAAAGCTCCTCTTCGGTATCGTAGTGCCGCTCTGTATTTCGGTGTCTTTTGGGATATCGGTGACCACGAGCGCCGGCTGGCGGCGCGGCTTCTAGATACCGCTCAACGCTCGAGCGACTTCGTTCATGGTAACCGTTCGCATCATGCTCAGTTCGATTGATTCCATATGCCTGTATGTCAGGGGTCAGTTTGAGAGTTAATGAAGGTGCAAAAAAGGTACTATTCATACCACTGGGACTGGGCGACTGGGCCTGTCATCGCTATCGCTAGAGCCAAAGCACATATTCTGCAAGTCTATGATCACAGATAGAAATGATACAAGACAGATCAGGGACACGTTTGGGAGTATAGATATAATAAACGACTGTGGAAAGAGATTGACGCCAGAGATAACGACACAGAGATGTAATCTTCTTCCGAACAGGAACCCTAAAGCTTACAAGTAAGTCTGACTTGAGATGGTATCCACGTCGATTCTTATAATGCCTTGACGCAGCGTGAAGGCTGGGTTGCAGAGGCCAGCGTCAAATGAATCATGCCTAAGCGCGACTACAGTGAGTAGGTAAGGTAGGTAAGATATGTACTTCCAGGTTTGCACCTATCTGCGGAATCCTAAGGTACACGTTTCAAAAGGGTCAGCGCTTAGGACTGTTGAATTATTGGCTAGGTCAATTCCCTCTTAGAGGTTTCTTGGAGCTGGGTACAAAATCCGACTGCATCGCCTGCAAGTCAACGAAGGGAAAAGGAATTGATTCTCCCATCTGGTCTTGTGGCCATATCTGACTACCAAGATCTACCGACATACCGTTTCATTCATATGGTCCCGGCGTTGGCCCTCCACAATATTGTTGAATTCTTTCCTGCAGTTGCCTCGCCTTAAACACCTCCTTCGCAGTAAATTTTTCTTATGAAAAAGGCGATACAAGCTGTGAAGCGTTCTTTGGGTCGTCACGACATGACGAAATCCACCACGTATCTTCTGGATCTCAAGTTGGAGGATTCCCCAAGCGGCCCCATCCCCGATAAATACTTCGAACTTCTTCGCGACTACCTACAGCCAGACTCGACTTTGACAATGGAGTCAGTCGCCCGATCCCTAGAGGACCTTTTACCAGAGAACGCTCCTCAGTCACCAGAAGTTTTCGGCTTTGGCGAAACTTGTATCGAAGTTGCTGAACAGATCCCTTATCAACACCCGTCTCAGCTCAAGTTCGTTGGACTTCTGGAATATCTCGCGAATTCTCCAAAGCTCGGTCGAGTACACACCTCCAAAGTCGGTTATCTCAGGTAGTTTAGATCCTTAGATGTGAATTTTCGCTTACGAATCAAAGAGTATACCGGACCAGTACAATCGATACCAGCTTCTCGGAGAGTCACTCAGGGAGACATTGAATGGTAAAATATCCGATCAATTCCTGTCTACATTGTTAAATAGAAAGCTAAACTGGAGTTTCACACAGGCCCAGACCCTGAGGAACCACATTTATACGTCAATTTTCATGCCTTTGCAGCGAATCTCTTTGAACGTCACATTTGGCTCACCACTCCTACATGGGCTCTATGGGCGCAACGCGACGCACATGAAGGCCGCACACCCTCCAATGACCGGCACGGCGTACCCAACGATATTTATGTATTAGCAGCGGCCCAATGGATTATTTGGGGTGGGCAGAGCTTTTTCAAGCAGCTCTTATCTCCGCCAGATGTCTCTTCAGAAGATCTGCGCAACTGGACCCCAGGTCCGCTTTACAAGGGCAAAGCACACTTTACTCTCCACAGATGGCATTTCTGGAGGGATGGTTACAACGCTGTAGCCTCCAGTGGGAAGGAGGACGAGAAAGGATACGGTCAAGAGTGCAAGAACATGGCGGCGAGGGCGGCGGCGATCATGGATGCTTTGGAAAAGAACATGACCTTTTGAAGGATTTGGCTTACTTCTCTTTCTCTGTTTTACTTTTGGATTCCTCGGTCGAGCAGTGTGCTTGTTTCGTGTCCGTATCGGCTAGGAGTAGGGTGTTTCTCTAGGAGTACAGGAGACAACATAATCGCTGCCTTGAACCACTATATTTGGCTCGTTATCGGCGTCCTACGGCAAAGTACGGTGGATGAACGAAACAAATGAAGTTGTTGTTTGTTTGCCTAGATACTGGATCTACCCCTATCACTCTAACCCAATCACTTGTCCGTTACCGAAATAGGCGTAATATTGCCAGCCCTACCCGACCGGCATTCATGCTAAGCCACACAAACACAAGGCACCTTAAGGTAGTGCTCCTCCTCGGTACCTACTTTATGTAAGCTAAGCCGTCAAGAGCTGAAGTTTCGCTCGTGCCGCTTATCCAAATCTGGCTTAGTCGCCCGACTCTCACATGTCTGGTCTGCCTTGCCGTGCGCTAACGTTACTCGTCCTCTCTCCTCGATTTGGTGCCTCACTCTTTTCTCATCCCCGACTTCGACACTCAACCTCCGATAGATTAACAAGATATTCATAGCTTCTTCCGTTCGTTCCAAACTCGGCCGTCATCCACATTGACTCTCATCGCTCCTCGACCTACCCCCCGCCCTTCGTTATTCGACGTTGCTCGACCTTCTCACGATTTGGCAACTGGTGCATCTCAGCTGTTTCAGATCCTTGCCGGGACAGTCAATTCCACCATTCCGGAAAAGGAGTTCCCTCCGACATCAGATTCAAGATACAAGGTTTTTAGAACCTGACATTCACCGTACTTGCCTGTTAGTTACCACACGGCAAGGGATTCGCAGCGGCCAAAAGGAAATCAATCAACTGCGAGTTGTAGCTTGCAAAACAACAGCTTACGCCCTCGGTGTGGAGCCCCTCTTCTCCCCATCAGTCGACTATTTTGCCAAGCTCTACCAAGGAGCGCTGCAACACCGCCAAAATTCGGCATCACGAGTCACGCGCTTCCCTCCTAGGAGGTCAGCCGTTGGACCGTTCGTATCAGCCTTACGCGGGCGGATATCACCACCGGGAGGGATATTCTGCCGCCGGTGCGGGCAGGAACTCCAGCGAAGAAAGAATGTACACCCCGAAAACGTTCTGGACCTGGGCGTTTGTCGTTATTGCAGTTGTTCAAGCCGCCATCGTGCTGGCTTTTGAAGCGTAAGGGTGCCCATTCTCGAGCGACTACTAGCCTACCGCAATCGTTTCAACACGATTGGGATCAGGGTGACACCCAGATCTGTTTCCGGTCGGATTAGGCCCACAAATTTCAGTCTCACTGACGTTCTATCTCTCTAGTTATGTTTTCGCAAGATTTCAAGCAGATCTAAGAGGAGGTGCCGTACTTCAGGAACCCTCGAGAACCATCCCGACCTTCCTTACACTCTATATCTTCGGATATATATATCAACTCATCCTCGTGTACGACGCCTTACGTCTGAAGAATACAATTCAGGTTATTGGCCTTTGCGTCTACAATGTCGGCCTCCTGATATACGCTGCTGTGCAGATGGACCAGATAAAGCAAGCGGTGTTGACTCTGACCAACAACAATATCGATCTTGCCGTCTGGCCCGAAGTTAAACCCTTTCTCGTCGCCATACCCTGTATCATTGCCTTGGGTACAGTTGCTTTGTCTGTTGTGGCTTGGAAACTATACGATGAATTTGCATGGACCATTTACAAGCATATCAGCGCCGATCTGAGGATGAAAAGGAGGTACTTGACCTTTCAGGTATTTGTGTCCTCTGACGCCCAACGAATTTGGAGGTATGCTGAGGTTGATTCGCCAGATCTACATTGCCCTTCTCAAATTCGATTTCTTCTTCTTCCTTGGGTTCACCGTACAGTTCCTGGTCGTTGTGGTCAACATCCACGACGCTGAATTCGCACTCACCATCGTGGCGGTGCCCGTAACCATCATCATCCTCCTGATGGCAGCTTACTTCACACGGAAAGAGAGCACACCAGGCATGATCCTCATCATCGTAAGCCCAACCATCCCCGTCGCGAAGACCACCCTTTCCCACATCACTGCTGACTTGCTCGCCCGTCCCGCAAAGGTGCTCTATTTCGCCGCCCTGGCCTACTTCCTCTTCAAGCTCGTCCGCATGTACGAACCCTTGCGCGAACTCACCTACATGCCTGTCCGTAAATCCCTCACCACCTTCGCCGTCATCACCGTCATCCTCATCATCCTCACCATCATCAACGCCTGCATCTGCACCCACAACTTCAACCGCGGCCTCAAGCCCCACATCAGTAAGCGCAAGCTCGAGAGCGAGGACGAGAAGGCTACCATGACCGAAATGCCGAATCTGGCCCACGGTCCCGTCCCCAGTCGTATGACGATCGATTAATCCGCTTTGCTTGGCTCGTGGTTTGCTTCAGCGTGCGCGCGCGTCCGTCAAGGGTGGGTCTGCGTTTTTGAGGGGTTGTAAGATGGAGCGCGTGCGGGACTCGGGAAAGGCCTCATACTCGTCGGTCGGAGAACCGGCATGAGCAACTCGTACCTTAGGTAGGTCCTCATGGGCTTCGGAGTTTGGTGGTCCATCGATGGGTTTATTCCCCTGCCAATCGTCCTGACAGGTTCAGAATGTGTGTGCGACTGTGTTTTAATTTGGCGCCATAGTGTGTTGAAATGAGAGTTGCATCTCATCCGTCACGAAAGTATGATCACCTTAGGTTCGAATGTTCCTTTGTTCCCAAAAGATGGTTCTGGCATCCCCGAGCTGCAGGGTCCTGTGCTGTACATGTGTAACCCCAAGGTAGAAAAGCTGATATAAACCAGCATCCGAAGTACTTCGTACCTTTTAAGGGGCTGCACAGCTTGGTATAACGATCTGCGGAGCCATTCCGTCGCCAGAGCCTGCTAAGGTACTCCTTTATTGACAATGGCGGTATCTACCCAACAGTAAAGCATCCGTATCAGCCCGTCATATACTATCCTGAAACCAGCACCAAGAATCGTCCTTCGGCCAAGCTCGCTGTATACCAGTACCAATAAAGTACAGATCAAATATCACCCCCAGGGGTGAAAGAGCCCCTCCAGACTCCTTTCCACTTCTACGTTGCATCCACCAAAATCCGGACCTACCACACCATACCCACCCGCAACCCCTCCAAAGCCGCAGTACGCCTGTCTGTCCCCTTCATATCGCCACGTTTCCCACCCTATCGGAAGCCCGGAAAGACCGACTCGATCGCTCTTCGCCCTGTGCCCAGAGTCTCAGCTCCACACCGGACTGCGGAATGGGAAATCGAGACTGCGCCGAGACGGATTTCGGTCGTGGATGTAAAAAGAGAAAGAGGGTGGATGGAACAGGGAAGCAAGGAACATACATTTCGGGCGAGCCTGGCGCTCTCTGTCTTCGTCTCCCGCGTCCATTCTGTGGCGGGCTCGGTCGATGGTGCTGAAGGGGAGTGTTGGCGTTGGCGTAGACGTGGGCGTCCCAGCGCTGGCTTGCACCATCTCCACCGTCGTCGTGTCAGGGGGAGGAGGCGGGATACCAGAAATTCTCCATGCGTTCGCATCCGCGTTCGCGTCCGCCCTCGCCCTCGCCCTCGACCGCGCCCTCGCGGCGCGTCCAAACTGGCGGTGGAAGCTCGGCATCCGTTGTCTCGTCACGCCGGGCCTCTGGTGTTGGGCGGGTACCGGTGACGGGCGGGCGGCGGTGCCCGTCCCAGTGTCGACGACCTCGACCGTCACCCGTTCGCGCATGCGGCTGAGCAAGCGCTCGCGTCGGACCATGGCGTTGGTGATGTTTGTGGGGCAGTAGCCTTTTGGCAGGACGCTCTTCTTGCACATGGGGCAGAGGCTGCTGCTGTTGCGGAGGAAGATGTCGACGCATTCGGGGTGGAAGATGTGGGCGCAGGGGAGCTCGCGGACGGTGGTTGAGTGGGAGGTGAAGTCTTCGAGGCAGATGGGACAGGATGGTTGGGAGAAAGGGAGTTGGTAGTCGGTATGTTTGGATTGGCGTGTGATTGTGGTGGGTGTCGAAGAGAGTTCGATTGGAGGTGATTGAGGGGCTGGAATAGGATATGTTGTTGTAGGGTCGGCGACGGTCGGTGGGGGGAGAGCTAGGGAGTTCGGAAAGGGTGCTGAAAGAGGCGACGTAGGATTGGGTGGTACAGGGTAGGATTGTGTCGGCGAAGGCGGCTTGTCGCGCTGCGGTAGCTCTTCGTCCATTGCAGCATATACAAACGACGGCATCCTATCCACAACCTCTTGCGGGACCGTCAGCCTCTTGATACCTAATGCCTCTAGATCCACCTCTCCATTAGCAACTCGGCGCCGTAAAGCCTGCCGATGTCTGCGCTGGATGTAGTGCATGAGCAACGACGTAACCGCAATGATCAGAAGAAGTATGCCGAGGATGATGAGGAGGAACACCCATAGACTAGGCAACGACGTCGAACTCCCAGTCGTGATGACGGTGTATAATCTGACGTAATCCCGTGAGTCGTACATCTCCGTCAACAAGTGTCCATTCTCCACATCCGTCATGTTCCCCGAGTACTTGCCAAGATGATGCATCAGCAAGGCTCCAGTCTGTCCTGGCACGGCGTATACTGGGTATTTGTTTTGCGACTTCCACACGCCGCCGTCGTGGAGTCCCCACATTGGATCGTTCATTTGGGGTGGTTGGTCCGTGCTGTTGTCGGTGGGGAAGAAAACGAAGGCTCTCGCAGGATCGGCGCGCGCAGCGGCAAGGTAGGACAGGGTACAGTTGGCGGAGATCCATGGTGCGAGCGCGATGAGAGAGTAGTCTGTAGGCGGGAGATTTGATTGACGGGTCGTATTGTGTGTAACATATGGTTGTGATATATTCCTACATGGGTCGGATCTGTCGAGATCGGGGACGTAGAGGAGGCCTTCCAAAGTATCTCCATCGTCGGCCGTATTGGTGGATAATGTTCGTATATTCGAGTCTTGATCCAGGTGGAAAGAAATATTAGACTGATATCTCATAATCAGCACTTGGACCTGCCATGACCGAGATTTGTGGGGGACTGTACGTTAAGGCGAGCAAGCTCCTGCGAGTGATACTGCCATTCGGGATTGGAGAAGACAAGCACGAAGGTTTCCAAAGTCTGCGCACCTACGGATGGTTCACAGTCAACATCAAGTGGCTGGCTTCGCCGAGTGAACATATCCAGGCTGAACACATACTCATAGCGCTGTAAAGGCAAGGACCCTTGTTTGATGACGAGTCATACACAATCTCTCATCCTAGATTCGATCTCCGTTGGGAAAAAATCAAGCAGCGTTTGAACAGATGTATAGAAGGACAAGAGCAATGGGCAAAGGAAGATACTGTTTAACGATAAAGCGAGAACATGTTAGCATCAAAATCAACGTCAACGTCAACGTCAACGTCAACGTCTTATAAGCAACAACTCGAAGGTGGAACGTGAACTGGCGGCGGCGGGAAGGCGAAAGAGGCCGGGGCCCGGGAACCGGATCTCGCTTAAAAGCTTGACATGGACGCACGGCACCTGAATAATTCCAGGACGAGTAACTATGTGTACCTACAGTACCTATACCTATAGGTATACTCAGCTGCCTTAGACCAAGCGACCAGTAGTTCTCAACTTGCAAAATCAAAACTGCTGTCTCAATGTCGGAAGCCTCAAGTCTCTCCACCTATCGTGAAATACTACTCCGTAAATCGGACGGAGTAGCAGCAATGGAGAGTCAGCTCTTGGCATCATGTGACAGTGAATCGGATTCGGATTCGGATGGTGGAAGTATTTTGTACCTCTAACCCTGCCGGTAATCGCCGCGACGTCCTTGAACTAGAGGGACGACTTGTGCAAGGATCCCCGGTACCTATTGTGCACTAAAATTGCAACCGCGCTATTACTATTGGCGCCAAGCAACGCAACTCATCAGCTTCAAGCAACGTACAATCTAACTTACCTAGAGGTTTATCTTTGTACAAAATAAAATGATCTCGGCAGACACTGAGAGTCCTCTAGACGACCTTGACAACAGTCAGACAGCGCTCTCCGTCACTGCTACCGCGCTTCTTTTCCACGTGAATATTCACCATAACGAGTTGTATACATCCAGACTTCACAATGCCACCAGCAGGAGGAAAAGGCAAAGGCAAAGGTCGTGACGCCAGGCGGTCTCGGAGTCGAAACACAACGCCGAGCTCGGTCGTCAGTGCTGGTGCAAGCATAGGATCGGTCAACACTGCATATCTGGATATACCTGTCACGACTCTCATGGTACCTACCAACATCACCTATGATGATATTCTCGAGAGACATGGTGGAGGTGGAGGTATCCCGGATCCAAAGCATCTGGAAACACTCGCGGCAGACCTGAAGACACTGAGTATGCTCGCGGAGACGAGGGGTAGAGCTTGCTACAAGGGGATGACCGAGCTCACTATGAGACGGAAAGAACGGTTGGAGAACGACCGGGAGAAAGAGCGCGCGAAGCGTGAAGCAGAGGAGAAGGAAAAGATGCGCAAGGAAGCTGAGGAGGCGGATAACAGGGTAGGCAAGAAGGGAAGCAAGCCTAAGAAGAGCAAGGACCGGGCCGCTGTACGGGAAGAAAGACCCCTCACACACGGTGCTCATGGAGTTGCAAGGCAGGATGGCATGGACACGCAAATGACAGGTAAGCAGGCCCAAAAGTTGAGATGTCTTAGCAAAATCCCTGCTTCTTCGCATTTCTGGGAAGGTGTGGTCGGTTACGCATCGTGTTGTGCCTTCCTCTTCCGTGCGTTTGTGTAGTGGTTGAGCACTTTCCAGAACGAGCTATGATCTGTTGTGGTGTATTTAATTCGTCGCTCGTATCACGTTGTGAGATTACCTTAACCCTCCTTCATCATTTGTGACAAGTATTTGCTTGTTTTCGGAGACAAGTTTCAACAATGGTCAAAACGTCTCAAAGGCGGCGGAGGCGCTTCAAATTCGCCACTACGCCCGGTCAACTCGATCGGGAATTTGCAGAGCTTGTAGCGTCACTCAAATACCTTCGCGTGAAATTAGCTGATTCCGGTCGATCTCTAGATCTTCCAGCACAAGCACCACGAAATGGGTCGAAGAAAGACGGCATCTCAAACAATATCAAACAGGAAGCAACATCAGGAAGCACATCATCCCTATCCCCACCCTCGCAGATTCAGTCTCCAACGACAGCGACCGCTGCTGATGGCAACACCTCTGTTCCAAGCTCTCCCGCATCTTCAAACAGTTCCCTGGGCTCTCGTCAACCGCCGCCTGCTCCAGCGATTCCTCAATATCAAACCTTTGGCCCTGACCCTTCGACGTTCGATGATCCAACAATCTATCACATACGCAAGGTTCGCGATGACATGACAGATGAGCAGAAGAAGGAGATCTTCTGTGTTGCCCGGTTTCCAAAAGACGACTTGACCAGTCTAATAGCCGGAACACCTCCTGACAAGGACTTCAGTAACGCAAAGCCAGCGAATCAGGTCAATGCCAATACGTTTGCCGCTTACATAGAGCCGTATTTAAGACCGTTAACCGAAGAAGACATGGCGTTTTTGAAAGAACGAGTAAGCCAAGTCCACATGTGCAGACCACTTATACA
>JAABUU010006031.1_pt1 | contig 13182 bp, 15 predicted proteins | sample 5559301 | NCBI WGS metagenome assembly JAABUU01 (sample SAMN10711884, study PRJNA513360) | rock metagenome | isolation source: Antarctica rocks | place: Antarctica: Victoria Land, Richard Nunatak white
CCCCCCCACAGCCTCAGAACCCCCTCACCTCCGAAACCCCCTCAGCACACGACCTTCAGTGTAGTGTGCTGTACCTATAATTGCCTAGGAACACTCCATCAGGATTGAGCATGGGAACCACTACAATGGTGACGTGGCATCGCAGCTGCACAGCCAGCGTGCTGCTGCCCAGCAGCCAGTCCACCAGCCCATGAGCCACAAAGGAGGCTGGGGTCTCCCCCGGGTGCACCCTGGCCGTCACAAACACCACAGGCCGCACTTGCCCTGCAGCCACAGCGTAGTAACCAGGCTGGGTTGATGACCAACAATGTCCATGTTTGCACTGAATGCTTGAGCGTAGGCAGGCACTAAGAGAGACCCCAACAACAGCTGATGCATTTGACTGAGTGCATTGAAGGCTGTGTTCAGCACTGCTCTGTGCTTTGTGCTCTGTGCGATGAATGAATGTATGTGCTGTGTGCAAATGCATGTATGTGCAGGAGCCTCTGGACAAAATAGCTACAGGCTGCCACCCAATGCCAAAACAACACTGAGAGTGGTAATCCTACCTGATCAGACCTCTGCAGGATGTTTCATTGGCTATCTGACATTCTACTGTACAAGAGGACTGTGCTGGCGCAAACACAACGCATTGAAACAAGCAAGCATCAAGAAAGCACGCAGTACTGACCTACATCTGTGAGGATTTCCTCTATGACCACAGCATCTATGCGCTTCATTTGGGGCGTTCTGCACAGCAGGTGCCGCTGCAGGTAGGGCAAGTGCAGCCTCTCCCAGCTGAGCAGCCACCGCTGCAGCTTGGTGTAACTGTATGGATATGTGTAAGCGAACTCATACACCTCCTTGGGCCTACATGGGGGGAGACCTGTTGCTGAGTCCTTGCTTCTAGAAGACTTTGGTGCAATGTGAGACACAGAAGAGGAGCAGGTCGGGCTTCTGTAACCTCTGGCAGCCAAGAGCATCGCTGTCTTGTTGCTGGTTTCGTGGCAGGGAGTAGTCTGTATCATTGTTGTGCAGATGAAATCAGGTCTGCGCATCTGTGTTTGTCATGCAGAAAAGCACACACACACACACACACGCACGCACGCGCGCGCGCACGCACGCACGCACGCACGCACAACAAGCCAAAACTGACCTGTCAATGGTGAAGAGCACCGAGAGAACATTGCTGGTCCTGTGGCGAGGGCTCTTGTAGTAGAAGCAGTTGGAGGGCGGCAGGCGCGCCCATTGTGGCTGGCTTGCGCTGCGCACCAGGGGGGTCATGCCGCATCTGTACAGCGCCCTGGCTTTGCTGAAGTTCACAAAGTTCAGGACCACCCTCTGACCTACATTTGCACTTGTCACTTTGTTCCTGTGTTTCCATGGTATTTTGTTGACGTGTTTGCATGATGCTTTGTGTCTTGTGATCTCATGGACAGCAAAACAGTGGCCTTCCGTTTGACACTTGTGGTTTCTTCCGTTGCATGTATGTGTAATGAATAGCTCTCCCACCCAAAAAAAATAAAAAAAATAAAAAACAGTGGCTGGCAAAGCTGGGACAGCCAGCATGGCGGCGCTGCCGCAATGCAATGCTGTTGCAATGCAGATGCCTTGCAATGGTAAGAAATCTGCACACGCTCACTATCAGACCAGATGGCAATGGGCTCAGCAGGATGATTCTGCAGGATGATCTCAGCAGAATGACTTCTGCCAAATGCTTTTGTGCACAACAGCTGCAGTCTGACCTTCCCAGACCAGTGCAGATACAGCCAAATTGTACCTTGAGTAGCGCCACGCATCTGAAAATGAAACCACAACCTGTGCTTCGGGCCATATGTGTCCTGACGCACATTGATGTCATACTCCAGACCATTGTCCGCCGCACATGCGAAGCCAATGTTGCCACCTTCAAAGTCACTGCTGAAGGTGAGGTTGCCCGGTGGGGCGCCTGCTAAGCCTGCTGTGGCCCTGCACACACACATGCACGCCAATGAGTGCATGGCATGGCATGCACTCATTGACCAAGGGCAGGGCCGGTCGTGAGATTGCGTTTAGCTGCATTATGTTTGTGACATACATAGGTCAAATGTGCTTAGTGTGTGTGTTGACCTCCCAGTTGTTGTCTGTGCATTGCCCTGACGGGGCCTACTGACAAAATCACCAGTTGATCTATTGATTGAGTGGTTGGTTGATTCATGGACTGATTATTTGATACATGAACAAATGCAGTGGCGGATTGAGGAGGGCGTGCTGAGTCTATGGCTGTTGCCCTGCACACATAGGGGGCAAGCAGATATCAGACTGGTCAGCCAGGAATGCAACAAGAGACTGTTGCAGGGCTATTCGGCTGAATGCCGCGCTGTTTGACTAGTGGCAGCAATTACGCAGCAAACCTTGACAGCTCAAAAGAGACTCTGTGTCATCTCTGGTGCAGCAATTGCTACCTTGCAGGAGACGCCTATTTCACAGACGCTCTGCCTTCGCAGCCCACCAAGGGCAGCGGAATTTGATCAAGCAAGGCTGCACAGTACGTCAGCTGCGCCCTTTGCTGGCGTGTTTGCACAACACGGCAGCCATAGGCACAGTCAACGAGGAACTGCCAGCACGAAGCATGACTTGCAATACTGAGAAGCCGTAACTAAGCATCTGCATGCCGGCCTGATTGGACAGCAAGGCATTTGACACACCAGGGAAAAGCATAAGGCCTCACTTGCTATAGCTTGTTGATGTTGGTCCATTCTGCGTCAGCCCTGTGCATGTGGGGCTGGACCCCGCAGCCCAGCTGTTGCACCTTCCATACTTCTTGCTCTTGGGTGATGGCTGGGCAGCACCCTGAGTGGTTGCATCTGGAGGTGCATAAGCACCAGCAGCAGCCCCAACTCTGTCTGCTGCCCTGGTCTCTGCCTGACGACTTGTTTGATGGTGAGTCATGGCTGGATGAGTCACACCCTGCTGACTCAGCTCTGTCATAGGCTGAGGCGTCTCAGCTGACATTGAGTGCCGAGTGCGCATTGCATTGGGCACAGCTGCATCAGCTGTGTAGCGACGCCTGGAGTTACTGCGTAAGATGGCAGCAGCTGCACGCGGCTGCAGTCTGCTGGGCCTTGCAACCTTGACTGGCTTGCTGTCTGTGCCTGCTGTTGGTGCCATTGCCTGATTAAGCTGTCTGGGAAGGGGCACCAAAGACAGGTCTGGCCCTCGGTTGGCCTCAGCAAACAGGGCACTCAGCTCAGCCCTGAGCTGAGTCAGAGCTGCTGACTCAGTTGAGCTGAGAGGATGCTTGACTCGTGCTGTGGCTATGCTGGGGCCCGTGGGCATATCTGGTGGCAAGCTAGGTACACCACCACTGTTGGAAGAAGATTGTGCAGGGTTGACCAGCACAGGAAGCTTCAGACGAGGTGCCAAGCCGGCTGACTCCCATATTAGGCTGCCAGCATACTGCTGCTGCTGAGTACAGTCCTGAGCACTTGAGTGCAACGCAGACTCTGCATCTGAGGGTAGATCACCAGCTGACAGTGTGTGATCTGCTGGTGCCTCGCCAGTTGCTTGACTGTTCCAGTCCAGAAAGGTATCTGCCTCAATCTCTGGGAAGCCTGCAGATTGCTGCAGAAGGCAGGACAGTAGTGAATCTGTTATCAGGGGTGGAGTTTGCAGACAGAATTGTGCTCTCAAGTGATGAGAGTTTGCAGAAGCTGAATAGGCACTGCTGATGCATCTTGCATTTATGAGGTCGGACCAACAGACCAAGACTTGTCGCTGAAACTAATATTGCACGCAATCCAGGTGTGTGCCTTGCATGCTGATGGAACCAGGTCAGTGAGCCTCTACGCGTATTTGTGTACACGTACCCATTTGCCAGATGCTGCCTTGCTGCCAGCCAGTTGCTGCTTGCAGCGGCGTTCCCTTGTGGCGCCTAATGCTTGCATGCAAGGCTGAACTATCTGAGATGCCTACAGTGGAAGATTGCTATGTATCAACCAGGATGTCGACAAAGAGGTTTTGCACCTCCGTGCACCGTGGGAGTTTGAGGCCAACAAATCACTTTGAAGGAACCTTGATGGCAGCAGGCGTTGCTGACAGCCAGTACCTGCGGCTTAGCTATCAGCTGTCATGTTCATTGTTCAGACTTGACGCGATTGCACGGCATGAGTTGGCAGCAGGAACGGCCCCGTCCGCTGATGGCTGCAAGGCTGCAGCATATTCAGCTGACTTGGTATAGACAAACATGCGAAAAATGCAACTTCTTCAAATGCCAACGACAAAACGTAAATTGAGACTCCTGTTTGTGGGTGCAGACCTTGTGAACTGCCTGCTTGGTTAGCTTGCCTTCTGTCGACTTGCGGAATCAGAGCTAGAGATGGAGCTTCCGCTGCGTTCTTCTTCAGTCGACGTCGCTCCGAAACCACTAGAGTGATTGTTTTTCAAAGTCCTGAGTTCTGAAGTTGAAAGTTCGCGAAAGGGTGAGTGCCTCAAAGTCATGACTGACCAGGTGCGCATAATCAAGCCGTGCCTGAGTGGGAGTTAGAGCAGAACATCCAGCATAATGTTCATTGGCAAGTGAGTCAATGACTGCGACAAATTGACTTATAATTATGCAAGTAGCCAGGCATTCCTGCAGGAATGAATTCTCCCAGCTGGGAGAAGCCATGAGTTGTATGCAGCCATGTTGACCAAGATCCGTGTTATGCAGGCGTGTGAAGAAATGCTCCGCAGAAGCTCTCCTGTATAACAAACCAACTGTCCTCGGCCTGAAACAGCGCCAACTGCCACTGGATCCCACATCATTCCTGTTTTTTATGCATGCACATAAAAACCTCTAGCCTACAAGTTTAAAGCATCTGGCAAGCCAGATCCTATCCAAGGCTGCAGAGCAAATTGCAATGTGCAGAATGTTGACACCAAGCTGTCTCAAGCTTGCACACAATTTCTGTTCTGCTTCAACACATTGTCAGTTGTGCAATGCTACGAGGATGAAATAATGCAACATATGATTAGAAATGAAGAGAGCAATCACCTTACACAAAACAACATGCTGTGGCTGCGTCAAAGAGCAAGATGCAGTTGAGTCTTTGTGCCGCTCATGTCGGCTGAGTGTATGCATTCAGGAATCTGCATGCATCACCTGTGCACAGTATCGTGAAGATCCTTGTTTATGTCAGGTGCTGTGTTGGTGTGTTCGCATGTTACAGAGATCTTGCAATATCTTGCTCACGCTCATGCTCCCAAAAGACAAAGGCTCTGGTTTCTATGCTATGCCGAGCTACTGCATCCGAGGGCGTCGAAGGGTCAGTGAAGCCAGTATGTGGGGTGAAGCGCGCTCGACCTTCTCGTGAGTCATAACAGACAAAGAGGTATGCTTCATCTGCAGTGATGCCCTTTGCATAGTACCATCTGCAAAATCAGCCAAGTTGACTGAACTTGTTCATGTGTTCAAGATACATATCTTCTGAGCGTGTGTAACCAACTGAATGATGGCAAGAATTTTGCAGCATCACACTTTGTTTGCTCAGACAGTATATGTATGCTCTTGCATACACTCACAAAGCTTTCAGCAGGCAAGGGCATGTAACAAGATGACTGGACTGCAATGCGCAGCGATATACTTGCTGCAATGTTTTGTTGTGCAGAATGCAGGCACTGTAGGCTAGTGGTGCACACAGGGCAAAGCAGCTGTACTTGCCTGTGGTCAGGGTTGTACTTTGCTGCATAGTTGTAGCCTTTTCGGCCAGGGAAGATCAGGCTGTATGGTATGAGATCATCCTTGGCTACAGTGGCAGCATCCAATATACCCAATGGTGAGTCATGCACAGGCCCTCTTAGTGGCCGCCAAACCTGCACCGAACCACAATGAAGAAACTCAGCAACCATCTGAGTGAACCCTATGCTTTCTGGTCCTAGGATTACACCACTCACACACAACAGGAGTCTTTCAAAATATCTGCTTTTGCAACAGTGTGCATGAATACGGTGGCCGGGACATCTGTTTGAAGGAGCAGCTGACCAGCGCACAATCAGGCGATGGTGACTCCAAGTCGGTCACAGCATTTTGAACACCTGAATGGATCTGCAAAACTGCATCGCTCATGTGTATGTGCATACAGATGTCAGTGACCACCCAAAACAATCCGCTGAGTGTTTCATGTTTCTAAGCCCGTCCCAGTTTGCTTGATGGCTTGCCTGTATTACAGCAAAGGGAGTCCTACTAAGCCGCTCAGCTTCATCTGGGAGAAGTGCTTGCAATCTTGCTGGACCGCTCTTGACAGTGTAGTCCACATGGACACGTGACACTGGTTGGCCTCTGGCATCTGGATCCTTCCTGCTTCTCTGCTGCTGCACTGTCGAGCTGCATGAGTGTGTCACTGGTGAATGCAGTTGCATGCATGAGCTCACGGCGCTGTCTTTGCAAATGCTTTGATTGCATAGGATATAGTGTCACTCCCCATGCATTGGTCTCAAAGCCTGCACTGCTGCATAAGGTCTCTGCATCATAGCATGTTGCAGGCAGGCTAGCTTACTTTTCAGCAGCTCTTCGTATAGTATGATCAAAGATGTGCACTCTACTTGCCCTTGCAGTCTTCTTCAACAGAGCCTCCACTTCAGGATAGTAGCTGGTGGTAACCTGCAACAGCGCCTTGTCAACCCAGGCTTGAGTGCTAAGTTTGCACGCACTTTCACTGGTCCCTGCAACTGCTGCTAGTCAGAAACAATTATGCGGTTTACATCCTTATCATCTTCCCAGCTGATGTCTGCAGGAACTTGAAACCGCTCAAGCTGAAATCCGTTCCGCACAATGTCAAAGTGTGTGTCTTCTACGGTTCGTAAATCTGTTACGGTAACCTCAACCTCATCAAACTCCAAATTATTCGGCTTGTCAATGCCCTTGGGCAGCTCGTACTTGTACACATACAGCTCCTCATCCACCCGTGGAGAATTGACGTACGACACCTTAGCGCGCAAAGCTGGTGACCTCGGGGCGCGCACAACCGGCTTTGCACAAACAACCGCTTCGGCAACCATTGTCACGCCAAGTGACCTACAGACAGCTGTGTTTTATTTCAAAATGCTTCCTGTCTACAGCTTACTTGATGTGCAGTTGCGCTAGTCGATCAGGCTTATGAGAGCAACCATGTGAGTCACTGCACGTGCCATTACTGTGTATGGAGCAGTGCTGCGTAATTGAGCTGGACTCGTTTATTACATACTCCACACTTGCAGGCACGGTCGACGGCCTCAATCGGGATAAAACACTGGCCACATACAGGATACGGTGGAGTGTAGCAGGAGACTGTGACAAAGCTGTTGGCTGTCTGCGTATGCTGCATACAGGCAGCAAGCTAAAAGTCCAGCACGCAAATTTGAAGATGGCCAATACTGCAGATGGTACACGGTCCCTGCGTAAATTGTACACATCTACGTCAAGCTTGTGTTCACAATCTGATGGAAGTCACGATACACAACAAACTATATTGCCAAATTAAACAAACCAACTTCTCTCGAATTCACTTTTCCTGTTGGGCTTAGTGTCCAACATGTCACTATTTGTTGACGACTTTCAGGACTGCAGCAGCCACAGATGGTGCCAGCATGCTTCTGCAATAAGACTCCCAGGCGTCAACATTGCTTTCGTGATCATCGCAAGCAGGCCCGCTGTCCTTTGCAGCCGGTTTGCTTGTTAGGGCACGATCTGTGTTCCTGCTGATGTTGCTGGAGTCCCTCACCACAGCAGGAGAGTTCTCCTTCTCTCCATCAGAAGTGCTGGCTGTGCTCGCAGCAGTATCATGTGATTTGCGTAGCAGAGTCAACAACCCTCTGGCTGCTGTTCTGGCATCTGGCGTGTTGTCAGTGATGAGCGCCCCACCTACCTTCAGCAGCTTGTCATTGCCATATTGCACAAGGTCCTCAGGCGTCATCTGCTCTGCTGCTGCTGTCAGAACCATGGCAACCTGTGCTCTGACCTTAGGGTTTCGGTGGGCTGCATAGGGCACCAGCCTGTCTAGGGACACTGCTGGGTCCACAGAGCCTGCCATGATCCTGAGAGACTGCTGGACTTCCTCTATGACAAAGCGCTTGTCGTTTGAGCTGGCTTTGAGCAGCAGCTGCAGCAGTAGGCTGTTGGCTGGGCGAGTCAAGGAGCCCATATCCATAAAGGGCTCCATGCTGTTGCCAAAGACAGAGAACAGATCTGCCACGCACATGACGGCTGTCTGCACACACCAGACACCACAGAAGTTGAGCTGGTAGAGCGCAGCAAGACAAAGTTGGCAGCTTAGCTAATTGCACTCTGAGTCTGCGCAGGACTGCAAGTCGCACATGTTGCTGCATGCCAAGAGTTTGTCTGGCTGTTGTACCTTGCACAAGGAACTCCTCAAGCTTTTGACAGATTTCAAGACTAGTGGGACAACTTTACTCCTGCAGGCAGAATACACAGTGTTTTGATAGCCAACAGCGCAAAAGATATCTCTGTGCTTTACGCCAACTCTACCATTGTTTCACTTACAGTGAGGGCTCCAAAGTATGTTTGTGATGCACAGCAGCTTGTCTAACAACATTGAGACCCTGTATTGCCTGTGTCCAGTCTTTAGCATCCAGTTGCTGAACAGCAGCCTACAGGGGCAGATGGCGACGTGAGCTATGCAGGCAACAAAACACATGGGCCATACTTGGATGAGCAGTGACGTGGAAATGTTCCATGCAAAAGCCCTACCTGAAGCTGTTCATTGACAGTGTCATTTTCTAAAGGTAGCAGCTGGCCGCTTGTAATGTAGTCTACGTCTACAACGACTGGTTCAGGTCCATCTGGCAGCTTGCCCTCTGACGTCTGGACAGGGGAAAGGGCGATTCAGCCTCGGGCCATCCAAGTGAAAAGCAGCGAAACTCTGCTGACAGCTTCTCACAGATGCAGTAGTTGTTTGGTCGCCGTTGAGGCGTGCACGGGCAGCTTCTGCAGCTGCTACTTCTTTCTCTGTCGGAACACCAGCTGTCTCTCCCACATGCGCCGTCTCGCGCGCTATCTTGGCTTCTTTTGCAGAAGGACTGTCACCCTGTTTTGGAAATCTCTTATGTTTGCCTGACATAGCGCGTTTGGCACCTTCAAAGATAAGAGTAGCAGTTGCTATGCTAAGACCTAGCAATACAACTTGTAAGGGGATGCGCATAACGAAACAGAACGAATTCAAGCAGTGCTGTCACTGTCTCAGTGCACAGCCCCAGTTTGAAATGGGGGTTTCAACCGCGCAAGGCCTGAGCATCTTCAGATTCCTTCATTAGTACCGTGACGGAGTAATGCATTCGTGCGCTTTATGGTTGGACGCTCTCTATCAGTGGCGTTTTCTGTAAGTGGTGATCATGTCTGGCTGCATGATGCGCTGTTGACAAAGCAGGCGACATTTTGCCCTCATGATAAAGCATATATATTGCCCAAACCGTCTAACATTCAAGGCCGTGCTTACCATCATTTGGTGACATGCACAACCTGTGCTATAATGAAAGTCTGACTGTCCGATCGCAATGCTTATATAGATGCAGCATCAGAACGGATACTGATCGTAAACGAAAGTTGATATGGTTTGCTGGAGCAGTACTGAACAATTGTAAGTGATCCCCATATCTCTCACCACTGTTACACCAAGCACATAATCTACACCTACAGACCTCACCTGCCTTTCTTCACAGGCATCACTGAAATGCACACAGCAAACACATGCTGCATGTCTCATGCTTTGACCGTTTATCTCTGATGAGGTCTGCGATGATCTTGTTGGGGAGGACAGTACGCCCCATGGGCAATTGGGTCATGGGGGACAGAGCCTGTCCATCAGGGGAGGCTGCCAACCACTCCTCTATTGCCCCCTTGCTGCTGCTGAGCCATCATGGACATCACCATCTGCTGCGTTTGCACTGATGATGGTATCTGCGTCATCTGAGCCAGTTGGCGGCTGTTGTCACCAGTCATTGGCTGCTGCTGTTGCAGCTGCTGCAGCTCTTGATTGGCCCGTTGCAGATCAGCAAGCTGTATGTCTGATTGCCACCGGGTGCATCACCACACTGCTGTGCTTGAAGCTGCGCTGGCGGCTGCTGCTGGGACTGGTGCTGAGCAGGGCGAGGATGTGCTCTGCCACATGACTCAACAGCTGATTGCTGGTTGATGATGCCCTCACTTGAGGCCAAAGAAGGCTCCAAACCTCAAGCCCCTCACTGCACTGTGATATACACACTGCCACCCTGCGCTGTTGACTGTTGCCGCTTCTGTCACTACTGCTAATGCTGTTAAGGCTGCTGTCGCTGCTCTTGCTGTTGCTGTCAGCGTCGCTGCCGATATGGCTGGCATGGCTGTAGCAAGGCATTGCAGTGTGCCACTACAACTCCTGTGAGACTGTACATCAAGCAGATGCAAATCCGTATAAGTTGTATAAAAGGTGAGTATGCCATTTTGAGAAGTGACAGAGGCAGAGACCGCATAAAAGCAAAACGGGGTAACAAGACAACACATGTTTTGAAAATGCAGACATGTGTGGTAAAGGAGATTAATAACCTGCACAAGATCTGCTAAACCTGCTACAGCGGGAAGGAAATGCGCTGTAGTCATGAAAGAGAACCCCACATGAACCCTGTCTAGCAGACACGTCAATGGGGTTGACCCAGAAACATATAAAATGGCGTACCAGTAGCTATATGATAATACCAGGCTGAGCCCATTGTTGCAATCTCCAATCTGAGCAAAGTGAAACTCATCACTCAAACATCGACCTTGGTGTTTGTCGTAACAAAAAAGGCATCTAGTGTTGACACAGTTGTGAGCACAAAGCTTCAGACACGTCGCTGCTAACCTGCAGTGTGAGTCATGTAGTACCAAAAAACAAATGCTGCCCTAGTGTGAAGTTAAGCCACTGCATACCGACTGCCACTGCAGGTCACACACAAAAACCGCATTTTCCTAGCACGGTTCTGCAATGCTGTATCAAACAAAGGGCCGCCGATGGCACCTTTCACTGCCAGCTCTTTATATCTCTTGTACTCATCATACTGCCTCTCAAGTTGCCTCTGCCGCCTGGGATTGTCAGGAACATCTGGTTCACGCAAGTCATTGAGCCAATCCTGCATGATTTTCAGCTTGACTTGCAGTGGTATTGCTTGCTTAGCACCCTACTTCATCACAGAATCCAAATGCTCTGCCTTGATGCAATGCTTTGCTTCCACAAACACCAGCATCACCTCGGCGTCCAGTTTGCCCATCACAGCTCCATCAAATTCACAGAGTACTAAACCATCTGATGATCCGAGTAATCTGAAGCTGCACTGAGTCCTTGAGATGCTTGACCACTGCAGCTGTGACTTCCTGCTCAGTGCCTATGTTTGAGTGCTTGGTCCACCCATCCACAAAGACCTGATGGCGCTCCAACAGCACTGATGTGTTGGATAAATGCCTACTGACTTCGCCTATTTAGTGAAACACCCGTTTGCCAAGCCAATTCAACAGACCTGCTTGCTGCAGAGCATGCTGCAGATCCAATGCTGAGAAATGATTGAAGACAACATTGACTGTTACGCTTTCTCTGGCTGAAAGAAACTGAAAGATGCTGGGCAAAACAGTGACTGTAAAACGGTTGAGCATCAAGTTCAGGTGGAAGATGGGTGCGCTTGGTCGCCAGTCGGACTGCTCCAACCCTTGCAGCAGACCCTTCACATCACTGTCTTTGAGATTGAGATGAGTCAGATCCCACTCCAACGCCTGCAAAACAGTCACATCAAGTGAGGGCAGAGCTAGCAGCTGATTCGCAGCTATTCGATGCTCATACCCCACTTTCTGCCAGTTCTTGCGCTTGTGACACCAAATCCTCGATCTTCGAATCATCTAACCTGACTGCTGGCCGATAGCAGCTCTGCCTCAGATTCTCAGGCAAGCAGGCAGGCCCAGCTAAGGTACGTGGACAGACCGGTATGCAGCAGCAGGGTCGACCCCTCCAAAACCATGTGCATGCGCTATTGCTTCCTGTGCGCTTGCGCAAGGCTGTATAGGGTACCGGATAGGCAGTGTTAACGTGTATCGTAATTGACACTGACTGCAATCTTCTGACTGTTGCGTTAAAGACTCGGCGGAAGACGTTTGCGGGAAACACGTTAGGCCAGATGGCTGGCCAAATGGGGTACACATGCGGGGTTTGAGTGGCATTTTCCGTAGATGGTGATCATGAGCTGTTGACAGAGCAGGTGACATATTGCCCTCGTGGTAAAGCATACTGCCCTAGTCTGCAAGGACATACAAGGCCGTGCTTACCATCATTTGGTGATTTGCATGCACAACTTGTGCTATAATGAAAGTCTGACTGTCCGATCGCAATGCTTAAATAGATGCAGCATCAGAACGGATACTGATCATAAACAAAAGTTGATATGGTTTGCTGGAGCAGTACTAAACATTGTTGTCAAGTGATCCCCATCTCTCACCACAGTTACACCAAGCACATAATGTACACCCTACAGACCACACCTACCTTCCTTCACAGGCATCACTGAAATGCACACAGCAAACACATGCTGCATGTCTCATGCTTTGACCTGTTTATCTCTGATGAGGTCTGCGATGATCTTGTTGGGAAGGACAGTACGCCCCATGGGCACTTGGGTCATGGGGGACAGAGCCTGTCCATCAGGGGAGGCCGCCAACCACTCCTCTATTGCATCCTTTTCATAAGTGTGACCATCACTTGCTACTACAGGTTCCCACATGATGTCATGAGTAATGGGGCATGTGAAGTTCCTCAGTTCATTCTCAGTCAGGCCTTTGATGAGGCGCCTTGGGGGTCTTGTCTCAGGCCTGCGGTGCTGATTTTGAGTCTGCATGCCTGATGACTGGTACTGCTCGCTTTGGTAGGCAGAGGGAGGGTTGATGCCTACAGAGGGGAAGCTAGAAGGCAGGGCTTGATTGAGTGGAAAGGCAGGCTGGTTCCAGGTAGGGGTCATAGTAGGCTGTGCAGCAAGGGCCGGGGGAGCATTACCCCCCTGCTGCTGCTGAGCCATCATGGACATCATCATCTGCTGCATCTGCATTTGCATCATCTGAGCCAGTTGGCGGCTGTTGTCACCAGTCATTGGCTGCTGCTGTTGCAGCTGCTGCAGCTCTTGATTGGCCCGTTGCAGATCAGCAAAGCTGTATGTCTGATTGCCACCGGGTGCATCACCACGCTGCTGTGGCGGCTGCTGCTG